>Ga0308157_10000765_pt1 | contig 88811 bp, 75 predicted proteins | sample PhyBR1_FD_201035 | JGI IMG/M metagenome (GOLD analysis project Ga0308157, IMG submission 201035) | Phyllosphere microbial communities from UC Gill Tract Community Farm, Albany, California, United States - DLSLB.R1 | ecosystem: Host-associated > Plants > Phyllosphere > Unclassified | place: USA...
CCTGTACCCGAGACTTAGGGCTGGCAGATGACGATGCACGGGTGAATCCGAATGGCGGTGCAATTGCACTGGGTCATCCATTGGGTGCATCTGGTGCGCGTCTGGTGACGACGGCTTTAAACCAGCTGGAACAGTCGGGCGGTAAGTATGCGCTGTGTTCGATGTGTATCGGCGTGGGTCAGGGAATTGCGCTCATTATTGAGCGGGTTGCTTAAACGGAGATCATGATGAGCCAGTTATATGCTTCTCTTTTTTATCAACAAGACGTAACTGAAATTTTCAGTGATCGTGCGTTGGTCAAATATATGATTGAGACAGAGGTTGCACTGGCGCAAGCGCAAGCAGCAGTTGGGGTAATTCCCCAGTCTGCTGCCGATATCATTACGTTTGCTACTCAAGATGCGGTTGAAAAAATTGATTTTCAAAGTTTAGCCATTGCCACTGGACTGGCTGGAAATATCGCTATTCCTTTTGTCAAACAACTGACTTCAATTGTGAAGCAAGTCGATGAAGAAGCATCGCGTTATGTGCATTGGGGTGCGACCAGTCAAGATATTCTAGACACAGCATGTGTACTGCAATCGCGTGATGCACTCGTTATTGTAGAACTGCTTTTAAATCAGTGCTATCAGGCTGCTTTACAACAAGCGCAACGATATCGCCATCAGGTGATGATGGGGCGCACATGGTTACAGCAAGCTTTACCGATCACCTTAGGACATAAGCTTGCGCGTTGGGCTTCTGCGTTTAAGCGCGATTTAGACCGCTTACAACTTATGAAGTCACGTGTGTTGACTGCACAATTAGGTGGCGCAGTTGGCTCGCTGGCATCTTTGCAAAATCAGGGAACCTCCGTTACACAAGCATTTGCAAAAACCTTAAATCTGACACATGCCGCATGTACGTGGCATGGAGAAAGAGATCGTATTGTCGAAATTGCAAGTGTACTCGGCTTGATTACGGGCAACACAGGCAAGATGGCGCGCGACTGGTCACTGATGATGCAAACAGAAGTTGCAGAAGTATTTGAACCGACAGCCCAAGGGCGTGGCGGATCTTCAACCATGCCACATAAGCGTAATCCAGTTGCTGCGGCGTCGGTATTGGCTGCTGCCAATCGTGTTCCTGCGTTAATGTCGAGCATGTATCAAAGCATGGTGCAAGAGCATGAACGTAGCTTGGGTAGCTGGCATGCTGAATGGCTTGCCTTACCGGAAATCTTTCAACTCACCGCGGGTGCTCTAGAGCGTACCTTAGATGTCTTGAAAGGTATGGATGTCAATGCAGAAAACATGCGCGCCAATATCGAGTGTACACAAGGCTTAATCATGGCTGAAGCAGTCATGATGGCGTTGGCACCGCATCTGGGACGTCTAAATGCACATCACGTGGTGGAAGCAGCTTGTAAAAAAGCCGTTGCTGAACAGAAACATTTAAAAGACATCATGGCAGAGACTGCGGAAGTCACTGCATTGTTCGATGCAAAGCAGCTTGAGGCAATATTTAAACCAGAATCTTACCTCGGCAATATTCAAGATCAGATTGATGCTGTTTTGCAAGAAGCAAAAGGAGAGGCAAAGTGAGCAATATTCATATCAATATGATTAACAATCGTCAGGGCCAACCGCTTGCGGTACAGGTTCAGGGGCCACAAGATGCTCCCGCGATTGTATTTTCGAACTCGCTTGGTACCGACAATACCATGTGGATGCCACAAATCGAAGCGCTCAAAGCCGATTTTAAGATTGTAACTTACGATACACGTGGACACGGCCAAAGTGCTGTTATTGATCAAACCGAATTGCAGCATCTGGGTGAAGATGTCATTGATATTTTGGATGCCTTAAATATTGATCAAGCGCACTTTTGTGGTATTTCAATGGGCGGTATGACGGCACTTTGGTTAGGTATTCATCGCCCTGAACGTTTTTATAGCATCACGGTTGCCAATTCTGCTGCAAAAATCTGGACAGCAGAAGGCTGGAATGCACGCGCTGCTTCCGTAGAAGCAACGGGTTTGAGTGATTTGGTCAGTACCACACATACTCGCTGGTTTAGCGAAAAATTTGATCATCAAGCCAGTGTGCTTGCTCAAAACACGATTCGAAGTCTAGCCAATACTCCAGCACAAGGGTATGCCAATGCCTGCCGTGCACTTGCAGGCGCAGATCTGCGTGAATCGATTGCAAAGATTTCAATTCCGACACTGATTATTGCCGGAGAAGCAGATCCGGTCACTACGGTCAGCGATGCTGAGTTTTTACATCAATATATCCAAAACAGCCAGTTGAAGACATTGGACGCTTCACATCTGTCAAATATTGAACAGCCTGAAGCATTCACGCAAGTTTTTGGCCAGTTTATTAGATCAATCGTTTAATAAACTGATTTAAAAGGATTTAGGCCTTAGGAGGCAGATATGGCGTCTCAGGATTACGCTGCACAAAAGACAAGTCTGGATGCACAGGCATTAATCAATGATGCACCACTGAGTAAGTATCAGTGGTTGATTGCGATTGTGTGTTTTTTGATTGTCTTTGTGGATGGTATAGATACCGCAGCAATGGGATTTATTGCGCCTGCGCTTGCTCAAGATTGGGGCGTGGATCGATCGCAGTTGGGTCCTGTAATGAGTGCAGCCTTGGGCGGTATGATTATTGGTGCGCTGGTTTCAGGCCCGACAGCCGATCGTTTTGGTCGCAAGATTGTGCTGTCTGTTGCGATGTTGATTTTTGGTGGTTTTACACTTGCCTGTGCATATTCCACAACATTAGACAGTTTGGTGATTTTCCGGTTTTTAACTGGGATTGGTCTGGGCGCTGCAATGCCAAACGCGACCACACTTTTTTCAGAATACTGTCCGGCACGAATTCGTTCTTTGCTCGTGACATGTATGTTTTGTGGTTACAACTTGGGCATGGCAATGGGTGGCTTTATCAGCAGCTGGTTAATTCCGGCTTATGGTTGGCACAGCCTGTTTTTGTTGGGCGGTTGGGCCCCCTTGATTTTGATGCTTGTGGTGATGGTGTTTTTACCAGAATCCTATCGTTTCCTGATTGTAAAAGGAAAAAATACCGAAAAGGTGCGTCAGATCTTAACGCGTATTGCACCACATAAGGTTCAAGGTGTAACTGAATTTCACGTCCCTGAAGAAAAGACAGATGCTTCAAGTAAAAAAGGTGTCTTTGGCATGCTGTTTTCTGGCAAATACGCCAAAGGAACGGTTTTGCTTTGGGTGACTTACTTCATGGGTCTGGTCGTAATTTATCTGTTGACCAGCTGGTTACCAACCTTGATGCGTGAAACCGGGGCATCGTTAGAGCGTGCAGCATTCTTGGGTGGATTATTTCAGTTTGGTGGTGTGCTCAGTGCGCTACTTATTGGCTGGGCAATGGACCGTTTTAATCCGAATCGAATTATTGCGGGTTTTTATTTGGCTGCCGGTATCTTTGCGGTAATTGTTGGTCAAAGTCTTTCAAATCCAACTTTACTTGCACTGTTTATCTTGTGTGCGGGTATTGCGGTAAATGGCGCGCAGTCGTCTATGCCGGTTTTAAGTGCGCGGTTTTATCCAACGCAGTGCCGTGCAACTGGTGTTGCATGGATGTCGGGCATTGGCCGTTTTGGGGCCGTGTTCGGTGCATGGATTGGAGCAGTTCTGCTGGGTAATAACTGGTCGTTCACCATGATTTTAAGCATGTTGTTCATTCCTGCCGCAGCTGCCGCGATTGCAATTTTTGTTAAGTCTATCGTTGCACATACTGATGCAACTTAAGGTGAGAGTTCTCTAATGAATGATGATGATCGTTACAAACAGGGCATTGAAGTCCGTACAGCAGTCCTCGGCGAAAAACACGTCAACCGTTCGATTGAGAATCTGAACGATTTCAATGAGGACTTTCAGAATTTTATTAGTCGATTTGCTTGGGGTGAGGTGTGGTCTCGTCCGGGCTTACCTCGCCATACACGCAGTCTAGTGACAATCGCGGTTTTATTGGCGCTAGGTCGTGAAGATGAGTTGCGTATGCATTTACGTGCATGTTTCAACAATGGCGTGACCAAAGACGAGCTCAAAGAATTGATCCTGCATTGTTCACTGTATGCGGGCCTACCAGCATCAAATGCTGCCATGCATATGGCTGAACAGGTGTTTGAAGAGCTTGGTATCGCACCAGAAAAACTGAACAAAAAATAATGGATCAGCAGATTTAGAGGGAGAAAAATATGTCTCATTTTAACTGGGGCGCTTACGCTCAACGTAATACAGAGGATCATCCGCCAGCCTATGCACCAGGTTATAAAACCAGTGTATTACGCTCGCCAAAAAATGCACTGATCTCGATTGCAGAAACATTGTCGGAAGTGACTGCACCACATTTTAGTGCAGATCAGTTTGGTCCAAAAGACAATGACTTAATTTTGAACTATGCCAAAGACGGTTTGCCAATTGGTGAACGTGTGATTATTCATGGTTATGTTCGTGATCAGTTTGGTCGTCCTGTAAAAAATGCCTTGGTTGAAGTCTGGCAGGCAAACGCATCGGGTCGTTATCGTCATCCGAATGACCAATATGTAGGTGCGATGGATCCAAACTTTGGTGGATGTGGACGTATGCTCACAGACAGCAATGGATATTACGTTTTTCGAACCATTAAGCCAGGTCCATATCCATGGCGTAACCGTATTAATGAATGGCGTCCGGCGCATATCCATTTTTCATTGATTGCAGACGGCTGGGCTCAGCGTTTGATTTCGCAGTTTTATTTTGAAGGTGACACTTTAATTGATTCGTGTCCAATCTTAAAAACTGTGCCTTCAGATGATCAACGTCGCGCTTTGATCGCACTTGAAGACAAAAGTAACTTTATTGAAGCTGACAGCCGTTGTTATCGTTTTGACATTACGCTTCGTGGTCGTCGCGCGACTTACTTCGAAAATGACTTAACTTAATGGATGGAGTGAAAATAATGAACGGTTGGAATTTTCAAGAACTCAAAGAAACCCCATCTCAAACAGGTGGTCCTTACGTGCATATTGGCTTGCTTCCAAAACAGGCCAACATTGAAGTGTTTGAACATAACTACGGCAATATGCTGGTTCAAGATCAAACACAAGGTGAACGTATTCGCTTGGAAGGTCAGGTATTTGACGGATTAGGTTTGCCATTACGTGATGTTTTGGTTGAGATCTGGCAAGCAGATGCCAATGGTGTCTATCCAAGTGAAGCAGATACTCAAGGTAAAGCAGCAGATCCACATTTTCATGGTTGGGGACGTACGGGTGCAGATTTTAAGACAGGTTTTTGGAGCTTCAATACCATTAAGCCTGGCGCAGTACCGGGACGTAAGGGAACAACGCAAGCCCCTCATATTTCAGTCATTCTTTTCGCTCGCGGAATCAACATTGGGTTACATACCCGTGTTTATTTTGAGGATGAAGTTGAAGCAAACGCCAAAGATCCAGTACTTAACAGTATTGAGTGGGTAACACGTCGTCAAACGCTTATCGCAAAACGTGAAGAGCGTGACGGTGAAACAGTTTATCGTTTCGATATTCGCATTCAGGGCGAAGATGAAACGGTATTCTTTGATATCTAAGGTTTTTTGGGACCAAAGTTGTATGTCATGCTTGATGTGCAACTCCAATTTTTTTACAAGGGAACGTAAAATGAACAGTTCAAAAAAGTTAGTTAAGCAGTTGCTGATTAGCACGGCTTTAAGTCTCTCCCTACCTATGCTGTCTGTTACGCATGCGGCTGAAAATGCTGCGATGAACAAGGCAACATATGTTGTTAAAAATCTCAATATTGGTGATTTGCCTGTCAAGACTATTGTCCCGATTACGGCAAAAACCAAAGAGCAAGCCATTGCTCAGGCCAAAGTGATTGCAGCGAATAAAGATGCGGATATTGCTGAATTTCGTATAGATTTGCTGGAATTTGCAAGCGACACCAAACAAGTGATTGCACTTGGTCAAGAACTGAACCAGATTTTAAAAGACAAACCGTTGCTCGCAACGATTCGTACTTCAAATGAAGGTGGCAAACTCAATGTAACCGATGAACAGTATGCAAAAATTTACAGCGATTATTTAAAAAAGCCATTTATGCAGTTGCTTGATATCGAAATGTTTAGAGATCAGGCAGCAGTTGAAAAGCTAACCAGCTTGGCACACAAGAAAAATGTGTTAGTGGTGATGTCTAACCATGATTTTGATAAAACCCCAAGTGAGCAGGACATCGTAAATCGCTTACTCAAACAAGATCAAATGGGCGCAGATATCTTAAAAATTGCGGTAATGCCAAAGTCGAAGCAGGATGTCTTTACGCTAATGAATGCGACACTAAAAGTAAGTGAACAGTCCAAAAAACCGTTACTTACGATGTCGATGGGGCGCTTAGGTACGGTATCGCGTGTTTCAACCGCCAATATGGGCGGAAGTTTAAGTTTCGGTATGATCGGCGAGGCTTCGGCACCGGGTCAAATCGATGTCACTGCGCTTAAACAAATCTTAAAAACAGTTCAACCAACTCAAACACCATAATCCTGACAAGGAAACTGTCATGAAATTGAATTCTTTGCGTTTATCAGCATTTGCTTTGGGCTTAATCTCTTCAGGCTTTGCGTCTGCGGAAACTTATATCGTTGATCGTTATCAGGATGATAACGACAAAGGCTCTTTACGTTGGGCAATTGAGCAATCAAACGCCAATACGGCTCAAGAAAATCAAATTTTAATTCAAGCGGTTGGCAAAGCACCGTATGTGATTAAAGTCGACAAGCCACTTCCACCTATCAAATCAGCAGTCAAGATTATTGGGACTCAGTGGGATAAAACTGGTGAATACATCGCGATTGATGGTTCAAACTATATTAAAGGTGAAGGTGCTAAAGCTTGCCCAGGAGCAAACCCAGAGCAATACGGCACAAACGTCCGTACCATGACTTTACCGGGCTTGGTCTTGCAAGATGTAAACGACGTAACGCTAAAAGGTTTAGATGTACATCGCTTTTGTATTGGTGTTTTGGTCAATCGCTCAAGTAACAACTTGATTCAACATAACCGCATTAGTAATAACTACGGTGGTGCGGGTGTGATGATCACAGGGGATGATGGTAAAGGCAACCCGACATCGACAACCACCAATAATAATAAGGTGTTAGACAATCTGTTTATCGATAACGGAGATGGTCTTGAGTTAACTCGCGGCGCAGCATTTAACTTAGTTGCCAATAACTTGTTTACTTCAACAAAAGCGAATCCTGAACCATCACAAGGCATTGAAATTTTGTGGGGCAACGACAATGCCGTGGTCGGTAACAAGTTTGAGAACTACTCAGACGGTTTGCAAATCAACTGGGGTAAGCGTAATTACATCGCCTACAATGAGTTAACCAACAACTCGTTAGGTTTCAATTTAACAGGCGATGGCAATATTTTTGACAGTAACAAAGTGCATGGTAACCGTATTGGGGTGGCGATTCGTTCTGAAAAAGATGCCAATACTCGTATCACATTGACCAAAAACCAAATTTGGGATAACGGCAAAGACATTAAGCGCTGCGAAGCGGGTGGTTCATGTGTGCCGAATCAGCGTTTAGGCGCAATCGTGTTTGGTGTGCCTGCGCTCGAGCATGAAGGTTTTGTTGGCTCTCGTGGTGGTGGTGTTGTCATTGAGCCTGCAAAGCTGCAAAAAACCTGTACTCAGCCGAATCAGCAAAACTGTAACGCTGTACCAAACCAAGGTATTCAGGCGCCGAAGCTCACTGTTTCTAAAAAACAAATTACGGTAGAAGTAAAAGGTATGCCAAATCAACGTTATAACGTTGAATTCTTTGGTAACCGTTCGGCTTCCTCTAAAGAAGCTGAGCAGTATCTAGATTCTGTAGTTGTTGTTACAGATGCTCAGGGCGTTGCAAAAGCCAACTGGACACCAAAAGTCGCTATGCCATCGATCACGGCAAATGTGACTGATCACTTGGGTGCGACTTCAGAGCTCAGTTCAGCGGTGATGATGAAATAATGTTTGTAGTATACGGTGTTTCCAGAAATTGGAAACACCTTGAATAAAAAGGGAATTTTCAATGCAAGATTTTTTTAAATTGGGCTTAATTTCTGCTGCTTTGCTCAGTTGTCAGTTTGCTTCGGCAAATGAATTTTATTCTCAAGATCGTCAGTGGCTTTTGGGCGATTGGGGTGGGAATCGCCAGCAACTTGAACAACAGGGATACAAATTCACGGCTTCGATCATGAGCCAAGCGGCAAGTAATATCTCTGGTGGCTTTAATGACAATACAACTGTTGAAAATGCAGGACAACTGACGCTGGGCGCAAATTTTGACTTGAGTAAAATTGCAGGTTGGAAAGATACAAGCGCAGCCATCATGATCACCAAACGTGATGGAAACGCAATCACTTTGGAACGTATCAAAGATCCACGATCATCGACACTCGGCAATTCACAAGAGATCTATGGGCGTGGAAAAATCTGGCGTTTGACGCAGGCTTGGATCAAAAAAGGCTTTGACGACAATACGGTACAAGTCAAGATTGGTCGTATGGGCATGTCAGACGATTTCAACAGCTCGCAATGTGAGTTTCAAAATCTATTGCTTTGTGGTGGTCAGCTAGGTAAGTCGATCGGATCGATCTGGTATAACTGGCCTGTAGGATTGTGGGGGGCAAATGTGAAGTATCAGTTTGCACCTGAATGGACATTGGGCCTTGGGGTATATGAAGTCAATCCAGATAATGTCAAAACACAGTCGAACAGTGACGGCTTTAACCTAGATATGAACAACGTTAAAGGCGCGACCATTCCGGTGGAGTTGGCATGGAAACCTAAACTTGCTTACTTTGGTAGGCTGCCGGGCGAATATAAAATCGGTGCGCTATATTCCACAGCAGAAGCAACAGATGTTGCCAATCCAAGTAAAGTACATGATGCTAAGCACAGTTTCTGGGTCAATACACAGCAGCAACTTACGCAACAAGGCAATGATCCAAAGCGGGGTTTGTATATCAGCTTTAACGGTGTGCTAAACGACAAAGCCACGACAATGGTTCAAAGTACCCAGCAACTTGCACTTTGGTACAAAGGTGCTTTCGATAGCCGTCCAAATGATTCGATTGGTTTTGGTTTGGCCAATTATGTGGTAAACGAGCGCGCACGAGATCGTCAAATTGCAATTGATGAAAGTCGTGGTTATGACCAATACGATGCATTGGCATCGAACTATATTCCTGTTCAGCACGATGAGCTGAATATCGAACTGAATTACACCTATCAATGGTCCCCAGCAGTCATGCTTCGTCCAAATATTCAATATATTCATCAGCCTGCTGGTGTAAAGGAAGTGGATGATGCATGGGTCGCTGGATTAAGTATGCGTTTAAATTTCTAGCAATGACACAAAATGAAGAATAAAAACGTCTAAAAAATAGTCAATATCGTTGCTGGTTTTTAAACTTAATTCGAACAGCTAAAGTGGCTTATCCCACTTTAGCTGAATGTGTTTATACATGAGGATCTCACTTTGAAAACATCAAAGGGGCAATCATGATAAGTGGAGAAAGATGTATGTCTGACCCTCAAGCGAAGTCTCACATTATATTTAAAATATGGTGTTTTATTCTTGGGCTGGCGTTACTCATAACTGGTGTATTTTATATCATTGGTGGTGGCAAGCTGATTAGTCTAGGTGGCTCGTGGTACTTTTTAATCGCGGGCTTGATCATTACTGCCTCAGCCTTTTTTATCTTTAAGAAAAAAGCAACTGGCGTATGGTTATATGCGCTCGCCTTTGTTGGTACTGTAATCTGGGCGTTAATTGATGCAGGGCTTGAGTTCTGGCCATTGCATTCACGTTTGATGTTCCCAGCAGGCCTATTTGCTGCGGTTATGTTAACTTTGCCGTCTATTCGTAAATACCAATATCAAAACCCTATCAATGCTCCAGCATATATCATTGGTGGTTTAACAGTTTTAGGAATGTTTGGCGGTTTATATGGCATGTTTATTCCGCATGCAACAGTAAAAGCATCTGGTGAAGAGTTACCTTTGATTCCGGTTGATCCTGCAAAAAAACAGGTTGATTGGGACCATTATGGTAATGATGCAGGCGGAAGCCGTTTTGTTGCGCTAGATCAGATTAACCGTAACAACGTATCTAAGTTGAAGGAAGCCTGGCGTTTCCGTACGGGTGATTTTACCACTGGTACGGGTAACGGCGCAGAAGACCAGATGACACCTTTGCAAGTTGGCAATAAAGTATTCTTGTGTACACCGCACAACAATATTTTTGCATTAGACGCAGATTCTGGTAAGCAGCTCTGGAAAGCAGAAGTGAATTCTAAAGCAGATGCATGGGAGCGTTGCCGTGGCGTCGCTTACTTTGATTCGACCAAAGCGTTGACTCAACCGACATTGGCTGGTGCAACTCCTGTTACAGCGGTCGCAACCAATACCCAGTGCCCACGTCGTGTGTACACCAATACACCAGATGGTCGTCTGATTGCAGTGAATGCAGATACAGGTGAGCGTTGTAAAGATTTTGGTGTAAATGGTACGGTTGATTTGTTAGAAGGTTTGGGGGATGGCACCAAAGCACCACGCTTTGAAGTCACTTCTGCACCGACTATCGCAGGCACTTCTATTGTTGTGGGTAGCCGTATTGCCGATAACGTAGGTGCTGATATGCCGGGTGGAGTCATTCGTGCATATGATGTCATTACAGGTAAATTGCGCTGGGCGTTCGACCCACGTAATCCAGATCCAAACTATGTGTTGAAGCCGGGTGAAATTTACAAGCGTAGCTCTGCAAACTCATGGGCAGCGATGTCGTATGATCCACAAATGAACACCGTATTCTTACCTATGGGCAGTTCATCTGTCGATTTATGGGGTGCAAACCGCCAGCCACTAGATCATAAGTACAATACGTCTGTTTTAGCGCTAGATGCAACGACTGGTAAAGAAAAGTGGGTGTATCAAACTGTTCACAATGATCTATGGGATTTTGACTTACCAATGCAGCCAAGCTTGGTAGACTTCCCAATGAAAGATGGCAGCACTAAACCTGCGGTTGTGATTGGTACAAAATCTGGTCAGTTTTATGTACTTGATCGTGTAACGGGTAAACCGTTAACCAAAGTGATTGAGCAAGAAGTAAAAACTGCCGATATTCCGGGTGAGCAGTACAGCAAAACGCAGCCGCGTTCTGTAGAAATGCCACAAATCGGAAACCAGACTTTAACTGAGTCTGATATGTGGGGTGCAACGCCATTTGATCAGTTGATGTGTCGTATCAGCTTTAAATCGATGCGTTATGAAGGGCTTTATACCGCTCCGGGTACCGATGTTTCATTAAGCTTCCCAGGTTCTTTGGGTGGAATGAACTGGGGATCCATCGCATTTGATCCATCGCATCGTTATATGTTTGTGAATGATATGCGTCTAGGTCTATGGATTCAGTTGATCAAACAAACCCCAGAAGACTTAGCAGTTCAAGCCAATGGCGGTGAGAAAGTTAACACGGGTATGGGCGCAGTGCCGATGAAAGGTACACCGTACAAAGTGAACAAAAACCGTTTCTGGTCTGCACTGAGCATTCCGTGTCAGAAACCACCATTTGGTACGATGACAGCGATTGACATGAAAACACGTCAAATTGCATGGCAAGTACCATTGGGTACAGTTGAAGATACCGGCCCGATGGGCATTAAAATGGGCCTAAAAGCGCCAATTGGTATGCCAACCATTGGTGGTCCAATGGCAACTCAGGGTGGTTTGGTATTCTTTGCTGCAACGCAAGATTACTATCTACGTGCATTTGATACATCAACAGGTAAAGAGTTGTGGAAAGCGCGTTTACCAGTGGGTAGCCAAGGTACGCCTATGAGTTATGTGTCACCGAAAACTGGAAAACAATACGTTGTGATTTCAGCAGGTGGTGCACGTCAGTCTCCAGATCATGGTGACTACGTGATTGCATATGCTCTTGAAAAATAATTCAATCTTTAAAAAAAAGGGACTCTCAGGAGTCCCTTTTATTCTTGCTATATATTTTCTAAATAATTTTTCTACTTATTTGTTAACTGATCTAAAATATCTAAACGAATTTTGGCCTCTGAACTAAAGTTACTTGCTGCTTGATGATAAAACCTTTTAGCTAATTTTAAATCTAGGGTAACTCCTTGACCTAATTCAAATATTTGGCCTAATCTATAAGCGGAAGTTGCATGTCTAAGATTTGCAGCCTTTTTATAAAATATTAAAGCTTGTTGAATATCTTTTTGAACAATATGACCTTTTTCATACAACTCTCCCAAAGTAAAATAGGCATCTGGATAATTCTGCTTTACTGATTTTTTAATCCAAGTTAATCCTAACTCATAATTTTTTTCTATCCCTAGGCCGTTCAAATAGAGTTTACCTAGATTTAGTTCTCCTTCAGGATCATTTTGAGACGCCGTTTTTTCATACCAAAAAAGCGCTAAAGACATATTTTGAGTAACATCTAAACCATTTAGATACATAGATGCTAATTGATTTTGAGCCTTGATACATCCTTCTTGAGCTTGTTTTAATGTTCGTTTAAAGTTTGGAATATCTTCACAGTTGATAATTAAAGATTGAGATGTATTGTAGTCGCTATCAATAATATCAAAACCTAAGTGATATTGAAGCACTTCTACTAAAAGTGCACGAGCAAGGTAATGATGATAAAAAGATAAGCTTTTTTCTATAATATAATAGTACTTGTGATATTGAATATCTGGATTGCTCTCATCATTTAGATCTGGAATCTCATATCTTTCAGTTTTATAAGAACCATCAGTGTAACTTTCTCGTTCATAAAAAATAGTGAAATTCAGCCAAGATTTTTCGTAATTCAAAGGTTGGCCAGTTTGATAAAGATTTGATTCCTGATATTGAATTACTTTACGTATTTCTTTACGATTTTGATATATGATATAACTATATGATTCAAAGCTATCGACACATTTAAAGAAAACAGTCCACTCCGATTCCTTTAAATTGAGTAATAGTTTTTCCCATAATTTAGGATTATTTTTTGCAGACTCAAAAATCTCATGATTATGAATAAGAATTAAATTATTATTTAAAAATTCGATACGTATAGTTGATTGTTGATCAAAAAATGAATCTTCATCTTTTATCCATTTATGAACTAAATTTTCAATATCATCTTGGTCGCTAGAACATTTAAAAATCATTCCAGATATATTGGTACCCATATATTTCTCTTAAAATTTTTATAAAATAATTTACTAATAAGTTGCTTTATTTTTTACAAGTTGATTGATTACATATCTAGATATTTTCTTTCTTATTAAAAATCTAACATTGAATCTCAACTCTTTTAAAGTTTTTTAATAAGATAACAAATATCTATGATTAAAATTATACCAAATTACGCAGCTCATTCGCAGTATTGCGTAATAAAGGTAAAACTTGATCGATAAGATACTGTGGCTGTACCCGATTGGTTTGTGACATACAATTAAGTGCGGCAATGGTAAGCCCCTGTGCGTTTAAAACGGGCACCGCAATCGCAATCACACCCAGTTCATGTTCCTCAGTAGACAAACAGTAGTCCGATTGCCGAACAGCATCTAATGTTTCTAAAAAAGTGCACTCATCTATAATGGTATAAGGCGTGAGGCGCTTCAGACCATATTTTTTAATCCATTCAATTTGTATTTCGCGATCCAGAACAGAAAGTAATACTTTACCGGTAGAGGTGGCGTGGGCAGGCAAACGATTACCCAAATGCATTCCATAGGGGCTCACGCGAAGATTATCTTGCTGGGGTAAATAACTACGCGCAACAGGTACAACTTCATGCTCATCGAGCACCACAATTGAAAAGGTGAGACTGGTTTGAGCACACAGAAGATTTAAAAATGACTGTGCCACTTTGGGTAAATGTGCCGAGCTTAAATAAGAACTAGAAAAACGTAAAACACGATGTGTAAGCCAAAAATAGTGCTCATCAGTATCTAAATAACCCAAAAATTTAAGTGTTTTTAAATAACGCCGTGCAGCTGTTCTGCTTATGCCAGTACGCTCTGCAACCTGTGTCACGTTCAGTCGCTGCCTATCAATTCCAAATGCTTCTAAAAGCGCTAAGCCTTTGGCCAAGCCTGCAATGTAATCTTCCGTGCGTATTTCTTCACTTGAATGAGGGTGCGCAAGGTATTGGTGATGTTGTTCCATAACATTCAAATCCAAAATGGTTTTGTCCGATCATCGGACAGTTGTAATGCTAATCGGATAATTTTGAGCCTTGATTATAGATGTCTTTTTAATGAGGAGGTACTTTAAAAATAGAAAATAGCAAGGATGATGTTATGCAAACTATGAAAACTAAAGTTGCAATTATTGGTTCTGGCCCAGCGGGATTACTACTCGGTCAGCTGCTTTATAAAGCTGGAATTGAGCACGTTATTGTAGAGCAACGAAGTGCCGATTACGTTGCATCACGCATTCGTGCAGGAATTTTAGAGCAAGTATCGGTCGATTTACTCGAGCAAGCTGGAGTTGACCAGAACCTCAAAGAAAAAGGATTACCACATTCGGGCATTGAAATTCTGACCAATGGTCAAAAATTCCGTGTCGATTTATCGGCATTGACCCAAGGTAAACAAGTCACGGTATATGGGCAGACTGAAGTTACTAAAGATTTGATGCAAGCACGTGAACAGGCTGGTCTTTGCTCATTTTATGAATCGAATGATGTTCAAATTCATGATTTTTATAATGCGCCAAAAGTGACCTTTGAATCTAACGGAACTCACTATCAAATCGAATGTGATTTCATTGCAGGATGTGACGGTTATCATGGCGTGTGCCGTGCTAGCGTGCCTCAAGATAAAATTAAAACCTTCGAAAAGGTCTACCCATTTGGTTGGTTAGGTGTACTTGCCGATGTGCCGCCTGTGGCAGACGAGTTAATTTATGTTCAATCAGAGCGTGGTTTTGCACTGTGTAGCATGCGCTCAGAAACGCGAAGCCGTTATTACATTCAAGTTCCTTTAACCGATCACGTAGAAAACTGGTCGGATGATCAATTTTGGGAAGAGCTTAAGAATCGCCTCGACCCTGAAAGCCGTGAAAAACTCGTTACAGGCCCTTCAATTGAGAAAAGCATTGCACCCTTGCGGAGCTTTGTCACAGAACCGATGCGATTTGGAAAATTATTCTTAGCTGGTGATGCCGCACATATTGTTCCACCAACGGGTGCCAAAGGATTGAATCTTGCCGCTTCAGATATTGCATATTTGTCAAGTGCGCTCATTGAATTTTACACGCAAGGATCTGAGCAAGGTATAGATCAATACTCAGAAAAATGCTTGCAACGTGTATGGAAAGCAGAGCGTTTTTCATGGTGGATGACCCATTTGTTACATCGCTTTGAAACCGAAAGCGAGTTTGATCATAAAATTAAACAAGCAGAATTGAGCTATATCTTAGGTTCTAAGGCAGGTCAGACCACACTCGCTGAAAACTATGTGGGTTTACCCTATGAAATCAAATCCCTTGACCATTTAAAACATGCCAGCTAAAACAAAAAGAGAGCGATTAGTTGCGAATACTAGTACCTCCACTGACACCAAGATTTTAGCATAACTTTTCTTTTAATCGTTCATAGGGTGTTTTTCCATTCAAAGCTGTATGGGGTCGGGCATAATTATAAAATGCCTCCCATTCGGCTAGCTTGGCTTTTAAATCAATATCATCGGTATAGTCTAATAACTGGTAAAACTCCATTTTATCCGTCTTATGAGATCGTTCGACCTTATCGTTATGTTTGGATGCTCGGGGTTTAATGTAATGGTCTAATGAAATCAGACAGTGTGATAGAGATATAATTTCACTGAACTGAGGAGTCCGCGGCATGCCATTTTTTCGAAATACTCTGGTGTCGCAACGACAGTCATTCTAATATTTGGATCCATTCGAAAAGCAATCATGCCCTCAGCACCCCGACTGCCAATACTTACAACTGCATCAAAACGTTCTGCTACGATATGTGTACCATACCGCTATTTGCAGTCAATCCGATAGGATGAGCAGATTGATTAAGCCTCTATACAGATGAAGCTTATGGCACAAAACACTGTCGTTTGATTATTGCAGATTACTGAGCATAAGTGATAGTTCCTTCCAAAAAAAGCACCTCCTTTTTTAATCTTGTGATTCTTGTCACAATCTTAAACAATTGCTAGTTATATTTATCAAACTTAATTTCACAATCTAAGCTCAATAGAAACCTGTATGTATATATTTAATCTTAACAATAACATTGACTTATCTTTATATTGATTAATATTAGATCATTAAATGAGAATGATAATTGATTGTTTTTTTATAATTGTGTAGATTACGTGAAATTTTGTAATTTTAATAATAACTTTTATGAAAAAGCTATTACCACTTTTGGGGATTTTGTCAGTACATGGAAGTGTTTTTGCTGCAGAAGTTCCAGTGAAACCATCTATCGGTGAAGATTTCGCACTTCCAGAAAAGATTCGACAAGCACAACGTCTTGATGAGTTAAAAAAGCAACTCGATGAACAAGAGGTAATTACCAGACCTAAGCAACAAGATAATCAGCTTCAGCTTAAACATCTCGTTGTACAAGAGTCACCCTGTGTGCAGATTCAGCGAGTTCAGTTGGATTTAACGGCCTCACCTCAGCCAAAACAGGATCAACAGCAATTTGAATTTATTCTTAAAAAATTAACGCAGCCAAAAAAATATAGCATTGTGGGGCAATGTATTGGCACTCAAAGCCTGCAAAATATTTTACGGTATGCGCAAAACGAAATAATCAAAGCAGGCTATATCACAACCCAAATAACTGCCGCGCCGCAGGATTTAAACCAAGGCACTTTACTTCTTAAAATTTACCCTGGCCGTTTGGCTCATATTACAGAACCTAGTCAAATCTTAAGTTCAAGACAGCTTTACACCGCGTTTCCGATACATTCAGGGGATATCCTGAACATCAAAGCTTTGGATCAAGGGCTGGAAAACCTGCGCCGTGTCAGTAATCTGGTGATTGATATGCAAATTGTTCCTGCTGAAGAGAACGCGCAGCAACAAGCAGGATATAGCGATTTGAAAATCAATGTACAGCCTTATCGAAAATGGGGGGCTTCATTGAATGTTGATAACTCAGGTAGTAAAAGTACAGGCGAATATATCGGTGCGTTAGGGCTCAGTCTTAATAATTCACTGAAACTGAATGACAGTCTCAATTTAAACCTGAGTCATTCACTAGATGACTGGGAGAAGGATCGTAATCAAAGTTATTACATCAGTTATCAAATACCCTTTGGCTACTACGATTTTGGCCTAAGTTATAACTGGTATCGCTATGATCAGTACGTTGCGGGTTTTAATGCACCGATTCACTATCAGGGTGAAAGCGAACAAATCAACTTAAATCTTTCTCGCGTAATTAGCCGTGATGGCCAACATAAAACCAGCCTATATGCCAAGGCTTACCATAAACAGAATAAAAACTTTATTGAAGATATCGAAATTGAAGTCCAGCGCAGAATCACTACAGGCTGGAATTTAGGGATACAGCATCGCCAGTATCTGGGGAATGCCGTACTCGACGCAAGTCTGGATTATCGACGTGGTACAGGTGCTTTAAATGCACAACCGGCACCAGAAGAACAAATCAAAGATGCTAACCAAAACCCATTACCTTCAGAAGGCTATGCACGTGCACCGATCTGGAGTGCCGACTTTCGATATACGCAGCCTTTCTCCATTTTGGAACAACCTGTTCAGTATCGTCTAAGCTGGCGTGGGCAATATGCCCCCAAAATTTTAGTCCCACAGGATCGCTTTTATATCGGCGGACGTTATAGCGTACGCGGATTTGACGGTGAACTGATGCTCTCAGGGGACAATGGTCACTACTTACAACAAGAACTGAGCTTTAACTCACCTCTACCGAATATCCAGTTTTATACAGCAATTGATCAAGGCTGGGTGAATGGACGTAACAGTATTCCAGGTAAACGCTACCTCATGGGCAGTGTATTTGGGGCGCGTTACTACTATCAGCGTTTCTATCTAGATGCATTTGCTGGACATGGATTAGTAGCACCACAGCATATCAAGAAAGAATGGGTGTCAGGGTTTAGCCTCAATTACAGCTATTGAGCCATATTTCACTTAGCATTTTATCGCATAAAAGCTGATTTAGTTTATTGAACAAACCATTTTTTATTTTTTAAATTCAGGGTATTTCTTCATGAATAAAAACCGTTATCGCGTGGTCTATAACAAAGCACGCCAAATGTTTATGGCCGTTGCGGAAAATGTTAAAAGCCAAACTAAAAACTCAGGTCAAAGTACGGCCTCTTCAACGGTTGAAGAACAATCACAGCCTTTTCATCAGCTTTGGCAGGTCAAATGTCTGGTGGCAAGTATGAGTTTATGGATGCCACTGGCACCAGTCTATGCACAAATCCAAGCCGATAATTCAGCCAATGCTGGCAATCGACCTGTGATTGGGGTAGGTCAAAATGGTCAGGGACAAAACGTACCGGTTGTGAATATCCAAACACCAACCAATGGTGTTTCACACAATATCTATAAACAAATGGATGTATTGCCAGAAGGTGTGGTCCTCAACAATAGCCGTACAGGTGCAAACAGTGCATTGGTCGGGACGGTTGGCGCCAATCCATTCTTGGCTCAAGGTGAAGCCCGTATCATTTTAAATGAAGTGAATTCGAATATTGCCACTCGCTTTGAGGGGAATCTTGAAGTTGCAGGTCAGCGCGCAGATGTCATCATCGCTAATCCAGCAGGCATTAATATTCAGGGTGGTGGCTTTATCAATGCCAACAAAGCCATTTTGACAACAGGTAAGCCACAGCTGAATGCAGATGGAAGTATTCAGCAATTTCTTGTCGATCAAGGTAAAATTACCGTATCAGCAAAATCAGGCTCAAGCTTGGGACTTGGTGGTAACAACAACAATGCAGACTATGTTGATGTTTATGCGCGCGCACTGGAATTAAATGCACAGCTCTACGCCAATAAAGATATTCAGGCGATTACAGGTGCTAATAACATTAGTGCCGACTTACAGCAGTTAAGCAATAGAACAGGGACCAGCACCACGCCAACACTGGCGATTGACGTGAAGAATCTGGGAGGCATGTATGCCAATAATATTTACTTGCTCGGCAATGAAAAAGGCTTAGGGGTAAGTAATGCAGGGACGATTCGTGCAGTCAATAATCTAGTGATAACTAGTGCAGGAAAAATTGAACATACAGGCTCGTTGGAATCGACCAGTAATACCCAAGGTTTAGTCAGTCTTCAAACCACACAAACAGGTGATAACGGAAATATTAATAGTAGTGGACAAATTAGTAGCTACGACAATATATCAATTAACGCTGCTAATGATATTAATCTTACAGGTAAACAAATAATTGCTTATAATAGTCCAAAGTTGATACCTGAGATGTATATTTCCGCTGCAGGTGATATCAATATACAAAATGCAAAAATAAATAACTATGGGTCCAATATTTACTTGGATGCTGGAAGGAACTTTAAAACAACTGGTTCTTCTGAAATTGGAACAAATAATCAGATCTATTTAAGCGCAAATGGTCTTATTGACTTATATTCTGCAAGACTTTTATCAATTTATGGCGTAAATCTATATGCCAATGATTCTATTAAGCTATATTTTTCGACATTAAATGCGATCGGTGCTAATGCATCACTTTCCTTAAAGACAACTAGTGAAAGTGGTGGAAATAATTATGGCTTAAATATAGATACGAGCTGGATGAATTATACAGGAGGATTGAATTTAAATTCTGGAAAAAATATCAATTTAATTGATTTAAGTTTAAATAAATCAGGAACAAATGATCCTAAGAGTATTAATATTTACACTGGCGGTTCATTCTCATGGGACGGCAAGTCTAAAGCTCAGAAGAAGATCAATGGTGATCTAAACATTCAAGCAAAAGATCAAATCGAACTTAAAAATTTGAACACTATTACTACTGCTGGTGATCTAAAACTTAACGGTAGAAATTTAAATATCGGAAATGATCTAGTATCTGAAAAAAATGTAAGCTTAACTGCTACGCAAGGTGATTTGAGTCTCAATAAAAACATAACAGCTCAAACCAATATAGATATTGTTTCATTAGATGGAAAACTTAATTTGACTGCCGTGAAGGCAGCAACTTCTCAAGGTAAACTTTCAATCTTGGGGGCTAAGGATACAATTTTAACGAATTTTGGAACTATACAAACAACATTAAATGGCTATCAAGGCGTAAATGTTGGTACGATTGGTCAAGGAAATCTCGCACTACAAAACACAGTATTAGAAAGTCAGAACGGTAATATCGTTGTGACAAGCGAAGGTCAAAATACGCTTACGGATAGTGCAATCACAGCAAAGGGCAATATTGAATTATTCGCAAAAGATAATCTAACCTTAGATGGGGTTAAATCAACTTCTCAGCAACACACAGCACTGAATTCAAAGAAAAATGTTTATATCAATAGCCAAGCAGCAACTGGGGATAGCGTCAATTTCAGTTCTGCAAAAACCACTGAGTTAAACTCAACGGGCACATTGTCGCTGATTAGTGATAAAAACCAGAATCTGCAAAATACCAAATTGACAGGTGGAGCTGTATTGCTCGAAGCGGGAGGTGCACTCAACACACCTAAAGCAATTGAATTTAATGCGACAGGTAGTGATTTACTCAAAAATGATAGCAAGCTAAATAGTTTAAATGGTGATCTTAGTATTCAAACAAAAGAATCACTCACTATAGATCCAAACATTCACACCCTTAAAGCCATTGGTGATATAGAATTAACATCAAAACAAGGTGCTTTGACTTTAGTGGGTTATGGTGGTCAAGCGGGCAATGGCTCAGAAAAAGTAGTTAATTTAACCACAACAGGTGGTGGGATTAGTCTAGAAGGGGCATCTGTAGAAGTACAAGGTTCACAACTGAATGCACAAAAGGATATTAAGATTGTATCGACTCAGGGGAATATTAAAATTGATGGTGTGAAGAATCAACTAAGTAACAAGCAACTTCATCAGAATAATAAATTATTAATTGAAGTAAAAGATCAATTAAATAATATTAAGAAAAAAGGATCAGATGAATTTAATCAAGATTTAAAGAATCTTGAAAACTTATATGATAAAGCTTTTTACTTTTCAACTGAGGCATTTATTAAGGATGCATCAGTTCAGCGTGGAACTCAAGAAGATGTTAATTTATTTAATCAAAGTTATACTAATTTTTTAAATAAGTATACTTTTTTGCGGCCAAATGAAGAGATGGCAAAGGTCTACGCAACTAAGTATTCTACATATAAATCTTATTCTTGTATGATGTGTTGGGATGATGTTGCGACTAGAATTAACTCTATCGAATATTTTAGTGAAAGATATACTCTTCCAGAAACACAGAAAGAATTAGAATTCTTAAGTGGATACTTCAATGGTTCTGAACATGCTGAAACAGGACTAATTTCGAATACTGGAAATATTTCAATCATCTCCAATAAAGGCATTTCTACTAGTGGAACAACGATTTCTGCTAAATCTGGAAGTGTGAATATTGAAGCACAAGGTACATTAGATCAACAATATACTTCCACTACAACAAAAGGTATAAATGGTCAGCCGACACAAGTAGGCGCTAGTATCATTATTGACGGTCATACAGATTTTTATGACAAAGGTAATGAAAATGATGCCAATTATAGTATGCGAACCCTGATTAGTCCTACAATCATCAATGGTGATAAAGGTGTTACTATTCGTGCGACAGGTAATACCAATCAGGATAATCTGGTTTTGCAGGCAACTGGTATTACTGCGGCTAATGGTGATGTACGAATAGAAGCCAATAAAAATATCCTGTTTGATGCTGCGATTGAGCAAAGTTATGATCGTTCGACCACCACAGAAAAGAAAAGATCATGGGGTGGTGTCAAGAAAAAATATATCACAACCGTAGCTGAGAATAATCAGGCAGATGCAGCATCTGTTGATATCTCTGGTAAGAATATTTTCATTGAAAGTAAAGAAAAGAATACTGCAAATAATATTGATATTTACTCAGGAAAACTCACCGCAAATGGTGGTCAGGTTTCTATTTTATCTGGCGGAAATATCAATTTATATACGGTACAGGAATCTTCTAGTAGTAATGTGGATATTACTAAAAAATCCTCATTTGCAGGTATCAAATACAATAAATCGAATACTACTTCTACACGTTCACAAATCAGCGAATTACCTGGTGTGTTAAAAGCGGATTATATCGGGATCAAAGCCGACAATGATGTTCGCTTAGTTGGAACAGAGTTTGAGTATTTACAAGGCGCTAAGATTGAAGCTGGAAGAGAATTAACTTTATTAACAGCATCAACAACAGTGACAGAAACTCTAAAGAAAGACAAAAATTCTGTCGTTTGGCAGTCTATGCAAGATAAAGGATCAGTTATTGAGACTGCTCAACTACCACGTTTTAATGGACCTACTCCACCTGAGTTTAAAGCTGCAGGCGGTTTAGTTGTTCAGATTCCGATTGGAGAAAAAGACCAAAACAAAATTGAGATTCGTGATCAGATTTTAGCATTAGCGAATCAGCCAGGAAATGATTACCTCAAGCAGCTGGTTAATCGAAATGATGTAGATTGGCAAAAAGTAATCTTAGCTCAAAAGGATTGGGATTATAAATCACAAGGTTTGACAGGTGCGGGCGCTGCAATTATAGCCATTATTGTTGCAGTTTTGACCTACGGAGCAGGTACGGCATTAATTGGAACTAGTGTAGCAGCTGGCGCAGGAACAACGACAGCAGCTGTAGGAACTACAACTGCTGCTACTGTTGGAGGAGGGGCAATAACTACATTTGGGGGGATGACTTTAGCAACGACAACTGCTGCAGGAGTAACGACATACACTACAACAGGAATAATGGTAAATGCGGCATTAACCTCATTAGCTACTCAGGCAAGCGTAAGTATAATCAACAATGGCGGAGATTTGGGAAAAACACTCAAAGACTTGGGGAGTAAAGAAACTGTAAAAAATCTTGCAGCTAGTGTAGTTACTGCAGGTCTCTTAAGTCAGGTAAGTTCTGCTTTAAATCTAAAACCAGATACGTCAGGTTTTTCTGCTCGATTGATGAATAACTTCACTACTGCAGTTGGATCAACATTAGTGCAAACTGCTATTAAGGGTGGTGATTTAGAAGAGAATCTAAAGGTCGCTCTACTTGCAGGTTTAGCAGGCGCTATCCAGGGTGAATTAGCAAGCCAAATTGGAACACATCTCGACAAAGTTGACCCTAGTGCATTTGAGTATACTATTCATAAAATCGCTCATGCTGCGGCTGGTTGTGCAGCAGCGGCAGCAACCAAATCTAGCTGTGAGGCTGGGGCGATCGGTGCTGGAGTAGGAGAGATTGTTGCAGGATTAATGATTCCAGAGGGTAAAACAGCACTGGATTTAACTGATGATGAAAGAACTAGTATTATAAATACAAGTAAGCTTGTAGCTGGAACAACAGCAGCTTTTGCTGGCTATGATGTGAATACGGCAGCGAATAGTGCAAATACAGCTGTTGAAAATAATTCATTGAAACCTCTTAGTGCAATAGGAAAATCAGTATGGAAAATTGGTAAGCAAATAAAAAAGGAATTAGATGCTGGTAAGAAAATTGAAGCAAAAGATTTACCTAACCTATTAGGAGATGTTCTTAAAGGTGAGATACAAAATGGTGGTGATAGTGTTAGGACAATAATTGATCCAAACTCTACCGCTACAGAAATATCATTAGCATTACTTGATTTGTTAATGGGAATAAATATTAAGAATGGTAAAAGTGTTAGTATCTTAAAGGCTGATCAGAAAGTCATTGAGAAGAACACTTCAAGTAATGTCGCAACGGCATTGAAGATGAAAGTAGAATTGACATTCAAAGAGGCAGGTATTATAAATAATGATGGAAAATTAACACAAAAAGCTATTGCGGAGTCTAATATTATAAATTTATCTGCTGTAGTATTAAATAATCCTAAGATTGTTAAAGTACTAACTCAGGATGGATCTGACATTAGAGATTGGAAAAAATATACCACAAAATCTGTAAGAATGCCTAATGGTCAAAACTTACAGATCCATTATTATAAAAATGAAAAAACAGGTAAAATTGACTATGATACTCCAGACTATAAAGTGAAAGGGATAGTTCTTCCATGATTTTAAAAAATTTAGTAGATAGTCAGAATTTTGCGATCAACGAATACTATATTTGTTTGGGAATCGAATTTAGTGAATATCATAAGAGTACACTAGTATCAGTCAGAAGAGACTCTGATGGTACACCAGTACAAATGCCATTATCTGATTTTAAAATTATAGAACATGATATTCCTTTAGGTTGGAGTATCAATTTTTTTGATGGAGGATTTACAAGAGTTCAACCAACTATATTTTCTGGAAATTTTTGGGATCTTTATTATGAAGGTGATCCTCATTCTGAAAAAAAATTTGAAGAATATTATGAAATATTATGTAATTTTTTTAATATTAAAAATAAATTTAAATAATAGAGTAATCAACCTAAGTTATGGATGAGAAATAGACTCGAAAATGAAAGGGACTAGAGCTATTAGTTGAGTTACCACATTAAACTCATGACTCTAGTCCTTTTTAATAATATATGATTCACATAGCTTTACATACTCTATACTTCACATTGATGAAAGGGTATAAGATTAATTGTGCTTGGATTAATTTAACCACTTTACTTCAATAAAAAATGTTTAAGTAAAGAAAGAAGCGGTTCTTAGAATCAACAACTCCAAAAATATTTTGATGAAGCTGGGTTAGATATTAATACTGCGGTCGAAAACTTAGTTGCTTTACAAGTATATAAAGGTCCACATTCAAAAGAATATCATGCATGTGTAGAAAAAGAATTAATATTAGCAGTAAGTGGAAAAAAGACCAATACAAAAAATTACAGAAATTCAGTAATTGGAACGCTTAGGAGAATAAAATTCGAAGCTTTAGTCTCAGGTTCACAAGTTAATAAATGGCTAACTAAAAATAAAAGGTTTTAATGAGTTACTATGAAATTAATGCAGATTTTCATGAATTCCCTAATCAATATTTCATAACAGAGATAAAAGGCTTTGATAACCCAAAAGCTCAGTTAAATTGGGATGACTTTATGGCTGAATATCTCTTAGATAAACAAAAAAGTTATCTTGCAACAATAGAAAGTGGCAAAGAAGAAGTTGATTTTACAATGACTTTCTATGATTTTTGTATAATCAGTGAAAAATTTGCAAACATTTTGGCTGCAGAGAAAATTAGTGATTGTTTAATTGTTCCCTTATCTTTTGATAAAGAGCTATCACAGAAGTATTACCTTTTAATGGATCCATTAAGATATGACTGTGTTGATGAGAGAAATTCAGACTTCCAGAAATTTCTAGAGAATGATCCAGTGAGACCTGATTTAGCTGGTAGATATAGGGCCTTTTTTAAATTAATTATTTAATGCTTCAAAAGCAGATTGTGATAGTAAGTCAGAAAATAAAAGATATTTATGAAAATAATCACTTGACTGGAGCAAATTTTACTAAAGTGACAATATAGCGACTTAAAGCTGGCCAACGCTTCAGTGTGTAATTGATCGCCTTGGCGATTGGAGAACTCGACGGCACCGTCAGATAATGTTGGTTGAGCCATTCATATAATTGTTGTATCACTGGTTGACTATACTGTTGCCGGTATTCGCGGCGGTGTTCTGCTGTACCATCGGTCTTTTTCCTTAGTTCTGCTTCTATGGCATACAGTTTCTGAATCAGCACTGAGGCCTGTTCAGCGATCTGACTTTTTCCGCTCACATGCAGTTCGTGGAATTTACGACGCGCATGTGCCATGCAGCCCCAATCACCTGACTTGATTTAAAGCGTGCTTTGTAGCCACTGTAATCATCACAGACCAGATGGTCCTGCCAATCTTTTAGAAAGGCTGCGGTATGTTCACCAGAGCGACTGTCTTGAAAGTTATAAATCACGGCTTGAATTAGATTATATTGGGCTGTTGCATAAGCCCAAACATAACCTTTCTTCGGTTTTTTCTCATCATCACCCATCTGCATGAGGTCGGGCATAATTGTAAAATGCCTCCCATTCGGCTAGCTTGGCTTTTAAATCAATATCATCGGCTTGATTATGTCTATCGTAAATCTTTAATGCCCTAATTCTAGTTGCATCATCAATAGCGTTATATTGATAGCGTTTGACCTGTTTTCCATTCTGATCTTTAAAAAGAGAAACTTTACATCAACTTGCACATGATGCCTCGGTACTTGTTTTTCATAACGTTGAGGAGTAGGAATAGAACGTTTACGCTGATTTTGGGGTAACCGATTCATGCCATGCCGTCTTAAAACATGGTATACGCCAGCTGCTGAAATCTTAATTTGGTGATAACGTCATAAATACCAACTGATCCGTAGCTGTCCGAAATGATAGTGTTGACGTAAATGAATAATCTTCTCTTCGATCTCAGCAGGCGTGCGTAATTTAGGGTTCTGTGGGCATGGCTTACTTTTGACTAATCCTATCTCTCCTATGGATTTATAATTCTTCTTCCAACGATAAAAAGTATCTCGTGAAATACCAAAATATCGACAAGTCAATTCAACATTGCCATTTTGTTCAGCATGAGCAAACACTTTTAATTTATGTCAATTTCCCGTTGGGCTTTTGTACTCAAAATTGAAACTCCTTTGACATGATATAAAATTTACCAAAATGTCAGTAGAAGTCTCAATTTTCACAGATTAGTCGCTCTCTTTTTTATCTCGGTTATGTTTATTTACAAGTGAAATTCTCGGCTTTTTCACTGTCACCTGTACCGTTATAACGTGCGATTTTTGGATATGGACACAGTGGTCGAGTTCGATTGGCCGACCAGCTCGATGGTAACTCACTATTGATTTCGCCACTTGCATTACCGACACCGCGTGCAGAAGCGACAATTTGATCTGGTGCTTGACCATATTCTACCCAGTTCACCAAAGCAGTAAGTGCATCAAACTGGTCGGTCGCAAGCCCACCACGCGAATGATTCATTCCCGGAACGCGATAAAAACGAGCAAAACTTTGTGCATCACCCAAACTGCTGCTCTTGTATTTTGCCATCAGCTTATCGTACCAGTTTTGTGTGTCATCTACCGAAAATACGCCATCTGCTGTCCCTTGCACCACAATCATTTTACCGCCATGCAAGCGTAATTTATCCAGATTGAGCTCATCTGGCGGGATCATAAATGACATCGCGCTTTCTGAATAGGTCGAATTGGTTGCAGAAAGTTTTGGGTAATCGGTATCAAAATTATAGTTAAAGGCAAATTGTCGTGAATTTTGCACAATTGTTGGATCTGGTGGTACCTGAAATATAATGCCTACCGCTACTGGGTCGCGTGCCGTACCCACAGAAGAAACAAATTTCCAGCTTGCCCAATTGCTACCAAGTAATCCCGGATCGTAAGGCTGGGTCGCATACAATGCTTCGCCAGATGAATTGACAGGGCCGCGGTAAATATTAGCCACGACATCGATCTGGTCTTTACTCAAACAGCTTCCATCACGTGAACCCGAGCAGACAGGCACATCTTTATGAATATCAAAGGCGGTTCGGCAGGCTTCAACGTCTTGTACCATACCATCTGCTATACCATCGAGTGCATCACAGCGTGTTAAAATCGCATTGGCAAGTACGTTACGTTCTGCATAGGTGAGGGCAGTGCTTAAATCATTTTCATCGGTGGCAACACGACGTAATTGCTGCGCCGTGTATAGCTGTGCCGCTGCTGCACGTGGTAGATGAAATCCGGGTGTACTGGCTAAGATGCCATCGTACTGATCGCCTAAGCGTGTTGCAGCCATCATGGCATGTCGACCGCCGTTAGACGTACCTCCTGCATAAGATCGATCTGGCAATTTACCGTAAGCTGTTTTAATCAGATCTTTGGCCATAGGCGTTAACTTTGTAATAGCACCATAGCCATAGTTGATACGAGCTTGCGGATCTAAACCAAAAAGAGGATTTTGTGCAGATGAATGTCCAGCATCGGATGAAATTACCGCGAATCCGTCGTTTAAAGCATTGCTTAACATCCCGCCGCTGCCCACTTGTCCGGTCGCTGTGGCGATGTTGCCGTCGGTACCACCATTTCCTTGATATAGAAAACGTCCGTTCCAGCTCACTGGAAGTCGCATTTCAAAGCCAATCTGATAGGTTTTACCATCGATTGAGCTAATACGTTGCTCCATATAACCTTTGACCAAACAATGCGCCGGAATATTTTTTCCTGCAACAGTCAGAGCGCCTGCATTTTGTAAAGTTGCACTTTCAACTACGGTGGTATCAAATTTGAAACCGCTTAGATCTGTACAACTGCCTTTGAGCTGAGCACCTACTGCTGGGCTCAATTGTGGAATACTTTGGCTCGACTGTGCCGTATCATGATCGTTATTGTCATTACATGCAGCTACACTGATGCAGACGCCGAGCAATGCAGCATGTTTAAAAAGATGTTGAAGTTTTTTCATTGCAATATCCTTATGCCTGAAATTTATGCATGTGCCAAGACCATGAAATTTGCGGTACTACGCGCCACAAGTTTATGGTTTTGCCACGCTTCACTTTCGATGTTTAAAATGGATTTTCCTTGTTTGATAAATCTACATTTCGTCACTACAATCCCCACCAGACACGGCCTTAAAAAATCTGTGGTCAGATTAATAGTCGTGGCTGCTTGCTGCTGATTGGCATAGTAGGCAAAGAGCCCCATGACATCGTCCAGCATGGCGCAAAGCATTCCACCTTCAATGGTGCCTCGCGGGTTGGTAAAGCTCTCAAGTGCCTGATATCTGACTTCAAGTTCAAGTTGATCTGGGTTCCATTGAATGCTATGACCACCTAGTAAATGATGAATGGGGGGTAAGTGTGCAGGAACAGATAGATCTGGCAGCATAATGAATCACTCCTCACGACTTATTGAAGCGCATACGCGTCATATACAACAGCTTTTCCCAGACGCATGGCACTTCCCACGCCAATGGTATGGTTCAACCACGCGTATTGAGGCGCACTGGTTTCAAACTGCATGGTGACTTTAAAATAATAAGTTTTGGGGTCGACCTCTTTGCCTTGAGCCAGTTGTTTTAAAACGTCTGGCGGACCATATCGATAACCTTTGGTTTGCAGGTAAATCAGTGCACCATCATCGGTTTGAAGTAAATAGCGCGTATCAATAATGGCATGACCTTGCGCATCAACAATTTGCCAATCTGCACCATTATTCAAAATTTTGCCTTTAAGTGTTTTGCCTTCAAAAGTGCCTCCTGTAATGGGGATAATACGTCGCTTGCCTGCATCACTGGTTGAACCAAGTTCCCAGACAGGTGCGTTTAAATCGACACTAAATGTGGCCAATGGTTGAAGATGTAGCGGTGGTGGTGCAAATTGGGGTGCTGCATGTGTTTGGTGTGCACAAGCAAGACTAAAGCAGAGCGCTATTATTTTTTTATTCATATTATTGTTCCTGAAAAAACAAGGCGCTAGCATCATTCTAATGCCTTGTTTGAGTCATTATTTAAATTTCCATGTGTAATCGATGTTAATTCGGGTTTCATTTACTGGTTTGATATTGGCTGTGGCCAGCATGTTGTTGTCATAGATCGCATAGCGAGCACGAAGGGAAAGGTTTTTAAGCCAGCCAGTTTGTATGGTGTAGCCAATATCGAAATCTGTTTCGCGCTCTTTTAAATCCGTTCCACCCAAGTTAGGCGCATAAATATTGCTGCCCATGGTGTAACGTGTCATGAAGCGTAAACCCGGCACATAATCTTTAAAGTCATATTCATAACGAAAGCTGTATGCCTTTTCTTTCGGATTTAAAAATTCGCCCGGCCATGTATCGATGAGCAGTCCTGTTTCACCGCCCGTTAAATATGGAAAAGCGGTTTCACCAAAATGCTGAAAAGTACCAAAAATAAATTTATGATTTTGGCGTTTAAGCTCAAAATGCGCATGATATAAATCGTTGTCGACCAAACCAGCCTTTGCTTGGCCTTCATCGCGGCTACGATAGTAATGTAGATAGCTGCTTAAACGAGTTTGCGGATTTATGTCCCATTTGTATAAAAAGCCAGTTGTCATCTGATCGTATAAATTATTAACATCCAGATAAAATAATCCTAAACGTAAAGCCGGACTTACATTGTAATAGCCACCTGCGTAGTAAAGACCATTTGTTTCAGCACTTTTGAAACGCCCATTCACCGCTGAAATCTTGATATTTTCATAATTGGTCGAGTCGCGCTGATTCACCTTGTCTATAAATGCTCCTTGCAGCTCAAAATTCTTAATATCTTTCGATTCCAGTGAAATACCCCGGTAGGTTTGCGGTAGTAGGCGTGCAGGAGAGGCCACCAGCACGGGATTCATCGGTCTGAGTGTTCCTACTTTTAATTCGGTCTGACTGACTTTTGCTTTACCGGTCAGGCCAATTTCGCCATAGCTGCTGGCGGGTTCATTGGTGACCGTGTCGCGAGGTAAATTGCCTGTACCCGCATATTTGGCACTGGCATCGAGCTTAAATCCTGCTGTAGCCAGAACATCGAGCCCAAAACCAATGGTTCCTTCGGTATAACCAGAATTTGCTTTAAAAATAAAGCCTTGTGTCCAGTCTTTTGCAGCGGGATATTTAGAAACTTCTTGATAATCGCGATCGAAATAGAAATTTCGTGTGGTGAGTTCGACTGTACTTTTATCAATAAAGTCTGAAGCAAATACAGAACCCGAGAGCATCACAGCAGAGTACATCCATAATTTTGACATTGTATTTCTTCCTGAAACATCTTTGTTGTTTTGACAGGGTTGGTCGTACCAACCATGAGGTTTAAAAAATATTGATTATTTTCCGAGTACGTCTCGCGCCACGATTTCCTTCATGATTTCGTTGGTGCCACCGTAAATTTTTTGCACACGTGAATCGACAAAAAAACGAGAAATCGGATATTCCTGCATATAGCCGTATCCCCCAAATAATTGCAGCAGTTGATCGATCACGTCGCATTGGGTATCGGTAATAAAGCATTTCAATGCAGCAACATGGCCCACAGTCAGCGCTCCCTGGTGGTACATTTGGGCACATTCATGAATAAACGCTTGCGCTGCTTTGGCTTTGATTTGTGCATTGGCAATCACAAAGCGCGTATTTTGAAGCTGCGCCAGTGTTTGGCCAAATGCTTTGCGCTCTCGTACATAATTGGTGGTCAGGTCAATCGCGCCACAAATCGATCCCATACCCATCATCGCGATACTTAAACGTTCGCGGGGGAGCTCTTGCATCAGATATGCAAAGCCTTGGCCTTCTTGACCAAGGCGCTGAGTTACTGGTACATGAACGCCATCAAAAAAGAGTTCGGCAGTGTCTTGTGCATGCAGTCCAATTTTTTTAAGCGAACGTCCTTTTTCAACGCCTTCAAGTTGCGCATCGACCAAAAACAGAGAAATACCTTTTGCGCGTGCCTGTGGGTCTGTTTTGGCAACCAGAACAATTAAATCGGCATGTAATCCGTTGGAGATAAAGGTTTTTGAACCATCAATGACGTAATGCTCGTTTTTTAAAATCGCTTGAGTGCGAATAGCTTGAAGATCTGATCCGGCATTGGCTTCGGTCATGGCAATTGCTGTTACCACTTCGCCCGATACCATTTTGGGTAACCAGTATTTCTTTTGCGCCTCACTACCCATATTTTGGATATAAGGAGAGACCAGTTCATTTTGTCCACCAATGGCAACCGCAAGTGAGCCAAATCCTGCGCGTGCAGTTTCTTGCACCAGCATGAGCGAGTAGTGAACTGGTGCGCCATATCCACCGTATTCTTCTGGAACATCGACACACAAGAACCCATTTTCACCGAGTAAGTTCCAGATATGTCGAGGAATCAGGCCATCGTGCTCCCATTGCTCGTAATAGGGCGCAACATGATCGTTTAAAAAACGTTTGTAGGTATCGCGGAACAATTCAAAATCAGTATCTTGCTGCATATTTCACCTTTTTTTAGCATGATCAAGGCCTAAGCCCATACGAAATGAGCTTGAGAACAAGAAATAAAACTAGGAGTGATTTAAAACGGGTATACGTACAATCAATGGATTATCTATTTGTTTGTTATACAGTTCTTCGACCAGCGTAGCACGACGTTTTAAAATGTTACCCTGATTTAAATTGCCCTTATCAGTCACTTCACCTGCATCGAGCTGTGGTGCTTCAGTCATTAAATACAACATTGATACCCGATTTGAACTGCCCGTGGCATCTTTGTTGTACTGAATTAAAAACTGTCGAAACCACTGCTGTACTTTAGGGTGGTGCAAGATATCTGTTGCGCTATGATTTTTCATATTCAGACCAGCAAAATCTGCACAGGCATCAAGTTTAGGAAAAACCAAGAAGCCAATCGCATTTAGATTTGAACCGGTAATACAAACATCTTGAATCAACAAATTACCTTGAATGAGTGCCTTGTTGCGTAACGTACCGACATTAACAAAGGTGCCCGTGTTGAGTTTAAAATCTTCTGCAATACGGCCGTCGTACATCAGGCCCTGTGCAGGGTCGTTTGGATCGACCAGACGTACCGCATCGCCGGTATGGAAAAAACCGTCTTCATCAAAAATTGTGCTTTGCTGATTGGGTTTTAGTCGCCAGTAGCCTTTCATGACATGTAAGCCACGCACGCAAAATTCAAGTTTATCGCCATATGGTACGAGCTTGATTTCGCAGCCCGGAGCAGGGTAGCCAATAAAACCAGCCATTACCCGCGGGCCTGTGGTAAAGGCGCACGATGGTGCCGTTTCGGTCATGCCCAAGCCACTCATGATGCGGATTTTTTCACCGCAATGTGCCTGTGCAATTTTATCGAGTCGGTTCCAGCCTGCTTCAGATAATGCAGCACCAGCAAAAAATAAAATTTTAACGTTGGCAAAGAAGCGATCTCTGAGTTCGGCATCTTTTTCCAGTGCATCGGTGAGTTCTTCCCAGCCTTTGGGTACATTTAGATAAACCGTCGGTGAAATTTCTTTTAAATTTCGAATCGTTTCATCAAATTTTCCCGGAACGGGCTTACCGTCATCGATGTAAATGGTTCCGCCGTTATAAAGCGCAATCCCAACATTGTGGCTTCCACCAAAGGTATGATGCCAAGACAACCAATCCAGCAATACAGGCGGTGTGTCTTCAAACTCTGGAAAAGTTTGAAGTAGCATTTGTTGATTGATACACAGCATCAAATGTGTGGTCGGAACAGCCTTTGGAAGCTTGGTCGAACCGGATGTAAATAAAAACTTGGCAATCTGATGCTCATCTAGCGTTTCATAATGCTCTTGAACATCGGTCACGGGGGTATCTAATAAAGACTGAAACGATGTACAGACTTGATCGCCTATAATGCCTTTATTGGTCACAATTTCAATATGATCTTGCGTACAGCTTTGAATGGCTTTAGCAAAAGCTTGTCCATCATTTGCATACACCATGCCTGGGGTGAGCACATCAAACACATGTTTTAATTTGCCAAAATCTTGAGATACCAATGAGTAGGCTGGCGAAATAGCAGAAAATGGTACACCTGCCAACATCGCGCCCATCGAAAGCGTTAAGTGTTCAAGATCATTTCCCGATAAAATTACCAAAGGTCGTTCTTGGCTTAAGTTGCGCTGATGCAAAGCTTGTGCAATATGCCAAGCACGTTGCAAGGTTTCTGCATAACTGAGCCTGATCCATTCGCCTTGTGTATTGCGTTTAGCGGCAAAGGTATGGTCGGGCTTAACTTTAGCAAAATGAATTAAACGATCGGTCAGTTTTTGCGGATAAACCTTGAGTTGTTCTTTGGGTTGAATATGTAAAACCGGACCTTTATAAAAATAGTCAATTGCATGTTGTCCAAGTTTTACAAAGCGCTCTCTGTCTTGTGATTGAGTGGCATTCATTTGCATTTCGTTCACTCCATGTTGTACATCGCTGTACTTTTTTGCATCATGCAATTTTTATATCGTTATTTTTTAAAACCATACCCAATGGTTAAATTGGGTAATGGCGTGGCTGTGTTTGTACGGTAATCCAGCGAAGCTCGGTAAATTCAGCAATGGATGCTTTACTGCCAAAGCGACCATAACCACTCGATTTAGTGCCACCGAAGGGCATCTGTGCTTCATCGTGTACGGTTGCACCATTGATGTGGCAAATCCCGGAGTCAATCTGTTTGGCAACATCCATCGCCAAACCAAAGTTTTGACTAAACACAGCCGAAGATAAACCAAACTCACTGTCATTTGCCAAGCGAATACCGTCTTCAATGCTAGCAAAACGTTGTACTGTACAAACTGGCCCAAATGATTCTTCGCGATACAACAACATTTCGGGTTGAATATCCAGTACGAGTGTCGGTTGCATGAGGGTATCTTGAATCTGGATACCCAGCGGAAGGTTGGCACCTTTTTGCTGTGCATCTTCAAGTAAGTGTTGAATTCGCTCTGCTGCGCGTCGGCTTTCAAGCACACCCAGCATACTGTCTTGCTGCGTTGGATTACCTGCTTTAAGTGAGGCTGTTTTTTGAATGAGCTTTTCAATAAAGCGATCTGCAATGCCGTCTTGAACCAAAACGCGTTCTGTCGACATACAGATCTGGCCTTGATTGAAAAATGCACCAAATGCAACCGCATTTACAGCTTCATCCAGATCGGCATCATTTAAAATCACAACAGGCGCCTTACCACCAAGTTCTAATAAAACAGGTTTAAGATGCTTTGCTGCTGTTTCGGCAATAATTTTACCTACTTTGGTCGAACCGGTGAAATTAATGCGTTTAACTGCAGGGTGTTCAATCAGGCGCTCAACGACTTGTGGTGCATCTTGAGGTGCATGTGTAATGACATTAACCACACCTTCACCCAAACCTGCTTCATTTAAAATTGCACCAATCAAACGATGGGTTGCCGGGCAAGCTTCCGAGGCTTTGAGTACTACCGTATTGCCACAAGCTAAAGGCATTGCAAGTGCTCGGGTTGGCAAAATAACAGGTGCATTCCAAGGCGCGATCCCAACTACAACACCACATGGCACCCGAATTCCCATTGCCAGATTGCCCGGTACATCAGACGGAATTAAGCTTCCGTCAATTTGAGTGGTCATCGCGGCGGCTTCACGTAGCATATTGGCTGCCAGATGTACATTAAAGCCATACCATGTGGCTGTTGAACCTGTTTCACGCATACCGATTTCGATAAACTTTTCGGTATTTTGATCCATCAGATCTGCCGCTTTGAGCAAGCGTAAACGACGTTCAGTCGGCGAAACTTTTGACCAGATTTGAAATGCACGGCTAGCCGATTCAAGTGCACGATCAACATCCTCAAGTGTTGCAGCAGCAGCAACACTTACAACATGACCGTCTATTGGGCTAATACGTTCAAAGGTGGCTTGATTGGCAGCATCGACAGACTGACCATCAATAAGTAACTGTACATGTTGCATCGAGTGTATCCTTACTTGAGCATTGATGTTGCGAACTTAACCTGTACGCTTATAGCTTTGCAAACCTGGCTTAATCGATTTTTCATCTAAGAACTGTTTTAAACCCTCTTGGCGGCCGCCCTCAGTATCTCGATGATTACATTGATCCAGTTTGGCATATAAGTAATCTTCATTCTGATCCCATGTCAGCTCACGACAGCGCTTAAAGCCATTTTTAGCTGTACGTAAAACGACAGGGTTTTTCTCGACCAGACACTGTGCCAGTTCTGTCACTTCAGCCTTTAGCTGTGCAAGCGGGACGCTTTTATTAATCAGACCCATTGCTTCAGCTTCTTTACCGGTAAAAGTTTTACCGGTCATAATGTAATACAGTGATGCACGATGCCCAACCGTATCTGCCATCGCTTTGCTGACGAGGTTGCCCGGTGGAATGCCCCAGTTAATTTCTGACAGTCCGAAAGTGGCTTCATCGGCTGCAATGGCTAAATCACAGGCCACCAGTGGCGAGAAACCACCACCAAAACACCAGCCGTTAACCATGGCAATTGTTGGTTTAGAGTACATACGAAGTAATTGCCACTGCCAGCGACACGAATCACGTCGAATACGTTCTTGGAAAATTTCAGGTTGAGCATCTACTTCACGGAAATATTCTTTTAAATCCATGCCAGCAGTCCAAGAATCACCGGCACCAGTTAACACCAGCACTTTTGCCTCTGAATCTAGCTCGAGTGTTTCGAGCACATCGATCATTTCACGGTTGAGTGTTGGGCTCATTGCATTTTTTTTGTGAGGACGATTAAGTGTGACCCATGCAATTCCATGTTCTACTTGTACATCAACGGTTTCCCAACGTTTATCGTATGTCATTTGTTTTCTCCTTGAATGACAAATTGTGCTGTCTTAGATTTAATTTAATATCAGTTAAACTTACATTCAAGCGTTTTTTGAAGAATTTTATAATTTTTTTATAATCTTATGATTTTTAATGTTAAAAATATTTTTTAGAAAATTTAATAAAAAAACATATTGATTTTTTTATAAGCTTAACTGATATTTTATGTGTGTTCTTTGAACATTGACAATAAAAACGTAAAGGATGTTTAGTCAAAATAAGGAAGAGACTATGGATACCGTATCGAAGGCGTCGGGAAGCGCGAAACTTACGTTACTGCTGTGCTTTGCTATAGCGATATTTGAAGGCTTTGATCTTCAATCGATGGGTGTAGCAGCACCGCGAATGCGTGCCGAATTTATGTTAGATAATGCCCAAATGGCTTGGGCATTTAGTGCTGCAATTATTGGAACCCTGCCAGGCGCGATTATCGGTGGTCGTTTGGCAGATATTGTAGGCCGTAAAAAGATTTTAATTTTGAGTATTATGCTGTTCGGGATCATGTCATTACTGACAGCTTTTGCAACCAACTATAACTTATTACTGGTGATTCGTTTTCTTACCGGTTTAGGTATGGGCGGTGCATTACCCATGATGATTACGGTTGCATCAGAAGCTGTGGCTGAAAACCGCAAGGCCACCGCAGTCAGTATTATGTACAGTGGCATTCCATTTGGAGGGCTACTGACCTCTGTTGTGGCTATGCTTATGGCAGGCGATGCAGAGTGGCGGCATATTTTTTATGTGGGTGGTATTGCGCCGATATTACTCATTCCACTCTTAATGAAGTTCTTGCCTGAATCCAACAGCTATTTGCAGAAAAAAACACACCTGCAAAGTACAACACCATTTTGGGAAGTGCTGTTTGCAAAAGAAAGACGGATGTCGACCATTCAATTATGGATCAGTTTCTTTTGTACGCTGGTGGTGCTCTATTTCTTGCTGAACTGGTTACCACTGCTTATGGGTTCACAAGGATTGTCTAAACTTGAAGCCAACTATGTACAGATGGGATACAACGTAGGCGGAATTTTTGGTTCTATTTTGATGGGTATGCTGCTCGACAAGATGCGTATGAGCAGTGTGATTAAGTTTATCTATGCGGGCATTCTGGTCGCTTTGTGTTGTCTTTCGATTTCACCAACAGTTGCATTGCTGGCACTTTCTGCCGTGGGTTGTGGCTTGTTTATTGTGGGTGGGCAGTCTGCTTTATATGGTCTGGCGGCAATGTATTATCCAACCGAAATGCGTGGCACGGGCGTGGGTGCAGCAGTTGCAATTGGACGAATCGGTTCTTTTGCCGGACCGTTGGTTGCAGGTTTCCTACTTTCGTTAGGTCAGAGCTCGACCATCGTCATTGGTTCAAGTATTCCGATTATCCTGATTGCTGCAATATCTGCACTAATGCTTGTCAGAAAGCCCAAACACCCTGTACATTTGGCGCATGGCTCAAGCGCCCAGTAACATTCTTTTAAAAGTATGGGGCTGATTGGCCTCATACTTTTTAATTTTTTATGAAGATAAATTATGCTACGTTCAAGTTCAGTTGATAGAAAAAGAGAAGAAGAGCCACGCTTAAGTTATATGATTGCTCGGGTTGACCGCATCATTAGCAAATATTTGACTGAACACCTAAGTGCGCTTGAGATTAGCTTGCCGCAATTTACTGCGCTTTCGGTGCTGGCGGCCAAACCGAATTTATCTAATGCCAAGCTTGCCGAACGTTCATTTATAAAACCGCAATCGGCCAATAAAATTTTGCAAGATCTACTCGCAAATGGCTGGATTGAAAAAGCACCAGATCCAACTCATGGTCGACGTATTCTAGTTACGGTGACACCGAGTGGACTAGACAAACTAAATCAATGCAACCAAGTGGTTCAGCAGCTCGAAGCGCAAATGTTGCAAGGGGTCGATATTAATCTGGCTTTTCTGATTCGTAATAACCTTGAATTAATGGTAAAGAATTTAAGTTCATTTTCTAGTTTAGACCAATCAAAAGAGGAGCTTTAATTATTGTTCAGCTTTCTTAAGCTCGGCATTAATATAGCTCATAATCATGGTTTTCAGTCCATCTACCAACTCGTCAAAACTGATGTAAGGATTGGGCAAAATCAAATGCCGTGCAATATTAAAAATGCCGCTGTTAATACTGACATAGGCTGTAACTGCAAGATTATTCACCTTTAAGTACTTTGGATTATGCATCATGTATTTCATGACAATATTCATCAGTTCCCGCTCAATCTGATTAATATACTTGTCATAACGCAGTTCATTGGCATGTCGTAAACAAATCAGATAGCGTTCATTGTTTCGGGTGAGCAAATCTCGAAAATTATAAAAAATAAGTTCAATGACAGATTCTAGCTCCATATCCATAATGACAGGCGTAAGATCTTTAATCATTTTTAAAATTTCTTGTACAAATGATGCCGCCATCGCATCGTAAATTTCTTCTTTATTTTTAAAGTATTCATATAAAGACCCAACACTGACACCTGCAATATCTGCAATATGCCGAGTTGTAGTTCCACTCATACCATGCAATGCTACAGATATAAATCCAGCTTCAATAATGGTATCTACCGTGACTTTTGCTCGTGTTTGACGTGGCTTTCGAGTGCTCAATGGATATTCCTTAAATCCGAACAATAATTCAAATTATCATGTTAGGCCAAATACAACAATTTAAAAAACATAAATCCGAACAGCAAAAAACACAACAAACTTCAGCCAGTAAGCACATCAAAAATCGAAGATTGTCAGTTGCGCAAAGCATCAAATTTAATGGTAATTTTAGTCAATATGTTAAATAAATTTATTAAAAATTAATAATTTAAATTCGATGAAAGTTTGAATATAAATAAATAGCCTAAGCTACATTAAGATTTATCAGATGATCTAGACCCGAATTGAATCCGAACAACACATCGGATTAGCATGAAGATATGTAAGAAGTCTGAACAATCTTTCAGCTTAATCCATTGAATGCTTTAAGAAGGTGTCGCCATGATCTCGACCGCAGTAAAAAAATCAGTCCAAGCTTTCAAGCCCATGCCTAAATTTGAGTTACCAGATTATACCCAAAAACCTGCAATTCCAATTCGTCATATTGCAGTTGGATTTGATGGAAAAGAGATTGATTTTGCGTTTTACATGAACAATCAATTTGCCAGTACTTTTTTTGCAACGCTCTCTGTGTTTTTGACGTATGGTGAAGATCTGGTCATTGAAACCGCACGGTATCATCGTGATTTCGTGAAAGATCCGCTATTGAAACAGCGTGTGACATCACTGATTGGACAAGAGGCGATTCACTCTAAACTTCATAATGAATTTAATGACGCGATTGCACATGAAGCCGTTAATTTTCCGGTAAAACTATATCGCTTTTTGGGAGAGAAGTTTTTTGACAATATTTTCTTAAAATTTCCACAACCACTTAAGCTCTCCATGATGGCCGGAATCGAGCATTTTACGGCCGTGCTTGCAGAATACATGATGAAGCACGAGAAAAATTTCTACTATTCAAATGATGCCAAAACACGTGCGATGTGGATGTGGCATATGCTTGAAGAGTCGGAGCATAAAGATATTGCGTATGATGTCTATCAATTACTCAATGGAAACTATGCATTACGTGCAGCAGGCTTCTTTATAGCCTTTGGAACTATTTTGGGATTGATTCCGTTTTCAACATTGTTTGTGCCAGTTTTACGCCAACCAAAAGACCTTGTGACACGCAAATTCTGGAAAGATGCCAAACGCGGTGTAGCGCTGATCTTTAGTCCAAATGATGGTGTTTTTGGTAGCACTATGGGGCAAATCTTTGACTATTTACGTCGCGATTTTCATCCAAATGATCACGATACCAGTGAATACCTTGAGTATTACAAAGAAAAACTACTCAAAGAAGGTGGTGCCATTGCGCCGTATCTTGTGAAAGTTTTTACACCGGCGCTTCGTAGCTAAATCGATGCAATTGCAATGCTCAGAAAAAAGGACACATCACGATGATGCTATTTGGACGGAAAAATAAAAAACCAAGTTTTAACGCCTATGCAGTGGTTACAGGTGCGGGAAGTGGTATCGGGCGCAGTTTTGCTTTGGAGCTTGTAAAACGCAAAGCTACAGTTGTCTGTGCAGATATTAATCTGACTGGTGCTGAAGAAACGGTACGTTTAATCGAGCAATTAGGTGCAAAAGCGTTTGCGATTCAATGTGATGTGAGTCAAGCAGAACAGGTCAAGTCTCTGGCGGAGCAAGCCGAGCATCTCATGCAGCATCCGGTAACATTAGTGATTAATAATGCTGGGGTTGGCTTGGGTGGAAAGTTTGATGAAATCAGTTTAGACGACTGGCAATGGGTGACCAATATCAATTTATGGGGTGTCATTCATGGTTGTCATTACTTTGTGCCTAAGTTTAAACAACTTGGTTATGGTGCCATCATTAATGTTGCATCTGCGGCATCGTACACTGCGGCACCTGAAATGACAGCCTATAATGTCACCAAAGCTGGTGTTCGTGCGTTGTCTGAAACTTTGTACGCAGAGCTTGGTAAGTTTAACGTAAAGGTGAATGTATTGTGCCCAACTTTAGTACCCACCAACATCATCAAAAACGGCCGTATACCGGGGCGCTATTCAAAACTTGCAGATCATGCCCTGATGAATTTTGCCTTGACCACCAGTGATGCAGTAGCACGTTTAACACTCAATCGTCTGGATGCGGGTGAGCTTTATACCATTCCACAACTTGATGCCAAACTTTTCTGGCTGATGAAACGGACGTCACCTGTGCTTTACACCAAATTTTTAGGTCTATCGTACAGTTTATTTAAGTAAGTTTGATTTGAAGGTAAACCACCATGACAGCAAAATTAAAAGAAGTGACAACTGCTGAAAATGCATCAAAAATGCCGCAACATATTTATGATACTTTTATTGTAGGCGCAGGTATTTCAGGCCTTGCTGCTGCAAAACGTTTAGATGATGTAGGCTATGAGAATTACAAAATTATAGAGAAAGCCACTCGTGTTGGCGGGACATGGCGAGAAAATACTTATCCTGGCTGTGGTTGTGATGTGCCATCTGCCTTGTATTCGTATTCTTTTGCGCCCAGTAGTAAATGGAGCCATTTATTTGCACGCCAGCCTGAAATTTTGAGTTACTTGGAAGAAGTAAGCCAAACCTTTCATATTGATCAAAAAATTGAATTTGGAACTGAGCTCATTAAAGCCAGCTGGAACACCGAACAAAATCTTTGGGTACTGGAAACTTCAAAAGGAACCTATTTGTCACGTACAGTTATTTTTGCAACAGGCCCGATTACCGAAGCACAAATTCCCAAGTTGGAGGGTTTAGAAACATTTAAAGGTGAAATGTTTCATTCTGCAAAGTGGAATCATGATTATGACTTAACTGGAAAACGGATTGCGGTCATTGGTACTGGTGCTTCTGCCATTCAGTTTGTGCCGCAAATTCAGCCTTTAGCCAAAGAGCTGTATGTATTTCAGCGTACTGCACCATGGGTTATTCCAAAACCTGATATGGAATTGGGTAATGTAAGTAAATCGCTGATTGAGCGCTTTCCTATTATTCAGGCCACGTGGCGTCAGGCCGTGGCGCAGTCACTTAACGCAATCAATTTCGGTTTACGTAATCCTGCTGTGTTGAAGCCAGTGGGCGAAATATTTAAGCAAGTACTTAAAACGCAAATCAAAGATCCTGAACTACGTAAAAAAGTTACACCAGACTTTACCATTGGTTGTAAGCGTCTATTGTTTGCAAACAACTATTATCCAGCATTGCAGGCAGAAAATACTCATTTGATTCCTCATGGCTTGGTCAAAGTTGAGGGTAATACCGTGATTGCAGCCAACGGTGAAAAACATGAGGTCGATGTCATTATTTGGGGTACGGGTTTTGAAGTTTCACATCCTCCGATTGGACGACGTGTTTATAACGAAAAAGGTCAGTGTTTACACGATTTGTGGAAAAGTACATCACCGGAAGCATATTTAGGCACTAATATTGAAAATGTACCCAATGCATTTTTGGTTCTTGGTCCGAATGTACTGGTCTATGATTCTTTTATTGGCTTGGCAGAGGCGCAACTTAATTACATTGTAGATGGTTTGCAAAAAATCAAAAAACATAAAATTAGTAAACTGACCGTCAAACCGCAAGTCCTTAAATACCACAATGAGCAGGTTCAACAACACCTTCAAACCACAGTTTTTAATGCTGGTGGCTGTAAAAGTTACTATTTAGATGCCAATGGCCGTAATTTTGCTGCATGGCCGTGGTCGTTGAAAACATTAAAACAGCGTTTAGCGCATTTGAACTTACGCGATTATGATGTGAGCTACGAGACTGTTGGCACACATATTCGCTAGGTAATATCTTTTATCGGCATTAATCCGGCATATAGTCAGGTTGATGCCGATTTAAATTGTTCATATATGGTTATGATTAGATGAAAGCAATTAAAAATATGCTAATTTAAGTGTATGCATTTAGTCGTTAATAAATCTATGAAAAATATCTATATTGTTGGTTTATTGTGCTTCTGTTCCACATGGGCCATGGCTGAGGCGCCTTTAAAAGCACCTGAGGCTTCTGAACAACCGCAAACTATGGATTTAAATCCGAGTACCATTAAAATTGTGACTCGTCCTGAAATTATGGGCTTGTGGGGAATGGAAATTCCTAATAATAAAAAATGTACTGAATATTATAACTTTCGAAATGCCAATGAAGTGATTGTAAAAAGTGGCCAAGAGTGGTCGTATGGTATTTATGATTATCAACCATCACCAGATAAAAATGAGCAGTTGGCTGGTTTGATTATGCAAATCAAGTACGACAACAACGAAACTGATTGTTCTGGTCAAAAAGTCGATCAGTCAGGTGAGGTGTCGCAGTATTTTGTACACTGGAAAAATGCGGACACCATTAACTTCTGTGCCAATGAAAAAGGTCAGCAATGTTTTGCAACGCTGCGTAGAGTTTTACCTTAATTATTAGCAGAAATAAAAAACCTCTCAAGAATCCATGAGAGGTTTTTTTATGAAATGACGATTACGCCTTTTCAGTTGTAGCATTTTCTTGTGTTGCAGCTGCAGCAGGCTTTTCAGCTTCAAGCTGTTTTAACAAGTGCTTTTCAAGATAATGAATATCCATGGCTTGTTTTAAAAACTCGGGATCTTGCAAGATCAAGTCTTTATGCAATGGAATATTGGTTTTTACACCTGTCAGAATCATCTCGTCTAATGCTTGACGCATACGAGCCATAGATGTTTCGCGATCTTTACCATGTGCAATGAGTTTTGCAATCATTGAATCATAGTAAGGCGGAATGCTGTAGCCCGAATAAATATGCGAATCTAGACGGATGCCTGCACCACCTGGTGCGTAGAAGCTATCGATCTTGCCTGGAGAAGGTAAGAAAGTGGTTGGATCTTCTGCGTTGATACGACATTCGATGGCATGGCCATGAACTTCAATTTCTTCTTGTTGCAGTTCTAAACCTAAACCAGCAGCAATACGTAATTGTTGTTCAATAATATCGATACCTGTCACCATTTCAGTTACAGGATGCTCAACCTGAACACGTGTGTTCATTTCGATAAAGAAGAATTCGCCGTCTTCAAACAAGAATTCAAACGTACCAGCACCGCGGTATTGCATGAGTTTACATGCATTCACACAAGCTTCTAAAATATCGGCACGTGCTTGTTCAGGTAAACCAGGAGCAGGTGCTTCTTCTAGCACTTTTTGGTGACGGCGCTGAAGCGAGCAGTCACGATCGTACAGGTGAACTGCATGGCCATTACCATCGCCCAAAACCTGAACTTCCACATGACGTGGCTTCTGCAAGAAACGCTCCATATAGACCGTATCGTCGCCAAACCACATTTCTGCGTCACGCTGAGCAGCCTGAACAGATTCAAGCAGCGTATCTACACGCTCGACAATACGCATACCACGACCACCACCACCAGAAGCAGCTTTGACAATCAGCGGAAAACCGATTTCTTTTGCTTCTGCCAAGGCATTGTGAATAGTGACCGCATGATCACATCCTGGTACGGTTGGTACGCCTGCTTTTTTCATGGCAATAATCGCCGAAACTTTATTACCCATCAGGCGAATATGTTCAGGACGTGGACCGATGAAAATAAAACCAGAAGATTCTACAATTTCTGCAAACTCTGCATTTTCAGAAAGAAAACCATAGCCAGGGTGGATGGCATCTGCACCTGTAATTTCTGCTGCAGTAATAATTGCTGGGATGTTTAAATAGCTATCACTACTCGCACCCGGTCCAATACATACCGCTTCATCGACAAAACGTAAGTGCATCAAGTCTTTGTCGGCATCTGAATAGATACCCACAGTCTTAATGCCTAATGATTTGCAAGCCCGGGTAATTCGTAACGCGATTTCACCACGGTTTGCAATTAATACTTTTTGCAACATAGCTATCCCCGTGAGATTATGCGCGGAAGCGGAATAATGGTTGACCAAACTGGATTACATCACCATTTTTTACCAAAATTTCTTCAACCACGCCACTTTGAGTTGCTTCGATCGGGTTCATGATTTTCATAGCTTCAATGATACCCAAAGTTTCACCAGCAGAAACCGTTTGACCAACTTTTACAAATGGAGCTTCACCTGGGCTTGGAGCAGCATAAAATACGCCGACCATTGGAGAAGTCTCTACCGCACCACGAGGTGTTTTAGGTGCTGGAGCCGCTGGCGCTGCCGCCGGCGCAGCTGCAATTGCACCTGCTGCAATTACTGGTGTTGGACGAGTAAGAGCGATAGATTGATCACCTTCTTTAACCTCAATCGCTTGTAAGTCAGATTCAATCATCAAATCGATGAGTTTCTTAATTTTGCGAATATCCATAGGTGAATGTTCCTAAATCGTGTTGGATTAAATAGATGGTTGAATTTTCTGGATGGCGAAATCGAGAGCAAAGGCATAACCTTTGGCTCCCAAACCGCAAATTACGCCAACCGCTTTATCGGACAAATACGAATGATGTCTGAAAGCTTCTCGAGCATGAACGTTCGATAAATGAACTTCAAGAAAGGGGATATCTACACCTAACAGTGCATCCCGCAGCGCAACCGATGTATGTGTGAGTGCTGCTGGGTTAATAATAATCAGTGAAATTCCGTCAAGTCTGGCTTGATGAATACGATCAACAATGGCACCTTCCCAGTTACTTTGAAAAGTTTCTAATCCGATACCTTGAGATTCTGCTTGGGTTTTGAGTTGCTGATTGATATCATCAAGTGTCAGATGACCGTACACCTCTGGCTCTCTTGTTCCTAAGAGGTTCAAATTCGGTCCATGAATTACCAAAATGGTTGAACTCATTCAACTTGCTCCAATTTATCAATGTGCAAACCATACTTGCAAAATCTATGCAAAATTTGCTCTTTCAGGCATATATTTCTGCTTTTGATTATCAATTTTGTTAGTAATTGAGCAAAGACTATATGCCAAATTTCATAGCATATATTGTAAACTTTGCGAGAAATGCGCAATGTTAAAAAATGACAAAATTCGAGTCTGTTTGTTTGTCACACAATTTAAACAGAATTGACTAAAACATCACGCTGAACGGATAGTAATTAAGATGTAGTGAATCGATATATAACATCCAAAATGAGAAAGCTTTAGATTCGAAATGTGGAAAAGGGATTAAAAAGTGTGCTCAATTCTGCATTTTATAGGTCTTTTTTTGTTGCCAAAGAATGCATAATCAATTCAAGTGAAGTTAAAAAATTAGGAGAATTATTAAGAGGAGATAGCTTTTTATATTTATAAACTATTGAAAAAAATAAAAATTATTATGAAGCGTAAAAATTCAATCTATTTAAAATCCTTTTTAAATTTAACTAACATATTGTTTTTTAGTCAGAAAACTCAATGACTCTTTGAAGTTATACGCTTCGATTTTTTTCATGGTCTGGCTTAAATAAATGGCCTTTAAAGTCATGAACTGGCTGTAGTTCATATTACAAGACAATGCTAAATGACTTTTTTGATCATTTTGACTGATCAAAAATGATATAAAAAGCCATTAACGATTTAGATCGTATTGGCAAAAGATAAAAACAAGCAATTTCAGTGATTTCCTAGACACGAAAGAATGATCTTTTTCTAATCAATTGTATTTCTATCTCAAAGATTCATCCGGTATTTTATTTAAATTGAGCTATTTTGATACTATGTATCAAAATAGCCTAAGCAAAGCAGATAAATTTATAAAAGATCGTAAACTTACCTTTAAAAAATTACGAGTCAAGATGACATCGAAATTGCGACTGCATCATGTGCGTGCAAACTTTCTTGATGAATCACTTTAATTGACCATTTTAATGATGTTTTATCAAGTTCACTCGATAAACGCCTGACGGCATCTTCAACAAACATTAAATTTTGTCCGTTTAACTGCGCAAAAGCTTGTTCATCAGCTCGTTTTACCGCAGTTTGAGTCGGTGTCTTTAAGGCTTGCTCAACTTTATCAATCAATTCAGTTAAATTTATCAATTGCTTGGCATCATCTGTTTCAATCTTAATCTGCGCAATACTACGTTGGCTATGAGGCGTTGCATAAGTTGCATGTTCTTCAAGCCATTGCTTTATGTCTGATTTTGGCAATGTGTACGTGTCTTTAAATTGTAGTTCAAATGCCTGTGCAATCAATTGGCGCGATAATGCCGCTGAGCAGGGGCAGGTCGATGAGTACGAGACATCAACTGCATAATTTATCTGAAATTTATGATTGATCAGCTCTGCTTCGATGCAAACAGGATAGCTTTTCCATCCATTCAGATCTGCGCTGACCAGTGCAGATCTGCTTAGTATCAAATCAAATTTCAGCACAATCTTTGCAGCATCACTACCACAATCTTGATGGCTAGAAATGATGTCTTGCAAAAGTGAATGAATGGCCGAAGCATCTAAGTCATGTAATTCATTGAGTAAGCGATACAGACGCGACATATGAATGCCTTTAATATCACTTTTTGGCAGATTGACATATATATCAACTTTGGCACTTAATGGATAATAAAATTGTTGAATAGAAAGGGGAAGGTCAATGCCTTCCATACCAACCCATTTCAGTGCGATCAAATTATTTGGTAATTGTGAAACGCAAACGTCTGGAAGTGATGAGTTCATAAAAGTTTATACATCGGTTAATTGAGTGAAGGCCAGTTAAATGGATTTGAAAATTTGATCCATTGCTGTGGACCAAGTGCCATTTCGGTGTCTGTGAGTAAGCATTGATCGAATTGCATGATCAGATCTTGCTCATTCATCTCCATGCCAATCATGACAATCTCTTGACGAGCATCACCCACTTTTTCATCCCAGTTTTTTTCAATTGCCGCCAGCGATTGATCATCTTGAGGCCAGTTTTCAGGCTCAGTTGCCGCCCACCAACTACCCGCTACGCCATGGCGTGCCATTGCACCTGCTTGCGACCATGAGCATGCAAGTGTTGGCTCACATGCCAACCAGAAAAAACCTTTTGACCTGACAACCCCTGGCCATTCAGAATTAATAAAGGCATAAAAGCGCTCGGGATGAAAAGGACGGCGTGCACGATAAACAAAACTGCTAATACCGTACTCTTCAGTTTCTGGAACATGCTCCCCACGTAGTTCTTTTAACCAACCCGGTGCTTGAGATGCTTGATCGAAATCAAATAATCCAGTGTTTAGCACAGTATCTAGTGATACGCGTCCAAATTCAGAAATTTCGATTTTTGCGCGTGGATTAAGCTTGTTCAAAATAGCAATCAGACGTTCTTTTTCTTCGCTATTAATTAAATCAATTTTATTAAGAATAATTACATCACAAAATTCAATTTGATCGATCAATAAGTCGACTACGCTACGCTGGTCATCTTCACCTAAAGATTCCCCACGATCATTTAACTGATCATAAGAGCTGTAATCTCGAAGAAAATTAAATCCATCGACTACAGTCACCATGGTATCTAATTGTGCAAACTGGTTAAGAGAAATGCCATCTTCATCTGCAAAAGTGAAGGTTTCAGCCACAGGGAGAGGCTCTGAAATACCTGTAGATTCAATCACCAATTGATCAAACTTATTTTCTTCTGCCAAGCGTTTAACTTCAATCAGTAAATCTTCCCTTAAAGTGCAGCAGATGCAGCCATTACTCATTTCGACCAGTTTCTCATCGGTTCGAGATAGTTCTGCGCCACCATTTTTGACCAACGCAGCGTCGATATTGACTTCTGACATATCATTGACAATGACAGCCACACGGCGACCTTCACGGTTGTTTAAAATATGATTCAGTAATGTGGTTTTTCCGGCGCCCAAAAAGCCTGAAAGTACGGTAACTGGGAGTTTATGTGACGGATTGGCTAAGGAGCTGACCATTTGCTATGTCCTTTTTTAAGAAAACACACCGATATCACTGCGACGGGTTGCCAACAGCAGTAATTTAATATCTTAATGTTATGTTATAATATAACAAATAATCAATCAGATTTTATGTGTTTATCTTTCTTGGGCTACTTTAGCTGCTTAAATGGCTTATTTATTCAATTTTTTCACCACAAATTGAGCTATGCCAAGTGTGGTCTGGTCCCCATGTTCTAAATCCCTTGGTGTCGATATGAATTTGACCAGAACTATAAACGCCTAAGCCCATGTTGTAGCGCTGACCTTCAGTTTGCCAAAATTTACATAATTTGCGTTTGCTGCTGGCGATGCGCAGCTGATCTGAATCTGATGGAAATTCTGGCCCAATGCGAAAATCTATCGCCGAGTTTTGCATATGAGAAGACTCTTTTGCGCCACCTACGCAAGCGTTAAGCATTGGCGAACGATAAGCAGAGGTCAGTTCGATATCTGAAATGATATTGGAATTTACCAAATGGGCGAGTAACTTAAGTGTCGGTACAGCATTATTCCACACAGATGAATCAGGAACATCGTATTGATCGTACTGACATGCTTGCCAGCCACGCGCAGAGCGGAATAACTCAAAATCTGGTGCAACCAGATTAACGCCTTGACTTATTAAATAGTTTTTATAGTCAGAAACACGCTTCTGATTGGGATTGCGTTCTAACCATACAATATAAGAGACAGGTGTTGGTTTGGCGAGAGCAGAGGATTGTATTGCATTTGGACGTACAGATTGAATCTGCTTCGCCGATTTTGGTGGATGTTGTATAGATGTACAGGCGCTTAAAGTTAGTCCAAAAAAAGTGAAAACGGTTAAAACGTAAAAATGCTTCATTTTTGTTCATGATTAAATCTGATGTTATAGTATAACAATTAATTTGGTGTCACTCAGTCACTTTTTTGCCATAAATAATATCTCTTTGTTTAATAACCGAGATTACTTCTAGTCAAATAAATCATTCAAAGCACATAACATTAAAGAGGAACAGACAAACTTCAACTGTATTTCAACTCTTTTCATTTTATAAATAGAGCAAGAGACTATATTTTTTAGGAAAAATATGCGAAGTAGTTCTATTGGGATAGATCTGGGCGGTACAAAATTATTATTACTCTGTGAACATGCCGAGGCAATTTATAGTACTGGTATTGGGTTTACACCAGATCAACTCTTGATTCATCTTGATAATTTTATTACGCAAAACGAACTCACGCCGAGTAGTATTGGTCTTGCAGTTCCGGGGTTGGTCAATGCTTCGGGTGATATAGTGTTATCTGATGTGTTGCCAGCATTTAATGGTTGGCAAGCGACTCAAGCGTTGCAGCCTTGGTGTAACACAGTAGCTGTGCTAAATGATATCAAAGCGGCACTTATACAAGAATTTTCGCACGCTTCGAAAGACATAACCGCTGGTGTTGTAATGGTGGGTACCGCTATAGGCGCTGCTTTAATGGTACAAGGGCGACCGCTCACTGGTACATGTGGATGGGCAGGGGAATTGGGTTATTTACCGATTGTACAGCATGATCAGATTCGAAGATTAGACGATTTGGCAAGTGGTGCAGCACTGGTCAAAGCATCTGGCTTGCAACCAAAAGATCTGGCTTTAAGAGCACATGCAAACGATTGCCAAGTTTTAGACATGATTCAAACAGCAGGAGCTGCATTGGGGTTGGGGCTGGCCAGTGTAATCCACCTGTTTAATCCATCAAAATTGAGTTTAGGAGGTGGCACCTTGCAATTGCCCGGTTATTGGGAGGCTGCTTTACAATCAGCACAAGAAAATACCTTGCCTATGTTATGGCAAGCATGCGAGCTGAACCGGATAAAAAATGCAGCGCATGTTGTGGCGCTGGGCGCCATTCAGGCTGGCTTAGATTATTCTCAAAACCGTTCATAATCTTTCACTTTCTCCATTCTAAGCTATTAAGTAAAGCTGAATCAAAGCAGCCTAAAATGGAGAAAGGAAAGCAATTACTCAATACTCTATTTAAGTTTTGCTCATCGAAATCACGATTTTTCCAATATGCTCGCTTTTCTCCATCGCGGTATGTGCCTGCGCTATTTGATCAAATGTAAATGTTTTATAAATGATTGGTCGGCATTGACCTTGCTCAATCAATGGCCAGACTTTTTCTTTTAAGGCTTTGGCGATGGTGTATTTTTCTTCATCGGTGCGTGCACGCATGGTCGAACCCGTCACTTTGGCACGCTTTAAAATAAGCTGCTGAAGATCAAAGTCTTTCGCGAAACGCCCTCCCATAAAGCCCAAAATAACCAAACGTCCGTCGCGTTTTAATACATTCATATTTTGCTGAAAGTATTTACCACCCACAATATCTAAGATGACATCAACACCTTGCTTTTGAGTCTGTTCCAGAATCACGTCTTCAAAGTTGTCTGTTTTGTAGTTGATTGCAGTGGTGATCGCATCTAAAGCCTGAACCTTATCGTCTGTGCCGACCGTGGTAAACGTTTTGATTCCCATGGCATGGCATAAACTCAGTGCTGTCGTTCCTATTCCGCTGGCTCCGCCATGAATAAGTGCCGTTTCGCCAGCAGTTAAACCACCAATATCGAACAAGTTTGCCCAAACGGTAAAGTAAGTTTCTGGAACGACGGCCGCTTCTTCAAAACTTAACGAGCTTGGAATCGGTAATGTTTGGGTTTCAGGCACAGCACAAAACTCAGCATAGCCACCACCATTGGTGAGCGCACATACTTCATCGCCTATATTAAAAAGCGAGACGGCACTGCCTTTGGCAACCACAATACCTGCGACTTCAAGTCCGGGAATGGGGGTTACACCTTTTGGCATTGGATACAGCCCCATGCGCTGCAATACATCTGGGCGGTTAATTCCAAAAGCTTTCACCTGAATCAACAGCTCATGATCTTTGATTTCGGGTAGATCAGCTTCGGTTATTTTAAGTACATCGGGATCACCGGGTTGTGAAATTTCAATGTGTTTCATGCGTGTTGGTAAATCCGTCATGTGTTTAATCCTTATTTATAAGCCTAAAAGCGATGGTATCTTAAAGTAGATACGGGTAATTTTGATCAATGCTACCGTTTAACTTGTGATTGCTCTATTAGATTAAAGTGAATAAATGAAAACTTGTTATGGTGTTTTAGATGAAAAATAAGTGCAAAAAAAAGAGCGATATACGCTCCTTTTTTTATTTGAAAGATTAAGCTGTTTCAGCTTTAGGTTGTACCATGTTATCAATGGCAAGAATTTCGGCCAATTGATCATCAGATAACAAATTTTCTGCTTTAATCAGGCTTAAAACACTCAATCCGCTTTCATTGGCTGTTTTAGCAATACGGGTCGTGGTTTCATAACCCAAGTACGGATTCAATGCAGTCACAATCCCGATAGAGTTATCTACCAAAGCTTTACAGTGTTCTTGATTCGCTGTTACGGTATCTACACATTTGGTTTGGAACATCACCAACGCATTCGATAGCAACTCAATTGATTCAAATAACTTGTATGCAATCAATGGTTCAAAAGCATTTAATTGCAATTGACCTGCTTCTGCAGCCAAAGTTACAGCCAAGTCGTTTGCGATTACTTGGAAGCATACAAGGTTAAGTGCTTCAGGAATCACTGGGTTTACTTTACCTGGCATAATTGAACTGCCTGGCTGGCGTGGTTCAAGATTGATTTCGTTGATACCAGTGCGTGGGCCACTTGAAAGTAAACGTAAGTCGTTTGCAATCTTAGACAATTTAGTCGCAGTACGTTTAAGCAAACCAGAAAGTAAAACGAAGTCGCCCATATCAGAGGTTGCTTCAATTAAATCTGGAGCCGATTTAATGTTTTTCTGGCTAATCTGAGCAAGTGCTTCAATTGCAAGCTCTGTATATTTTTGCTCAGTATTGATACCTGTACCAATCGCGGTACCACCTAAATTCATGTAATTTAAAGTGCTCGGTGCAATTTCTTTGAGCTTAACCAAATCTTTTTCAAGCGTTGTCGCAAATCCGTTAAACTCTTGACCAAGGGTCATTGGCACAGCGTCTTGTAATTGAGTACGGCCCATTTTCAAGATATGTGAAAATTCGTCGCCTTTTTGACGCAAGCTTGCAATCAGGTTTGCAAACGGGGTGTACATTTCATCCAAACTGAACAATAGACCTAAGCGAATTGCAGTTGGATAAACATCGTTGGTCGATTGCGACATATTGACATCGTTATTTGGGTGCAGGTGTTTATATTCACCTTTTTTGTAACCCAAATGCTCAAGACCAATGTTTGCAATCACTTCGTTGGCGTTCATGTTAGTTGAAGTACCTGCACCACCTTGAATAAGGTCGATAGGGAACTGTTCATGGTAAGCACCATGAATCAACTGATCGCAGCTGTATTTGATGGCGTTTAGTTTTTGATCGCTCAATTTGCCCAGTGTATGGTTTGCTTCGGCACAGGCATGCTTGACCATAGCCAAAGATTTGATCAAATTCGGGTATTGGTTAATTTTATTTGAGCTTAAATTGAAGTTTTCAATTGCTCGTAGTGTCTGGATTCCGAAATAAAACTGGTTTGGTACTTCACGCAGACCAAGTAAATCCTTTTCTGTACGAGTTTGAATTTCAGCGTTCATTCTAGTATCGCTATCTAAACAAGATAATTCATCATAGATTTGGGTATGCATAATTTCTAATGCATAGATTAATTTTAGTATGCAATTTTTGCATAGCATGATTATAATGCGCCAAACATCATATGACATGAAGCAATGAGTCTTGAAATTCGCTGGATTGAAGATCTACTCACTCTGGAACAAGAACGTTCATTTTCAAAAGCAGCAGAACGTCGGTTTGTCAGTCAGTCTGCATTTACCCGACGTATCCAACAACTCGAACAAGCATTAGGTTATGCAATTCTTGAGCGCAATTCGAGATACATGGAGTTTACAGATGCTGGACAGATTTTGCTGGCAACGGCCAAAAGCATCGAACAGCAACTTAATGCAACCTTGGCTTTGCTCAATAACTTAAATCGAAGCAATGAAGTGACGATTAAGTTTGCGGTGGTGCATTCATTAAGTTCTACTTTCTTTTCAAAGTTTTTAAGTTTATTTCCAGATTATATTAAAGATTTTAAAATTGAATTGGTGGCTGCAAATGTGGGGGAAGGATTTAAACTATTAAAAGAAGGTGCTTGTGATTTTTTAATTTGCTATTCAGACGAAACTAAGCTTAAAGCTATTAATAGTGATGTACTTACCCATTTAAAACTTGGTGATACAGAAATTTTTCCTGTGACATTGATTGATGAAGATGGTAATGCAAAATATGATATAAATCATCGCTTTCCGCTTCTTTCGTATAGTAAGAACGCATATTTAAGAAATCTGGTTGATCAGGTAATTTCAAACAAACTTGAATATCGAATTTTATATGAAACCGATCATGCAAATAATTTGAAGGATTTTGTTTTACAGGGCGCAGGAATTGCATGGTTACCTAAAATTACCATTGAAGAAGATTTACTCAAGAAGAAATTGAAAATCATTAATGCACGTGAATATATTATCAAACAGCAAATTTTTATTTTTAAAAATAAAATTCGAAAAGATGATTATTTAAAAATCTTCTGGGATTCACTCCGAAATATTGAGTTTAACACTGACTGATTCGTATTAGACTCGCCAGAGATGTGAGTTAGCGAGGCCATGTCATTAACATGACCTCGATTAAATAGGTTAGGCCAAATTTTTAAGCACAAAATGTGGAGATTTAATCAGCAAGCGAATTAATGCTTTGGCTGAACTAGAGGGATGTCTTACCCCGCGTTCCCAGCTTTCAAGCGTTCTGACTGAAATACCCAGCATCGTGGCCAGTTGGGTCTGAGAAATATTCATTTTCTTACGAACCTGAATAATTTCCTGCCCTAAAAAGTGGTTGTCCATGTGCAGCAACATCGACTGTGTCTGTTGCGATCCATATTGCATAGTATTCACGTTAAGCATCCTTTCTTATTAATAGGCGAGCTGTAATAATAGTCGAAAGGCCATTGCAATCAGCAATAACCCAAAGAATCCGCCCAGCCATAAAACCACGAACCATTGAAATTTCGATAATTTCATACTTATTCGCTCCTAGTGATACCCTTCATCACCTACGCGTACTTTGTCTCGAAAAACCCAGTACGCCATGATGGTGTAGGTGATAATGATCGGAATCAAAATCAGTGCACCAATTAAGGCAAACAATTGACTATTTGCCGGAGCAGCAGCGTCCCAAATGGTCACTGATGGTGGAATTATATACGGAAAAATACTGATTAAAAATCCGCTATAGGCCAAGAACAGCAGAGCCAGAATATATAAAAAGGGAGCCGATTCCTGTTTCTTGGCACATGCACGAAGTGCAAGCACACTACATATCACGACCAAAATAGGAACAGGGCTAAAATACAAGAGTTGAGGTAAGCTAAACCATCGCGCTGCGATTTGTGGCTGAGACAAAGGTGTATACAAACTCACACACGCAAAAATAAACAGCAATCCGAGTATGAGCTTTGGCATAATCTTAAACATATCTTCTTGTAAACGATGATCAGTTTTCATGATCAACCAGCCACACCCAAGCGCGGCGTAAAGGACAACCACGCCCACACCCGTGAAAAGAGAAAAAGGTGTCAGCCAGTCCAGACCGCCACCAGCGTAGCGACCATCCACAATATGTATGCCTTGGATGTAAGCGCCTAGCAATACGCCTTGTAAGAAGCTCGAAAGAACAGAGCCACCAATAAATGCTTTGTCCCACAAGTGTTTGGTACGATTGGCCTTGAAGCGAAACTCAAATGCTACGCCACGAAAAATCAGTGCAATTACCATCAGCAAAATAGGTAAGTAAAGCGCAGATAAAACAGCAGAATAGACAATTGGAAACGCTGCAAACAAGCCTGCACCGCCAAGAACCATCCAGGTTTCATTACCATCCCACACGGGTGCCACGGTATTCATCATCACGTCGCGTTCTTGCTGATCTTGAATAAATGGAAATAAAATTCCGATTCCCAAGTCGAACCCGTCTAGCACCACATAGATAAACACGCCAACAGCAATAATCACGACCCAGATTAAAGATAAATCAATCATGATGTTGCTCCTTTGTCTTGATCATCCAGCTCTTCATCAGCTGCACTCAACGGTCGCATTGGGGTTTTGAATCGACCAACGCCGCCTGCTTCTTGTGGCGTGCTATGGATAAATTGTGGCCCTTTATTAATCAGTTTTAGCATGTAATAAATACCGATTCCAAAGACAACAAAGTACACCAGTACAAAAATGATCAAGGTGAGACCAACTTGTTCGGCAGAGACAGGAGAGATTGCATCTTTAGTGCGCATCACGCCATAAACCACCCAAGGCTGACGACCAACTTCGGTGGTAAACCAGCCTGCAAGCAAGGCAATAAATCCAGATGGCCCCATCACCAAAGCAAAACGCTGAAACCATTTGTTTTCATAAAGCCGGTCTGAACGTCTGAGCCATAGACCTGCCAACGCCAACAGTACCATCAACATGCCAAGCCCGACCATAATTCGAAAGCTCCAAAACACGATGGTGGAGTTTGGACGATCTTCCGGAGCAAAGTCTTTAAGGCCTTTAACTGTTCCGTCCATCGAGTGCGTTAAAATTAAACTACCCAAATGCGGAATCGCGATCGCATATTTGGTTCGCTCTTCTTGCATATCTGGAATCCCGAACAGATACAACGGCATGGCATGGTCATGGTTGGTTTCCCAATGACCTTCCATTGCAGCAAGTTTTGCAGGTTGATGCTCTAAAGTATTGAGACCATGTGCATCACCTACAAATACTTGTAATGGTGCCAAAACCAAAATGAGCCAGAGTGCCATGGAAAATGACTTTTTGACCAATGCATCACGACGCCCCTTGAGCAAATGCCATGCTGCGGTTGCTGCCACCAAAAGTGATGACACCATAAATGCGGCAATCGCCATGTGAGCCAGTCGGTAAGGGAAAGATGGATTGAAGATAATCGCAACCCAATCTTGTGGCACGATAATGCCATTTTCAATGCTATAGCCTTGTGGTGTTTGCATCCAGCTGTTGGACGATAAAATCCAGAACATGGAAATACAGGTGCCAATCGCCACCATTAAGGTTGCGAAGAAGTGTGCATTTTTGCCCACACGGCCCCAGCCAAACAGCATAATCCCTAAAAAGCCGGCTTCAAGGAAAAATGCACTTAATACTTCATAGCTGAGTAATGGGCCTGTGACACCTCCGGCAAAGCGAGAAAACTCGCTCCAGTTGGTTCCAAACTGATAGCTCATCACAACGCCAGAGACGACACCCATACCAAAAGCGACAGCAAAAATCTTAACCCAAAACTTAAATAAGTCTTGATAAACCGGGTTTTGAGTACGCAGCCAGCGCCATTCAAGCACAGCAAGAAAACTTGCTAAACCAATTGAAATTGCTGGAAATATAATGTGAAAAGATACTGTGAACGCAAATTGAATCCGCGCTAATTCTAATGCGGTTAATCCTAATGTCATGAGAGCACCTCATACAATGGATGATGTTGCTCGTGCAATTTTGCAGGCGAGTTTATATCTAACCAGTATAGGCTATTTTTTAAGCAAAACATAATGATTCGTCTCTACAACTCATTCAATTTAAAAATTAAGATAAAAAATTTAAATGGCGAGAGAGAGCGGTGGAGCGCGTCCTTGAGGAATAAGAAAGAGCTGCTGAAGTACAAAGAAAACGTGAAAAAAAGTACGTTTAAAGGCGAGATATCGAACCTGAATACGAACCAAGACTTCACTTAAATCTACATCAAGAAGAGGCACAACATGACCATAGACCACGCAATACTGACATTGATGATTCATGTCGTGATGATGATGTGATGTATCAGTTTTTATTTTCTGTTCAGCTAAATGATGCGCTGTAGCATGATGCGAATGCATGTGATTGGACATTTCAGAGTGTGCAACTGATTTGGTCGCAAAATCACCAATCTGTAGTGCTTGGGCAATAGTTTCACAGACCGGAGAAACTTGGTATTTCTCTGGTAATAGTGGCTGTAAAAACACAGCGATTTGTAAGAAGACTGCAAAAAAACCGAGCAGCCGACCATAACTCATCAACACCCAAGTGATCTCTTTTGGAAATCAATAGGCCTAGACTATACTAAAAATGTCGAATTCTCAAAGCCTTAAAAAAAATTAGCTTTAATAATTTGTTTTTTAATAAAAAATACAAAGTATTACTTGATTAACATCGTAATTAAATCTTTTTTGAGTACAAATTACTTCAAGATGAGTTGTTTATTCTTACAAGATAGATAAACCTTTAACGATTTAATCGAAATAACCGCATCACTTTTTGTTGTGCAAATGGGTTGCACATCAAGATTGCAATCAAAATAATGGCAATCCCGATCAGTGTAAACAGGTCGGGAAGCTCTCGCCAAAAAACATAGCCCCATACACCTGCAAACACAATTGCGATATAGTTCATCGGGCCGATTTTACCAGCCGGTGCTAAGCTGTAGGCATAAGACATAAATAATTGACTAATATTAGCCAGTAGCCCAGCTGTAATAAGTAAAGCCAGTTCGTGTAGGGTGAACATTCGCCAGTGCCAAAACATCGGGATTGATGAAATCAGCGTACCAAACATACAGAAATAAAATACGATGCGTTCTGGGGATTCGGTGCTGGTTAGCGCACGGACAGTCACAAAAGCCATCGCAGATAAAAAGCAGGCCCCGAGGCCGATAAAAGAAATCAGATTAAATAAGCCCTGATCAGGTTTAGCAACAAACATGACACCCACTAAACCCAATGCGGCAGCAAAAATCATAGATTTGGTGATTTGTTCTTTGAGAAATAACCATGCAATCAGTGGAATGAAAATAGGTGAAGAGTAACTAAATACCATCGCATTGGAGAGCTTTAGATTGGCAATCGCATAAAAGAAACCATACATCGCGGCCAATCCCACCACACTTCGCCACGTATGCATCCATAATTTTTGCGTTCGAATGAGTCCAAATCCATTTTTAATTAACATGGGAATAAAAATGAATAGACCCACCGCGTTTCGAAAAAATACGATCGTTGCGTTGTCGACACTTTGTGATGCAAATCGGATACACACTCCCATAATCGAAAAAAGTAAGGCGGATGTCATTAGACACAGCAGGGCCTTTCCGATATTGTCAGACGACGAAGCAGGAGTGGAGAGATTTTGCATAAGATCAAAGTGGCAACAAGTTTCAGTGTTTAGTTTAGCAGCGATCTAGAAAATGAGTGAAATGTATCGCAATCAAATATTGAAATAAAAAAGATGAATACACAGAATTCATCTTTTTTTATATGCCTTAGGTAACTGGTGCAGGATTAAACACGGCCAGCGAGTTGTGAATTCCCCATTTATCCGACCATGTTTGCTGTTCGCCACTCGCGACTTTCAAAATCAGTTCAAATAGTTCCCAACCCACTTCTTCAATGGTTTTTTTACCAATCGCAATATCGCCCGCACTAATATCGATGAGATCATACCACCGATTGGCAATGGTATTGCGGCTGGCCATCTTGATGACAGGCACCGCCGCCAATCCATAAGGTGTTCCGCGGCCTGTAGTAAACACTTGTACTGTAATACCCGAAGCCATTTGTTGTGTACCGCAAATAAAGTCACTTGATGGTGTAGCGGCAAAGATCAGCCCTTTTTTAGTGGGTTTTTGGCCCGGTGACAACACTTCAACAATCGCAGAGCGGCCTGACTTGGCAATTGATCCCATGGCTTTTTCAACAATATTATTTAAACCGCCTTTCTTGTTGCCGGGTGTGGTATTGGCACTTCGATCAACTTTGCCTGCGGCCAAATAATCATCGTACCACTGCATTTCACGAATTAAATCTTTCGCGACTTGTTCGTTTTCTGCGCGTGGAGTAAGTAAATGGATACCATCACGAACTTCGGTCACTTCTGAAAACATGACTGTACCGCCGCAGCGGATAATCAAATCTGAAGCAAAACCAACAGCCGGATTAGAGGTCACGCCAGAAAAGGCATCGCTACCACCGCACTGCATACCGACAACTAAATGTGATGCCGAAACAACTTCACGCTGGCGCTGGTTGAGCTTTTCTAAATGAATCTTTGCAACCGCCAAAATATGATCGACCATACTTTGAAAGCCGTGATGCTGTTCATCTTGAAGCTGGATGATGTCTTCATCTTCAAGCGGAATACGTTTATTTTCTGTTGGGAGTGAAAGTAAGCGTTCGGGTTGCATTTTTTCACAGCCTAAACTCACGACCATGACTTCTCCACCAAAATTAGGATTCAATGCCAGATTATGAATAGTACGGATTGGTACAATCGCGGCAGGTGCATCAATAGCAACACCACAGCCATACAAATGATTTAAACCAACTACGCCGTCTACATTTGGATATTCTGCCAATAGCTCACGTTCTATAATTTTCACCACATGATCGACAATTCCTTCTACGCAATTCACGCTGGTGGTAATTGCCAAAAGGTTTTTTGTACCGACTGAACCATCTTTATTTATGTAACCTTTAAAGGTATAGCCAGTCAAAGGTTCCATTTGAGGTGCCGGACGGGTGGCTAACTCAAGCTCACTTAAATCAGGGGGCGTTGGCATGCGCATGACCGCTTCATTCACCCACGCTCCCGCGTTTAAATCGCAATTAACATAACCAATGACTTCACCATAGCGAATGATGGATGCGCCGTTTTTTAAGTCTTCAAGCAGTACTTTATGGCCTTGTGGAATATATTCGAGTAAACATAGATCATATGCCTCAATCACAGTTCCTTGTGCAAGGCCGCCATCGTTGACCACAATAGCAACATTGTCCAGCGGATTAATTTTGATCAGTAATGGCTTTTGCATGAGTCTTCCTTGTTAATTTAATTAAGGCCGTATGCCAAATATATTTGGCATCGGCTAATCGAGATTACTTATATGGATGTTTTCAGTTGAAAGCGTTGAATCTTCCCAACCATAAATAAATAGCAGAACATGGCAATCACAGCGTGAACGCCAACAAAAATCAGAGCACCATTAAAAGAACCTGTCGCTGCTAAGATGTAGCCGATTGCAATCGGAATGATGATGCCAGCAGTATTTCCAAAAGTATTGAATAAGCCACCTGATAATCCAATCATCTCTTTAGGTGCAACATCCGACATGACAGCCCAGCCAAGTGCGCCAAAGCCTTTGCCAAAAAATGCCAGTGACATGAAAAATACAATCGCCGTTTGAGACTCTACAAAATTACACACCACAATACTGGTAGACAGTAACATACCGAGCACAATAGGGAACTTACGTGCAAAAGTGAGTGATTTATTCATACGGATGAGTTTGTCGGAAATAATGCCACCTAAAATTCCTCCAATAAAACCACAGAGCGCTGGCAAAACAGCCGCAAAACCTGCTTGTAAAATTGTCATGTGACGTTCTTTGACCAAATACACAGGAAACCAGGTTAAAAAGAAATAGGTGAGGCAGGTAATACAATACTGTGCAATAAAAATACCCAGTAACATCCGAGATGCCAGTAGTTTACGGATATTAGACCAGCTCATTTTATTGTTTTCATCGACCTTTTTAAGCTGATTTTCGCCCATATTGGTGATGGCACCATGATCTTGAAGATATTTAAACTCAGCAGAATTTAAACGAGGATGCTTTTCTGGGCTATAAATAACCTTTAGCCAAATAAACGCAATCACAATCCCGATTCCACCCATGATCCAGAAAACAGATTGCCAGTGAATGTGCGTAACTAACCAGCCCATAAACGGTGCAAAGATCACGGTGGCAAAGTATTGAGCAGAGTTAAAAATAGCGGCCGCAGTACCCCGTTCTTTGGTTGGAAACCAAGCAGCGACAATTTGACTATTTCCAGGAAAGGCTGGGCTTTCAGACAAACCGACCATAAACCGCAAAATAAAAAGTGATGCAATAATTAAGGGAATGGAGCCAAAAATATCGACAAAACCAAGCATGACTGTAAAGATCGACCAGAGTAAAATACTCCAGAAATATACTTTACGTGCTCCGAATTTATCGAGAAGCCATCCACCGGGGATTTGTCCGATGACATACGCCCAGCCAAATGCAGAAAATATGTAGCCCATAGTGACCGATGTAAGTCCCAATTCTTGGGACATTGGAGATGCAGCCATTGAAATGGTTGCTCTATCTCCGTAATTAAGTGCTGTGACTAAAAAAATCATGGCCAGAATGTAATAACGGGTTTTGGTGTGAGAAACCCGATTTTTACTGATCACGGCGATGTTTGTTTGCAAGTTATCCATATACAAACTCTTCTAATAATCAACCTGTTTGCTGGTCCATGAAACAGGTGACGTCATGTCATATTCGTGCATAGAATAAATCAAAAAATATTTCGATATTCTATAGTCCAGTTCTAAACTTGATAATTTAGATATAAGACATCATACGACTATTTATTTTAATTTGACAAGCTATCTAAGAAAATTATTTTTGAGTACATGAATTGACAAGTTGTCTGATGTCTTATAGCGTTTAAAAAAGAAAAAGTAACCCTAGCCAAGGAGTATCAAGATGGCGACTTCAACACCTATAGTAAAATCGGTTCGTGCAATTCCGGTAGCAGGGCATGACAGCATGTTACTTAATTTAAGTGGCGCACATGGTCCGTATTTCACGCGTAATCTATTGGTTATAGAGGATAACTCAGGAAATATCGGTGTTGGCGAAATTCCAGGTGGTGAAAAAATCTTAAATACCTTAAATGATGCGAAAGCGTTAATTGTAGGTCAGCCTATTGGTGAATACAAAAATCTGCTAAAAAAAATTCAAGAGACTTTTGCCGACCGTGATCGTGGTGGGCGTGGGAACCAGACTTTTGATTTGCGTACAACTATTCATGTGGTCACGGCTTATGAATCCGCTTTACTCGATTTATTGGGCCAGCATTTAAATGTCAATGTCGCCAGTTTGTTAGGCGATGGGCAGCAACGTACTGAAGTTGAAGTATTGGGTTATTTATTTTTTATTGGTGACCGTCAACAAACTCAATTGGATTATCTCGGCTCAACTGCAAAGACTGAATTTGATTGGTATCAGGTTCGCCATGAAAAAGCGCTCACACCAAGTGCCATTCAACGATTGGCCGAAGCTTCTTATGACCGTTATGGCTTTAAAGATTTTAAACTAAAAGGTGGTGTCTTACACGCCGAACAGGAAGCAGAAGCGGTAACCGCAATTGCGCATCGTTTTCCTGAAGCACGTGTCACGCTTGATCCAAATGGTGCGTGGTTTTTAGATGAAGCGATTGCTGTGGGTAAACATTTAAAGCATGTGCTGGCTTATGCCGAAGATCCATGCGGGGCTGAACAAGGTTACTCAAGCCGTGAAATTATGGCGGAATTCAAACGTGCTACAGGCTTGCCTACCGCAACCAATATGATTGCAACTGACTGGCGGGAAATGTCGCATAGTATTCAGCTTCAGGCAGTGGATATCCCTTTGGCCGATCCACATTTCTGGACGCTAGAAGGATCTGTTCGCGTATCGCAGTTATGCAAGATGTATAACCTCACATGGGGATCACATTCAAATAATCACTTCGATATTTCGCTGGCGATGTTTACACATGTTGCTGCAGCCGCTGTAGGCAATGTTACAGCGATTGACACACACTGGATTTGGCAAGAAGGTATTGACCATCTTACCAAGTCACCACTGGAGATTAAGAACGGCAAAATTCAGGTTTCCACAGCTCCCGGACTTGGTGTAGAACTCGATTGGGATAATATCTACAAAGCACATGAGCTTTATAAAGCCAAAGGCTTAGGCGCTCGCAATGATGCTGAAGCCATGCAATATATGATCCCGAACTGGACATTCAATAATAAAAAGCCATGTTTGGTTCGTTAATTTAGAGTTTTTGAATGATTCAAAACGGCCGCTCACACGAGCGGCCGTTTTTATTGAATTAAATTTAGCAAAAAAAATAAAAAAGAATTGAAACTGAAAAAAGATATGATGTAAGATGTCTGACAACATGAGTTCAAAAGGATATGCGTTAATGGATGCTCTTGAGTTAAAAAAAATTGTTTCTGACGGTTTATTGTCTTTTCCGGTTACTGACTTTGACCAGCATGGGGAATTTAATGCGGCGTCTTATCAAAAACGTCTTGAATGGTTAGCGCCTTATGGTGCAAGTGCTTTATTTGCAGCGGGTGGTACGGGTGAATATTTTTCATTAACCGGTTCTGAATATTCGGATGTTATTAAAACGGCAGTCGATGCGTGCAAGGGCAGTGTTCCAATCATTGCAGGTGCAGGTGGTCCAACACGTCAAGCAATTGCTCAAGCCCAAGAAGCAGAGCGTTTAGGTGCTCACGGTATTTTGCTGATGCCGCACTACTTAACCGAAGCAAGCCAAGAAGGTTTGATTGAACACGTGAAACAGATCTGCCAAGCAGTCGATTTTGGTGTGATTTTTTATAACCGCAGTGTTTCTAAACTCAATGTTGATTCTCTACATCAACTGGTTGAAGCTTGTCCAAATCTGATTGGCTTTAAAGACAGTTCGGGCCAAATCGATATGATGACGGAAGTGGTACAAACCTTTGGTGATCGTTTGTCATATTTGGGTGGCTTACCTACGGCGGAAGTTTTTGCAGCGCCTTACAAGGCATTAGGTTCGCCTGTCTATTCATCGGCTGTATTTAACTTTATTCCAAAAACAGCGATGGAGTTTTACAACGCTTTACGTCGTGATGACTTTGAAACAACCCAACGTTTGATTCGTGACTTCTTTTTACCTCTGATCAAAATCCGCAACCGTAAGTCTGGTTATGCGGTAAGTATGATCAAAGCAGGGGCGAAAATTGTAGGGCATGATGCAGGGCCGGTTCGTCCGCCGCTCAGTGATATGACGCCTGCGGATTACGAAGATTTAGCTGAATTGATTGCGACACTTGGCCCGCAATAAGTTTCAAAGTTTTAAGGAAATACTATGATGAGCAAGAATATCGGTAAACAGTTTATTCAGGGTCAACGTGTTGCAGAACACGCGGCAAGCTTAGAAAGTATCAATGCTACAGATTATCAGCCGACTGGCTATCTATTTAGTCAAGCCAGTTTGAATGAGGTGGATCTTGCAGCAAAAGCCGCACATCAGGCATTTTTGACATACCAAAATACCAGTCACGAACAACGTGCAGTATTTTTAGATGAAATTGCCATTCAGATTGAAGGGCTAGGTGCTGAGCTTCAAGAAGTGGCGGCCCTAGAAACAGGCTTACCACTTGCGCGCTTGCAAGGTGAAACTGCACGAGTAACAGGGCAACTTCGACTATTTGCTGAATTACTGCGCCGTGGAGATGTATTAGGTGCTCGAATTGATACCGCGCTACCAGATCGTAAACCTTTACCGCGTGTCGATTTAAGACAATATAAAGTTGGCGTGGGGCCGGTTGCAGTTTTTGGTGCCAGTAACTTTCCGCTTGCATTTTCTACCGCAGGTGGTGATACAGTCGCAGCGCTTGCCGCAGGCTGTAGCGTGGTATTTAAGGCACATTCAGGTCATATGGCAACAGCTGAACTGGTTGCTCAGGCGATCGAAAAAGCAATCGAGATTTGCAATATGCCGCGTGGCACATTCAATATGATCTTTGGAGCACGAGTAGGTGCTAATCTGGTCGAGCATCCTCTCATTCAAGCTGCCGGTTTCACGGGCTCACTAGAAGGCGGAATGGCATTGTTTCGCTTAGCACAAAACCGCACTCAGCCTATCCCATTTTTTGCAGAAATGTCGAGTGTTAATCCTGTAGTTGTGCTAGCAGATGCGCTTAACGCACGTGCAGAGAAAATTGCACAAGATACAGTTGCTTCATTTAACATGGGATGTGGCCAGTTTTGTACAAAACCAGGTTTGATTATTGGGATTAAAAGTGTTGAGTTTGATCGATTTGTGGAGGCTTTGATTGATTCAACACGTAGTGCTGTTCCACAAGTGATGCTTAATCGGGGTACCTTAAAAAGTTATCATCAGGGCATTCAAAACTTAGTTGATGCATCAGGTTTTGAACACATCGCATCTGGTTTAGCGCCAGAAATGGTTTCACAGGCTCAGGCGCATTTGTTCAAAGCAGATTCTTCTTTGCTGCTAGAAGGTCATGCATTGTTGCAACATGAAGTATTTGGTCCGATGTCGGTTGTTGTTTCGGTTGAAACCAAGGCCGAGCTCCTGCAAGGACTCAATGCTCTAGGTGGTCAGCTCACCGCAACTATTATTGGTGATGATAGCGATTTGGCAGAGGCTGCAGATCTATTACAAACACTCACCCGTAAAGCTGGCCGTGTATTATTTAATGGCTACCCAACAGGTGTAGAAGTATGTGATGCCATGGTACATGGTGGTCCATTTCCGGCAACCAGTGATGCACGCGGCACCTCGGTAGGTACAGGTGCCATCGATCGCTTTTTGCGTCCGGTATGCTACCAAAATACCCCGCAGGCCTTGCTGCCTGATGCACTAAAAGATACTAATCCATTAAACATCCATCGGTTGATTAATGGTCAATTCACAAAAAATGCAATCTAATATGAAAAAGCGGTTCAGCTCTAGCTGAACTGCTCTTTTATAACACTGTTTTTAATTTTCAAAATTGCCCATAAGCTGAATTTTTTCAATGTGCTTATGACTAACTTGTCAGTTTATAGTAATATGAATAATCGAATTTTCTAATGTTTAATGAGTTCTTCAAATATGTCTAGCGCAATCAAACCTAGATCAGCAAAAAAACTAAGCCAGATTATTGTAGAACAACTTATTGCAAAAATTCAGTCTGGAGAATTTAAAGTTGGAGAAAAAATTCCTACTGAACTTGAGCTGATCGAGACATTTGAAGTCAGTCGCTCCGTGATTCGAGAGACGATCACAGAACTTCGCTCGTTGGGATATGTCGAAACCCGTCATGGAATTGGTACATTTGTAAAAGAACAGATCGCAGAACAAAATTTTTTGTTGTCCAACGCTAGCCTAGAAACCATCAATGACATTGTGGCATTACTTGAGCTTCGAATTAGCTTAGAGTCGGAAGCGGTATTTTTGGCATCCGAACGCCGTTCAGATATTCATATTGCCAAAATGAAAGCAGCGCTTGAAGATTTTGAATCTCATATTTCGTCGACAGCAAACGATGGAACAGTCAAGGCAGATTATGACTTTCATATTGCAATTGCAGAAGCATCAAGTAATCAATATTTTGTCGATTTTTTAAAGTATTTGGGTGAAAAAATCATTCCGCGTGCTCGACTCAATTCAATTGAAAAGAGCCCGGAAAATCGTGAGGACTATCTTAAGTCTGTACATCATGACCACGTGAATATTTACAATGCAATTGTGGACCAAGATGGGTTACTTGCTCGTCAAATGATGCGTGCACATTTGTCTAAAAGTATTAAGAAATTCAAACAATAATCAAAATTAAGGTCGTGATTGAATTTGAACAATCCCGACCTCAAGGCTTAAACTAGATTTTGCTCAATACCTTGCATATTTTTATTAATATTGTCTTGAATGGTTAAAAATAACCGCTGCTGTGCTTCGTCGGTTCCCCAAGCAATATGTCCTGTAATCAATACATTGGCATGCTGCTTATGTAAATTTAATAGGGGATGATCGACTGGTGGTGGTTCTTGATCCAATACATCAGCTGCATAGCCCGCCAATTCTCCAGATTCAATCGCTGCAACAATGGCGTTGGCATCGACCAAACCACCACGTCCTACATTAATCAGTAAACTGTTGGGTTTCATCATCTTCAATACTGAGGCATCAATTAAATGACGAGTCTGTTGGTTGAGTTCGCAGTGTAGAGACACAATATCTGCGGTTTGAATGGCTGTTTCAAAAGGAACATAGCCTTGACGACACGTTGTTGCACCTTTACGCTCACTAAACAGAACGTGCATTCCAAAAGCCTCAGCTTTTTGAGCAAGAGATAAACCAATTTCACCTTTGCCAATAATTGTGAGCGTTTTACCTTTAAGTTCGCGCATTGGGGCAGCCAAATGAAACGAACTATCTCCTGTCGACCATTTGTCCTCTAATATACCTTGAAGCTGCTGGCCAAAATTTTTAATCAGATAAATCATAAAGGTAAATGCATGTTCTGCTACAGCATCGCCTGCATAGCCGCGAATATTACATACCTGAATACCATGTTGCCGCAATAAAGGCATGTTGACATGATTGAATCCAGTTGAACATAATGCCACCAGTTTTAAATTCGGGTTATTTTTTAAAATAGTTTCATTAATATCTAAATCACTGATAATGAGTACATCTTGGTTGAATACTTGTGTCGCAAACTGCTCCTGAGTGAGCTGCTCAAACTCGGTATAATTCACTGGAAAATCGAACTCGAATGCTTGATCAAGTAACACGTATTTTTCTGTACAAGTAATTTTTAAAGATTTCATAAGATCATAACAATTTAAAGATAAGACATCATACAACAAATTTTAGTCAAAGTAATTGTAAGAGGCAATTTCTCTATTCATTCATGCGATAACAAAGAGTAATTGATTCTTGGTGATTATTTCTGTTTATTCTAGTGAAAATAGAAGATGAGATAACTTAAGCTAGCCTAAATTTTCAACATGAATTGTGAAATTTAAATTTAATAAAAGATAATTAATTGGTTGGAAATATGAAAAAGTGTGATACATTTAACAAAATTGATTTCCATTGTGGGAACCCTGTAATGGTTTTGCATTCCCGGTTACAGGTTTTTTTATTTTGTAAAACTAAATCTAATTAAAAATGAAAGTGTTTGAGATGATTTTTCGATCAGTTCAGATGAGCAAGAACGAATACTGTATCACGTCAATAATGCTTCAACACGAACAGATTTTTTAGCTAGATTAAAATTAATACTCGATCAAGAATGGATTTCTTCAAAAGTTGAAAGCAGTAGTTCAGATCAAATTGCCTTCGATGAGCAAATTTATTATGAAAGTTTACAGCAGATCGAAATGATGTCTGATGATTTTATTGCACATGGTACTACACGTTTAACAAAAAATATTTTTATGCCAGTTTTGGTACGCGACGTTATCAAAATATAGAGAATTTGGTTATTAAATAAAAAAGATATAAATCCACTTCCTCAATATTTTAACGATACTCTGAAGTGGATTTATGATGAAGGTAAAAACCTTAAGGTACTTTTTTACAAGATTCAGATGGCGATTGCAAAATTTGGCTTCCCGCAGGCACACTGTGCGTCAGCCATACATTTCCGCCAATCGTAGATCCTTTACCAATGATAATTCGGCCTAAAATCGTGGCACCTGCATAAATTACCACTTCATCTTCTACAATCGGATGACGCGCATAATCTTTTTTCAGGCCACCATCATCGGTAAGCTCAAATCGTTTTGCACCCAGTGTTACTGCCTGATAAATACGCACACGCTCACCAATAATACAGGTTTCTCCAATCACAACGCCGGTTCCATGATCAATAAAGAAACCTTTACCAATTTGGGCACCCGGATGAATATCGATACCTGTTGCAGAATGCGCCAGTTCAGAAATAATTCTAGACACCAGCGGCACATGCTTATACAGCTGATGTGAAAGGCGATGATAGATAATCGCCAATAATCCCGGATAACAAATCAGTACCTCATCGACACTGTGAGCAGCCGGATCGCCCTCAAAAGCCGCGAGCACATCTTCATCAAGTAAACGGCGGATATCTGGCAGCGCATTGGCAAAATCTTGGACTATGGTTTTGGCATATGTATCGATGTCTGGATCGACAGTATTTGGGTGCAGTTTTGCCTCATAATGCAAGGCCATGCGCACTTGTATAAAAAGCTCGTTTAATACCCGGTCAAGCGTATAAGCAATATAGTAATTTTCAGTTTCTTGGCGAAGTTCTGCAGGTCCAAGTCGCATCGGAAATAAAATGCCGCATAAGTCATTAACCACGACCCGAAGAACTTCTTTAGATGGCAGTTCGCGATCTCCCATCTCTTTGGTGCGATGTTGACTTTCACGCCAGTCGTGCCGTGCTTTTTGCAAGCCGTCTACAACGGAGTGGATATTCCATGAGGCCATTTTTTTAATCCTAATGATTTGCTACATGTGTAATAGAAACTGACTAAGTTATTGTTTAAATCAATTTTTGATTTTTTTCAAATTTTTAGCTTTTAATTGTGTATTTTACTCAACAAATAAAGCAAACAATGCGTTTGATCTGGATATGACTCCTATATACTCTGCACATATTTTTACTTACGCAAAGTTACATTGAGTTTTGAGTATTCAGGATCATTTATGATAAACGCCCAGATGTTTCCCACCACATTTCTTTTTCGTTGTTTAAAAATGATCTTAGGTACAGGTATTGTTACTTTAAGTACACTCAGTTTTGCCGAAACTCAATCTAAGCAGCTCGAAACCATTGTGTTAAGTGCCAATCAACAAGATTCTGGTTATTTGCGTCAAAATATTAATCTGGAAGGTTTTGGTACAACGCAGTTAAAAGATATTCCAGCTTCTGTATCTGTCGTGAGTTCAGCACGCTTAGAGGATCAGCAAGCCAAAGTACTGACCGATGTGATCAAGAATGATGCTGCTTTGGGAGATGGATATGCTGCAATCGGTTACTATCCGAATTTTGTCTCGCGTGGTTTTGCGCTGGCTTTAGGTTCAAGCTATCTGCTCAATGCCTATGTGGTTCGTGGTGAACAAAACATTGCACTTGAAAATAAGGATCGAGTAGAAATTCTAAAAGGTATTTCGGCCATTCAAAGTGGCATGTCGACACCCGGTGGCGTCGTCAATTATGTTACAAAGCGTCCAGAGGATATTCGTTCAGTTACTGTGGGTGCCAACAGTGAGGGAGGAACATCTATCGGGCTAGATGTCGGTGGCTTTTTAGGCAAAGCGCAAACCTTAGGTTATCGCGTAAATCTTGCCGAAGAACAGATTCATCCTTATGTCGAGCATGCTAACGGTCAACGTGTGTTCGGCTCACTCGCACTCGATTGGCAGATTGATGATCAATCACAGCTTCAGTTTGATATTGAATCACAACGCCAAAAACAACGTTCAGTTCCGGGATACCAATTACTCGACGGCTCAACAGTTCCGACTGATGTGGCTTGGAGCAGATTGCTGGGTTATCAAAGCTGGAGTAAGCCAGTCACCAACGTTGCGCTGAACACCAGCCTGACGTATCGCTATCAAATTAACTCAGACTGGGCTGCGAGCATCGGTGCGAGTTATAGCCATGTCAAAATTGACGATTATATTGCTTTTCCATATGGTTCCTATAAAGGTTTGAAACCGATTGAAAATACCTTTGATGCTGATGGAAACTACGATCTTTACGATTACCGTAGCCCAGACGATGTACGTATGACCACACAACTCAAATCGAGTTTAAAGGGCCAATTTGAAACAGGAACTGTACATCATCATTTGAATTTTGAACTGGCTGCTGTAGAAAAAAATCAAAAACGTTATGTTGGTATTAATACACCTGTTGGAACAGGGAATATTTATCAAGACACCACCGATTTTGAGCCCGCTACATTTGATTTAGGAAATCGATATAAGCCACTCGAAAGCAAGCAGCTTTCTGTGGCATTTACAGATCGAATGGAGCTTGATCCACAATGGACAGTATTACTGGGTGGAAAATGGATCGATTTAAATGAAAAAGCGTATGACAGTGACGGTACGGAAAATCGTCATACAGACATTCAAAAATTTTTACCACAAATGGCATTAAGTTATCGACCACTTGAAAATACAACAGTTTATCTTTCTTATGCGAAAGGTTTAGCGGACGGTGGAACAGCACCATGGTATACAAGCAATGCCAATCAAATCTTGGCACCTGTTCAGTCACGACAATATGAGCTGGGCTTCAAACAGCAGTACAACAACGCTTTGCTCAGCTTGGCACTTTTTGATTTAAAGCAGAATAATCAGTTTGTTGCACCTACTGATGACGGCAATCTCACGTTTATCGAAAAAGGTGATCAGCGTTCTCAAGGAATCGAATTCGGATTGATGGGCAAGCTTTCATCACAAATTGAACTGAGTTCAAGTTTGGCATTGATGAAGTCTCGTTGGGAAGGGAGTGAAGTTGATGCTTACGCAGGGCATCAAATTCAAAATGTACCCAAACTGCGTTTTGCAACGCATGTGTCTTATGATGTCGCGCAAATAGACGGTCTACGACTCTTGGCGGGTATGCAATATAGCGCCAGTAAATATGCCAATAAGTCTGGAACTGTAAAAGTTGGCGGTTATAGTGTGTTTGATCTTGGTGCAGCTTATGCCTTTAAAGTCAGTGGTTATGACTCTACACTCAGACTGATCGTTGATAATCTGTTCAATAAGCAATACTGGAGTGATGTAGGTGGATTTATGGGCGATGACTATTTATTTTTAGGTGCACCACGAACGGCTCAAGTTTCACTTAATGTGAAATTTTAAATCAAGAGCACATCTTCATCATTTCGGTGCTTTTTTTATTCGGCATGTGTCATTTTGGGGTGGGTTTTTAAAAACAGGGTTGAGTTCAGTTGGAAGTGAACTCAACCTTTTTCTATTCTTGATCAGTCAAATGAAGAAAATGGAAGATTTATACGTAAAATGACGTAGAGACAAATTTTGACAACACATTATAATCTAAGATTTGTATTTTATTTTTTTATTTCTCTATTATTAAATTAATAAGAAGATAATTTATTTTAAGCCTAATCATTATTATTTAAGATTATGATTTTAATTAAAATTATTTGAATTAAAGATTTAATATTTAAAATATAAAGCTTAAAAATTATTTTTTGGCATGCTCTTTGAATGATATTTCGTCGCAAAAAATTATTTTAATTTAAAGATGATCAAATTGGAGAAGAAGTCATGTTACAGCAAAGAATGATGTCCATTTCATTGTGTATTGCAGCGGTAATGGGGGGATTATCACTCACAGGATGCTCAAAATCATCAGACAAAACGGCAGCCACCGAAACGCAGGCCACGTCTGCACCAGCCAGCAAAAGTTCAGACACCATTAAAGTCGGTATTTTACATTCCTTATCTGGCACCATGGCCATTTCAGAAACTTCGCTTAAAGACACGGCCTTGATGACCATCAATGAGATCAATGCGAAAGGTGGAGTATTAGGTAAAAAGCTTGAGCCAGTTGTGGTTGATCCTGCGTCAGACTGGCCGCTTTTTGCAGAAAAAGCACGTCAGTTGATTACTCAAGACAAAGTAGCGGTCATTTTTGGATGCTGGACATCGGTTTCGCGTAAATCTGTTTTACCTGTGGTCGAGGAACTCAACGGTTTATTGTTTTATCCTGTTCAATATGAAGGTCAGGAACAGTCTAAAAATATATTCTACACGGGCGCTGCACCGAACCAGCAAGCGATTCCTGCGGTGGAGTATTTGATGAGCGAAGAGGGTGGCAAGGCGCAGCGCTTTGTGTTGCTGGGTACAGATTATGTGTACCCACGTACGACCAATAAAATTCTTCGCGCTTTTTTGAAATCGAAAGGCGTTGCAGATGCCGACATTATGGAAGAGTACACGCCGTTTGGTCATAACAACTATCAAACCATTGTGGGAAATATCAAAAAATTTGCTGCGGGTAAAAAGACTGCGGTGATTTCAACCATCAATGGTGACTCCAATGTGCCTTTTTATCGTGAGTTGGGTAACCAAGGCATCAAAGCATCCGATATTCCAGTGATGGCATTTTCTGTGGGTGAAGAAGAGTTACGCGGTATCGATACCAAACCGCTGGTGGGTCACTTAGCGGCTTGGAATTACTTCATGTCGGTTAAGAATCCAAAAAACACCGACTTTATCAATAAATTCAAACAGTATGCAGTGGAGTATAAACTGCCGAATGCCTCAAAAGTGGTCACCAATGACCCAATGGAAGCCACCTATGTGGGGATTAATATGTGGAAACAGGCAGTCGAAAAAGCAGGGTCAACCGATGTGGATAAAGTCCGTACAGCCATGGCGGGCCAGACGTTTGCAGCACCGTCTGGATATACCCTAAAAATGGATGAAACCAATCATCATTTACAAAAGCCAGTCATGATTGGTCAAATTCGTGCTGATGGCCAATTTGATGTGGTCTATAAAACACCAACCACGATTCGTGCGGAGCCATGGAGCCCGTACATTCCAAAATAACAAATCAACGAGGGCCTGTACGCATTGATACAGGCCAACCTCAGTCAAGCTTAAAAAATATTCACATAGCAAGGGTTTACTATGTTTAACCATATTCGGCGCTGGGCAATGATGATGCTTTTCATACAGCTTTGTTGTGTGTCTGTGTGGGCAACTGAAAATAGCAGTCAGCCACAGACATCACTCTCCCACACGGCGGCTGTAGCGCACGACGATGCGATACAAACTTTTGTTCGGTCGGATTTTACAGCCCGTCGGACGATGCTTAATCAGTGGCCTGCCAGTCTAGAATCACTGGACAAACTTGTTGGTTATATCGACGACAATCAACTTTATACCGATAGTTCAGGTAATACCTATCTACTTAAAGATGAACAAACGCTCTTGAGCTATCCCGATGAAAAAGTCATCACCACATGGCCTTCAGATTTATCTCAAGTCACACTGGTGAATACTTTAAGAAAAGCACTGACGTTTGGGCAGGCCAAAGCCAAGCTTAATTCTGAAGATGCGTCTCAACGTTTACAGGCAGTAGATATACTAGAAAACAATATTGCAGAGCTAGACAGTGGTTTTATCAAACAACTATATTTAAAAGAAAACAACAATAAGGTAAAAGCGCGACTTGCACAGCTTAAGGCACGTCTAGATTACAACAGCTCAGATGTATTCACTAAAATAGCTGCCATTAAAACCCTCTCAGCCTCCAACCGACCAGATGTTCTGGCTTTGGTCGAACATGAGCTGAGCCTTGCTCAAATTCATCCTGAACTCACAGCGGCATTACAAGATGCCAGAAACCAAATCAAAACACGTTTACAGATCAGTGAGTGGTCTGGTCATCTTTTTTCAGGTATAAGCACGGCCAGCATTTTATTGCTTGCGGCGCTAGGTCTGGCCATTACTTATGGCTTACTTGGTGTAATCAATATGGCGCATGGCGAGCTGATCATGATTGGTGCCTATACCACCTACGTGATCCAGAGTCTGTTTAAAGCGCATTTGGCTGCTTGGGTCGATTGGTACTTAATCGCTGCAATACCAGCGGCATTTTTGATCAGTGCATTAATTGGCATGCTGATTGAACGAACCATTATTCGGCCCTTATACGGAAGACAGCTTGAAACTTTGCTGGCTACATTTGGGGTAAGTCTAATTTTGATGCAACTGGTACGCATGGTATTTGGAGCACAAAATGTCGAAGTATCCAATATTGCATGGTTAAGTGGCGGAATAGCACTCACACCGAGTTTGATGTTGCCGTATAACCGAATGGCCATCATTGCTTTTACCGTTGCGATTTTATTGATTCTGCTTGTGCTACTCAACAAAACCCGTTTTGGATTGTTTGTACGCGCAGTGACTCAAAATCGTCAAATGGCTCGTGCAGTCGGCATACGTTCTGCACGCATTGATATGCTTGCATTTGGCTTAGGCTCTGGGCTTGCAGGTTTGGCAGGCTGTGCCCTGGCGCAGGTTGGAAATGTGGGGCCAGATTTAGGACAAAATTACATTATCGATGCATTTTTGGTGGTGGTAGTGGGTGGTGTGGGGCAGGTTTGGGGCGCCGTACTGGCTGCGCTTGGATTAGGGGTAAGTGGCACGATACTTGAAATTGGACTCGGTGCTGTACTTGCAAAAATTATTCTTTTGGTGCTTGTGATTTTGTTTATTCAAAAACGTCCACAAGGGTTATTTGCCATCAAAGGCCGGTTTGTGGAGTAAGACGCACATGAAATTCACTTTATTGTTTGCAGACAAACCCTTGAGCGCCGTACTCATCGTACTTTGTTTTGTGGTGCTTTTAGTTCTACCTTGGTTGCATCTGGCACCTGTTGATTCTGCTTTTTATTTGTCTGCGTACTGGGTCACACTGATTGGCAAAATTATGTGTTTGGCACTGGTGGCACTTGCACTCGACCTTGTTTGGGGCTATGCCGGAATTTTAAGTTTGGGGCACGGTCTTTACTTTGCACTGGGCGGTTATGCTTTTGGCATGTACCTTATGCGTGAGTCGGCTGGTGATGGATTGCCCGATTTCATGCGTTTTTTAAGCTGGAATGAATTGCCATGGTTTTGGTTGGGCACCGAGCATTTTATCTGGGCGCTGCTATTGGTGGTTTTAGTCCCTGGTGTGATCGCGTTTGTATTTGGATTTTTTGCATTTCGCTCAAAAATTAAAGGGGTATATTTTTCAATCATTACTCAGGCCATGACCTTTGCTGCAGCATTATTGTTTTTTCGAAATGAAACAGGCTTTGGCGGTAATAATGGCTTTACTGGATTCAAAACGATCTTAGGTTTCGACATTACTTCAGCACCTACACGTGCCAGTTTGTGTTGTATGACTGCACTGATACTCATGTTGTGTTTTATTGGCTTACGTAGCTTGATGAATCGTCCTTATGGGCGGGTATTAGGTGCAATTCGGGACAGCGAAAACCGCTTGCAATATTTAGGCTATCGTACGCTTTGGTACAAACTTTCGGCATGGGTGTTATCGGCCGTGATCGCTGGAATAGCAGGCGCGCTTTACGTCCCACAGGCTGGGATTATTAACCCGAGCGAAATGAACCCTGTCAACTCCATTGAAATGGCCGTTTGGGTGGCTGCAGGCGGGCGTGGAACGCTAATTGGACCAATATTGGGAGCAGGGCTGATTAATGCAGTTAAAACATACTTTACCGTGGTTGCTCCAGAGTATTGGTTACTTATTTTGGGTGGTTTATTCATTGTAGTGACCTTATTTCTGCCAAAAGGTGTGGTGGGGTTGTTTGACCGCTTTAAAAAGGAGAAAAATTAAATGAGCGAAGTGCAATTCGAAACACCACCGCATGGCGGACAATATGGTGAAGGATACGGCAGGACTAAGGTTCAGGGTGCAGATTTTAGTCATGGTATTGCGCTCTATCTTGAAAATGTTAGTGTCTGGTTTGATTCCTTTAGAGCCTTAAATGATCTGTCTTTATACATCAATGAAGGCGAGCTACGCTGCATTATTGGCCCAAATGGTGCGGGAAAAACAACACTGATGGATGTCATTACTGGCAAAACTCGTCCTACTCAAGGTACTGCATTTTTCGGTCAAAACTATAATTTAGCCAAAATGACCACGGAGCAAATTGCTGAGGCTGGAATCGGCCGCAAATTTCAAAAACCGACAGTATTTGAAAATTTTAGCGTGATGGAAAATTTATTGTTGGCAGCACCGAAAGATAAAACTGTAAAACGGAGTTTTTTCGCAAAATTGACCTCTGAAACTCAGGTGGCTTTGGAGCAAACACTCGAACAAATTCGATTAAAGGACTTTCGCCATAAAACTGCGGGATTACTTTCACACGGTCAGAAGCAGTGGCTCGAAATTGGAATGCTGCTAATGCAGCAGCCAAAACTGATTTTATTAGATGAACCCGTTGCGGGTATGACCGATGCAGAAACTGAGCGTACTGCGGAGCTTTGTTTGGAGCTCAAAAAGCAACATACCTTGATTGTGGTGGAACATGATATGAGTTTTATCGATACGATCAGTGAAAAAGTGACCGTACTGGCTCAAGGCGCTATTTTAGCAGAAGGAACATTGGCAGAGGTACAAGCCAATGAAGACGTTATTGAAAAATATCTAGGTCGATAGGATAGACACATGCTCAATATTCAACAAATCAATCAGTTTTATGGTGGTAGCCATATTTTGCGCGATGTTTCATTGAGTGCAGCGTGTGGGCAATGCAGTGTCGTGCTGGGGCGAAATGGAGTGGGTAAAACTACCTTGTTAAAATGCCTGATGGGATTACTGCCGATTAAATCTGGGCAGATTATTTTGGATGGTAAGGATATTTCAAAACTGTCGCCCGAACAGCGTGTACGAGCTGGCCTTGCATATGTTCCGCAAGGGCGAGATATATTTTCAACGCTTTCCGTTGAAGAAAATATCCTCATTGGAATGGCTAAATTTTCAGGTATTAAAACTAAAAAGGTGCCAAGCTCTTTATACGAGTTGTTTCCAGTTTTAGAGGAGATGAAACATCGCCGTGGTGGAGATCTCTCCGGTGGGCAACAGCAGCAACTGGCAATTGCAAGAGCATTGGCATCTGAACCTCGTATCTTGATTTTGGATGAGCCAACAGAGGGAATTCAGCCATCAATTATTAAAGACATCGCCAAAGTAATTCAACACCTGACACAAAAGGGTGATATGGGAATTATTCTGGTCGAGCAGTTTTATGATTTTGCTGAAGAGTTAGCCGATAAGTATACCGTGATGGCACGTGGACACATTATTGCATCTGGACGTGGAGATGAAATGTCTGAAAAAGGAATTAAGGAGCTGGTCGCGATCTAGGTTTAAGAGTGGCTAGATAGTGTTACAGCACCTATTTTTCGCTTTTTAGCTACATAGACTGACACTTTATTAGCAGTTGCGTAACTTATGTTGATCTAAAATTACAGTTGTATATGAATGGGTTGTAGATTGACAGTCTCTTTGCAGTATTTCGGGTGTAGCTCGAATTCTATATGCTATAAAAAAGGCTCAAATGTTCTCAAACCTTATAAGGATCAAGACAAAATGAGTCTTTCTGAAAAAATAATAACTGTCAAAGATCAACATGGTAATGAGCGCGAAGTTGCTGCACTGTGCGCCTCAGCACGATCAGAGCCAGAATTAGACCATGGTTCTTCACATATGGTTCATGCTGTGAAATTGATCTTTATTGATGGACATCAAGTAGAAGTAGATGCTGAAGGCAAATTTTATCACCCAGATACACGTATTGAGTACTCGGTTTAGTTCATGAGTGTTCAAAGAAAAATCTGAGTATCCAACTGAACCGATATTTAATAGTGATTCAGTGAAAGCATACTCATTATAACCAACAACATGATAAGGAAGACTTAATATGATCGATGAAGAAAAGCCTCTTGATTTTGATGACGACAGTGAACCTCACGATTTTGAAGATGAAGAGTACTTAGACGACAAAAAAGAAGATGAATTGTACAATACCATTACCAAAGATGGTTCAAGTGTCGATCCCGCAGATGATGGAGAACGTCACCAACGACCTGAAGACGGTGATCCTATTGAAATAGAAGACACTTAATATTATAAATAAAGCCCAATCAAAAATTGGGCTTTATTTATAATAGATTTGAACCCGATCAAATATGACGCGACTTCGTAAAAATATGAAAGCTGTTCCAGTATTACGACAATGGACGACCGAGCAAGACGGTTTCCTGATTGAACATGCAGATCTTGCAATATCGGAATTGATTCAACTACTGCCGTATACAGAAGAAGAAATCAAAGCCCGTAAAAAAGTATTGGGCTTACTAAAGCGTGAAAGACAATTCCGAAAGATCATGACCTACTAAAAAAAGAATCTATCAATGTGATGAAGTCAAGCATCTTAAATATAGGTATGTTTGCTTTGTTATCGCGTGTTAAAAAATTTGGTCATCTAAATCCAATCTGTACAATGTGAAAACTTTGATTACTGTAGAAGTGTTTTTTGGTTACTTAATGAACAATATAGAATTAGAACTCACATGGATATATACATAGGTTGTCGATAAATTGGAAATAAGCAAACGTATTGGCAGACTTAAACATGAAACTATTCGATATGTTCACCGGGAATTCAAAAGAAAAAAATAGATCAGATTTTTCAAAAGTAGAATTTGATCAGATCGTTCGTAAAGCTGTTGTAAGTAGCTTTTTAGTCAAAAAGAAGTAAGTAAATTTAAGCGTCTTACTATTTTAAATGAAATAAAAATCTGTGCTAGAAATACTCTAGCTCAGATTCATGATATTGATTTGAGTAGATACGAGAAACAATACCAGTAACGTTTCAAATGGATTTGATTTCAGCCAGTACAAATATATCAACTTTTGCTATGATTGATCTTGTAAAAATGCAAGATAAAGCAATCGCATGCAAGCACTCACAATACAGACCAAACTTGGCGGATTTTACTTTTTCTATTACGCCATAGTGGGTACATTCATGCCGTATTGGAGCTTGTATCTTCAAGATCAGGGCTTCAATTATCAAGAAATTGGAATTCTATCTTCAATCGCGATCATCACACGTTTTTTTGCACCGTTCATTTGGGGATGGGTAGCGGATAAAACGGGCAAACGAATGTTATTGATACGAATCGCAACTTGGATGGAAGCATGTATTTGGTTTACGATTTTTTTAATTTCAAAAAGTCTTCAATCGATTGCCTTACTCATGCTGATTTTCAGTTTTTTTCAAAATGCAATCTTGGCGCAGTTCGAAGGCGTTACTTTATTTTGGTTAGGAGACAAGCGCGCCGAACTATACGGTAAAATTCGAAAATGGGGATCTGTCGGGTTCATTAGCAGCGTATTTGGTATAGGGGCATTATTAGAAATTATTCCCGTTTCAATGCTGCCAATTTTACTACTCTGTATTTCCTTCCTTGCGTTTATCTGGTCATTTCAAATTAAAGAACCAACAAAGGCACCAACAGCCCAGCGGCAACTAGAACCGTTATGGCCGATTTTAAAGCGGCCTAGTGTCATGGCTTTTTTTGCTATCGAATTTATTATGCTGTTCTCACACGCGCCATTTTATAGTTTTTACAGTAATTTTTTAAAAGAAGCAGGGTATAGCACCACACAAATTGGTACTTTGTGGGCCATAGGCGTGTTATCAGAAATTATCATGTTTGCCTGTGCACACACATTATTGGCGCGTTATTCAATGCGCATTTTAGTATCGGTGTGTCTTGTTATGACCAGTATTCGATGGATACTTGCTGGATATATGGTCGATCATTTTTGGGGACAAATACTCGCCCAGACGATGCATGCCTTTAGTTTTGGTTTATTTCATTTGCTGGCAATGCGGTTAGTTTTTAGTCATTTTACCGCAGGTCAGCAAGGTCGGGGGCAAGCACTGTATAGCACCATGTGGGGCTTGGGGGTGGCTTCTGGTAGTTTATTGGCAGGTCACTTTTGGCAGACGTTAACTGCGCCGGTGATTTTTTTATGTGCTGGTTTATTGGTTTTATTGGGGCTTGGTTTTGTAAAATGGTTGCCCACGCAAGGTGCACAACCATCTTAATTCATCGAGTAGACAGCTATTACACCGCGTCGTTTACAGCGTGCGCAAGAGATTTCATATCGGTACCTGAAGGTGCCTGATAAATTTTCAAGCCAAATTCAGGTGTAATAGCCAGTAAGTGATCAAAGATATCAGATTGAATGGCCTCATAAGCATTCCATGCGGTTGTGTTGGTAAACGCATAAATCTCAAGTGGAATCCCTTCACTAGTCGGTTGAAGCTGACGTACGATCAAAGATTGATTCTGTGCAATTCCACTATGTTGCTTCAGATAAAATTCAATATATGCGCGAAACGTACCTAAGTTCGTTAAACGCCGCTGGTTATACACCGATTGATTACTTAGTTGCTCATTAAATGATGTAATTTCAGATTTTTTTAGATCAAGATATTGATTCAGTAAAATAAAGCTTTTGAGTTTGTCTTGTTCTTTTTCCGACATAAAGTGAATACTGCTTTGATCGATAAACAACGAGCGTTTAATGCGACGACAGCCAGATTCACTCATACCGCGCCAGTTTTTAAAGGTATCTGTGATGAGCTTATTGGTAGGAATTGTTGTAAAGGTCTTATCGAAGTTTTGTACGGTCACCGTATGTAATGACATATCAATGACATCGCCATCCGCATTGAGTGAAGGCATCTCAATCCAGTCACCAATACGTACCATGTCATAAGATGAGATTTGTACACTCGCGACCAATGACAAAATCGTATTTTGAAAAACCAACATGAGCACCGTTGCCATGGCACCAAAGCCGGCCAATAAGGTGAACACATCTTTTTTTAAGAAAGTTCCCAAAACCATTAAAGCACAGACAATGAAGATCATGAGTTTGATCAGCTGCAAATAGCCTTTAATGGGTTTATTTTTAGAATTAGGATTACGCTGATATGCCAGATTAAAAATATTTAAAAATTCACTAATCGCAAGCGCAATGGTTAAAAAGATAAATGCCTGTGCGCCCATTTGTACCAAAGTAATCATTTTACTGGACAAGTGAGGAACACTACTGATCCCATTCATAATCACGATAGCGGGAACAATATTTGAAATGCGTCTAATCACGCTATGCTGGGCAAAAAGAGACTGGTTAATAAACTTTAGCTTACTAATTGCTTTACGTACGCCCCGAACCACAATTTGTTTTGCTATAAAGTTTGCTAAAACGGCAAAAAAAATCAGGATAACAATAGAACACAGCATCTCAAGCCATGGATATTGGCCGATCCAGTTTTGTATTTCTCTTATATATTGTAAAAAATTCAAACCTCTACACCCATGCTTAGTGAAAGAGTATAGTGTAAAGGCTTGATATTTAAGATGTTCGTATTGCTACTTTTTTTGTACGTTTTATTAATAAAACCATACATGCCCAATACATGCGGTTAAATTTACTTCAATTTCTTACCACATCAAATCATCAGGAATCACATAATCTGCATATGGATCTTCTTCATCTGTAGCCTGATCATTTTTCTGTGAATGATTTACCAAGATAAAGCCTTCCATTTTCTGATCAATTTTATCTGCCAATGGTTTTGGTAAGTATGCATAACTGTCTTGATCTTTTGCAATGACCAATGAACCAGAAACCAATGCATTATAAACTTGCTGTGAAACATACACTTTTTTAATCTTGTTCTGATCAATAAACTGATAAGCCACATCTCCTGATGTATCTTTGATTTTATGTTGTTTGATCATTTGTACAATCGAAGCAAGCAACGCTTTTTGTTCAAGTACCTTCTGTTTCTCTTGATTTAAACTCTGGTCTTTTTGTAATTTTTCAAGCTGAGCTCGTTCTATATTGGCTTTCAGTTCTGCTTCATTACTTTGACCAGTTCGATGCTCATGCTTTGCCTGCTTGGTGAGTTTGTTAGCTTTTTTGTTATCGACCAAACCTGCTTTTAAAAGCTGAGCTTGAAGCGCATTTTTTACCATAATGACAATCCAAAATTTAACTGTGTCGTTTTAAATGTTCATAGCTCAAAAACCAATAAACTGCGCTGAGCAATACTGTAAGTAGTGCTGGTAGGATGAAGGTATTCATGAGCCAATGCGAATAGGCTATTGTAGCAATGACGCCACCAAGAAAAAATCCGAGTACGATTAAAAGATGTAAGATTACACGACGTCTATCTGCGGGTAGGCCTTTTGCTTTGTAGCCCAGTGATAAACCTAGATCAGTGAGTACTCCAGACAGATGTGTAGTGCGTATAATGGCCCCTTTATAATGACTCATCATGGCGTTTTGAACACCCATAGCCATCGACGACCAGAGCAGACCAAGATGAGGATCGTATCTGACCGTCAGCCAAGTTAATACCAACAATAAGGCCACTAAATTTAAAGTTAAACCATAACGACGATGAAATGATAATGGGGTATTACCTAGAATAAAACCACTACAAAACGAACCCATCAGAAAGCTAATAACGATCAAAAACAAATACAGCATGGTATGCGGTTGCCATTTTACGAGATCAATCGCAAGCATGCTAATATTGCCTGTCATATGTGAGACAGATTGATGAATGACTGTAATAAGTGCCAATACGTTAATTGTGCCGGCATTGAGTGCCAGCACAAAGACAATACATTGAATCCAGTTCGGTAAACTTTGAAGTGGCATAAAAAAACATCAAATACAAATCAACAATTTGAATGTATTATGATTTTGAAGCCTGATCAACTGCAATAACAAATAACACATCTGTAGATGAATTCAAGGCGGTTTCAGTTGAATCTTGAAGTACGCTAATAACCATACCGATTGCAACGACTTGCATTGCAATATCTGAAGATATACCAAATAAGCTACATGCGACTGGTACTAACAGTAGGGAACCACCTGCCACACCCGACGCACCACATGCTGAAATACTCGCTACAACGCATAAAATCATCATGGTCCAAATATCAACATGAATACCTAAAGTATTCACTGTTGCAAGTGTGAGTACCGTAATGGTAATTGCTGCACCACACATGTTAATAGTAGAACCAAGAGGAATAACGACGTTGGTTGTAGACTCATCGACACCACAGCGTCGTGCAAGATCCAAATTGACCGGAATATTTGCGGCTGAGCTTCTTGTGAAAAAAGCAGTAATTCCACTTTCGCGTAAGCATTTAAATACCAATGGATACGGATTGCGCTTGGTGACACATGCCACAAGGAAAGGATTCACTACCAGTGCGACAAAGAACATCGCTCCGAGTAAAACAGCCAATAAATGCGAGTAGCTTTTTAGTGTTTCCATACCTGAGTTGGCAAAAGTCACTGCAACAAGACCAAAAATACCCAGTGGTGCAAAGCTAATGACCAAATGAATCACTTTACCAATCGCGTCGGCAGAATCTTGTAAAAATGTTTTGGTGGTTTGACTACTATGACGAAACGCTGTACCCAAAATAATTGCCCAAGCTAAAATACCAATAAAGTTAGCTTCACTCAAAGCAACTACTGGGTTAGCAACAAAGCTAAGCATTAGGTTTTTCAAGACATCTGATAAACTACCCGGTGGCTGAAATGCTTGATCACCATGTGAAGCTAGCACCAAAGTAGTCGGGAAAAGCAAATCGGCAATCACTGCTGAAAAAGCAGCCAACAACATACTTATCACATAAAGTGCAATAATTGGTTTGATGTTCTTAGCACTCTGCCCAGTCTCGAAATTGGTAATTGAAGAAATTACTAAAATAAATACCAAGATAGGTGCTACAGCTTTCAAAGCCTTGATGAAAATTTCACCAAATATGCTCAAATAAGGCGTAACGTCTGGAAATAGAAACGCAACAAGGAATCCCAAGATTATGGCAATAAAAATCTTGGTCACAAGACTCAAGCGAAAAAATTTAGAAAACATAAAGCGCAGCCTACAAGCTTTATCGGCCAGAAGAAAATAAGGCTGCTATTTTATACATAACTAAAAATAATCCTAAATGTTTTTTAAAAAAATGATGGGTTTTCAGGCGTTATGATATTTTTTGAGCGATTTAAAAGAAAAAATACTTATTTAGGACAGTAAAGTTGATACAACGTAGATAGTAAATTGATCATTTTTTCATCCTTAATTGAATAAAAAATTTGTTTACCATCGCGTCTAGTGTTCACCGTACCGCTCTTACGCAGCATCATTAATTGCTGCGAAAGCGTAGGCTGTAAAATATTGGTGCATTCTTCAATTTGAGACACGTTAAGTTCTGAATTTGCCAAATGGCATAAAATCAGGAGCCGATCTGTATTTGCAAGAGACTTCAAAATTGTCACGACATCATCGGCAGCATCTCGCATGGTTTCAATTTGGAGTCTTTGGTTCATTCAATCACCCACATTTTTTCTGAGAAACATTATAAATGAAAGCAAAGTATGATAGATATATTTCTGGTTAAATAGCGTGTAAGAATTGATAATATGAATAAATCTTATAAAAAAACTGAATTTTATTCATCAAAACAATGAGTAAAATTCAACATCCTGACCTTTTTTTACGTTACAATACAAAAAACAGACAAGTCTGTATAAAAGAATAATAATAAGTGTAAATTTAAATTTACACAAATCGGTTGGCTGCTAATGATTATTTTGGTGGTTAATTGGGAAACTTCAGACGCAGGCGTGAGATATAAAAAGAATAATACTCACGCTAAATTTTTTAAGCGCAGGTTTGCTCAAATTTAATCAAGCGCTGTACGCGTGACCAGTATTCCTCAATTTTAACCGAATTGCGCTCAATTAAGGCTTGCATGGTCATACCATCTAAAATATTGATGAGTAGATTCGCGAGTTGTCCTGGGTTTTGTATGTCCAGTTCAGTGAGTAGGGTCGTGATGAGTTCAGTCAGCCATTCTTTGTACTCAGTTGCAGGTTTGATCGTAGAAGGATAGATCTTAAAAATCTCCTCCACGGCTTTTTGAAACATACAGCCATTAAAATCTTCGGTTTCGAACCATGCCGAATACCAGAGATAGATTGCTCTGATTTTACTTAGAGGATCGTTATCATCACAACCATTGATCGTTGCATTCAGAGAAGCTTGCAAATTTTGATTACGTTGATTTAAACATTCTTCAATTAACTTTGCCTTAGAAGGAAAGTATTTGTAGAAAGTCATTTTTGCAACACCAGACTCAAGAATGATCCGATCAATCCCGACTGAGTTATAGCTATGGGAATTAAAAAGACGCAAGGCGGTATTAATAATGTCATCTTTTTTCGACATGTTTAGAGGTTCCTGCCAAAGACATGTATGTACTCAAAAAATGCAATTTCGAGGTTTTTTTCATGGGAAATGAAATGATGAAAAATCCGTTTAAGTCTACACTTGAAAGAGCATAGTAAAATCTGAATAAAGTCTAACAGAATCAAAAAGTATTTATAAGTAGGGCTTTTGGCAAAGTTTAATAAGATTTTGTACTGATCGAAGAACAATTGATCTGTAAAATTAATATAAAGTTTCATAAATAAACTTTGAATAAATGTTATATTTATGTAGATTAATGTTTCAAAATATCTTTAACACACAGGTGTTTCTGTGTACAGAATAGACAGTTGACGATGAACAAGTTCTCATTCACCCAATCAGAAAATGCACGCACTGAAGCATTAAATTTCATCAAAAACTCCCTAACATTAGATCAATGGAACCTTCATCATGTACAGATTCAATTGCTTAAACAAAGCGTTGAACAGCATGCATTATTCCAACATCCCATATTAAATCAGCTGCAAAGTTCTACGCTTAGCCTTCATCATTTAAAAACAATTCATTTAAACTACTTTGTTGCAATCGTAAAAATATTTACAGATGCATTAAGTATGCTCATTTTTGATGCGCATACTTTGGAAAAAAACCAAAGTATTAAAACTGATATGCGAGTGAAAGCAAAAGTTTATGCTCGTTATTTATTGTCTTTAAACCTGATTGATGAATTGGGATTTAATACACTAGATTTGGCATTGAGTTCGCCTAGCAAAGCACACCTTACCTATTTTTTACAGCTTCTAGAAGCATTGTCTTTAGATACAAATGACCTTGCGCAGACTGTTTCACAGGCTCATCGAGTAAGCGATTATATCGCGTCACATTTTCATGATTATCAAGCCTTATTACTAATCTTAGCGATTACCGAACAACAGGTCATTGTTTATAGTGAAGCGCTTTCTATTAATGTGGCGAAATTTGATCCGAAATTTTCATCTGGTTACTATGAGTGTCATGGGGTAGTGGGCTGTGGTCATAGTCTTGCAAATGACGATAATCATGAAGATGATATTTGGATGTTATTAACACAAGCGCTAGATACATCGCGCACGGATGAACTAAGCGCTATAACCCATGAATTTCTGGATATCTGGCATGATTTCTGGGAAAGTATGTATGTCGCTTGATTCTAAATTTTAAAATTTAGAATAAATCGAATATTGAGTGAATTAAATAGATATACAAATCTGTATAGAAAATCACATTAAATCTGCGTAAAATTCAACATAAGTATGAGTTTTACTGATAATAACAATGTCGATTAATTTATTTGGCGTATTAGAACGCTTGGGATTAGGTGCACAGCAACGCGCCTTGCACGTGACCTTCTCAGATCCCGCCCTGAACAGTCAGGTGTATTTACAACGCATACAGGGACAGCAGCAGATCAATCAGGGCAGTACTGCCGAGCTGCTGTGCTTCAGCACACACGCACAGATTTCCCTCAAACAATTTATCGGCTGTCAGGTTGCCGTCGATCAGGTGACCGATACCGGCCAGCTGTATCGCACCAGTGGTATCATCACCGCTGCCAAACAAGCACAAAGCGATGGTGCACTGACCAGTTATACCCTGACCCTGCAAGACCCGACCGCACTGTGGCACAAACGCCGCAACAGCCGCGTGTTTATGAACAAAAGCGTGCGCGAGATCAGTGAGCTGCTGTTTAAAGAATGGCAAACGAAAAGCCCGCTGTTTGCCGCCAGCCTGACGCTCGATACCTCAGGCCTAAGCCGGGACTATGACATCCGGCCGTTTAGCATGCAGGCCAACGAAACCGACTACGACTACCTGACCCGACTGTGGCGCAGCGAAGGCATCAACTGGCTGATCGATGAAGCAGCCCTGACCGTCCCGACGATGAATACGCCGATACAGGCACAAGTACTGCGTCTGATTGACGACAACCAGCATTACACCGCCTTAAGCAGACAAGTCATACACTACCAGCGCAGCAGTGCCACCGAACCCTACGATACCCTGACACAGGTACAAGCCGAGCGGTCCCTGCAACCCACATCGGTCTATACCCAGCGCTGGCAAGCCGATGCCTTACAACAAGAAGAAGGCA
>Ga0308157_10000766_pt1 | contig 88742 bp, 81 predicted proteins | sample PhyBR1_FD_201035 | JGI IMG/M metagenome (GOLD analysis project Ga0308157, IMG submission 201035) | Phyllosphere microbial communities from UC Gill Tract Community Farm, Albany, California, United States - DLSLB.R1 | ecosystem: Host-associated > Plants > Phyllosphere > Unclassified | place: USA...
TGATCCACAACTGGCCTTCCCTTTTCATAAAACGGGTTGCAGCGATACGTGCAGCCTCGATCTGGCGGGAAGTGATAAAAACTGAATCTAAAGATTTGATACCAAACATACCATTAGAAAGTTCATGACCCCTTTGGGAAATGCCCTTCATCTTACCTTTCTGTACCTTACGGTATTTTGTTCTTTTAGGCTGTAACATTTTTCTTTAGTTTATTAATTACTTTCTTTTGCGTTGGCCTGATTTATCGCCACCCGGACGCCCACCCGGCCTTCCGCCTTGTGGCCTGTCCTGAGATCCTGAAGACTTAGACTGTTTTTTGTCCATGCCTACTAACGGAGAAAGATCTCTTTTGCCATAAACCTCACCTTTCATGATCCACACTTTGATACCCATCCTACCATAAGTAGTGTGAGCCTCAGCAAGTGAATAATCGATGTCCGCCCTGAAAGTTGATAGAGGAATCCTACCTTCTTTGAACATTTCCGAACGTGCCATCTCAGCACCGTTAAGACGGCCTGAAATCATCACTTTTACACCTTCTGCGTTCATACGCATAGCGGCAGCGATAGCCATTTTGATAGCCCTCCTGTAAGAGATACGGCTTTCAATCTGACGGGCAATACTTGAACCTACAAGGTAAGCATCAAGTTCCGGCCTTTTAATTTCAAAGATGTTGATCTGAACCTCTTTGTCTGTAATTTTCTTAAGTTCCTCTTTTAGCTTGTCTACCTCCTGGCCGCCTTTCCCGATAATGATACCAGGACGTGCAGTGGTGATAGTAACGGTTACAAGCTTAAGGGTTCTCTCGATGATTACCTTAGAAACACTAGCTTTAGACAAACGGGCATGGATATATTTCCTGATTTTGTGATCTTCAGCAAGCTTGTCGCCGTAGTCATTTCCACCATACCAGTTAGAATCCCAACCCCTGATAATACCAAGGCGATTTCCTATTGGATTTGTTTTTTGTCCCATTTCTCTTAGTTGCTTTGTGTGTTATTATTCTTAGCTCCTAGCACGATAGTTACGTGGTTAGAACGTTTTCTTATCCTGTGGGCGCGACCCTGCGGAGCAGGCCTGAGCCTTTTCAGCATCATACCGCCGTCTACCCTGATTTCTTTCACAAACAGGCCAGCATCCTCAAGGCTTTCCTCGCTGTTTTTCTGCTGCCAGTTGTTAATAGCAGAAAGAAGCAGTTTCTCAAGCTTGCGAGAAGCTTCTTTTGTGCTAAACCTTAATATATTAAGAGCTAATTCTACCTTCTGGCCTCTTACAAGATCCGCAACAAGGCGCATTTTGCGTGGCGAAGTAGGGCAGTTATTTAGCTTAGCAAACGCAATAGACTTATTAGCCTCTTTTCTTGCCTCTGCGGTTTCTCTTTTACGAACTCCCATTGCTATTATTTTTTACCTTTATTTTTAGCACCGGCATGACCCCTGAATGAGCGTGTCGGTGAAAATTCTCCTAATTTATGACCTACCATGTTCTCTGTAACGTAAACCGGTACGAATTGACGACCGTTGTGTACTGCGATAGTCTGTCCAACAAAATCCGGGGTAATCATCGAAGCGCGAGACCATGTCTTAACCACTCCTTTGTTTCCCTTCTCGATATTCTCCTGAACTTTCTTTTCTAATTTATAGTGAACGAAAGGTCCTTTCTTTAATGAACGTGCCATATCTTACTTATTATTTCTTTCTACGTTCTACGATATACTTGTTACTTGGGTTAACTTTAGAACGAGTCCTGTAACCTTTAGCCGGAAGACCTTTCCTGGAGCGTGGGTGACCTCCTGAAGAGCGTCCTTCACCACCACCCATCGGGTGATCTACCGGGTTCATCGCTACTGGCCTTGTCCTTGGCCTTCTGCCTAACCAACGAGTCCTACCGGCTTTACCGGAAACGATCAATTGGTGGTCTGAGTTGGAAACAGCTCCGATAGTAGCCATACAAGTAAGAAGGATCAACCTTGTCTCACCTGAAGGCATCTTGATGGTAGCATATTTTCCGTCCCTTGCCATTAACTGCGCAAAAGTACCGGCGCTACGTGCGATAACCGCACCCTGGCCAGGACGTAGTTCAATGCAAGATATAACAGTTCCCAGAGGAATTTTACTTAAAGGCAGGGCGTTTCCGATTTCCGGTGCTGCATCAGCTCCTGAAGTAACGGTCTGGCCAACCTGAAGTCCGTTTTGTGCAATGATATACGTTTTCTGTCCGTCTGCATAAAACAATAGGGAAATAAATGCAGAACGGTTTGGATCGTACTCGATTGTCTTAACTGTAGCAGGAACACCTGCTTTAGTCCTTTTGAAATCGATGATACGATACCTTTGTTTGTGACCACCGCCTGTGTAACGCATGGTCATTTTTCCTTGACTATTTCTACCGCCTGAGTTTTTTTTCGGTGCGATCAAAGAACGCTCCGGCTTATCAGTTGTAATAGTGTCAAAGCTATTTACAACTCTAAAACGCTGACCCGGGGTAATAGGTTTTAATTTTCTAACTGACATTGTTATTAGATATTATTATAAAAATCTATTGATTCACCTTCCTGTACTTGCACAATAGCTTTTTTGTAAGCATTTGTCTTTCCTGAGATCAAGCCACTCTTAGTGTACTTAACCGATCTATCAGCCCTGTAATTCATTGTGTTAACTTCAACAACAGATACACTGTAAGCAGCTTCAACAGCTTTCTTAATCTGTATCTTGTTGGCTCTCTTGTCAACAATAAAACCAAAACGGTTAAAAACTTCGCCGTCTTTGGTTATTTTTTCAGTGATGATAGGTTTTATTATGATACTCATTGCCCTATTATTTGCTTAAATTTTCTTCAATTCCTTCTAAAGCACCTTCAAAAAGAACCACGTTATTTGCGTTAAGTATAGCGTAAGTGCTTAATTCTGAAGAAGTTATAACACTAGAAGCCTTTAAATTGCGTGACGACAAATATACATTTTTATTTGTATCACCCAACACAAACAATGATTTTTTATTCTCTAACCCTAAAGCTTTCAAAACGTTAATGAAATTTTTAGTGTTCGGAGCATCAAATTCGAAGTTCTCAACTACTACTAAATTTGACTCCTGAGCTTTGATGGCAAGAGCCGATTTTCTTGCAAGACGCTTAAGGTTTTTGTTTAGTTTGAAAGAGTAGCTCCTTGGTCTTGGGCCGAAAATTGTACCTCCACCTTTGAACAATGGGTTCTTGATAGAACCTGCACGGGCTGTACCCGTTCCTTTTTGCTTCTTGATTTTACGCGTACTACCGGTTACCTCAGCTCTTTCTTTAGCTTTGTGGGTTCCCTGCCTCTGGTTAGCAAGATATTGCTTAACATCAAGGTATACGGCGTGCTTATTAGGCTCAATTGCGAATACTGAATCAGAAAGGGTTACCGTCCTGCCAGTTTCTTTTCCGTTGATATCTAATACTTTTACTTCCATTACTTCTGAATGATTACGTAAGAGTTTTTGTGTCCGGGAACAGCACCTTTAATAACAAGAAGGTTCTTGTCTGCTACTACCTTTAAAACTCTAAGGTTTTGAACTGTTACATTTTCTCCTCCAGTCCTTCCCGCCATACGCATTCCTTTGAATACGCGTGAAGGGTAAGACGATGCACCCACAGAACCAGGCGCCCTAAGACGGTTATGCTGACCGTGAGTAGCTTGTCCAACACCACCAAAACCGTGACGTTTAACAACACCCTGGAAGCCTTTACCTTTAGACACACCCTGTACATCTACAAATTCGCCTTCTGCGAAAAGATCTACAGTTAAAACATCACCAAGTTTAAACTCAGTTTCAAAATGCTTGAATTCAACGACTTTCTTTTTAGCGCCAGTACCAGCTTTTTTAAAGTGCCCTACGGCAGCTTTAGTAGCATGTCTTTCTGCTTTGTCATCGAAACCAAGTTGTAACGCTTCATACCCGTCAACCTCGTTGGTTCTGACTTGGGTAACAACGCATGGGCCAGCTTCGATCACAGTACAAGGAATGTTTTTCCCGTTCTCGTCGAAAATACTGGTCATGCCAATTTTTTTGCCAATTAACCCAGACATATTAAACTTTTATAAATTATTAATTTTGAGAACAGTACACACTGCTCCCTTTTGAGGGCGCAAAGTTAATTATCTTTTTGGTATACACAACACTTTACAAATAGTTTTTTGTAAGTTTTTTGAACGTAACACCAAGAAATTAAATTTATTACAGAATACTTAGCTTCTTCGCGCACTGGGCAAGAAAAAAGCCCCGGCATATGCCAGGGCTCTCTTTTTATCTCACGTATGAAATATCACACTTTGATTTCTACTTCAACACCACTCGGAAGCTCCAGTTTCATAAGAGCATCGATAGTTTTTGAAGATGAACTGTAAATATCAAGAAGCCTCTTGTAAGAGCTAACTTCAAATTGCTCCCTTGATTTTTTGTTCACGTGTGGTGAACGTAGTACAGTAAAGATTTTCTTGTGCGTAGGAAGCGGAATAGGACCCGTTACCACAGCACCTGTACTTTTTACAGTCTTAACGATCTTCTCGGCAGATTTGTCTACCAGGCTATGATCGTATGATTTTAGTTTTATTCTGATTTTCTGACTCATTTTCTTTCTAATTAAGCGTTACCTTTTGCTTTTTTAATTACATCATCCGCAATGTTGGAAGGCGTCTCAGCATAGTGAGAGAATTCCATTGTAGAAGTAGCACGTCCTGAAGATAGTGTCCTTAGTGTAGTTACGTAACCGAACATCTCAGAAAGAGGAACGCTTGCCTTAACTACTTTAGAACCTGCCCTGTCGTCCATGTTGTTAATCTGTCCGCGACGACGGTTAAGGTCACCTACGATATCACCCATGTTCTCTTCCGGAGTAAGCACTTCAAGCTTCATGATCGGCTCAAGGATAACAGCTCCGGCAGATTTAGCAGCCTCTTTGTAACCCATTTTAGCTGCAAGTTCGAAAGAAAGTGCATCCGAGTCAACAGGGTGGAATGAACCGTCAAGAAGTGTAACCTTCATGCTATCCATTTCGTAACCTGCCAGAGGGCCCTGCTTCATAGCTTCTTTAAAGCCTTTCTCGATAGCAGGTATAAATTCCCTTGGAATGTTACCACCTTTAACTTCGTTAACGAACTGAAGTCCCATTGGCACTTTTCCGTCAACTTCGTCAGCCGGCTCAAGGCGGAATACGATATCACCGAATTTACCACGACCACCGGATTGCTTTTTGTAAGTCTCCCTGTGGTTAGCAGAACGTGTGATAGCTTCTTTGTACTCTACCTGTGGCTCACCCTGGTTAACCTCTACCTTAAACTCACGCTTAAGACGGTCTACAAGGATATCAAGGTGAAGCTCACCCATACCAGAAATGATCGTTTGTCCTGAAGCATGGTCAGTCCTAACTGTAAACGTTGGATCTTCTTCGGCAAGTTTAGCCAAAGCCATACCCATTTTATCAACGTCAGCCTTAGTTTTAGGCTCAACAGCGATACCGATTACCGGATCAGGGAAGTTCATACTCTCAAGAACGATAGGGTTTTTCTCATCAGAAAGGGTATCACCTGTCTTAATGTCTTTAAAACCTACAGCAGCTCCAATATCACCAGCCTCGATATATTCGATTGGGTTTTGCTTATTAGCGTGCATCTGGTAGATACGGGAAATACGCTCTTTATTACCTGAACGGTTGTTAAGAACATAAGAACCTGCATCAAGACGTCCTGAATAAGCCCTGAAGAACGCAAGGCGTCCTACGTATGGGTCAGTAGCGATCTTGAAAGCAAGTGCCGCGAACGGCTCGGTAACAGATGGCTTACGAACGATTGGCTCGTCAGTATCTGGGTTTGTACCTTCAATAGCTTCTTTATCAAGTGGCGAAGGAAGGAATTTACAAACCGCGTCAAGCATAAACTGAACACCTTTATTCTTAAATGAAGAACCACAAAGCATAGGAATGATTGCCATATCGATGGTAGCTTTCCTAAGCGCTTCGTTAACTTCATCTTCTGTAATAGAGTTTTCGTCCTCCATGTATTTTTCAAGAAGGTTCTCGTCATAAGCAGCCACTTCTTCAATAAGCTGTGACCTGTACTGACGCGCCTCTTCTTTCATGTCCTCAGGAATTTCAACGATGTCGAAAGTAGCACCCTGAGTGTCATCGTGCCATACGATAGCCTGGTTCTTGATAAGGTCAACAACACCCCTGAAGTCTGCCTCGTCACCGATCGGAAGTACGATAGGCACAGCGTTCGACTTAAGCATGTCTTTCACCTGCTGGCAAACAGCAAGGAAGTTTGACCCCTGGCGGTCCATTTTGTTTACAAAGCCCATACGAGGCACTTTGTAGTTATCAGCAAGCCTCCAGTTGGTTTCAGACTGTGGCTCAACACCGTCAACGGCGCTGAAAAGGAACACAAGTCCGTCAAGAACCCTTAGGGAACGGTTTACCTCAACGGTAAAGTCAACGTGTCCCGGGGTATCGATGATGTTGAAATGGTAATCTTTAGAGTCACCGGTAGTCTTACCCTGGTCTGTAGGGAAGTTCCATGTACATGTCGTAGCAGCCGAAGTAATGGTAATACCCCTCTCCTGCTCCTGCGCCATCCAGTCCATGGTTGCTGCTCCGTCGTGCACCTCACCTATCTTATGGGATTTACCCGTATAGAAAAGGATACGCTCGGTAGTTGTCGTCTTACCCGCATCAATGTGGGCAGCAATACCAATATTTCTTGTATAATTTAAATCTCTTGCCATTATTTATAAGATGTGATGTTTCTTTATGAATTAAAACCTGAAGTGAGAGAATGCCTTATTCGCTTCTGCCATCTTGTGAGTATCCATCCTCTTTTTAACAGCAGCACCTTCTTCTTTAGCAGCAGCTAAAATTTCAGAAGCCAGCCTTTGAGCCATAGATTTCTCGTTTCTTCTTCTTGCATAAAGTATCATCCATTTCATTGCCATTGAGATCTTCCTGTCCGGACGGATCTGCATTGGTATCTGGAATGTAGCACCACCAACCCTGCGGCTACGTACTTCTACGTGCGGCATAACGTTGTTGATAGCATCTTTCCAAGTTTCAAGTGCTGATTTCTCAGCATCCTGCTTCTTCGTTTCAACGATGTCAATAGCATCATAGAACACTTTGAAAGCAGTTGATTTTTTACCATCCCACATTAAGTTGTTTACGAAACGTGTAACAAGTTGGTCGTTAAACCTTGGATCTGGCAAAAGAGGTCTTTTTTTGGCCTGTCTTTTTCTCATGTCTTTTCTTTAAAGCGTTCTTAAATTACTTTTTCTTTCCGGTTGCAGCTGGCGCCTGTCCTGGTTTAGGACGCTTCGCTCCGTACTTTGACCTGCGTTGTGTCCTTCCGGCTACTCCGGCGGTATCCAAAGCACCACGAACGATGTGGTACCTTACACCCGGCAAGTCTTTTACTCTTCCACCCCTAACTAATACTATCGAGTGCTCTTGTAGGTTGTGTCCTTCTCCGGGGATGTACGCATTCACCTCATTACCATTTGTCAAACGTACCCTTGCAACTTTACGCATTGCAGAGTTTGGTTTTTTTGGTGTTGTGGTGTACACACGTGTACAAACGCCCCTTCTCTGAGGACAGGAATCTAAAGCAGCCGATTTACTCTTCTTAGCTATCTGGGCTCTCCCTGTTCTTACTAATTGTTGAATTGTTGGCATAATTAATACTAAAAATTTCTTATGTTTAAAAAACCCGCTTTTTACGGGGTTGCAAATGTAGAAATTAAAATTTACAAAACAAACTGTAATACATTAATTTTCAAACCATCCCACACCCAACAATCCCGTTATATTATTTCGGTTATTTTTGCGTTATTTTACAGACAAGAATTCCCGGTTGAAAAATCTACTCCTCATATATATAGTATCATTTGCTTTTTTTTCGGCTAAAGCACAAAACCTGCACCTTAAAATTGAAGGAAAAGACGCCGCGGAAACAAAGGCAATAGATTCTATACCGTATAATAAGATCCACGAAAACGCAAAAGCCGTAGCAGACGAAGCCGCAAGGGTATCTCTAACACTCCTGCAATCCGGCTACCTCGAAAACCGGGAACTAAGCCATTTAAAAGCAAACGACTCCACATTTACATATACATTCTCTGTTGGCAGGAAAACAAACACCATTCGAATAAGCACACTCAAACTCTTCGGAGCCGATAAGCAGCTTATAGACATATCCTCCGATACGCTCACACTCCGCACTGCCGAAGTCGCCGCATTTATGGAGACCAACCTGGCACTGCTCGAAAAAAAAGGATACTCCCTGAGCTCCCTCCAACTCGCCAACTACTCCCGCAAAGGAAATATACTTTCAGCAGACCTTGTAATGACAACCGAAAAGATCCGTAAGCTTGACGACATCTCTATTGAAGGGTACGACAAGTTCCCTGAAGGCATCCGCAGGAACATCAGGAAACAATACAAGGGAAAAACTTTCAACCAGGACAACCTGCAGCGCATCTACAATGACTTTAACGCACTGCGCTTTGTTACGCAGTCACGCTACCCCGAGATTCTCTTTAAAGAAGACTCCACCAAAGTATATGTGTATTTACAAAAAGCAAAGGCGAATGCTTTTGACGGATTTATAGGTTTTTCAAATGACGACCAAAGCAAAGTAACCTTTAACGGCTACCTCGACCTCAACCTCAACAATGTATTGAACTCAGGAGAGAAATTTAATTTGTTCTGGAAAAGCGATGGCAACAAACAAACCACCTTTAATATTGCGACAGAGCTGCCCTACCTGTTCAGGAGCCCTGTAGGCATAAAAGCCAGCCTGCGTATATTCAAACAGGACAGCACGTTCCAAAACACAGTAACCGACGTTAACGCCGGATACTATTTCAGCTATAACTCCAAGCTCTACCTTGGCTATCAAAAAACGCAGTCGGTAGACATTCAAAACACCAACTCCGCGTCAATAAGTGATTTTGACAACTCCTTCTGGACCTCTACCTACGAATTCACAAGCTTTAATGTAGACGACTTCCTTTTCCCGGAAAGGACGTCATTATCCATAAAAGGAGGCTTGGGCCAACGAACTACCAAAACCTCCGAAAGCAGCCAGTATTTCATTCAGGCCAATATTTTCCATAACCTCTACCTCAACAAGAGAAATATCATCAACATAAAGAACCAAACTTTTTACCTGAAGAGCGATTCCTATATTATAAACGAGCTGTACCGCTTCGGGGGAATCAATTCTATCCGCGGCTTTAATGAGAACAGTTTACAGGCAAGCCTCTATTCCGCCCTAATGGCAGAGTACCGGTATATCCTTTCGCCAAATATGTATGTTCACTCCATAACCGACTTTGGTTATTTTCAGGATCAAGCCACAGGAATAAAAGACAACCTGCTCGGACTTGGCTTCGGCTTCGGACTGTTAACCAAAACAGGATTATTTAATATAATTTATGCCAACGGAAGTACGAAAAATCAACAAATAAAACTCTCAAACTCTATCGTTCACCTAAGCTTTAAGACTTATTTCTGAATATTCTTACACAATAATCTTAAATACTTAATAATATTCTAAATATTTTCTTAATTAGCTTTGTGATATAATTTCTTTGACAGACATTTGAGTCACTAACTCAAATTTATTTCAATGAAAACAAAGCTTCATGTCTTGTTGACGTTGCTCTGCGCGTTGACGATGCAAATTTCATTTGCACAAGAGAGGACAGTATCCGGTACTGTTACAGACGAATCGGGATTTCCGATCCCTGGGGTAAATGTCCTTGTCAAGGGGACAACAGTGAGTACACAAACCGACTTTGACGGTAAATTCCAAATCCAGGCGACCCCACAGCAAACCCTGGTATTTAGCTACATCGGAATGGGCACGAAGCAAGTGGCAGCAACCTCTGCCACTCTTAATGTAGCGCTTGAAGACCAGGCAACCGACCTGGAAGGTGTTGTGGTAACCGCGGTTGGTATCCGTAGGGAAAAATCCTCCATTGGTGCCGCGACAACCACCTTGAAATCGGACGAGATCCTGGAGGGGCAGCAGACCAACATTTCCGATGCTATTAAAGGTAAGGTAGCGGGTGTGGTTATCTCCAACAGCTCTACCGACCCGGGTGCTTCATCAAGCGTTATGATCAGGGGTATTAAATCGCTCACAAAAAGCAACCAGCCTTTGTATGTTGTAGACGGAGTACCATTGTTCGAGCGTTCCAATTCTTCTTCGAGCCTGAACAACGGGTACGACTTTGGTAACGCCGCATCGGACATTAACCCGCAGGACATTGAAACCATGACGATCCTTAAAGGCGCTTCAGCCACGGTTCTTTATGGCTCAAGGGCAGCGGGTGGTGTAATCCTGATTACAACCAAGAAAGGTAAAGAAGGCAGGCTGAGTGTTGAATACACTAATGCTACGTCGTTTACACAAATCAACAGGACACCCAAATACCAATCCTCTTTCGGACAGGGATGGGACGGTGTACACTACCTTACTGAAAACGGATCATGGGGCCCGCGTTTTGACGGACAGCCAAGGGTATGGGGCCATATCGTAAACAACAGCCAGTTACTAAAGCCCTATTCTTTCCAAAAAGACCAGTTGGAAAACTTTTTTACCACAGGTACATCCAGGGTAAATTCGGTATCAGTATCCGGCGGCCATGGAGACAGTACCGTGCGACTATCCTACACCAATACGCAGCAGGATGGTATCTATCCAACGGATGTTGACTCTTTTGAAAGAAATGTGCTGAACCTTGCTGCTACCTCTAAGTTTAAAAACCTTAGCATCAGCGGGTCCATGAGCTATGTGAGCAACTCGGGAAGCAGTGTAGGCACAGGGCAGGGCGCTACGGCATATAACAACCTGTTGCAGATTCCTACCGACATCCCTATCACGGAATTTGAAGACTATAATAACCCGTTCCATAATGTGAGTAATTACTATACACCTTACGGTGTTACCAACCCGTACTTTTCACTTAACGAGAATGGAGCCCAAAACAGGCGTGAACGTGTTTACGGTTCTTTTGAAGCCACATATACTGTTAATGACTGGCTCAATGCTACCTATCGCTTTGGTATGGACTTTTCAACAGACAGGGGCAAAATATGGACATCAAGAATTGATGCCGCTCCGGGAAGCCCTAATGATGGTTCCTCAACAGAGAATCCGGGAAGTTACGCAGAGGTATACTCACACGCTAAGATGCTCAATCATGACTTTATAATGAACTTTGATTTTAACCTGACAGAAAAATTAAAACTTCAGACATCTCCGGGTTTTAACATACAATCCCAGCATTTCAACAGCCTTAGCGCATCGGTATCAAGCCAGGATATTCCGAACTTTTACAATCTTGCAAACAGTTCAGAAATACCTACAGTCGGCACCAATATGTCGCAGGATAAGATATACGGCCTCTATAACACTACCACATTATCATACGACGATCAGCTATTCCTTACCGGAAACCTTAGAAACGACTGGTTCTCTACACTTCCGGAGGATAACAGGTCACAACTCTATGCCGGGGGTAACCTAAGTTGGGTGTTTACACGTACTTTTTCAGGTATAGACAAAGTATTAAATTATGGTAAGTTGCGTGTAGGTTACGGATCTACCGGTACAGGTACCGATCCTTACCAGGTATTTGCTGTAAATACACCAACCAATGTAGTTATGGGCTTCGGAAACCTTACCTTCCCTATTAATGGTATAAATGCCTACGGAATTGGGAACAGGATGGCGAATCTCGACTTAAGGCCCGAAATCAAAACAGAGCTTGAGATAGGTACAGAACTTTCCTTCTTCAATAACTTTGTAACTATTGACGCTACATACTTTGATGCTAAGGTAAAAGACCAGATACTCGATCTGCCACTGGCCCCAAGTACTGGATATACTTCGCAGCGTACCAATGTAGGTACACTTCGCACCAAAGGTTTTGAAGGATTGATTAACATCAACTGGGTAAGAAACACCGATGGTTTCAGCTGGAGTTCAAGCCTTAACTATACTAAAGCGGAAACGATACTGGAAGAACTCGACCCACGTATCCAGAATGTGGAACTGGGTGGCCTTACCACTATGCAATACTTAGCTGAAGAAGGAAAACCCGTAGGGCTTATTAAAGGCTACGTTCCGGAAAGAGATCCAAGCGGAAATATTGTAGTAGACGCAAATGGTGTACCCGTTGCCTCTCCAAACCAGGAAGTATATGGTGATACGCAATACGACTATACTATGGGCATCAGCAATACTTTAAGCTGGAAGGGGCTATCATTGGACTTCACTTTAGACATCAGGCAAGGCGGCCTTATGTACTCCAGGACTGCTGATATCACCAGGTTTACCGGTAACTCCATTACTACCGTGTATAATGACAGGAATCCTTTTATCGTACCAAATTCAGTTGTAAAGACAACAGCAGGCGATGGTTCTGTAACGTATGCCCCTAATACAACTCCTGTAGATGTGGAACACATGGATGATTACTACCGTGCGGATGCTAATGCCCGTAACACTGTTATTGATAAATCATTCGTAAAACTTCGTGAAGTGGTATTGAGCTACAGGTTCCCAACCAAACTACTGGAAAGAACACAGATTCAATCGCTAACTTTCTCTGTAATCGGACGCAACCTTTTCCTTTGGACGCCAAGCAATAACCAGTACATTGACCCTGAAGCATCAACTTTTGGCAACGACCTTGCCGGACAGTTTGGTGAGTTTAGTGCCAACCCGTCAACCAGAAGCCTTGGATTCAGCTTAAAAGCAACTTTCTAATAAATTATCTATGAAAAATATAAATAAATTTCTGATACTCTTCCTGGCAGGGATATTTACAGTGTCTTGTGAGGACAACCTCGACATTAACACCGATCCCAATTTCCCAGAAGAGATAAATGCGGGCCTTGCGCTAACTTCTGCGGAAGGTGCGCTGGCATCTGTAGTGGGAGGCGAATTTATGAACATTGGCGGATTTTATGCCCAGTACCATACCCAGTCTCCAAGTGCGAGCCAGTATGAAAACATCGATTCGTACAATCTGAACACTACCTATGCCAATACACCCTGGACCATTCTTTATGCCGGTGTATTAAATGACCTTAAGTATGTAACGGCAGAATCTACTGCTGCCGGTGATACTGCTACATTGCTTATAGCAGAGGTATTGCGTGGATATACATTCCACTACCTTGTAGACCTTTTTGGAGACGTACCGTACACCGAAGCGTTGCAGGATGGTAATATTACGCCTGTGGTAACACCCGGCAAAGAGATCTATGCTGATATAATAACAAAGATCGATGCCGCTGTTGCTACGTATGAGGCGAATCCTGTCGAAGCAGAGGTAGGCAATCAGGATGTTATCTTTGATAGCGATATGGACAAATGGATACAGTTTGCCAACACGCTTAAACTAAGAATGTACATGAGAATGGCTTACACTCCGGAGGCAAATCCTACAGCAGTAACTGCCTTGATTAATGAAGGTAACTTCCTGACCGAAGACGTGAAGTTTGACCTGTATACTTCATCAGCAAACAAAAGAAACCCTTTTTATGAAGTATTCTTGTCGCAAACAGGGCTGGGTGATGTAAACCATATAGCGAGCAATTCTATCACGGGTTTTTATAACCAAAATAATGATCCAAGGCTGGAAGCAGCATTCCGTCCGGGAACAGGAGGCACGTACACCTCTATTGAACAAGGCACGGGAAATGACTTCAATAATACAGCAGTTGCTTATGCCCGTCCGAATATTGGCCCGCTTACGCCCGTATTCCTGATGACAGTATCAGAAAGCAACTTCCTTCAGGCAGAAGCACTCATTCGTTATTCCGGCGGCACAGGCGCAAAAGCAAAATATGATGCGGGAGTTACAGCTTCATTTGCTACCTATACACAATATTTTGGCTTAACAGGGGAATCTGCGGCCGATTATATAGGCGCCGGCGATGTTTACGAATACCAAACAGGCGGAAGTGTAGAAGAAATGGTAAGGCAGGTAATTATCCAGAAATGGGCAGCATTGGCTTATGTAAACAATATCGAGGCCTACATTGAAGCCACAAGGACAAAATTCCCGGAGGTTGTTGCAACAGGTACACAAAATTATGCTGAAGGTAACCGTATTCCTTCCGCAATATCGGTACTGCCGGGTACAACAATACCGAGCATATTGTTCTACCCCGATGATGAAGTAACCCGAAACCCGAATATCACGCAGCATTCAACGCTGACACAAAAAGTATGGTGGGATCAAAAACCAGAATAATCTTGGCAATTATGAAAAAAATATTAAGATATAAAGCAGCTATTGGACTCTGCACGATTGCAATGGCTATAACATCCTGCTCCAATGAAGACCCTATCGGGTCATCGGTAACTTATTACGCTGTATTAGACATGGCAGGTGACAGAATAACGGTACTTAATGAGGGCGACACCTTTACTGATCCGGGCGTAACCGGAACTATTGATGGCGAACCGGTTGAAGTTACCGTAGATGGCGATGTAGACACCAGCACTCCGGGAGTGTACGATATCTATTACTCTTCCATTAACGAAGATGGCTTCCCTGCCGAAGTACGCAGGATTGTGATCGTATTGGAATCAGACCCGAGCAGTGTGAACCTTGAAGGTACTTTTTACAGGAATGGTAACCCAAATACTGTAACAAGGCTCGCTGACAGGGTATACCAGGCGAACAATGCAGGTGGTCTTGCATTAAGTGATGATAAAAATTTACTCAATGTGACTTTCTATAATATCGATGACGAGCAGCTTTACATTCCATACCAGGAAAATGTATCAATAAGCGGCATTGATGTAGAAAGCATTTCGGGACAAATTGTAAATCAAAATAGTTTTAATTGGGTGCTTTCGGCTTCCGCTTATTACGGAACAGCTGTAAGGAATTTTACCAGATAAAAAAATAAGATCATGATGAGATTAAGAAATAAAATAGCTTTTATAGCCCTTTCATTTGCCCTGTTAACTGTTACGGCCTGTGAAGAAGACGGCTATGGTGACTACGATGCAGGCGGTACTGCGACCCAGGCCATGAATGGGGAATGGTATATTACCATTACTGATGAAGCATCTGGGGAAGTGCAGGTGGAAAACGCGCTGCACAAAACATATGACAACAACGGCCGCCTGTTCATTACCGACAGGCTTGGCACCAGCTTTACCGGCTGGTGGCTTGAAAGCGCCCTTGATGCCAATCTGTCTAACCTTACTTTTACAGCTACAGACGAGACGAATTTTGCCGATGAGTCTGTAGTAACCATTACAGAAGGTAAGATCATCAAAAATGGCGGGCAATCTACCTCAGGTGTAGTAGTTGACAGTATTTATTTTAAAGCTGTTTTCGACTATGAGCCAACCCAGACACTGATCTATGCCGGGCACAAGCGTACCGGTTTTGAAGAAGATGAGCATTAATTTCTAATATTGCTTTTTGAAACCACCCCTTGCGGGTGGTTTTTTTATACCTTTGCCTCATGGAAAAAGAACACCAGATATTTGGGATAAGGGCCATTATTGAGGCCATAAATTCAGGAAAAGAAATTGACAAGGTATTTGTGCAGAAAGACGCGCAGGGCGATCTGATGCGTGACCTGATGAAAGCACTTAAAAGGCATAACATCAATTTCTCTTATGTACCGGTTGAGAAACTGAACAGGCTGACACCCAACAATCACCAGGGAGCGGTGGCCACTATAGCCCCGATTGCTTTTCACGACCTTGAAACACTTGTAGAAAAAGTTCTGGAAAGTACAAAGACCCCTCTTTTCCTTATACTTGACCAACTCTCCGATGCCCGCAATTTTGGAGCTATCATACGAACTGCCGAATGTACCGGTGTAGATGGCATCATTGTACAGAAGCAAGGCTCAGCGCCAGTAAATGGCGACACCGTAAAAACATCTGCTGGTGCGGTATTTAATGTGCCTATATGCAAAGTAGAGCATATTAAAGATGCTATTTTCCACCTTCAGGGTTCTGGCATAAAGACCATAGCCGCAACCGAAAAAACGGAGGATAGCCTCTATGACCTCGACCTTAAAAAACCATTAGCCATAATAATGGGATCTGAAGACAGGGGTATTAACCCGTCTGTACTGAAAATTGTGGATGAAAAAGCCAAACTTCCTATGTTCGGCACCATTTCCTCCCTGAATGTTTCGGTGGCATGTGGGGCTTTCCTATACGAAACGGTAAGGCAGAGAAGATAATTACTCCTGAACAGAGGGATTGTCCGGATCATTTTTAGGAACAATTATATACCTGTAAACAATTTGCGGCGCAGCGGGCGGTGATAGGACTATAGGGTCGATCACTTCGATATCTTCTGGTTTCGGAGGATTGACAAAATTTCCATTTTCGTCAAATCGCTTCATGAACGGATCCTGCCCAGGGTCGAAATCCGGTTTTTGCCAGTCGTATACAATATCTTTTTTGAATTCGGGAGTCTTATAAATCCTCGAGAAAAGCAGCCCTGCGACAAATCCTCCCAAATGCCCTTCCCACGAAATACCCTGATCTACATCGGGGAAAATATACCATATCATACCACCGTACAGCATGATAACTGTCAGCGACAGTGCTACTAATCTATAATATCCTGTAAAGATCCCTTTAAAGAAGATAAAGGTTACCAATACATATATCAGTCCGCTGGCACCAATGTGATACGATTCTCTTCCGAAAACCCACGTAAACAGTCCTGAAATCAATATGCCGTAGGCTATCACCTTAAATGCCTGTTCGCGGTAAAAGTAGCGCAGTGCAGCAATGAGTACCAGGATCGGGATGGAATTGTTGTATAAATGCTCCAGGCTGCCATGAAGAAAAGGACTTAGAATAATTCCCCTCAGTCCGGAAAATGTCCTCGGCAGGATACCATAGTCACTCAGGGACATGTGGAACTTTACTTCAACCCAATACACCATCCACATCGTAAGGACAAAGTAAAGGGGCCAGGCAAAAACCGATGGCGAAAATTTAAACTGGTCATCGTTCATGCATTGGACACGTCAAAAACATAACCAAAATAATTTTCCTGTTAAATTGTCAGCTACAGTTCTTTTTTAAGCCAGGCGGTTATCCTGTTCAGAAGGTCGGAATAATTGTTTCGCAGTCCGTGGTCGCCTTCTGGATAAAGGAATAATGCCGAACGAATACCCGCTTTCTGGGCGGCAGCATACAACTCACGGCTATTGGAAACATCCACATGGATATCCTTTTCACCATGGATAAACAGCAGGCTCATCTTTTTATTCTTTATCAAATCTACCTGATATATGGGCGAAAGCTTATTGAGCACAGCAACAGAATCCCTGGCATATCCGGGAATTCTCGCCTTGTATACATCAAACATCTTCGGCCGGCTTTTCATCAGGTCAGCCGGCCCCGCTATATTGATCGTTGTCTTAATACGTGCGGTCTTTTTCAGCATCAGGAAATTCGTTAGCCCTCCCCTGCTCCAGCCTATCTGGCCGATTTTTTTACCTTCCGCATAATCAAGTTTATCGATAATATCCAGAAGCGATACTACATCGCCTACATCTTTTCCTCCAAATTCGTCTGTGCCTTCACTTCCTTCCGAACCACGCAGCTGTGACCCGATAACTACATAACCTTCGGCGGCAATCTTTGCCAGGAAATTGAGTATAAATGCCTCCTGAACCATTCCGTAACTGCCGTTACCCCCACGATTGTAAATGACTACCGGATATTTCTTCGACTGATCTTTAGGCGAAATTACAAATCCTTTTACAAGTGTAGCGTCAAAAGAACTGTACTCAAGGTCGTATACATTCACTTTTTTCAGATGGGTTAATACGTCTGAACGGTTATCGGCCACAGGATTCAGCGTCAGCTTAAACATTGGTTTTTGCGCATAAACAAAACCAAAAGCGAACATAAACAAAAGGTATAGTAATCTCATCCCGGTAATTTTACCCAAATATAAAAGTTATACTAACAGCTACAGGAAAAACTGGCGAAATGCTTAATTTTACCGTATGGAAGCACCATTAGCCGAACGCATTCGCCCGCAGCATTTATCTGAATATATCAGCCAGCAGCACCTTGTTGGCCCTAACGGGTCCCTGACACACCAGATCGCAAAGGGAATCATACCTTCGCTCATTCTTTGGGGGCCACCGGGCACGGGAAAGACCACGCTTGCACAGATCATGGCACAGGAAAGCAACAGGCCTTTCTATGTGCTGAGTGCCATACATGCGGGGGTAAAAGATGTACGGGAAGTAATCGAAAAGGCTAAGCAGAGCGGCGGACTGTTTACGGCTAAAAATCCTATCCTTTTTATAGACGAGATTCACCGTTTCAGCAAGTCGCAGCAGGATTCATTGTTGGGTGCTGTGGAAAAAGGGTGGGTTACACTGATTGGCGCCACTACTGAAAATCCCAGCTTTGAAGTCATCCCGGCCCTATTGTCAAGATGTCAGGTATATGTATTAAATCCGTTTACAAAAGACGACCTTGAAGCGCTGTTGCACCGGGCAATGGAAACAGATGCCTATCTTAAAACGAAAAATATCGACCTGAAGGAGACCGAAGCACTGCTAAGGCTTTCAGGTGGCGATGGACGCAAACTGCTGAACATTTTCGAACTTGTTGTAAATGCCAGTGACGGTGATGCTATAGAAATTACAAACGAAAAGGTAATGCACCTGGCGCAGAAAAATACGGTTTTGTATGACAAGACCGGTGAGCAGCATTATGATATCATTTCGGCATTTATTAAATCCATGCGCGGAAGCGACCCGAATGGCGCAGTATATTGGCTTGCGCGGATGATAGAAGGCGGCGAAGACCTGAAATTCATAGCCCGGAGAATGCTCATATTAGCCTCTGAAGATATTGGCATCGCAAACCCTACAGCACTTATCCTTGCAAATAATACTTTTCAGGCGGTGAGTACTATAGGCTATCCTGAATCAAGGATCATATTAAGCCAATGCGCTGTTTACCTTGCAACATCGCCAAAAAGCAATGCCACATATATGGCTATTGGCAAAGCACAGAGTGTGGTAAAACAAACCGGTGACCTGCCCGTGCCATTACACCTGCGGAACGCGCCTACCAAACTGATGAAAGAGCTGGGTTATGGCGACGACTACAAATACGCGCACGACTATAATAATAATTTTGCCGACCAGGAGTTCCTTCCGGATGAGATTGCGAACACGGCATTTTATGAACCGGGAAGCAGCAGCCGCGAAAATGCCGACAGGGAATTTTTACGCAGGCGCTGGAAAGGAAAGTACGGATATTAAGTCCGTAAAGTCATAAGATCAAAGACATCAACCTTACTATTCTTGTTTGAAGCTTAAGACTTTATAACCTTATGAATTCTAAAATTTGATATTCAGCTTTTCTGTTACAAGCTGCTCGTTTTGGTAGTATTCAAAGATCCAATCATTCCCTTTTTTAAATACTATGCCATTACGCCCATCGGTCACGGCTGTGAAAGAATCAGGATTTGATGTTTTATACAAACGAAGCACTACTTTTGGTGTAGTATCAACTAACTGATAGCCGTTAGTGATCGGCTGTGCAAACAATGTCTCGTCTTTCTTAATTGCTATTGGCTTCACTTCCTGGGTATGTACTACTGCAGGAGTCACAGGCTGCACAGGAGTTTGCGGTGCGGCTTCTATAGCTGTGGGATCGTATTTATAATTCAGTCCTGCCAAAGATGCGGCAGCTTCCCTCAATGCCTCATAATATGCCTTTTTATAATCTTTTATCTTGCTTTTACCTTTTTCAGACTTAAAAAGCAGCTTACCGCTACAATCCTTAATCGTTATAAATATAGCAGTGTTCATCATACCTGAATCATTCTCAATATCGCCATACAGCGCTTTGCACTTATTCAGCAAAAGCTCATCGGGCATTTTATCGTTCGGGTAAAAAACAATAAATCCATACTTCTCGAAAACCATTTTGGTTAACTCGTTCAGGTTATATTTATTTTGCTCTTTCAGGAACTCAAATTTATCAGGAACGATAAGGTATTTGTATTCGTTTATATTTTGGGCAAAGCTTATTCCGGAAAGGAAAAGGGCAAAAACCAGCAGTATCTTTTTCATAATTAAAGTAAGTTCTTAAGTTCAAGGAGATGGTGTACCTGCTTTACAGAAGGATCGGCCTCTTTACGAAACTCGTTAAAATAAATGGCATCCAGTCCGAAACTAATGGCTCCCTGCACATCAGCCTCGATACAGTCGCCTATCATTATACAATCCTGTTTCTCAACATTTGCAATCTTCAGGGCATATTCAAATATGCCGGCGTGGGGCTTTTTACATCCCGCCAATTCTGAGTTGGTAACCGTTTCAAAATAGTGTTCAATGTTTGAATTCTTCAGCTTGCCTGCCTGTACCTGGTGAAAACCGTTGGTAATAATATGGAGGCTGTATTTCGGCTTCAGGTATTCGAGGATTTCAATTGCTCCTTCGTAGAGATGGTTATATTCCGGTAACAGCTTAATATAATCTTCCGCAAGAATAGAGATCAATACGTCGTCCACATCAAAGCCCACTTCATCAAAGCCTTCCCTGAGCCTTCCGTAACGCAGCTCTTCCTGGGTGATCTCTCCGTCACGGTACAATTTCCAGTAGCGATTATTTATCGGGACATAGCGTTCAATAAACAAGCCGTGGTCGAAATCGAAACCATGCTTTTCGAACAGGGTACTGAAAGCCAATGCGGAGTTTTTCTCAAAGTCCCACAAAGTATGGTCAAGATCGAAAAAAACAGCTTTTTTATTAGTGATATTCATTAATTACCTTTTGTAATAACAGCGTTTTCAACGTGATAGATCCAGTCGTCCACATCGGAATCATTATAACGGAAAGTACCCGTAAGCGTTACATACTGGTCGGTCTTAAGCTTCATATTAGGAGCCTTGAATTTAATTCCCATAATCGTTTCCGGACCGGCCTGCCCACAAAAAAAGCAAGATGCGAACACGTTCTTGCTCAACGCGTAGTTCTTATTGTCTATAGGAATGATGAATCCACTCATTACAATCTGCTTCTTATTTTTTGCCTTAAGTGTCGAATTCACTACCGGGAACATTACGCCTTCCGGATAGTCGGCGCTTGGCTTTTTAACGTATTTTATCTGGCCGAGCAGTTTCCAAGAAAGTGTGTCTGAAACTACTACAGGTGCAGTTTCTGCCGACTTCACTGCTTTGGATGGAGAACCCACCGAAGCAAAGAAAAGTCCTGAAAATATAAGAGCCGAAAAGAAAAGTATCTTACGCATTTGCAAGTGTTTTTGAAATATTTAATCCGTATGCCTTAACAGCCGGTATCACCGCTGCCAAAATCCCTACAAAGATAGTGAGCAGGAACAAATATCCCTCTTTTTCCCACACAAACTCAAAGGGGTTAAACGAGATTTTGAATTCCGCTTCCGACGAGCCGGAGATCAGGCGTAACGCTATCCTTCCAACAATCGTTCCAAAGATGAATCCCGTAACACACAAAAGAAGGCTTTCGATAAGCACCAGCCACAATAATTGCAGGCGGCTTGCACCATTAACACGAAGCAGCGCGAATTCGTATTTTCTTTCCTTTAAAGTATTGAACAGCGCAATGAAGATACTGATACCGCTTATAAGCATAATACCGTAAGCCAGGTATTGCAGCGCATCGAGGCCTACACCAAAAAGGCTGAAGAGCCTGTTGACTTCATACGCCGGCGAAGCGGCCTGCATTTTAGTGTTTTGCGCTATAAGGCGCGGCCAGGTAACGATACCCATTTTACTACGGAACTTTATGATGACTGCCGTAATTTCCTTGCCTTCCTCACTTATCTGCGCTTCTTCATGATCATGCGCGTGATCGTGGTCATGTGCTTCATGATTATGTCCTTCGTGATCATGGCCGTGATCGTGATCATCATGACTATGCGTTGCTTCTTCTGCGTCATGATTATGCCCTTCGTGATCATGGCTTTCCTCACCTTCCGTATGTTCATGGTCGTGCATTGCCCATACGCTTTGTATGTTACAAAGAATCAGGTTGTCCACCACTTTTCCTGTCGGGGAAGCAATTCCAGCCACTATGTATGCCTGGTGGTCATGCACTTCGCCTTCTTCAGCATCTCCATGTGAACCAAAGAACTTATCGCCAACTTTAAAGCCAAGGTTATCTGCAATGCTGCTGCCAACCACCACTTCGAAATTCTTTTCGAAGAGCTTGCCTTTTGTTATTTTGGCACCGTATTTTGTAAGGTAATCATGGGTTGTACCCACAATGCGGTATCCCCTGTAATTATCGCCAAATGCCAATGGTATAGCCGATTCCACAAAACGGTGCTTCATCCATTTCTTGGCTTCTGTATAATCAATGTTACCCGTTGGGGCATCCACCTGGTATACCGACGAAAGTATCAGCTGCAGCGGACTTCCCTGTGCGCCGAGCACCATATCGATACCGTCTATATTATCGTTAAATTTCTTCTCAAACTGCTCCTTCAGCAATATCAGTACTGTAATGATCGCCACGCTTGCGGTAAGCAAAATAATACTCAGGGCAGTATTCAATGGCTTGAACCATATATTCTTCCATGCTATTTTTGTGATCATGACAGGAATATTTGGTTAGGGAAACGGTCTTTAAGCCTTTGGTCGTGTGTAACGATAACCAGCGCCGTGCCATATTGTTTTGCAAGCGAATCCAGCATACCGGCTACTGTAAAGGCATTTTCGTCGTCAAGGCTGGAGGTAGGCTCATCAGCCAGAACCAGTTTCGGCTCGTTGATAAGCGCACGGGCAATAGAAACACGTTGCTGCTGCCCTATACTAAGCTGCGACGGTAGTTTATGCAGATGGTCCGAAAGCCCCAACTGGGATAAAAGCTCTTTTGCTTTTTGTCCGGCCTGCTTACCCGTGGCCAGCCACGAAGCAAGCAATACGTTATCAAGCACATCAAGCGATGCGACAAAATAAGATTGCTGTAGTATTAACCCAATATTTTTTCCACGGAAATGGTCGAGCTTTTTTTCCGAAAGCTTAGCGATATCGGTACCTTCTATGGAAACCTCGCCACTTTTAGGGCGCAGAAGCCCTCCTAAAATATGGAGCAGGGTCGTTTTACCCTTGCCCGAGCCACCGGTAATCAGGAGGCTTTCGCCGGCCTCGGTACCAATGTCGGGAAAACTGAAGTCGGTGCCTTTCCCATAAGAAAAGCGTATGTCTTTTGTGCTGATCATGCAAAAACGGTATATGCCCTGCAAGTTAGCGAAATTAAAGGCAAAAAGAAAAGGAATAACAAAGTGATTATGCCGTTTCGCTATAACTGTCTTTTTTTTCAAAAACGATTATGCTTTGCAGCAATCCCTGCTCGGGGTCGTCATTTTCATGGGCACGGCTCACGGAAAGGTTGCCATCGCGCATCGCCTGAAGGCAGCGGGCATAGATTGCTTCCCGCGATTTCATATCGGAACGCGACATATCAAGGCGTATCTCCACAACAGCACGATGCAGTTTAGGGTCCTTTATATAGCTGTCAATAACATGATTATCATAATTCTCGGAAAGATTGAAATCAACAAGTTCAAAATCATGCTTTTCCATCTTATCCAGAACCATCGAAGGCAGACGCTCAGCACGCTCTTCGGGGTCGTTGGGGAGATCGAAATCCCCATCGTACATAAAGGTCATGGTGTAGTTGTGCATCGCAATTTTTTATATAAAATTACAACTAATGAAACAAATAAAGCAACAGATTAACAACTTGATAGTATAGTTATATGAAAAGCTTAAGAATTGCGGAGGTGTTTTTAAATCCGTTATAAAATTCCTGTATCTGCAAAGCTGAAATAGCCGCTTTCCGTAATAATCACGTGATCCAGAACATTAATGCTGAGTGTCTTCCCTGCCGCTTTCAGTTCGCGTGTTATCTGTTTATCCGGCTCACTGGCCTGTAATATTCCCGAAGGATGGTTATGCACAAGTATTATCCCCACCGCACTGTGTTCAAGCGCCATCCTGAAAACGATACGTACATCTACAACAGTCCCGGTTATGCCGCCCTTACTTAGCTGCGACTTGTAAATTACCTTATTGGAATTGTTCAGGTACAGTATCCAAAACTCTTCATGCGGCAGCTCACCGATTATAGGCTGCATGATCTCGAAAACGGCCCTGCTGGAAGTAATCTTCTTCAGGTCAACGGTCTCCTCTTCCCTTCGCCTGCGCCCAAGTTCCAATGCCGCGGCAATGGTTACCGCTTTCGCCTCGCCTATCCCCTTAAAAGTCATCAATTGCTGTAGCGACAGCTTCCCAAGCGCATTAAGGTTGTTTCCCGTACTGGCAAGTATGCGTTTGCTCAGTTCCACGGCACTCTCATTCCGGCTTCCCGAACCTATAAGAATCGCTATCAGTTCGGCATCGCTCAGCGCTGCCTTGCCTTTCAGCATCAGCTTTTCGCGGGGTTTGTCGTCTTCAGCCCAGTATTTTATAGAGAAGTTGCCTTGTGTCTCTTCCATGGTTGCAGGAGTTTGTACGAATGTAAGGAAATTCCCGAACCATCGGTATACTATGGGGAAGTATTCCGCCGTTAGCCTATAAACCACTGACAATGAAACACCTCATCTTCCTCTTTCTAATAGGATTTTCGGCTGTTACGGTTGAAAAAACCTACTACGAAAAACTCTCGGATGCCGCGCTGTCACTAACGAAAGACAGGGTTCGCTACGATGGCACGTACCACGAAATACCTTACCCAAATGGCGATGTGCCCAAGGGTATCGGTGTGTGTACCGATGTGGTTATAAGGGCATATCGCAAGCTGGGAACCGACCTTCAAAAGGAAGTGCATGAGGATATGAAGGCCAACTTCTCTAAATATCCGAAAAACTGGGGACTACGGAGCACCGACACTAATATCGACCACCGCAGAGTGCCAAATCTGCAGGTGTTTTTTACCCGAAAAGGCAAATCAATCCCCGTAACTAACAAGGCATCAGATTATAAACCCGGAGATATCGTAACCTGGATGCTGTCCGGCAACCTGCCGCATATCGGCATCGTAGTGAATAAGAAGTCATTACGAAATCCCGGCGGATTTATGATTGTGCATAATATTGGTTCGGGGCAGGAATTGGAAGACTGCCTTTTTGATTATAAAGTGACGGGGCATTACAGGTATGAGAAAAAATAAAAATAGATTTCTCTTTCTCCGAAATGTGCTGTTCTATTTCGAAAAAGAGAAATCTATTAAATAATTTATCAGGCTATAAAATACATCTGCATCCGGGTAAAAACACGGAAAGCTGAACTATAACAATGTCTTCACCTCATCAAAATTCAGCCCGCCGTAATTGCCCGAACTCATCAGTAGCAGGGCAATACCTTCAGTATCGTATTTCAGATGGAACAGGTATTCCTTAAAGGCTACCGGGTTGGTATAGATGATAAGGTCTTCGCGATTGAAGGCTTTAGCGATCTGCTCGTAGGTCACTTCTTCCAGCTGTTTGATCTTCACCGCATCCGGACTGTAAAATACAACAGCTACATCAGCGGCATCCAGTGCGCCTTCGTACTCCTTCAGGAATTCGGCATTAAGGCTGCTGTAGGTATGCAGCTCCAAACAGGCGATCAGCGTACGATCAGGGTACTGTTCTTTTACGGCTTTGGTGGTCGCGACTACCTTGCTTGGCGAATGGGCAAAGTCCTTATACGCTACATTCTTTCCGTTCTCAGCGATCTTCTCCAGACGCTTGCTGGCCCCTTTAAAGGTGGCGATAGCTTCGTAGAAATCGGCCTCATCCACACCCATGTTCTGGCAGATCCATTTGGCTCCGGCCAGGTTATTCAGGTTGTGCGCGCCAAAAACCTCAATTGGCATAGGGCCTTCAGGTGTTTCGAGGTAGGTTGCGCCGTTGTTTACGGTATATTCCGGTGTTTGGTATGGCAGCTTGCGTATGGGGTTGGTTGCTGCTTCGGCTACACGCTTTACCTCGGGATCATTTTCGTTGTACACCAAAATACCGCCATTGGTTATCTTGTCAATAAAGATTTCAAACTGCTCCACGTAGTTCTCATAGGTCGGGAACACGTTGATGTGGTCCCACGCGATGCCGCTTATCAGGGCAATGTTGGGCTGGTACAAGTGGAACTTCGGCCTGCGGTCCATAGGTGATGACAGGTACTCATCGCCTTCCAGCACGATAAAATCGTTATCTTCTGTAAGGTGTACCATGTTATCGAAACCTTCCAGCTGTGCCCCTACCATAAAGTCGACCTCAATGTTGTGATATTTCATCACGTGAAGTATCATACTTGTAATAGTCGTCTTTCCGTGCGAACCACCGATCACCACTCGGGTTTTATCTTTCGATTGCTCATAAAGAAATTCGGGGTAACTGTAAATTGTCAATCCGAGTTCCTGCGCTTTCAGCAGTTCGGGGTTGTCGGCCTTGGCATGCATCCCGAGGATAACCGCTTCGATATCGGCAGTAATACGTTCCGGAAACCAGCCCAGCTCTGAAGGCAGGAGGCCTTTCTTTTCGAGGCGTGTACGGGATGGCTCAAAAATGGCATCATCGCTGCCGGTTACATGGTATCCTTTATCGTGAAGCGCAAGCGCCAGGTTGTGCATGGCCGCGCCGCCTATGGCTATGAAGTGTGTTCGCATGAAAATATGTTTAATGTCTGATAAGGCAAGTCAAAAGTACTAAATTGGCACTTATTCTGCTAGTATTTACAGGCCGGTTTTATACCGCTAATATGAATTTTCAGATTATTTCCCAAAGAGCATATTCAGATACTCCATCATTTTTTCAGCAACACCGGCACGGATCGCTGGTGAAAGCGCTTCCTGAAATCCCGGCTGTTCTTTCTTATACATTGCAAACAGGCTTTGATTCCCATGCACAAGGCAAAATTCGGTATTGGCAATGCGATCGGCGAGCTTCACGATAACAGCATCGGGATTTTGAGCGAGCTTTATATAGGTTTTGGCTTTGCGCTCTTTACGATTGACGCCTTCTTCATCGGTTACGCAAAAAACCATTTGGGCAATAGCAGTCCCGAATGCTGTTTCCAGTTCGCTGTAGGTAGCATCTGTATCTTCAAGCACATCATGCAGCCACCCTGCAGCCAGCAGCTGATAATTTGCATCACAATCAGGCAGGATGCCAAAGCGCATAAGCGCCGTAACAACGTTCCCCAAATGCACCTCATAAGGATAAGTGCTGTATTTTTGTCCATCGTGTTTTGCAATAGCAAACGCACGGGCATCATAGATTGATTTTTGGTAGTTCACAGGAAGCAAATATAGAATAATACAATCATACTAATCGCCGTAGCAGCACTGCTTCTAAAATTTCAGCCTTTAACCTTTCCGTAAGCCAATCCTTTTGTACTGCTGTTACTTCATCAAGGATTCCATTATTGTCAATATTAAAATCCTCCAGCACATCGCGCAGATACTCGGCAGAAATGGCAGCCATACGTGCAGGATTCCCAAAATCAATACTCCCTGTTTTAGAGATCACACTGTTAAGCCGGTTGTCGGTGATATAGCCGCGCATGCCTTCCAACACAAAGCCTAACTCTTCGGTGTTTGTGGTTATGCTTGGGATGTACGACCATTTTTCCGCCTCATGGAACTTCTTTTCCTCATCAAATTCCCTATTCTTCAGCTTTACCACAGGGCGTTCATCAGCCTCAATAAGGCCGGCGTGCCGAAGTGGTTTTATCACAACACCCTCTATAAGATTGCTCTCCAAAGCAGGAAGCCCCAACTGACCCGGCACCAACGAATCGATACGCGTATTAAAATTGAGTGCCTCGTTCAGCCCTCCGGTAAATAGGATACGTGCATGAAAAATGCCATACTTTTCGAGATATGCTATCGCATCCTCATAGTCAATGTATGCTTTCACCCCATCCTTTTCAATAGCAATATCAAAGGCACAAAAGTCAATTTGCGGGGCATAATATACGCCCGTTTGTATCGCCTGTACGTTAGGGCGCGCCGCAACATAGGGATGAGGGTAACTTCCCCCGAAAAGCTCACCGTACAGCATGTATTTATCCCCGGCCTTCTCCTGCGCCAATTGTTCAAACAACGCGAGTATTTTATCCTCAAGCCTGTATGCCACTTCCTGGAAACCAAAGAAATCATCTCCCCACGCCAGATATTCCTTCCGTTTGGCGTACGCAAGCTTTTTGCCTTCATACACAAAACTGAAATTAGCGCCGTGCACCTTTTCAGTGACTACCCATTTGAGTTTATTGAGTTCGTTAAATACTTTTATATCCTGCCCAAGCTTATTAAAATTTTTGGGCATTTTCTCATATTCTGAAAAATTGTTCATCGTCTAAATATATAATTACAGGCATAAAAAAACCGCCCTTCATCAGGGCGGCCTATTATCTCTCATCTATTGTCTGAAATACTATTTTACGATAGTCATTTCATCAACGATGTGTTTCGCTCCTGAGAATTTGTCGATCACCCAAAGTACGTAACGGATGTCAACATTGATAGTCCTTTGCAGGTCTTTGTCGAAGATCACGTCTCCGGCCATAGCCTCGATGTTACCGTCGAATGCCAGTCCGATAAGCTCACCTTTACCGTTAAGTACCGGAGAACCTGAGTTACCGCCGGTAATATCGTTATCCGTAAGGAAGTTTACCGGCATATAGCCCGCCTTGTCGGCATAGCGGCCATAGTCTTTCTTCTTGTGCATTTCAAGAAGTTTCTTAGGCAGGTCAAACTCATCATCGTTCGGCTTATATTTTTTCACTTCACCATCCATAGTAGTGTAGTAGTTCACTTTAGCATCATTCCTTTTGTCAGCAGGCAGCGAACGCACTTTACCATAAGTAAGGCGCAGGGTGCTGTTGGCATCCGGATAGTACTTAGCGGTTGGGTTGGCTTCCCTCATACCTTCCACCAAAAGACGGAACGATTTAGAGAAGTCAGCGTCAAGTTTCGCCTGCTCTTCCGATTTTGCCCTGTATTTTGTCAAAAGGTCGCCAGACAGCTTGTACAGCTCATCTTTCTTCAACACTTCAACATTCGGATTTTGAAGGAAACTAACCAGTTTTTCTTTAGATCCGAAAATACTTGAATTGAAGGCGTCATTTACAAATGATGTAAAGTCGTTGTTTGTCTTCTTACCGATTTCGGCAACCAGTGGAGCAATCTCATATCCTGTAGATTTGCTTGCGTAAAGGCCAAGCTGCGCGGCAAGCACATCTTTTTCAAGTGGCATGTGAAGCGTCGCATACGACTCATCTATACCCGCCTGGAGTTCAGGAAGCATTTGTGCCCTTGCAGCTTCGTTGGCATTGGCATACGCCTCAAGCCCGCGCCCTAAGCTGTACGGAAGCGCTGCAAAAGTTGCCGTCCTAAGCATCCCTACAAGGTAGTTATCATGACGTGCTTTCTCATTGGTTTTTGAGTAATAATTGTTTAGTGCGGCAATTACCTTCCCGTATTTCTCCTGGTTTGCAGGCATATTAGCCCATTTATTAAACTCATCTTCCGCTTTTTTCTTCGCAGCGGCTGTTTTGTGTTTGGTAAGCGCGTCAATCATACCCTGGCGGTTCTTCCAGTAGTTGGCAACGCTTGCATATTGCGATGCATAGTGCAGGCGCACCTCATCGCTTTTATCCATATACACTTTCATTTTGTCCATACCCATTTTGGATGACTCCACCCATGCAGGGTAAGCAAACTTTACGTTTTGCTCGATACCACCTGCCGGCATCCAGCGGTTGGTGCGGCCAGGGTAGCCAAGAATCATGGCAAAATCATTTTCCTTAATACCTTTAAGGCTTACAGGAAGGTGGTGCTTCGGCTTAAGCGGCACGTTGTTTACAGAATATTCCGCAGGGCTTCCGTCGGCGTTAGCGTATACACGGAACATCGAGAAGTCTCCCGTGTGGCGCGGCCACTCCCAGTTGTCGGTGTCGCCACCAAATTTACCAATGCTCTCAGGAGGCGTACCTACAAGGCGAACATCTTTATAATCCTGGTATACAAAGTAGTAATACTCATTCCCCTGAAAGAAAGAACGTACCGATACGGTATATTTACCGCCTTCGTTGTTCTCTTTCTCAATAGCAGCACTCTCCTGCTGAATTGCTTTTTCCCTTTCGGTTTCGGTCATCTTATCGTTAACCTTGCTCAATATCCTTTTGGAAACATCGTCCATCCTTACGAAGAAACGCACATACAGGTCTTTCGGCTTGAGCTCCGCTTTGCGGTTGGCCGCCCAGAAACCATTTTTAAGATAGTTGGCTTCCGGTGAAGAAAGTTCTGCAATGGCATCGTAACCACAGTGGTGGTTGGTAAGCACAAGCCCGTCTTTCGAAACCATTTCAGCTGTACACCCGCCATTAAACTGCACAATTGCATCTTTAAGGCTATGGTTGTTGATGCTATAGATCTCTTCAGCCGTAAGCTGCAAGCCCATCTTTTGCATATCCCTGTGGTTAAGGCGCTCAATGAACATCAAAAACCACATTCCTTCGTCTGCCCTCATAGGCAGTACCATGAGCGACATGGTAAGGAATAAAACAAGTTTTTTCATTATAAATCGAATAAAGTTAATAGTTTATGCCCAATGAGTCGAACCGAACGCGAAAACGTTACAGTACTGCAAAGGACTTTTGAATTAGTGGTGCGAAGATAATTCAATTTTTTATGAATTTCGTAAAATGGCACACCCCAAATGGGTGATGACGCGATTTTTTACACCAAAAAAATCAATCTCTAAGTAACTTCATTACATATTCCAAAGCATCCTCCCCTTTCGCCAGCAGGATGTCCGGCTGTATGCTCTCATTATCTGCCATACCATTTGGGCGTGCGTTAAAGCTTGTGGAAACCTGAAAGGTAATGCTGCTGTTGGGAAGCTGGTACCATATCAGTGGGTCGGCATAAAAACCCGAAAGGTTGCCGGTAGGCTGGCCAATCAGTGTACCAAGCTTATAATCTTTAACCATTGCGGCAAACATTGAGCCTGCAGAAAAAGTATCGTTATCAATTAACACGTACACTTTCTTTGGATGTTTCAGCGCCGATTCCCGTGGTTTTCGCTCTTTATGCTCAACAACCGCAATGGTACCATCTTTGGCCTTGCGGATAGCATTGGCATGCTCATTAAAGAAGTACAGAAATTTCGACCAACGCATATATCCGGGTATATAAAGCTGCGCGAAGTTTTTCCGGAACTCCGGGGTTACCTTCCACATTGTCCGCGATGCTATCCGGAAGGGTTTGTCGGCAAACCATGCAGCGAAGTCTTCGGCATAGCGGCTGTCTCCCCCATCGTTTCCCCTAAGGTCGAGCACAATATTTTTAATGCCTTTTCTGTTGAGTTCGCGAAATGATTCGCGATAAAACGTATTGTAATAACTCCTGGGTTCCGTTTCAAAATCCCTGACAGTAAGTAACGCCGATGTCCCGTTAAGGTAAGACAGGGTGCATATCTCCTTTTCCGGCGATGGCGCATCTTCCTTATTTAGTTCCTCGTATGTTATACCCTCAATTGCCACAGGCACCTCGTTATTCGAATATACTACAGCATAGGGAGGCTCCCATCCGTAGACTTTCCAGATGTAATACGGAAATGAGCCGCATATCGCCTTTTCATCCAAAAAGTCAAGTTCCTTGCCGCATTGCTTTTTCATGGCAGCATAAATCGTTTCCATAGGTATTCCGTTTATGCTAATAAGCCTGTCTGTGGCACTAATCCCTTTTACATCGCCATAAATTTTCGACGTGTAATACCCATCATCTTTCTTACTGATCTGGAACGGGAAAAACTTCCCGCCGCGATCAACATATTCCTTCCGGTACGACCACGGATAGGTACGTGTGTGCGCATCGTTCATAAACACCAGTACCTGCTCTGCCCTTCTCCAAAAATCGAATTTTGAAAGGCTGTCAGGCAGTCCGGCCTTCATTTCTTCCATAAAGACACTCCACTCTTCCTTACTTCTGGTGGCATAAGGGTTTACATGAGAATAGGCAATTCCGTTTACCATGCCGTCGAGGTCCTGCACCATCTGCTTTCGCGAGAGCATTTCCTGGGAAAAAATTTCCTCCGCAGCACCCGCGATAAAACAAACGATTACTAAAATCACCTTAATCATTTCAGTACATCCTTAAGTTCTACGATCTCGAACGTGTCGTCAAATTTAATGAACTCACGCAGCAAGGCGGTATGGCCCGCGCCCATAATCAGCATTACTTTATCATCTTTCGCTTCGGTAAGCTTTTGCAGCAGCGAATAAATATACAGGTTACGGCGGTACCATTCCGATACAAGGTTAGCCCCGGTAAAATCGCCTGTCTTTCCTGCCTTGTTGGCTACACTCAGGTACCAGCCAATATTGTCTTTATCTTCTGCGGGCTTATTATGTTCCAGCAGCAATTGTGTAAGGGTATAGGTCGCTATCTTTTTATTCTCATTCGCCTCAATCATTTTCATCATATCTTCATTCTTTTTCAAAAGTCCGTCTTGCCCGGCTGCCTTCATGGATATCAGCATATCTTCGTACGGGAAAACTGTCTCATTGTAATCTACCGCGTACATTCCCGGATGCTTCATTTTTTTGGCAGTTCGCAATGCCACCTGCACCCTCTCGTCGCGGTTGGATTTGAACAGGCTGTCGGTATTCATGCTGTAGAGTTTGTCGAGTCCCGCCTGGTTTTTGTACGACCATTCCACAAAAACTTTATCAGGGCCGAATGCTTTTATCTTGTTGGTGATGTTTTCCAATTCCGCCTGGCTCTTGGCCGACATCACATCAAAACTGTTTACCTGTGCCACGTCATACCCGGGGTTGGCAAAATGGAAAGTGCCTATTATAAGTAGTTGTTTCTTTTTGGCCTGTCCGTAAGACAATACAGAAACTGCGATCATTAGTGTTGCAAATAGTGTTTTCATCGTTTTTCGTTTTTAAATTCGTGTCAAAAGTACAGGCAGGATAAGGGCTGCCTTAAAACTTTTGACAGACAGCCCGGTTTGCGGCACCAAAAGCGATTTAGGCCTATTTAATTTTTTTACACCGTATTTTTGCCCGTTCGTATAACGGAAATAGCTGTTGGTGTAATTTAATCCCTTACCTTTATGGCTATAGGTACTTTTGGGTGAAAATCCAATTATCATGAAACAGAAAATCCCTTTTTACTACCATGTGCTATTGTTCACGGCACTGTTCCTGTTCTTCACCGGATGGGAAATGGGCTCTAAAGCCGAAACCATGACTGCCGAGCTCAGCACGTATAGTTTAGTATTTGGCGCCACATATATGCTGGCCCTGTTTACGGTTTACCTCCTCAATTATTATGTGGTATGCCCGGCATTACTCAACCGCAGGCGTATTGTATTCTACGCATTCTCCATACCCGTATCGCTGCTGCTCTTTACGGGGCTTCGCTTCCTGCTGGAAGAAGTGATCGTGGCCAGCATTACGGGCATACACAACTACGCTCCCGGATCGCTGGAACCTTCGTTCTATATCCGTGATAACTTCTTTTTCGGTGCGCCATCTATACTGTTGTCGGTTTTGGTGTACCTCTCCTGGCAGGCACACGTATACCGCATGAAGAACCAGCTGCTGGAACTAGAGAACCGCCATGCACAGTTTGCACTGCTGAAGTCGCAGGTAAGTCCGCATTTTTTGTTTAATACGCTCAATTCGTTTTATAGCGAATGGGTGGAAAAAGACGAAAAGACAGCGTCCGACCTGTTGGTACTGTCCGACCTGTTGCGCTACATCATCACTGAAAGCGATAAGGAACGCACAAGCCTGGAAAGCGAACTGAAGTTTATCGACGGGTACATCAGCCTGCATAAAAAGCGTTTCGAAAACCGGATGTTCCTTGATTATACGGTTGAAGGCAATATCGGAGATAAGACAATACTTCCCTCTGTGCTTATCCATTTTGTAGAGAATGTGTTTAAACACGGAATTATTAGCGACAGTAACAAAACAGCCTCCATACACATTGTTATATCCGATAGCAGCCTTGAGATACGCACCCGCAACTACATCCAGAAAGGTGAGAATTATTCCTCGACCGGTATTGGGTACAAAAACCTGTCCGACCGCCTGGGTTATGCGTACGGCGATAACTTTACGCTGGAAAAGACAATGGAAAATGATATTTTTACAACACATTTAAAACTGCCGCTGTACCGCTCATGAAACTGACCTGCATAATTGTTGATGACGAACCGCCTGCCATCCGCCTGCTCGAAAAGTATGTGGAGCGTATCCCGTCTCTCGAAAAGCTTGCCGTGTTCAGCGATTCGCTAAAGGCGCTGGAATTCCTCAACATGAATACCGTTGATGTGGTTTTCCTCGATATACAGATGCCACAGCTTACGGGGTTACAGCTTTCTAAAATTATCGGGGATAATGTAAAGGTTATCTTCACTACGGCTTATCCTGACTTTGCCCTGGAAGGCTTTGACCTCAACGCAACAGATTATTTACTGAAGCCTATCGCTTTCGAGCGATTTTACAAAGCGGTTTCAAAACTCGCTCCGGAGAACAAAACGGTCCCGGCAACAACGGCAGCGGCTACAGATTTTATTTTTATTAAAACCGATGGAAAGAATAAATTTTCAAAAATCTTCCTGAACGATATACTGTATGTGGAGGCGTTGCAGAACTATGTAAGCATTCACACTTCCGGCGGAACGGTAATTACCCATAGCTCGCTCAAAAATATCCTCGACCTGTTGCCTGCTAATGATTTTGTACAAATTCACCGCTCGTATGCCGTAGCTCTTAAGCACATTGATACCACCGACAGCTTCTCCGTGTTTATTAAGGAAAAAGAACTGCCTTTGGGAAGCACCTACAAAGAAGCGTTTTTTAAGAGGATTGGCGATCTATAGTTAAGAATGCTTTAGGAATTACACCCAAACCTTTGCTAAATTTCGCAATGGCATTTTTCCTGGTGCAATGGCTTTGCTAACTTTATTTATCAAAAACTTAAATAACCAATCCCTATGAGTACGGTATCATTCATGAAAGAACTGGGCGAAAAACTGTTGAGTAATGCTTCGCAGGCCACTCCGGAAGCCGAAAATCTTAAAGCAGGCGAACTTTTAGCTTTTATTCAGAAACTTGGCCTCCAGTTTAAGAGCCTTAAAGTTATAACGCGCGGCAGCAAGGTAGAGTTGCTGGGCGATGTTGAAAAACAATCTCACGCGGAAAAAATAGCCCTTGCAGTGGGTAATGTAGCCGGGGTTGACGCTGTAGAAAACAATATGAAAGTCGCAACGCCTGAAGCGGAATCAAAATACCATACAGTTGTGTCCGGCGAATCGCTCTCGAAGATAGCAGGCAAGTATTATGGCGACGTACAGAAATATAATATTATTTTTGAAGCCAACAAGCCAATGCTTTCAGATCCTAACAAAATATATCCGGGCCAGGTTCTGAGGATTCCCGCGCAGCAGTAACCGCATACGGAATTACTACTCTGCCTCTGCCCTTGGGTTCTCCACATCCACAAATTCATTTTCCGATTTGGAGATCACGATCGTAGCCACGCCATTGCCAATAAAATTGGTAATAGCGCGTGCTTCGCTCATAAATTTATCGACGCCCAACAAAAAAGCCAGCCCCTCAATGGGAATCTTGTTGATGGCTGTAAGGGTTGAGGCCAACACGATAAATCCGCTGCCTGTAACACCCGCCGCCCCTTTGGAAGTAATCATCAGCAGGCCAATAACGGTTGCTATTTCGCCAAATGTAAGATGAACATCATACAGCTGTGCGAGGAATATGACCGCCATCGAAAGATAGATGGATGTTCCGTCGAGGTTAAACGAATAGCCTGTAGGAACAACAAGGCCAACGACCGATTTGCTGCATCCCATTTTCTCGAGCTTTTCCATCAGGTTGGGCAACGCGCTTTCAGATGATGATGTGCCCAATACAATAAGCAGTTCGGCTTTTATGTACCTGATGAATTCGATAATGCTTAATTTATAATACCTCATTATGCTGCCCAGCACAACAAAAATGAAGAGCGCCATAGTAATGTAGACCGTAAGCATCAGCTTGCCGAGTGGCACCAGCGTATGCAGGCCAAACTTCCCTACGGTAAATGCCATACCGCCAAACGCGCCAAGGGGTGCGAGATACATAACCCACTTCAGCGCCAGGAAAACATATTTGGAACATTTGTATAGGAATGATACTGCCTCTTCCCTGCGCCTGCTGTAATTCAGCACAATACCTGTTATAATGGCGACCAGCAAAACCTGCAATGTACTATTATCCATGAAGAATTGCACCCAACTAAAATCCTGCGCCTTGTCGGTATATTTGGAAGCATCGCCTATATCCAACCCGGCCTTGTCGATCTTACCCGGTTCCATAAAGTACGCCACGGTGACACCTATTGCCAGGGCAAGGGTAGTAACTATTTCAAAGTAAATAAGCGATTTCAGACCGATGCGCCCTACCTTCTTCAGGTCGCCCATGCCGGCAATACCCAATACGATGGTAAGGAAAATAATGGGTATGATAAAAATCTTGATGATATCTACAAACGTTTTACCTACCACTTCCATTTCTATGGCAGTCGCAGGAGCATAATGCCCGAGTATTATTCCCGCGGTAATAGCGATAAGTACCCAAAATGTAAGGTTGGTTACTACGCGAAAGAGCAGGCTTTGTGTGGGTTGCGGTATTTCGGGAGACTGTTTCATTGTGCCGAAGATACGCATATTCCGCAAAAACAATAAAGTGTCATATTGAGCGCAGTGGAAATCCGGCCTTTTGTTGTTTGTCCCCTACAAATACGATACATCAACGATTATACCGTAAGCTTCTTCAGGATCTCCTTAGCGGCAGCCTTATAAGCCGCGGTATGCTTTATCAAATCTTCGGATAAGACGCGTTGCAGTTCGGGGTAAATCCAACCATCCTCTTTACCGAGGAGGTATAGTGCCCGCATAGCATAGGCCTTGGTGGCTACTTTTCCTGCAGGGTCTATCAGCCAGTCGAAACACGACACTGTTATCTGGCCAATATGATCCGGACTGAGAAATAATTGTTTTTGGTGTTTCTTCACCGCAAAAAGGCAGATTTTAGAAACGGAGCGTAAAGCACCCTCGTGCCTGTATTGCGGAAGCACCTCACAAAAAGCATCAAGATGGGGTGCAAGCCATTCAATTTCGGCCTCCATAACCAGTTCGAGTGTCCAGCAGGCTTTGTGGTGGTTTTTATCTTTTATATCGAGGGCGAGCCGCAACAGTTCCGGCAACAGCCGGGGATCGGCAAGCACTATCCCCGACAGCAGGTCGCGAACAGGCCGGTGGGCCGTACTGTTGGCTATCCTGATATAGAAGTTATCAATGTGCATTACCAGCCATGTTCACAATAACAACTACAGCGCCAACAATTACTCCTATTGTAACGATAAAAAACATGAGTATGAAGTAGCTCAGCACAGATCTTACTATCCTTGAAGTGATGCCATACATATTGAACACTCCTAAAAACACCCATGCCAAAAGTGCAAGATCCATGATGTAGTATATGGGCAGGTAATATTGTATCAGGTCGTTCTTTTGCGCGGCATACAGCAGCGGAAACATCACAATCAGCGCGCCCATTTTCATAGAAGCCGCATACATATTAATGACCAGATGCTCTACATAGTTATACCCGCTTTTAAAAAACGCCAGACGGGAGGCCAGCGCTGAAAACGGGATGCTGGCCAGCATTATAAGTGAGTAATGGCTGGCCATCCAGGCCTCCATTTTTTTTTGCAGTATATACTCCTTCGTGCCCTCATCTATGTACACTGTAGAAATATGTATGTCAAAATAATGATACAGAAAGCCATAGAATGTTGCTAAAAGGAAAAGCATTGCTGTCGGCTTAAAATAATTCACCCGCTTCCCGGCAAGGAAATTACGAATGGTAACACCTGGCCTCAACAACAATTCCTTAAGCGTATATAATATACCCTTATCAACATGCAAAATACCGTGCTGTATATCATGGCCTACATAGTGCCAGTTGATCGTGTGGGTATGGGCAGACTGCCCGCAGTTATTGCAAAAGTTGCCGACAAATTGTTCGTCGCAGTTCTTACAGGTTGTTTCCATAAATTCGGGAAGATTGGTCTTGCCCGTAAAAGTAGAAGAAAATACGAAAGTTTAAAACAGATAACTAAAAGAAATATTGCCGTAATAATTTACGGGCAGGCCGGGATAGTAGTATCGTGGTGCGGCCCCGCCAAACCCTGTGGCATTGACCAGCACCATCGAAGCGTAATGGGTATCGGTAGCATTGTTTACACCGGCAGAAAGATGTGCCATAAAGCCTTTGAAAAGCTCCTGCCTCCATCCTGCTTTTGTGTTGAGCAGGTTGTAGCTGTCGGCATATAACGAATTGGCGTCATTCAGCGGGAGCCGGCCGACATAGTAATAATCAGCGGAAAGGTATAATCCGTAAGGCACACTAAGCGTAAAGCCGGCGTTGACCTTATTATTCGGTACGCCCGTAAGCTCCTTACCGGAATAATTTACATCATTATTCACGAATTCCTCAAACTCGTACCGCCCCAGAGAAGCCGAAACATACGGACGCAGCGTCCATGAATTACTGATCTGCCAGTTATAATGTATGGCTGCCTCAATGCCCTGGTGCAGCGTTTCGCCCGCGTTTAAGCCTACATATTGGTCGTCGCCCACACGCTGCGCCACGAGCAGGTCTTTTATTTCCATGCGGTACAAGGAGACTTCGGCAAACAGGCTGTGATTCAAAAGGTAGAACTTACCTCCTACTTCAAAGTTATAGCCGTTTTCCGGTTTAATTTTGGGATTTATAGTTCCCTCTGCGGTGAGTGTTTCTTCTATAGAAGGCAGCGAAAATCCACGGCTTACCGATGCATAGACCGTTTGCCACCGGGAAGGCTTGTATAATACGGAAACCTGTGGCGACCAGATGCCATCATAGCTGTACGTCTCAGACGACACCGCAGCTGCCGGAAAAGTATTATCCAGTTCAAACTGCGTTTTGTTGTAGTTCAGACCCGCCTGCAGTTCCAGCTTTCGCGTAAGCTGAACCCGCAGCTGCGCAAAGGCATTGATGAAATCACGGTGTTGTTCACTGCCCGTAAGCCGATCTCCCTGAAGGCTGCCCTGCCCGTTGTTATCTTCATACAGGTTCGCAAAAGTGCTGCCTTTAAACCCATCGTTGAAATATTCCACCCCGGCTATAAACTGCGATTTGATCCTGCCCAGGCTAAAGTCTCCAAAGAATTGTGTACGGGCACCCCAGGCCTTTGTGTCCTGCGTAAGGATATCGAAAGGGCGCGGCTCATAATTCTCCTTAAAATTCAGGAAGGCCGAAGTCGAGTTCTTTATAGTACCGATCTGCCAGTCGTACGCCAGTCCGCCCAGCCACGAATCGTACTGCTCATACCCTTTCGCGGCATTCCATGTAAAGGCGGCAGCCTTTGGGTTATTCTCAAAAGAGGCTTTATCTACCGAACTTGGGATATATGCTTTCAGGCTGGTATAATTACCAAAATATGTCAGCTTGCTTTTCTCCTTCCGGAATAATTCCCCCGCCAGCGTAACCCCTTCACGGTTGTAAGCGCTGTTGTCACGATAGCCATCGGTTTCAAGCTTGTGGTAAGAGAGGTTCAGGCTTCCGTCTTTAGTATCCAGATTGTAGCCGATAGTATTTTTCATCAGTCCGAACGACCCGTGTGTGGTGCTGACGCGCGCCGTACTTCCCGGCACGGACGATAACTTCGGCGAAAGCAGTATCGCACCGCCAAGGCCCGCCCCGTATATACTGGAAAGTGGCCCCTTAATAACCTCTACCTGGTCGATAATCTCAAGGTCGATATCCTCAATAGTAGTCTCGCTGTCTCCGGACGTCAGCGGGATACTCCCATAAAATGCACGGATCTTATTGGTGCCGTAGGGGGTTCGTGCGCCGATACCCCGAATAGAAATACGGTTGGTATTAATGCCACCCGACTGCATAAATACACCCGGCAGCGTATTCAGCACCGGCGATATGTCCGACAGATTGTTACGCTGGATCTGGGATTGTGACAACACACCGATAGAAGCCGGGGCATTCAGCAGGCTGTCGGAAATATGGTAGCGGCTGATGGTAACTTCCTGCAAATTTGTTTTTGCCGGAATTGTGTCCGTTTGTTGTTGCGCGAAAGCAGTCAGGGTAAAAAGTAAAAGAACCGGGAGTAGATTTTTTAGCATGATACATTAAAAAGCAAAACTACGAAAATGTCATATTAAGCGCCGTCGAAATGCGGCATTTCGACGGCGCTCAATGTGACGAGTGCAGCTCAATTTTGTTATTTGGAAATTTGGTTATGGGATTTATTTAGACACACTCACCCTCCATAACGTATTACCCGAATCGTCATTTACCAGCAGGGAACCGTCGTTCATTACGGTAACATCCACCGGGCGGCCGTATACTTTGGCTTTTTTCTCGTCGGCGATAAAGCCTGTAAGGAAATCTTCCGGTGGTTGCGGCTTGCCATCCTTAAACGGAACGAACAATACTTTATACCCTGTAAACGTACTGCTGTTCCACGAGCCGTGCTGGCCTACAAAGGCACCATTCCTGTATTTTTCAGGGAATGCATTGCCGTTGTAAAAGGCAAGTCCCAACGAAGCCGTGTGATTGCCTACCGGTACATCGGGGATAATGGCTTTGGCAACAAGGTCTTTTGCCTGGCCTTTAAGCCTTGGGTCTTCAATCTGCCCAAAATACGAGTATGGCCATCCGTAGAAACCGCCTTCCTTTACACTGGTAATATAATCCGGCACGAGGCCATCACCCAGTTCGTCGCGTTCATTCACCGCTGTCCACAATTGTTTGGTAACAGGGTTCCAGTCCATGCCCACAGGGTTACGAAGCCCGCTTGCAAAAATACGCTCGCCACTACCGTCCGGATTTATCTCCAGGATGTTCGCCCTGCGCTTTTCCTCCTCAATGCCATGCTCGGCCACATTACTGGCCGAACCTACCGAGATGTATATTTTAGATCCATCGGCACTTGCCAAGAGGTTACGGGTCCAGTGGTTGTTATAGCCACCCGCAGGCAGTTCCACGATCTTCTCACCCTTACCGTTTAGCTTTGTATCGCCTGTTTTATAAGGATACCGGTACAGGCCATCGGTATTGGCAACATAAAAATAATCCTTCAGGATCAGCAGTCCGTACGGCTGGTTGAGCTTTTCGGCGAATACTATCCTGGTTTCATAATTGCCATCCTTGTCCTTATCGCGGAACATCGTGATCCGGTCGGCACTGCCGGAAGTACCGCTTTCCGCTACAAAGATGTCTCCGTTCGGCCCGATGTAGGTGTTGCGCGGGTTCTTCAGGTCGCCTGCAAATTTTGTTACTGTAAATCCTGCAGGGGCTTTTGGCGTCTGTCCTTCGGGCCAGTCTTTCATGGCATTGCGGTTGGTTACGCTTTCGGTAACAAAAGGCGCCGGAAGTGTAAGCGGGCCAATAGCGGTTTGCACAGTGGTACTCCCTTCGGCTTTGGCCTCTTCCTTTTCTTTGGCCGTTACGGTGTTTTCCTTGCACGAGCTCAACGTGGTAAGCGCTATTAGTGAAAAAGTAATGACAGATGTTTTCATGGTATGGTAATTTCGTTTTAATGCATGCTGAACGAATTTACTTATTATTCATTTTTTACCTGCTTAACTGCCTGAATATTAAATATAATTTAACACTCATAAAAATATTGCAAAATAGAAGGATATTCTAAAAGAGCTATTGGCGAATTAGTATATTTGCAAATTATTCCAAATCATCAAATTAATAGTGATACAGCTTCACGATAAACATTTTGTTCCATTTATCTCCGCGGCGGATATTGATGCCGTGGTACAGCGGATGGCAACACAGGCTGCCGAAGACCTTAAGGGCGAAACACCGGTTTTCATCGGCGTGCTGAATGGCGCGTTCATGGTGGTTTCCGACTTTGTAAAACATTATCCCGGCCAGTGCGAGGTAAACTTCGTTAAGCTTTCGTCGTATGAAGGTACCGAAAGCACCCATGAGGTAAAGCAGCTGATAGGCCTCGGCAACAACCTGGAAGGGCGTACCGTGGTAATTATCGAGGACATTGTAGACACCGGTAACACTATTGTAGAGCTCAAAAAAATGTTTGAAGGGCAAAACGTAAAGCAGCTGAAAATTGCCACGCTTTTCTTTAAGCCCGAAGCCTATACCAAAGACATTGCACTGGATTACATCGGGTTTGAGATCCCGAACAAATTCATCGTGGGCTACGGCCTCGACTACGACGGCCTGGGCCGCAACCTTCCGGAAATTTACCAATTACAATAAATAACACAACTAACACCAAATGATCAACATCGTACTTTTCGGAAAGCCGGGAGCCGGCAAAGGAACACAAGCCGAATTCTTAAAAGAAAAATACAGCCTTAAGCACATTTCAACGGGAGACCTGTTCAGGTTTCATAAGAGCAACAATACAGAACTGGGCCAGCTGGCACAGTCGTATGCCGATAAAGGAATGCTTGTTCCGGATGATGTAACTATAAAAATGCTGCAGGATGAAGTAGAACGCAACCCTGACACGAAAGGTTTCCTTTTCGATGGTTTCCCAAGGACAAAGGCACAGGCGGAAGCGCTTGATACCTTCCTGGAGTCGAAAGGCTGGAAAGTAGACGCTACCATAGCGCTGGAGGCAGATGATGAAATACTGGTACAACGCCTGCTTGAAAGAGGCAAGACCAGCGGCAGGCCGGACGACCAGGATGAAGACAAAATCCGTGTGCGCTACCAGGAATACAACGAAAAAACCGCGCCGCTTATGGATTACTACCAACAACAGGGTAAATTCCACGCGGTAAACGGTATAGGCGAGATCGCCGATATTACACATCGATTAAGTTCAGTAATCGATACGCTTAATTAAAAATTCCACACTTGGAAATAGCCATAATATTATTTCTTATTATCCTTAACGGTGTTTTCTCCATGTCGGAGATAGCGCTTATTTCGGCGCGTAAGAACCGTCTGGAAACTGCCGCCAAAAAAGGCAATAAAAGCGCCCAGACCGCGCTCGACCTGGCGAACTCACCAAATAAGTTCCTCTCCACCGTACAGATAGGCATCACGCTCATCGGTATCCTTACCGGTATTTACAGTGGGGATAAAGTAACCGATGATGTTGAGGTTTTTGTATTGCAGTTTGACGCGCTGAAGCCCTATGCGGAGAATGTAGCGGTGGGTATCGTGGTGGTAATCCTTACCTTTTTCTCACTGGTACTTGGAGAGCTGCTCCCAAAAAGGATTGGCCTGAACTACCCGGAATCGATCGCGAAGACCGTGGCGCTCCCGATGAAGTTCATTTCCATCATTACAGCGCCATTTATCTGGCTGCTTACCACATCGACTGATTTCCTTTTAAAGATATTCAGCATCCACCCTACAGCAGATGGAAAAGTAACAGAGGAAGAGATCAAGGCCATTATTAAAGAAGGTACGGAGGGCGGCGAAGTGCAGGAGATCGAGCATGATATCATGGAGCGTGTATTCCACATTGGCGACCGTAAGGTAAATTCATTGATGACACACCGCAAATCGGTTTCGTACCTGTCTACAGAATCAACCAAGGAGGAAGTACGCGAGACCATGCTCGAAGAACTGCATTCCATGTACCCTGTATGTGAAGACGGCAGCCTGGATGATGTGATCGGCGTAGTATTGCTTAAAGATATATTTGCAAATTTCGACAAGCCCGATTTCAGGCTCAAGGATATTGTAAAAGAACCGGTGTACCTTATCGAGCATACCTCTGCCTACAAAGCTTTGGAAAGCTTCAAAAAAACGAAAGTACACTATGCACTGGTAACCGACGAATATGGCGTGTTCCAGGGCGTTATTACATTAAATGATATATTGGAGGCATTGGTTGGCGACGCAGCCGATTTCTATGAAGATGAATTTAGCCTGGTAGCCAATGAAGACAGTACCTGGACAGTTGACGGCCTTTACCCGCTGCACGACTTCCTGACCTACTTTGACCTGGACGAACTCACAAATGATTATGATGTGACTACCGTAAGCGGACTGATCATGACCGAACTTTCATACATACCGAAGGTTGGCGAAAAGCTGGCATGGAACCTCTACGAACTCGAAGTGCTTTCGATGGAGGGCGTCAAGATAGGAAAGGTCAGGGTACGCTCTCTTAAAGAATAGTTTCAGTCGCAGTCTCAGTTTTCAGCTCGTGGTGCGGCGTTATAAAATAATAATGGTTTAAGGGAAGGATTAAAAGTGCTGATTTGCGACTTTAAACTTTGGACTTTAAACTTTAAACTAAAAAGATGACAGAAGGTAATTTTGTAGATTATGTAAAGATTTATGTATCCTCCGGAAAAGGGGGCAAGGGATCTACACACCTGCACAGGGAGAAGTTTATTGAAAAAGGAGGCCCCGATGGTGGCGATGGCGGCCGTGGCGGACACGTGTTCCTTGTAGGAAACAAAAGCTTGTGGACGTTGTTCCACCTGAAGTTTGCACGCCATATTAAAGCCGGGCACGGAGGCGATGGCGGCAGCGCACGCAGCACCGGAGCTGATGGCGAAGACAAATATATTGAAGTGCCGCTGGGTACCGTGGTAAAAGACCAGGAAACCGGCGAGGTGCTTTTTGAAATAACCGAACACGGCGAAAAACAGATCATCGCCAAAGGTGGCAAAGGCGGACTGGGCAACTGGCATTTCCGCAGCTCTACCAACCAGACGCCGCGCTACTCTCAGCCGGGTATGCCGGTTGAGGAGAAAGACATATTGCTGGAACTGAAAGTACTGGCCGATGTTGGCCTTGTAGGTTTCCCGAACGCGGGTAAGTCGACATTGCTTTCGGTGCTAACCTCTGCCAAACCAAAGATTGCTGATTATCCGTTTACGACACTTAAGCCAAATCTTGGCATTGTAGCCTACAGGGATTACCAGTCGTTTGTTATGGCCGATATCCCGGGAATTATAGAGGGTGCAGCGGAAGGCAAAGGCCTTGGGCATTACTTCCTGCGTCATATCGAAAGGAACTCCACACTATTGTTCCTTATCCCTGCCGATGCGGATGATATTAAAAAACAGTATGAGATCCTTTTAGATGAGTTGCGCCGCTACAACCCGGAGATGCTAGACAAAGACAGGCTTGTAGTTATCTCCAAATCGGATATGCTGGACGATGAGCTAAAGGCCGAAATGAAAGCCGTATTAGATGCGGAATTCAAGGGTATGCCATACCTCTTCATATCTTCTGTAGCCCAACAGGGACTCACCGAACTGAAAGACAAGTTGTGGCAGATGCTCAACAATTAAAATAGTAAAGCGCCGTATTAATGGCGCTTTTTTATGGATGTATTATTTCCACATTTCCTAAACGTTTATAAATCACCCACCACTGCGCAGCCTGTCGAGCAGCGTCCTGATATTTACCGTGGCAAAGCCGGAACTGTGGTCGGATAGCCCGTACGGTAATATCAATTCACCGTTATGAATCACCGATCCGCAGGAATATACCACATTGGGCACATAGCCTTCCCGCTCATCGGGGTTTGGCACAATAAGCGGATCCTTCAGCCTGCCAATCTCTTTTGAAGGATCGTGGATATCCAGCAGCGAAGCCCCGATAGTATAGCGGCGCATTGGACCTACCGCATGGGTTATTACAAGCCAGCCGTATTCGGTTTCTATGGGTGAGCCGCAATTACCGATCTGCACGAATTCGAAATGATATTCCGGACTTTGTATCTTTATCGGATCTTCCCATTCGTTAATGTTGTCTGAATACATAAGGTAGTTGTTCCAGCCATCAATGCGGGAGAGCATGGCATACTTGCCGTTTATCTTCCGGGGGAAGAGTGCCAGGTTTTTATTCTTTGCCCCGGCACCATGAAGCGGGCTGGTCTTGAACTCGTAAAAGTCGGTAGTCTTTAGCAGCTTTGGCATGATATGCAGGCCGTCATAAGCCGTATAGGTAGCATAATAAGCAATCTTACCATTATCCTCAGTAAATTTTACAAAGCGGGCATCTTCAATACCCTTCGATTCAAAGTCGGATATCGGGAAAATTACACGGTCGCTGATGTCGGTATCTTTTGAGAAAGTGATCCTGCGGTAGCTGTCAGACAGCGCAAGCAACAAATTATACTGCCTCAAAATAACGGGATCGTCGGTTTTCTGGCGTGCTTCGATCACCAGCTTCTTCAGTTGCTCATAGTCAAAACGGTCTTCAAGTTGCTCTGTCACAGCATTCAAAAATTCCTCATTAATATCGGCTTCCTGCGCTTTCTTCAGGAAAAGCCTCTTTTGGTAGATGATGTTATGGATTTTTTCGGCTTCGTCGATATAGTTCCCCGCAGGAATAACGGTTATATCATTATTTCGGTCGATCAGCGCACGGCGAAAAACTACCGACGAGACGTGACCCTCTCCTACAGCACGGAAACTTATGATAACACGCAACTGGCCTTCTTCAAGGTTGTGCTGATCCGGATCGGGAACAATAGACGGGTTAAAGAATGCGGCCGATTCGATGGAATACTCATGGGTGAAATAGGCACCAATTAGCAACCGTGTATAGTCATCGAGCTTTTCATAATTGCTGCCGGCTTTATTAATGCAGAACTTTACGCGTTCGCAATGGCGGAATAGCTTGCGGGTGATGCTGCGATGCCTTTTGGAAAAATCCTGCAACAGCGGCAAAACAAGTGCTGATACTTCTTCTTTATCCAGCGCCAGGATTTTTTTTATCAGTTCAATAGCCCTTTCTTCACCATTAAAAAAAAAGCGCGCGATTACACGCCTTGTATCGGGGAGTACCTTTGCAGGCTTTCTTTCCACGGTCAATCTCATATATTAAGTCATTTACATCCGCGGGGGCGGATAAGTGAACCTCTAAATTACGCATAATTTCAAATAGTGCTGAAAACGCAAATGCTAAAATTATGGTAAAAGCATTACAGGAAATTGATTTTCCGGCACAGAACACCATAGAGCATCAGGACTATAATGGCTGTTTTCCGAGAAAATGACAGCCCGGCAAATTAGTAATAGTAAATTCTCTTTCCGAAATTTGTTAGTAAAAGTATTTTCCAATAAATAAGTATCTTTGGCATAGAAACAACACACAACAATGAATTATTTTTCTTCTGATTTTAAGCTGGGTATCCTGGGAGGCGGCCAGTTAGGCAAAATGCTGCTGACGGACACCCGCAAATTCGATATCCAGACCTATGTGCTCGATCCGAGCGATGAGGCGCCGTGCAAGATTGGCTGCAACCAATTCTTCAAAGGCGACCTGATGGATTTCGATACTGTATACAATTTTGGGAAACAGGTGGATGTACTGACCTTTGAGATTGAGCATGTAAATGTTACCGCCTTGGAAAAGCTTGAAGCAGAAGGTATACAGGTGTATCCCTCACCGAAGACGCTTAACCTTATCCAGAACAAAGGAACGCAGAAAGATTTTTACGCAAAACACAATATACCAACCGCAGATTACCGCAGGTTTGAAACACTTTCAGAACTTCGAGTGGCCGTGGAAGACCATAACATTTTGATGCCTTTTGTATGGAAAAGTACAGAGGGCGGGTATGACGGCATGGGTGTAAAGGTTGTACGTGACGCGGAAACACTGCAAAGCCTGCCGGACGTGCAATGCATTGCCGAGGTGATGGTACCTTTCAAAAATGAGCTTGCGGTAATTGTGGCACGGAATCCGTCGGGAGAGATAAAGACATACCCAGTGGTAGAAATGGAATTCCACCCGGAGGCCAACCAGGTAGAGTATGTGATATGCCCTGCACGAATAGATCATGTAGTATCGGAGAAAGCCCGGGCAATTGCATTGAAAGTCTCACAACAATTTGACCATGTAGGATTGCTGGCAGTGGAAATGTTTCAGACCATAGATGACGAAATACTCGTAAACGAAGTAGCGCCGAGGCCGCATAACAGTGGGCATTACTCGATCGAGGCGAGCTACACCTCCCAGTTCGAGCAGCATCTCAGGGCAATACTCGACCTTCCGTTGGGCAATACCGACAGCAAGGCAGCCGGGATTATGGTTAATTTGGTTGGTGAAGAAGGCTATAGCGGTAATGTGGTATACGAAAACATCGAAAAGATTATGGGTAAGGATGGTGTGACACCGCATATTTATGGCAAAAAGCAAACCAGGCCATTCCGCAAAATGGGCCATGTAACAATAGTGAATAGAGATATAGAAGTGGCAAGGAAAATTGCGGAGGAAGTAAAGAATACGATACGGGTAATTGCGTAGTTTTCAGCCGGAACTATCACAGGAAGCGCGAAGCTCCGCGTGAGGGATTGCAGCGGAAAGCCCACAGCCGTGAAGAATGAACGGCGAGGACTTAAAGCGGAAAGCCCGACCCGCCGCGGCGGGACACGCCCAAAATAACAACAACCAACAATAATAATAAATGAAAGTAGCAGTGATAATGGGCAGCATATCGGATATGCCGGTGATGCAGGATGCCATAGATATATTGAAGGAATTCGGGATTGAAACAGAGGTGGACATTGTGTCGGCACACCGTACTCCGGAAAAGCTTTTCGAGTTCAGCAAGGATGCACATGTAAGGGGGATTTCGGTTATAATTGCCGGAGCCGGCGGAGCAGCACATTTACCGGGGATGGTGGCTTCTATGAGCCCGCTGCCTGTAATAGGCGTGCCTGTAAAATCCAGCAATTCCATTGACGGGTGGGACAGCGTGCTTTCTATACTGCAGATGCCGGGCGGCGTGCCTGTAGCTACAGTAGCCCTTAATGGTGCGAAGAACGCAGGTATACTGGCCGCACAGATTATTGGGAGCCACGACAAGCTTGTGCTGGCAAAAATAGTAGCTTATAAACTAGGGCTGAAGGAAGCAGTAAATAAGGCTTCGGACGGATTGAGGAATAAGGAATAGTTTTTGCAGCTGTGATGATATACGCAATTTGAATATTTCGATTAAAATAACCCATTCAAATTGCGATATTTAGTAACTTTGATAAAAATGCAGTTATGGACTTTCAGGCAACAAAAGAAGAATTGGCGAAGATGATATTAGAATCTGAGGATTCTAAACTCATTGATAAAGTGCGTAAACTTCTTTTTAAAGAGAAGAAAGATTTTTATGATGAGCTCTCTGAAGATGAAAAGCTTGAAGTACGATATGGAATCGAGCAATTAGACCGTGGCCAAAGCATTACATGGGAAGATTTTAAAAAAAGGAGAACGATCAGAAATGCATAGTATAATCCTTTCCGAGCTTGCCGGAGAAAAACTTGATGCAGTTTTGGATTATTTGATTGAAGAATGGTCTCAAAAATCTTCCGATGATTTTTTTGTAAAATTTGAAGATAAATTAAACCACATTGCCTTTTTCCCGGAAAGTTGCATTAAGTCCAAAAAACATTTTAACCTTCATTTCTGCGTCGTTACAAAACAGACTTCATTTCTATATAGGATACTCAAGGAGCAAATCGAGGTAATTACAGTATTTGACAACCGAAGCAGTAATAAATCAATCAGAAAAGAAATCCGTAAATACTACGGACATATATAAATATGAACCTACTTACACAAAAATTTACCACAAAACACGATACCGCACCGTTTAGCGGAATAAAAACTGAAGATTTCATGCCTGCCTTTATTGAGGGCATTGAAATTGCACGTAAGGAAATTAATGATATCGTCGCTAATCCCGAAGAGCCGACTTTTGACAACACTATTGCTGCCATGTCGTTTGGCGGTGAGGTACTGGAGCGAACCTCATCAATATTCTTTAACCTGCATTCGGCTGAAACCAATGATGAGATACAAAAGATTGCTATGGAGGTCTCTCCCCTGCTTTCTGAATTTGGCAATGACGTACGCCTGAACAAGGAGTTGTTTGAGCGTGTAAAGTCCGTATACGATAAAAGGGGTTCGCTAAACCTTACACCGGAGCAGTTAACCCTCCTCGAAAAAAAGTATAAAAGCTTTTCGCGAAACGGCGCTAACCTGCCGGAAGATAAAAAAACAAGGCTACGTGAAATAGACAAGGAAGCGTCTAAATTAAGCCTTGAATTTGGCGAGAATGTACTGGCAGAGACTAACGCCTACCAACTGCACATTACTGACGAAAAGGATCTTTCCGGACTGCCGGAAGGTACTGTAGAAGCCGCACGCGAACTCGCCATGAGTCTTGAAAAGGAAGGCTGGGTGTTTACACTGGATTACCCGAGCTACGTCCCTTTCGTTACATATGCCGATAACCGCGGGCTTCGCAAAAAAATTGCTATTGCGTTTGGAGCGAAAGCCTTTCAGAGTAATGAATTTAACAACGAAAAGATTGTACTGAAGTTAACAAAGCTGCGCCATGACCGTGCCAACTTACTTGGATACAAGTCGCATGCCGATTTTGTGCTTGAGGAGCGCATGGCGGAAAGTCCGGAGAAAGTGAAATCATTCCTGACAGACCTATTGGCAAAAGCCAAACCAGCCGCTGAAAGGGAATTTGCCGAACTTACCGCTTTCGCAAAAGAACTTGACAACCTTGACCAACTGGAGAAGTGGGACGGCGCCTACTACTCGGAAAAGCTCAAGCAAAAACTGTTCAACCTTGACGATGAAAAATTGAAGCCTTACTTTAAACTGGAGAATGTGCTTACTGGCGCGTTTACCATTGCGGGCAAGCTGTACGGATTGAAGTTTGAGGAAGTAAAGGATATTGATACCTATCATAAAGATGTTACCACGTACGAAGTAAAAGACGAGGCCGGAAATCTCGTCGCTATTTTTTATGCCGACTTCTTCCCGCGCAAGGGAAAACGCAACGGTGCCTGGATGACCTCATTCAAGTCGCAGTATGTAAAGGATGGTGTGAACGAAAGGCCGCATGTTTCTATTGTTTGCAATTTTACTAAGCCTACCGAAACCAAGCCGTCACTTCTGACTTTTAATGAAGTAACAACGTTGTTCCATGAATTTGGACACGCCTTACACGGCATGCTGGCTGACACAGTGTACCCAAGTCTCTCCGGCACGAGTGTGTACTGGGACTTTGTAGAACTGCCAAGCCAGATCATGGAAAACTGGTGCTACGAACCGGAAGCGCTTGCCCTGTTTGCACACCACTACCAGACCGGCGAAATGATCCCGATGGAATACATCGAAAAAATTAAAGAAAGCGCCAGCTTCCTGGAAGGTATGGCCACCATGCGACAGCTGAGCTTCGGCCTGTTGGATATGGGCTGGCACAGTGCCGACCCAAGTGGCATTACCGACTTGAAGGCTTTTGAAACAGAGCAGTTTGCCTCTACCAAACTTTACCCTGATGTAAAAGAAAATGCCATGAGCACCTCTTTTTCGCACATTTTCCAGGGTGGATACTCCTCAGGATACTACAGCTATAAATGGGCCGAGGTGCTGGATGCCGATGCGTTTGAATTCTTCCAGGAGAAAGGAATTTTCGACAGGGAAACCGCAACGAAGTTTAAAGACAATATCCTGTCTAAAGGCGGAACGGAACACCCAATGCTGTTGTACAAGCGTTTCCGTGGACAGGAGCCGAAGCCGGAGGCGTTGTTGAAAAGGGCGGGGCTGTTGGATTAGGAAACATAAGCTATGAAAGACATTGAAAACAGGCAAGACCTGGAGCTATTCTTAAGCGAGTTTTATAATAAGCTGCTTGTGGATGATACGGTTAGCTATATCTTTACCGATGTGGCCAGGATCGATCTAAACCATCACCTGCCGATCCTTGCCGATTTCTGGGAACTCAGTATTTTTCATACCGGAGGGTACCGCAACAATACCATGCAGGTGCATCTCGATCTCAACCGGAAAGAAAAGCTGACAAAAGACCATTTTGACATTTGGCTAAAACACTTTAATACAACTGCCGATGCGCTTTTTGCCGGCCCGAATACCGAAAAACTGAAAACCAGGGCGTTATCTATAGCAACTGTTATGCAGATAAAACTGGCAGGCAGGTAGGCGGTTTATAACAAACTGGTGCAAATTAATTAAATAGTATGCAGGCATAATATTTTTACGCTTTTGTATATGTTATTTATGTAACTTAGCTTAAAAGACATTTAAAAATGAATATCAGGATTACGGGCTCAGGAAGCTACATACCTACACGAAATGTAACTAACCTGCAGTTTTTACAACATGAATTTATGGATGAGGAAGGCAAAGTACTGCCCTACCCCAATGAAGTAGTAGCGGATAAATTCAGGCAGATTACCGGTATCGAAGAACGTCGCTATGTAGAAGATGATTTACTGACTTCTGATATCGCTTTTTTTGCTTCACAGAAAGCAATTGAAGATGCGGGCATTGATCCTGAAACACTTGACTATATCATTTTTGCCCATAACTTCGGGAATGTAAAACAAGGCGCTATACAAACCGATATCCTGCCCAGCTTGGCTTCACGGGTAAAGCACAGCCTGAGAATAAAAAATCCGCGTTGTGTGGCCTATGATATCCTCTTCGGATGTCCCGGATGGGTAGAAGGCGTAATACAGGCTCAGGCTTATATTAAGGCAGGTATGGCAAAACGCTGCCTTGTAATTGGCGCAGAGACCCTTTCACGTGTTGTCGATCCTCACGACCGCGACAGCATGATTTATTCTGATGGTGCCGGTGCAAGCATTATCGAGGCTACCGACGAAGAAGGCGGCATCCTTGCGCATGAAACGGCTTCATTTACGTATGACGAGGCGTATTTCCTATTCTTCGGAAACTCCTATAACAAGGAGCATGATCCCGATGTACGCTACATTAAAATGTATGGACGCAAGATTTATGAGTTCGCACTAAACCATGTTCCGCTTGCCATGAAATCGTGCTTAGAGCAAAGTGGTGTTGCTATCGAAGACGTAAAAAAAATACTCATTCACCAGGCAAATGAAAAAATGGACGAAGCTATCGTTAACCGTTTCTTCAAACTGCACTGCAAAACCACTCCTCCTGGTATTATGCCAATGAGCATTCATAAGCTGGGCAACAGCAGTGTGGCAACTATCCCTACTTTATACGATATGATGATAAAAGGGCAGTTGGATAACCAGACACTTGATAAAGGTGATGCTGTAATTTTTGCCTCTGTAGGCGCAGGAATGAACATCAATGCTTTTGTGTACAGGATCTGACAAACAATAAATTTTTTCTGCTTATTTTCTTATCCGGTCTAAAATCTTATCGATTGAAACATTTACCTGATAAACAAGTTTTAGCTTATAAGCTGCTAACACATTAACAACTACAGACAATCCACATTTGATGATGAGGTTAAGTAAATGTGAGCCAAAGTCGATATAGAATAACAGCAGGCCCGATATGACAAACATAAAGCCAAGTTTCAGGAAACCTTTATCGAATGGCAGCAACCTGAATTTTTTATAAATAAAAACAAGCTTTAACAGATTAAAGAGCACCATTGAGATAAAGGATGCCCATGCAATACCTGTAATGCCCCAGTTAGTATAATAGACTACAAACAGGTTGAGTGGTACATTTACCGCAATTAGACTGAGTATGGCGACCATATTGAACCTATAATATTTAGAATAGGTAATGATCTCGGTACTAAAGCCTGTTGCCATATTTATAAGAACATTAAAACCCAATATCAAAATTACCGGTACCGCAAGCATCAGTTTTTCATGCGAGGGCAGCAACATAAACAGGTCGGCAATTCCCAGAAAAATACAACTGAATAATATCCCGCCGATAAAAAACAACAGTCGCGCCACCTCTTTGTACTTCATGTGGAGGTCAGTGAAATTATCGGATTTCAGATAATCGGATATTATAGGAGAATAAAGCGCGAAAATCCCTATAGCGGGAATCTGTAGTGTAGATGCCAATGTTACCCCAACATTAAAGACACCGTTGGCTTCTTCAGATATAAGATTATAGATTACAAAACCGTCTATCCGGAAAGCTAACAGTGACCCAAAACTTCCGGCAAACGCATAGAGGCTGTAACGGAAATAATCACGCCTGGATATCTCTCCGAAAAGCGTCTTAAACCTATAGTTGTAACCCGGCCTGAAATGCCTGAACAGGTACTGTGCCGTAAGAAGGAATATAAGTACATAACAGGCCATATACAAGAGTAGCGATTGCGATTCACTCAACATTTGCCTCAACAGCAGGATGAACAATAGCGGCAGGGCAATCTTGGGGAGCAGCTTTTCGTAAAGCGTCGGTACGGCAAGTTTTTGCAGGTCCTGCGCCTGCTTACGGAACAGGTCGATAAACGCCAGTGACACTGCTATGGGAAACGCTATATAGACGAGGTTGATATCCTTATAGCCGGTAGCTAGATGAAAAAGTGCAATTCCGCCAATGATCACAAGGCTTATAACGGTTATGGAAATAAGACTATAATTGAAGAGCTGCTTCCTCTTCTCCTCATTAAGAGCAGGATAAAACTTGATAAGTGCGTGAGAAGCACCCAGAACCATTATAGGGTATAGTACCTGTGAAATATTATCGACATAGCGTACAGTACCCAAAAACTCCAGGTCGTTCGGGTAAATAAACAGTACTGATATGATACCTACAGCGGTACCAATATAATTGATAAGCGTATAAAAAAAAGCTTGCTTGTGGATGGTTTTGCTCATTCGTGCAAAGCGGATATGGTTTTGCCGTAAAACAAATATACTTTGCATTTGTTAGAATCGGCATATAGTTTTTTTATAATTTTGGAGCTTATCATAACAGTTGTAATGTACGAGAAAACTTTTCCCCATAAGCGCTTTAAGCTCACTCTTGAATTTCTGGAAAAACATGTGCCGAAATCGCATACGATCCTTGATCTTGGCATTGATAACCCTTTTTCAAAGATTATGCGCGAACAGGGCTACACTGTATCCAACACTACCGGGGAAGACCTTGATAATGATCAACAGGCATTGGCAAACAGTACTTACGATGTGCTTACCGCTTTCGAAATTTTCGAGCACTTATTGAATCCTTACACCGTACTTAAAAGTATAAAGAGCGATAAACTGATTATCTCTGTACCGATGCGCTTATGGTTCAGTCCAGCCTACAGAAGTAAAACCGATATGTGGGACAGGCATTACCATGAGTTTGAAGACTGGCAGTTGGACTGGCTTCTCGAAAAAACCGGATGGGTGATAAAAGACCGCGCCAAATGGACAAACCCAGCGAAAAAGTTAGGAATGAGGCCGTTGCTACGTTCTATTACTCCCAGATATTATATTGTATATGCCGAGAGGGCATAACATCTCAAATGAACTACTACGTCATCATACCTGCCTATAATGAAGGTGCCTTTATCGGAGCGATGCTCGAATCGCTTGCGGCACAAACCGTTTTGCCGGCAAAAGCCGTGGTGGTGAATGACAATTCTACCGATGATACCGGAACAATAGCCAAAAGGGTTGCTGAAAACCACACCTGGCTATCGGTTGTAAACAAACAGTCCGACGCAATTCACCTGCCGGGAAGTAAAGTAATACAGGCTTTTAACGCCGGGCTCGACACCGTTGATAATGGCTATGATATTATTGTAAAGCTGGATGCCGACCTTATCCTCCCCCGCGATTATTTTGAAACCATACTTAAAGCTTTTGCTTCAGACACCAGGGCGGGCATGGCAGGCGGCTTCGCCTACATCGAAAAAAACGGCCGGTGGATATTGGAAAGCCTTACCGACAAAGACCATATCCGCGGCGCGTTCAAAGCATACCGCAGAGAGCTTTTTCAACAAATGGGCGGACTCAGGGCAGCCATGGGATGGGATACGGCCGACGAACTGCTGGCAAAATTTTACGGTTGGAAAGTAATCACTATTGAAACCCTTAAAGTAAAACACCTGAAGCCCACGGGTGCCAATTATGATAAAACGGCCCGCTACAAACAGGGAGCAGCCTTCTACACGCTTGGGTATGGCTTGCTGATCACTTCTATCGCCGGGGCCAAACTTTCCCTGAAAAAGAAAAAGCCACTTTTATTCTTCGATTACATCAAAGGCTATTTTAAAGCTCAAAGAGAAGGCCAAGAAATGCTTGTTACCCCCGAACAGGCAAAGTTCATCCGTAAGTACCGGTGGAAAAAGATGAAAGAGAAAATCTTTTAATAAGATAAGTATTAAAAAACTATTAACTAATACCGGATACTGGCTACAATTCGGTACTTTAGCTTATTATTTCCAAGTTATAAATGATCCGAGCATTACACCAGATAGGCCGTTACTTCCTGATGCTGAAAGAGGTTTTTAATAAACCTACGAAATGGAAGGTAATGAAGCCTTTGATATTTAAAGAGATAGATGACCTTATTGTAGGGTCTATGGGTATTGTTGCCTTTATTTCCTTCTTTATCGGAGGGGTTGTTGCTATACAAACAGCACTCAACCTTAATAATCCCCTGATACCAAAAGACCTTATTGCGTTTGCTACCAGGCAGTCGGTAATTCTTGAATTCGCACCTACATTCATTTCCATTATTATGGCCGGGCGTGCCGGATCGTACATCACTTCGAGTATTGGTACTATGAGGGTTACCGAGCAGATTGACGCGTTGGAGGTAATGGGCGTAAACTCATTGAACTATCTGGTATTTCCTAAAATCATAGCTTTCCTGCTTTATCCGTTCGTTATATCAATAGCAATGTTTCTGGGCATGCTTGGCGGATGGCTTGCGGGAGTATATGGTGGCTTTGTGGGCAGTGATGCATTCCTCAGGGGCCTTCAGACAGATTTTATACCCTTCCATATCTTCTATGCCTTTTTCAAAACGTTTTTATTTGGCTTTATCCTCGCTACTGTACCATCATTCCATGGTTATTTCATGAAAGGCGGGGCGCTGGAAGTTGGTAAGGCCAGTACAACGGCGTTCGTTTGGACAAGTGTTGTAATCATCTCTGTAAATTATATTGTAACGCAATTACTGTTAAGCGCATGATAGAGGTAAATAACATAGAGAAATCGTTTGGTGAAGCAAAGATCTTAAAAGGTATTTCCACTACTTTCGAAACAGGCAAGACTAATCTTATTATAGGGCGAAGCGGATCGGGAAAAACCGTTATGCTAAAAACGCTGTTGGGCATACATACACCCGACTCAGGAACCATATCCTTTGACGGCAGAATCTATTCCGAGCTTACCCCGGATGAAAAAAGGATGCTTCGTACCGAGATTGGGATGGTATTTCAGGGCAGTGCGCTTTTCGATTCCATGAATGTTGAGGATAATGTGGGATTCCCGCTAAAGATGTTCACGAAAAAGAGGACCCGCGAGATAAAAGACCGCGTAAACGAGGTACTGGAACGCGTAAACCTGAAAGATGCCAACCGGAAATTCCCGAATGAAATATCGGGTGGTATGCAAAAAAGGGTGGCTATTGCCCGTGCAATCGTAAATAACCCAAAATATCTGTTTTGTGACGAACCCAACTCCGGATTAGACCCCGAAACCTCGATAGTTATTGATGAGCTGATCCAGGAGATTACAAAGGAGTATGACATTACTACCGTAATCAACACCCACGATATGAACTCAGTACTCCAGATTGGGGAAAAGATTGTTTTCTTAAAAAATGGCCTGAAGGAATGGGAAGGCGACAATGAGCAGATTCTGGAAACACGTAACAAATCCATTGTGGAATTCGTATATTCTTCCGACCTGTTCAAGAAAGTACGCGAAAGCCTCCTTGCCGAAGCAGACGAAGAAGATAACAATCCGAAATAAACAGAAACAGCTTAGAAAACCTCTAAGCTGTTTTTGTTTTAATACAATGCATCCCCGTAATAGTGCTAAGTGCGTAAGCTGATTCAGGGGGTTTACTGCGCATCCCGAAACCTCATGATCGTATAAACAAAAAGCCCGTTTCTTTCGAAACGGGCTTTAAGAAGTTCTAATATATTAGTTTACTTCCCTCTGGAGGTAAACCCATCCTGTTACCTGTTTGCCCTGAGACAATGTGGCAACATAGAAATACGTACCGGTTGGCAATTCACCCTGATCGGACTGGCCATACCATTCGTCTTTATAGTTCTCTTTTTCATATACTTTAGAACCATAACGATTAAATATCATAAGGTTTCTAAGATCGAGATTAGAAAGGTCGAAGTTCTGGTTGTATTCATCATCGTTAGGTGATATACCCCTCGGAATAAAGCACCTTGTGTTATCAACCGTTATAGAGTTTGATACACTACAGCCCTCTTCATTAGTTACCGTAACGAAATACTCCCCTGCCGGCAGTTCGGTAATATCCGCAAATTCAGATGAAGAGCTGTAATTGTTCGGGCCTGTCCATGAGAAAGAAGGATTGGTTATCTCATCCACATTGGTCATGGTAATGAGGTAAGCATAATTTTCACAACCTGCTTCCAACTCAACGGCAAAGGCATTATTATTAAGATTAACCTGGAAGGATGCACTATCCGAACAACCATTCCTTGTGACTTCTACTTCATAAATTCCTGCTTCAGACACCTCAATTGCACTGCTGTTTATACCGGCAAGTAAGTTGCTGTCTTTATACCATACATAAGAAACTCCCGGTTCGGTGGCATTAAAGTTTGAAGGAACAATAGCTATATCCGTGCCCTGTCCCGGACAGATCGTTGCGTTTCCATCGAGCGTGAATGCCGGGGTTTCATTAACAACAACTGTAACAGTTGAAGCCGGCGAAGTACATCCGTTTATTGTTACCGTCAGAGAGTACACACCTGCATCTGCCGCATCGGTTGCTATAAGAAGCGGATTCTGTAACGCCGAAGCATAATTGTTCGGTCCGGTCCAGGCATAAGCAGCACCCGCTACAGCCGTAGCAGACAACTGTACATCTGTACCCGCGCATACCGGGGCAACTGCTGCCAATACCGGAGCAACAGGCCTGTCTTTAAGCTCTATTGTTATCACAGCTACATCATCAGGACCGCAACCGGAAGCAGTATAGGTAAACTGGTAAGTTCCCTCGGCAACTCCCGCAGCGTTGAAAACACTTCCGGTAAGCGCGCCCGAAGCACTTGTCTCAGTCCATACACCTCCTGCGTCCGCGTTAGCAGACAGGTAATCGGCAAGGTCGATGGATTGTCCGTCGTTACAAACCGATGTATTGTTATCAGCACCCGCATCAGGGGTTGCACCAACAGATACTGCTACCGTTGCTTCCGGCGATGAACATCCGTTTACAGTGATAATAAGAGAGTAGTTTCCGCTCTGGCCTACAGTAGCGTTGGATAATAACGGGTTCTGGATTGCAGATGTAAAGCCATTAGGCCCTGTCCACGCGTAAGTAGCACCCGGAACAGCTGTAACCGAAAGCTGTACATTATCACCTTCACATGCTGGAGCAACTGTTGCCAATACCGGGGCAGCCGGGATATCTTTTAGCTGAACAGTAATGGTAGCCACATCTGTAGCACAAGCACTGGTTACAGTGTACGTAAACTGGTAATTACCCCCTGCTATACCCGTTGTGTTGAATACAGAACCGGTAAGCGCTCCTGTACCGTCAACATCGGCCCAGACACCACCTGCATCGTGTGGGTTGCTAAGCAGGTTTGCAAGATCGATTGTAGTGCCGCTGTTGCACAACGACGTATTGTTGTTACTACCCGCATTTGGCATTACACCCGGTACGATTTCGAAATCCAGAACCTGGTTGATACAGGAAGCCGGGTTTGGCGAAGAGATACGTACGTGATAAATACCGGCCTCGGCAGCCTGAAAGTTAGGGAACTCCAAAACGTTTGTTGTGCTAAGTATATTCGTAGGATCATTGTCGGCATACCATTGGTATGTAAGGAACGTAAAGTTCTGTACAGACAGCGTACTGTCCTGTCCTTCGCAGAAACCGTCAGCTTCAATTTCCATTGGCTCAAGTAAATTGATATCCAATTGTATATTCAATGAGTTTCCGCAGGCATCCGTTACCCTGAAGTTATAAGTAGCAGGCTCTAATCCTGTAAAAAGATTAGATTGCCCATTGTTTACAACAAATGGATTGCCATTTTTGGTTGTTATCTGGTAAGTAAGGTTCCCTATACCCGTTGCGTCAATAATCACTTCAGAAGTGTTATTGGAACATGGGAAACTATACGCGCCATTAATTACAGGCGCACCGCTTATCGTAAACGTTGAAATTACTTCATCAAAACACCTGAAATTTGATGCTGAACCATTGCCAAATACGTGGAATACTTTCAATATCCTGAACTTCCCGGTATAAGCAAGGTTGATATTAAGGTTGTTGTTGGTAAGGAAAACCGAGTTGCCATTGTTAGGCAATGTTCCTGCCGGATAATCTGTTCCTGATCCCGGATGCTCCCAAACATTATCTACTTCATTCCATTTCTGAAGCCAGAAAGACTGCACATAATTACCATTACTTGTATGGTGAAGATCGACATTGAATGAACCGCAATTAGCAATGACATCTACATCGTTTACCACCACCTGGTAGCCCTGTATCGTTACAGTCCTGTTACGTGCGGTCCCACAGTTGTCTATGGTTTCAAACACATATACACCTGCCGGAAGCGAATTCATATAGAAATTGCCGTCTGCCGCAATATTGAAAGAAACCGTATGAGGAAGGGTTTGATTATAAGCTGAAGGCGCAGAAGTGATGATCACAGATACCAGTATATTGCTATCTGTCGAAAGTTTTACCGAGCCGTGTCCTTCGGCACAGCCGGCTCTCTGAATCTCAGCAAGCAGCAGGTCATCACCAGAAGGCGTTATTACGTGAACCACGTTATACGTATCGCCACACTCATCTACAACTGTAAATGTATATTGGCCGAGTGGCAGTCCTCCCATCAGGAATCCTGTACCCGGAATAATATATTGCGACAGATCCTGAGGTACAGGGCCTGTATATGCAGCCGGAGCCTGTGTGATAGTTACCTGGGCAACCTCCCTGCTTCCTACAGTTATCGAGATCTGGCCCATACATGTTTGCGGGTCAAGGCTGCTGGACGCGGTGGCATTTGCATCATCAGACAATTCAAGTATATGTTCTTCCGTATGTCCGCAAGCATCTGTAATGCGTATGGTATAACTGCCCAGTGGCGTAGGATTGCTATCCGATCCATAAACCGTTTCCGGACCGCTGTGGGTTGGAAATGCCGGGTTGAACGCCGATGGATTAAATCCTGCCGGTGCAGAAACAAAAGTTATGGTATAAGGCGACTTAAATGTTGTTGGCTTAATTTTGAAGAAGAAGTTGCCACAACTTTCATTTTGAGGCAGTGCTTCAAAGTCAAACTTCATATTAACCGTGTTGTTGTTCCTTATAAATACATTTCCACAGGCATCAGTAACTTTAACGTTATATTGGTATTGCTGATTGTGATAAAACGGGATCTCGGTATAAATATGGTTTTCGATATTGTTGCCCGTTGCAACAGTTTTCGTTATTACTGTAGGTGTGCCGCCCCCCGGAGGAAATACGGTATACTCGAAAGAAAGCGGAAAAAAGATCTGGTTTCCTGATACCGTCGCGAAAAAGTGGTCGGTAATAATAGTGTTACATGTCGGCAGTTCCACAGCCGGGAATGCCGGCTCATCAATAATTACGCTCGTAGACACCTGTGTAAGCTGCACGGTAACTACAACAGTATTGCCACAGTTATCCGTAACCCTTACCATGTACGTTCCTATGGGAAGGTTGTTAAATACATTGGTGGTCTGCACCGGACGGGTAACAGTGCCATCAAAAATTTCATAAGACACAGCCGTACCCGATGTCACGTTTACTGTAATAGCACCATCGGAGGGGCATTTTACGTGTTGAGGCACAAGAGTATAGGCAAGCGGCACGATATTATTCGCAATCGTAACAGTAGCAGTCGCCGTATTGGAAAGTGCTCCCAGCGATTGTGTGGCTATTACCTGATAGTTTCCGGCGGCAAGGCTTGTAACAGTAGTGGTTGTAACTGTTGCAACCGGTGTGGTTGTGTTCGGTAGCAGGTATACTTCATAGCCAATCGTAGATCCGGCAGTAGTACCGGCAACCGTAAAGCTCAAAGAGCCATTACCCAAACAGGTTTGGGGGGTCGGCGTAACTGTCAACGTAAACGGGTTAAGCTGTGCATAAGCACTACTAACTGCAAAAAACGTCAACAGAAGGCACAATTTTAAAAATAATTGTTTCTTCATAATAATTATTTAGGTTGATAGATGGTTTCAAAAAACATACCTGCAATAGGCTTTGCCCTATTCCTTCACAGAAAGGAACAAGGCTTAACAAAATTATAACAGTTAAAACATAAAAAACACTCCAAAATATTTCAAATTTTAACAAAAAAAATCCGCATAAATAAATAAAGCACTGAAAGTCAATATTTTAATTAAATTTCTCTTTGAAGGTATACCCAACCCGTAACTCTTTTACCCGCTGAGAGCGTAATCACATAATAATAAGTACCGGTTGGCAGATCTCCCCTATGCGATTGCCCTCGCCATTCGTTTATATAAGCATCTTTTTCATACACTTCCAGCCCATAGCGGTTGAATATCTTAATGTGCTTCACATCAAGGTTGGAAAGATCTAATGAGTCGTTCAGCCCGTCATTATTTGGAGAAATGCCTTTAGGGATAAAACAGGTGGTATTGTAAACCATAACAGAAGCATCCTCGCTACAACCGTCTCCATTGGTTACAATCACCGAATATTCACCGGGAGCCTGATTGCTAATATTGGCTTCCGGGCCCGTATGGGAGTAGCCGTTTGGCCCCGACCACAAAAAAGAAGCCCCCGGAATTTCGGAAAGATTGACAACAGAAAGAATATAATCGAGATCCCTGCATCCTGCGTCGAGCTCAACAGTAAATACATTTGTGTTAGCCATAACGTTTATCTCCGCTTCGGCAAAACAACCGTTCAGACCTGCTTCAACTTTATAATTTGCGGGAATGTACGTTTGCAGTATATTTCCCGAAGCACCTTCGATCTCAATATCATCACGGTACCAGGTATAAGAAGCCGTAGTGAAGTTTACAGGTAGCACCGAAAGTGTTGTCGATTGTCCCGCGCAAAGCAATTCGTTTCCGTTAAGTGTAAATTGTGGCAAAGGATTTACAACCACCTCAACATTTGACGGAGGGGAAACACAGCCGTTTACCGTAATAGTAACCGAGTAATTACCGGCTTGCGAAAGTGCCGCCGACAGAAGCATGGGATTTTGCTCTGATGAGGAAAAATTCCCCGGGCCGGCCCATTGATAAACAGCATTGGCTACAGAAGCAACCGATAACTGTACCGCATTGCCTTCGCATACGGCAGCAGGAGGAGCTGAAACGGGTGCCTGAGGCTTATCTTTCAGCTCAATAGAGATTACAGCTTCATCCTCAATCCCGCACATTCCGGTTACTTTATACAAAAAACGGTATACACCACCGGTGAGTCCCGCTGACGCAAACTGGCTTCCCGTTAAATTTCCGGAAGCGTCGAGATCTTCCCATACGCCACCGGTATCATGCGGGGCAGACAAGTAATCATCAAGATTATAGACCAGTCCGTCATTACAGTACGAAGCAGAGAAATCATCTCCCGCGTTCGGAAAAACATTTGGCAAAACTTCGTACTGAAGCAACTGGTTTACGCAAGAACCCACAACATCGGAAGTTATACTAATAAAATAGGTTCCTGCTTCGGTCGCTGAATTGAATGCCGGAAAAGCAAGTACGCCGTTCGTACTTAATATCACTCCTGGGCTGCCCGCCTTCCACCATTCATAGTTCAGAAATGAAAATTCTTCTACCGAAAGCATACTGGCTTCACCCTCGCAAAAGCCCTGAGCCTCTATGGCAATAGGGTCGAGCGCGTTGATATCAAATTGTATGTTGCGTATATTACCACACATATCCGTTACCCGGAAATTATACGTTGCCGGTTCCAATCCGCTAAAAAGGTTCGATGTCCCGTTATTCACCACAAAAGGCTGGTTGTTTTTCATGGTAATGCTATACGTAAGCGGCGGAACGCCCTCTGCAACAATGATAACTTCCGTGAGACCGCCCGCGCATGGAAAGCTGTAGGCATCCGTGATAACAGGCCCTCCCTCAAAATCAAACTCATATATTTCATTGAGGCACCGGAAATTTGACGCAGCTCCATTACTGAATACATAAGCCAGCTTAAGAATCCTGAAATGGCCTGTGGCATTTATGTTCGGGTTGTTGGAATTGTTGTTCAGGAGATAAGCCGTAGATGTATTCGGGGTAGCGCCTTCTGTGTAATTGGCGCCTGTAATGGGATGCTCCCAGACACCTTCCGCTTCATTAAATTTCTGAAGCCAGAACGACTGGAGGTTATTACCATTACTGATGTGCAACAGGTTTAGCGCAAAAGCGCCACATGCTGGTGTAAGGGTTATATTGTTGGTTTGTATATGATATCCTTCTACAATAACCTGCTGATTGCTTATCGCCCCGCACTGGTCTGTAACCCTGAAGGTGTATACGCCTTCAGGCAGTGTATTCATATAAAATCTTCCATTTGGCGCTATATTCGCCGATACGTTATGCGGAAGGTTTTGGTTATAGGCAGCGGGCGCGGCAGTAATTTCAACATGCGTAATATCGGCAGCAGCAGTTATCCGTATGGAGCCGTATCCAGTTTCGCAGCCGGGGTTCTGGGTTATGCTCAATGGTGCTGCTTCCGGGACTATTTCAAATGACTCGTTAAATACATTTTCGCACGAATCGGTTATAACAACGGTATACGAGCCCAATGGGAGATTATCCAAAAAAAACTCGCCATTTGATATATGCTCCGAAACATCATCCGGAAGTGTTTCCGTATAGGCAGACGGCGCTGTCATAATCACAACAGATACCACCTCGACCGTTGGCACAACGATAGAAACAGAACCAAAAGGGTTACAACCTGTTACCTGTGTTACAATATCAGGCTCAAGCTCAGGATCTATCACTTCAAATGCACGTGTGGCAGTGCGTCCGCATGCATCGATGATCTGTACTACATAATTACCTTCGGGAACGGGATTTGTATCGGTAGCACCATATAGTACCTCATCCGAATTAAATACAGGGTGTGAAGCATTGAATGCAACCGGGTTAAAACCTGCAGGCGCCGTAGTAAAAGTTACAGTATAAGGGCCTACATAATTAAGAGGGTTCAATGTAAAGGTATGGTTGCCGCAATTGGCAACTTCCTGGTCTACCGAGAGCATAAGCGGCCTATTTATAAGGTTGCCGTTTCGGTTATACACATTGCCACAGGCATCAGTAATCCTGATATTGTAGGTGTATTGGCCACTATAGAGCGGAAGTTCTGTAGCTACAGGAAAGCTGCTTTGAGGACCGGAGGCGACCGTACCGCTTACTACTACTGAGGGGCCCGTTGGCGGAAAAACTGTAATTTGGTACGAGACAGGGTAAAAAACCTGTAATCCGGCAGAAGATACCGTTACCGTATTGCTTACTGTTATAGTAGTGCACGACGGCAAGGCTGTATCAGGAAACGTCGCCGGGCCAATACTAAGGCTGGTATTTACCTGGCCTAACTGATACGTGAGCACAACAGCTTCGCCGCAATTATCATGAACCCTTACCTGATAAATTCCCGGTTGCAGGTTATTGAATGTATTGGAACTCTGTTGCGGAATTATTACAGGCCCGTTCATTATTTCATACGATACTGCTGTACCGGAAGTTACATTGACCACTATCACGCCATCATTGCCGCATCGGGCCGGTGTAGCCTGTATGGCATAGGCCAGTGGCACTACAGCATTTCCTATGGTTACATTTTGTGTCGCCGTATTCGATTCCCCCGCGAGAGATTGTGTTGCCACTACAAGATAATTTCCTGCAACAAGGCCTCCCACTGTAGCTGTTGTAACAACAGTTAGCGGGGTGGTTGTATTCGGCAAAAGATATACAGCGTAATCAACAGAAGAACCCGGAACCGTACCTGTAACTGTAAAAGCGAGCGATCCGTTGCCAAGACAGGTCTGGGCAGCAGGCACCACTCCTAGTGTAAAAGAGGGTAGCTGGGCAAATCCGCATAAAGAGAAAAGCAGCGTTATTAGTACTAATAACGCCCTGAGACGGGGTAATCTTTTATCCATTGCAATTTTTTGAACGGACTAAAGATAGGCATTATGACTATATGGCAATCAGGGGATTACAAAATTTAACACAAAAACCTTACGTTTTGTGTTTTACATATTCTTTGTTACGATTTCCGTGATTTTCTTTATCTCCTGCTCCTTAATTTTAGGGTATATGAGCAAAATATTTTCTTTATCCACAATAATATAATCATCCAGTCCGTCTACAATTACAATTTTGTCTTTGTCTGTCCTGATAATATTATTAGATGAATTCTCTATAAAAAGCCTTGCATTCACTACCGTATTATTGTTGGTATCCTTGGCAAGCTTGTCGTGCAGCGATCCCCATGTACCAAGATCATTCCAATCGAAAGCAGCAGGAACCAGATACACGTTCTCCGCGTTTTCCATTACGGCATAGTCGATTGAGATATTTTCGGCCTCAGCATAATTTTCATCGATGAATGGCCTTTCAGCATCCGTATTATAGCTATCGATACCTTTTGCGAACAATGCATACATATCCGGCTGGAACTTTTTAAAAGCATCCGTTACCGATTTTGCCGTCCATATAAAAATACCGGCATTCCAAAGGAAATTACCGCTTTGCAGAAATGTTTTTGCCGTTTCGTAATCCGGCTTTTCCCTGAAATGAAAAACTTTCTTTACCGTTTCCTTGTCCTGTGTACCATACTCTATATAGCCATATCCTGTATTTGGGAACGTAGGCTGTATGCCCAGTGTCATCAATACATCATTATTCCGGGCATAGTCAAAAGCAAGCTGGAGGTTTTGTATGAAGGCTCCCTCGTCTTCTATCCAATGGTCACTAGGAGCAACAACCATAACAGCATCGGGGTTCTCTTTTTGTATCTTAAGGGATGCGTAGAGTATACATGGCGCCGTATTGCGCATAGCAGGCTCCAATAGTACCTGCTCCTGTTTTACCTGGGGCAATTGCTCCAGTACAAGATCGTTATATAACGCGTTGGTAAGTATAAGTATATTCTCTTCAGGGATAAGTTTTGTAAGCCTGCTGAATGTCTTCTGGATAAGGGTTTCGCCTGTACCCAGCATATCATGGAATTGTTTTGGGAACTGTGCCGTACTCACAGGCCAGAAACGAGACCCTACTCCTCCGGCCATCAATACAGCATAATAATTTTTGTTCATCTTATATGGCTTATTTATAGAGTAAAGATTCCACTAAATGGATAAATTTCCAAGGTGTTTAGTTTTCATTTAACAATTACGGAAGCAGCTCCACTTCTGCGTCGGGGTTAAACAGGTAAATCCTCCCCGTGCCCAGCTCCACACACTCAAAACGTTTCACGCGCTGCGCCCCCTTTTTAAATATCTTTCCGTTATAAATCCGGAAATTGGCACCATACGGCAGCTGGAAAATATAGGTTTTCTCCGAAGACTCTTCGTCAAATTGTTTTAACGCCAGCGCCAGCGAGGTATCGGTATCACTGCTGGCCTTCGGATTCCTGAAATGCCTTGCCAGTAGTGGCAGTAACTGGCCAGGAAAAATATCAGGCCGTATAAAAGGAACCATCAGCTTTTGGAACGTAAGCTTCCACTCATCACCATGCGGCTTTATGTTACGCCCGAATTTTTCGAAAGCCGCGAGGTGTGCTATTTCGTGTACCAGGGTTATCAGGAACCTGTATTTGTTAAGGCTCGAGTTTACCGTTATCCTGTGATAACCGCTGTCATCCCGTCGGTAATCACCATGACGGGTAACACGCTCATTTACGATCTTCAAATGAACGCCATAGAGCCTTATAAGCTCAAAAACAGCATCTACAGAATGCTCCGGTAAATAGCCCTCTAATACCTGCTTCACGTGTTTCTTTATGGAGTGCTGGAGGAAACCTGCAACACCTTCCCGTTAAAATATTTGTTACCCGTAAGGGCAAAATCATAGATATAATCTGCCATTTCCTTTGCTGAAAGCGGTGCTTCGTATCCGGGAAAGGCTTCCTGCAGCATTTCGGTATTTACCGCCCCCAACGCCAGAACATTGAATGCAATGCCACTGTCTTTATATTCTTCAGCCAGCAGCTCGGATAGCGTAATTACCGCCCCTTTACTGGAACTGTATGCCGAAAGCCCGCCAAACTTCATAGTGCCCTGAACGCCTCCCATACTGCTGATTGTAACCACATGGCCTCCCTTGCCCATATAAGGCAGAACAGCCCTGTTGAGTGCCGCCACTCCAAATACGTTTACTTTGTAAATGTACTCAAATTCGCTGGCCGTTATCTGCGCAAATGGCTTTAGCAGTAAGGCACCGGCATTATGGATAACAACATCTACCGTTTTCCATGTGGCATTTATAAAATCTGTTACGGCAGCAATTCCCGAACCTTCAGAAAGATCCAGAGAAAGACTGGTAATATTCGGGTTGCCTGTAAGGTCCGGATGTATGTTGCGGGAAATCGCCAGTACTTTATGGCCGGCCATGGCAAATTGTAAAGCCAGTTGGTGGCCTATCCCCCTGCTTGTGCCGGTAATTATGATATGCTTCATTATTTTTTCAGAACAATTTCTTTGGTTGGCGCGTTTACCATTTTGTCTACTACCGGTATCATCTGCTGAATGAAAGAGGTCATGTGCTTTGTATCCATAGCCTCAAATTCATCGTCCAGCTGGTGGTACAGCTGAAACGTACTCATTTCGGTTGTGCTGAGCGTGTGTGACGGCACATTGAATTCTACAAAGAACGGATAGTTATCCGACGCCCTGAAAAGCTGGTACTTCATTTCAAATTCATTGGAGCCAATTATCTTTTTGCCTGCGTAATCATTAAACTTATCCGCCATATTGCTCCTGCCGTAACCGGTTATATACGCCAGTAGGTCGCTGCCCAGCGGAACGCCTGTCATTTCAAAGTTCAGCATGGTGTAAATATTAAAATCCTGTGATTTTAATTTCTTAGCCAGGTGATAGCTTCCTAAAAGACCTGCTTCTTCGGCAGAGAAAAAGCAAAACAATATACTGCGCTTGTTGGTTTTGGATTTGCCATAGTAGTTTACGAGTTCTGCAACGGTTGTAGTACCGGTAGCATTATCATCGGCACCATTATAGATATTATCTCCGTTTACGGCCTGCTGTGCCATACCGATATGATCATAATGCGCACCGATCACTACGATCTCGCTTTTAAGCTTAGGATCAGTACCTTCCAGGAAACCAACGATATTGTATGCTGTTTTCCCGTAGTTGGTCAGCGTGTCGCGATAACTGGCAAAATAAGGCTTGATGCCATTTTTCTTAAGAACATCTTCGAGATATACCGCAGCCATCTCCATCTCAGGCGTACCGGGCTCTCGCCCTTTTAATTCATCCGACGAAAGAAATTTCAGTGTTGCGGAAACACTTTTTTCATCTACTTTATACGTTTTCGCAGCTTTTCCCTGCCCAAACGATAACGTGATTACCAGCAAGGCAGCAATAGAGAACAACATTTTTTTCATATCCGATATTTTAGCTAAGGTAAGAATAAATGGGAATATCCCTTCACGGGTTTGCACATACGCCCAAACAGCAAAAATATCATAACTCCGCAAAGCAGGCAAGCATTCTTTAAAATGTAATTTTTTTTCGTAAAACATAGTACCGGATTCGGAAGGATTGATAGATTGCGTCCAATCTAATTTATTCAACCAATGAAAAAAATCTTTCTATTTGCCGCAGCCTTTGCAGCAGTACTGACATCATGTTCCGATGATGATTCAAGCTCTAACGGAAGTTCTAATGCACCTCTGACGGTTAAGATCAACGGGGCACAAAAAAATTTCACCAATGTTGAAGTAGACCTTACCGGTCAAAGGGTTACAGTTGTAGCAATGAGCAGTAACCATTCTGAAATTCTGTCTTTCGAAACCGATCTTGGTTATACAGGAGATGATCAGGTCTTTTATGTAGAATATATGAAAGACAACAAAACCTATTATGAAACCGAAACAGGAACAAATAGTAATGTTGAAGTAAACACTGAGCACCTGCTTAAAGGAACTTTCAGCAGCACTCTTGAAACTTTCGATGATAACGGGGAGAATGCGCAAACACTTACCCTTACAAACGGTAAATTCAACCTGCCTTATTAATAGCAGCATATAAAAGAAACTGAAGCCCCGCAATTGCGGGGCTTTTACTTCGTTAATTAACCAAAATGGTTTCTCCGCAAAAAGCAATTTTATATACCTTCGCTATATGGACGAAGACAAATTTATTTTCTGCCTGGAAGGTGTTTCCGATGCCGAAGACACAAAGATTACCGAAACCGTAAAAAACCTTGAACACCTGGCTTATGAAAATGGTGTTGGCAGTATTTACAAAACCTGTGACAGCATAGAAGGTTTTGAGGAAAGCCTGAATGCTTTGCTGTATGACGACCACAATTTTAAGAACTACGAGGTAATTTATCTTGTGATGCCCGGCGAAGCCAACTCTGTATGCCTGAACGATTACCACTACAGCATGGATGAAATAGCCGAAATTTTCGAAGGCAAAATGCGCGGTAAAATAATACATTTTGCGAATGCAAAAGTGCTGGATCTCACTCCTGAAGAATCGCAGTATTTCCTGGACATTACAGGCGCGAAAGCCATTTCGGGCTATGGCAATGCCTACAACGCCCTTACCAGCAGCAGCCTTGACAGGGCATTTTTCAGCCTTTTTGAAAATGAAGACAATATATTTGAGATTGTTGAAGAACTGCACCAGAAGCATTACGCCCTGTGTAAGCTATTGGACTTCAGATTGTATTATTAGAACTCCTCTTTCACCTCAAAAGAAACTTTCTCACCACTTATTGGGTGTTCAAACTCCAATTGGGCGGCATGCAGATGCAGTCGGGTTGAAGAAGTGCCATACAGGTCATCACCCACAATGGGAGCGTTCAGTCCAAGCTCATGAGCCGCGTGCATACGGAGTTGGTGCGTGCGCCCAGTAAGCGGCCAGAAATGAATCTTTACAGTCGTTTCATTCCGTTCCGTAATCTTCCATCTGGTCAGGGCCCTTTTACCAAATTCGAAGCAGACCAGCTGGTACGGGCGGTTATCGATATCTCCGCGAAGCGGCAGGTCTATCTCCCCTTCATCCCCTTGAACAACCCTCGAAAGCAAGGCCGTGTACCTTTTGGTTACCGTACGCTTCAGGAATTGTTTCTGGATGTGTTTGTGTGCTTCTTTTGTTTTAGCAACGACCAGGAGCCCCGAAGTCGCCATATCGAGCCGGTGTATAATAAGCGGTTCCGAATCTCCAAAATAGGCTTTTAACCGCGCATACACAGAATCGTATATTTCAATACCGGGAACAGAGAGCAGCTCCGCGGGTTTATTGACCACCACAAAACTGTCGTCCTCAAAAATAATATCCATTTTTTTCCCTTCTCCCGGATTGTGCAAAAGGGGATTCTCCTCCATGGGGATGCCCTCTAACATATGCTGTAATATAGGCTTGCATTTACCTGTACAGGCGGGATAGAACTGCTTATGCTTACGTACCTCCGACTTTGGGGGCGCACCCCACCAGAATTCGGCCATAGCAAGAGGTCTGTAACCATTTCGAAACGCGTACTGCAACAATTTAGGCGTTGCGCATTCACCGGCGGCAGCGGGCGGTTTGCCGAATACTGTTTCACTAAAAATAGAATACAGGCTTTTTTCCTTACCATCACGGTTCAGGAAAACATATTGTTCGAAGAGTTGCTGCTGCAGGGCTGCCGACCGCTCGCCACGTTCTTTCTTTAACCGTTCTACAGTATCTGAAAAATGGGCGATCCTGCCTCTCCTGTCTGCCAGGCGGCTATCCCATTCGGCGCAAACTACATTAAAGCGGTGCTTGTCGTGCAGGCTGTGTTTTATCATCAGTGCCTCATAATCGGCATACTCCGGCCCGGTAAGTATCTTTTTTTGTTCGACCCGAAGTTTCTTTCGTTCCGCCTTGTTGGCTTTAAGCTCTGCCTTCAAAGTATTTATTTGAGATTCCGCATCGGCGGAAAGGCTTTCCAGCTCACTTTGGAGACGGAGGTACTCCTCATCCGATTCAATATCCTTTACCTGGCGGTTAATATCATTCAGCAGGTATTGTTCCTTCAGGAAAAAACTATCTTCCACCAGCATATCAAATACCGGCGGTACAAATTTAGGATGGTCGTTTACTCCCGCGAGTTTACCGGAAACGCCCGACAGGTATCCAACCTTTCCTTCAGCATCCTGCACTACGAGCACACCGAACATTTTCCCGATCACAAGGCCGGGCTGCCCTTCAACAAGTCCAAAGTTATGGTCGAGTTCCGCCTGTGTTTCCAGCCAGTGCTGAAGTTCTTTTGCAGCGATTTTTGTGAGTGCGTGTGGTTCATAAAAAAACGGAAAGGTAAACCGCTCCGGCAACACCATATCTTTTAGGGTGTCTTCGGAGAAATAAGTGATCTTATCCTGGCTGCTTTCCATTTTAAAATTTTTCGCGAAAGTAGTGATAATATGGTTACAGTACATCTGCTGCACGCCATCTGCAATTTTACGCGGGCTTTTGCTAACCTGACAATTTTTATATTAAATTGCCCCTATGCAGAAAATAGTATCATGAAAACCAAACTCACTCTATTGTTATATCTCCTGGTATCATCTGTGGTATATTCGCAGGACATATCTATATATGACATTGACCCATATGAAATATCAAAGACGGAAAGTTTTGCCTTTATATCCCTTTCAGATAATTATCCCCTTAGTGAGCATCCCGATTCCCTGGCTATTCCCGACCAACACGGTAAATCCATAAAAGAAATTGAGCATTTTAAGCTTGAAGGCAAATACAGGAAACGGTTTCTTGACAAAATGAAGATCTCCGGCACCGACAATGTTTTTATATATGATTATGCGTCCGACCTTTTGGTTGTACTCCCTGTAAAAGACCTGTCTGTTGTTGCGTGCCTTAATTATTATGTATCAGCAGAGGAAGGCCCCTTTACCCAGGATTATTATATGATAGGCTTTGAGGTAAAGAAGAGCGCTTTAAAAGGATTTAAGGAATATTATACCGATGCTTTTGCGTATGTAGGAAAAGAACAGCCTTTTGCACGTGGCAAGATGAAACCACTGCGATGGAAAAAGATCGAAACAAAAGACTTCCCTGCGGTTAAAATTGATCCTGATAATCAAAAGACGTTATTGGGTTCGGGCGGTGGTAATTACTGGGCAGGTGCCGATTATAAATACGAAGCGGACGGCTATACGTACTATGTGAGGGAGATCGTGAACAAAGAGAACGAAACCTTTGCCAGAAGATTACTGGTAATGAATACTAAAACGGGGAAAGTTGTACTCAACAGGTTTTATTACAATAGCGAAGGTACTTCACTGGCGCCCCTGAATTATACCACAAAAGACGAAAACTACTTTCCGGACCAATGGACGGGACAATTGTTTAAAAACAAACCTCCGGTAGTCCTCGGCTTCTATTACATGTCATTTGGTTGCCCTGATATTTTATTTTTAGACTCATCGGTAAAAGCTATTGAGATAAGCTGTGACAACCGGCATTAACGAAACATTGCCTGTTTACCCCTACTGCTTGTCGTTTATATACCCTCTGCTTTATGTATAATGCTGTAATTTTACATCCATAAAACAATTGTCATGGTACGCAATTCACTTACAGCGCTTTTCCTTACCGTAGCCGCCGGTACATCGGCACAGTCCACAGGGCATTATGCTGAAATCAACGGGATAAAATTGTATTATGAAATACATGGAAACGGAAGCCCGTTGGTAGTACTGCATGGCGGCGGCTCTACCATTGAATCGAATTACGGACAAATGTTGCCTTTGCTGTCCGACAGCCATAAAGTAATCGCTGTAGAGCTACAGGCGCATGGGCATACCACAGACAGGGATAAGCCCCTCAGCTTTGAGCAGGATGCAGATGATGTAGCCGCACTGCTTAAAAAACTTTCAATAGACAAAGCCGACATAATGGGATTCAGCAACGGAGGGACTACTGCCTTACAGCTTGCCATCAGGCATCCGGAAAGCGTAAACAAACTTATACTTGCGTCAGCGATATACAGCCGGGAAGGAATGCCTGCAGGATTTTTTGAGTATATAAAAAATGCAAAATTCGAAGATATGCCCCAACCGCTTAAGGATGCTTACCTCAAAGCCCGCCCGGGAGATACAAAAGGCCTTCTTACGATGTTTAACCGGGATGTGGAGCGCATGAACGGATTTAAGGATATTAGCGGGGAAGTTATAAAAAAGATTAAATCTCCCGCTCTTATACTAAATGGGGATAAAGATGTAGTACAGGTATCCCATGCCATAAAACTTGCGCAGTTACTGCCAAACGCAAGGCTTGCAATTCTACCTTCCGCACATAGTGACTATGTGGGTGAAATATGCGCAACGGATAAAAGCAGCAAGATCCCTGAAGCCACCGCTACCCTTATAAAAGAATTCCTTAAGTAACCTTTACAACCCTTTTAACCAATCGCTAACACCCCTGCTTTTCTTTTTAGCGGAACTTTATAATACGGCAGTTACCGTACCTAAAAACAAAAAGCCATGAGTAAAGTACAAAGCTATCTGGCAGGGCTTGGCGGCGCCATTGCCCTGAATATCCTTCACGAATCATTAAAGAAAAAAGACAGCGATATGCCGCGTGTTGATTTGCTTGGAGAAGAAGCGCTACAAAAAACATTGCAGCATTTTAACACTGGAATAGATGATGAAAAGACACTCTACACCGCCACACTGGCAGGAGACATCATCAGCAATACCCTATACTACAGCATGATCGGAAAAGGCGGCAATCAGCATGTTTTTACCCGTGCTTTAGCCTACGGCCTGGCTGCCGGCGTGGGCGCCGTTACGCTCCCTAAACCCATGGGGCTGGATGAAGAGCCTGTTGCCCGCAGCGGTAAAACAAAAGCGCTAACCGTGGCCTATTATGTTGCGGGTGCTCTGGTTACGGCAGGAATACTGAAAGCTATTTCGGGAAGAAAGTAAAGCCTGTCCTTTCAAGCATACAGTTTTTAGTTACATTTGACGTATGCTGGAAATCTTCGGGGATATTATAACTTTAATAAACAAGCATTTCGTACGAGGCTTACTTGCAAGCGGGCTGGTTTTACTCCTTTACAAGATTACCACCAAAAATTATCCGGTGGCAAATACCGCATTGTTTGTATTAAGGATTGTAGTTGTAATGTATTGCCTTCTTTCGCTAAGCCATTATTTAATAGCCGTCACTTTTTCAACAGAAGATTATATCAGCAGGCTTACCGGTTCCTATTGGTGGAGTTATACGCTTATGCTATTCGGTCACCTGATGCTGCCGCTGGTATTGCTCACGAAAAGACCCGGCAGGAATATCTATTTTTTCCTCATCACGGTATTTTTTATGAATATTGGATGGGTGTTTGAATTATTTGTCATCCGGATGTCTTCCGTACAAAGTGATGATTCCGGTCGAAACCCCGCCTGGCTGTTCTTTCCATCCGATGCAGAAATCGTAGCCGGCCTTAAAGGTATTATCATCGGTTTAGTCGTAATCGGAATAGCTCATTACAGGAGCCGAACTACAACTCAAGTCCCTCGAAAGTAAACTGTAACTTACAGTAGTTCCAACGCCCGTTCAAGGGCCATACCCCTTGATCCTTTTATAAGGATTACTTTATTTTCGGGCTTGGTAACGCCAAATGAATCACTAAAAGCCGCAAAGTCAGGAAAGAAATAAAGATGGTCATCATCAGTACGCGCAGCGTAAAAGTCCTTACCCACAAACCATGTTTGTATCTCTTTCAGAGAAGCCATTTCCGCTACGAGCTTTGCATGTTCTGCCGGGCTCTCATCGCCCAACTCAAACATATCACCCAGAATAGCTATCCTTTGCCCCTCAGTTTGCCTGAAGTTAGCAATAGCCGCCGCCATACTGCTAGGGTTGGCATTATAGGCATCCATAATGATCCTGTTAGTGCCCTTTTCCATCAACTGTGAACGGTTATTCGATGGAATATACCCTTCGATGGCTGCTTTTATTTTTTTATCGCTTACCTTAAAATAATTGCCAATAGCAATGGCCGCACTGATATTCGGGGCATTATAACCGCCAATCAGGTTGGACTGTATCTCATGTCCCCTGTAATCCAGCCGTACCATGTCGTGCGTTGGTACTGACTCGATATGTACGTCTGCCGTGTATTCCAACGCTGAAAAAGTAAAACGTGGCAGATGTTTTGTTTTTTCCTCCTGAATGGCATCATCGAGGTTTATAAAAGCCATTTTGGTATTCTGCTCCAAATAAGCATAGAGTTCGCTCTTGCCTTTTATAACGCCTTCAAATCCTCCGAAACCTTCCAAATGGGCTTTTCCGAAATTCGTGATGTATCCAAAATTAGGTTCGGCAAGGCTGCACAAAAATTCTATTTCTTTTTGGTGGTTGGCACCCATTTCCACAATACCAATCTCGGTATCATTTGTAAAGGATAATAATGTAAGCGGCACCCCAATATGGTTGTTAAGGTTACCGACAGTTGCTTTGGTGGCATATTGCTGTGAAAGCACCGCATTAATAAGTTCTTTTGTAGTTGTCTTTCCGTTACTGCCTGTTAATGCAATAACCGGAAGACCCAGCTGCCTGCGATGGTGGCGCGCCAACTGCTGTAATACTTCAAGTACATTGGCAACCAAAAGGGTATTTGAGCCTTTATGAAAATCCGGATTATCTATAACAGCGTATTTTGCACCTTTCGAAAGTGCTTCTTCCGCAAAAGCATTCGCATCGAAGTTATCTCCCTTTAGCGCGAAGAATATACTGCCGGGGATTATTTTCCTGGTATCGGTGGATACCGCCCCACATTCGAGAAAGCAACTATAAAGTTCCTGTATTTCCATATAGCTATATAAAAAATAAAAGCCCTAAGTTAGGGCTTTTATAATATTCTTTATACAAAAATTTTATTTAGTTTCTGGCGCTTTTCTTACCGCTCTTAGGACCAACTTTAGACATTGCGCAACGGAAACCAATATAGTCTGTTGCCATATCCTGAGGGAAATACCTTCTTTGTGCAGGGTCAAGCCAGTAAGCACGGTCTCTCCATGAACCACCTTTGTAAACCCTTACGTTATCATTGATAAGCGTAGTCCTTTTTGAAGACTTGTCATACTGCCTCACCATGTTGCCAAGGCTGTCTTTGGAAACAAGGTGTTTCGGTGAATCGTACATCCTTTTGTCATCTTTTGAACTAGTCTCTTCGTCAGAAGCGCCATAATCAAAATAACGTGTAGACTGCTTATCACCATCTTTGTAGTTCCTGTTGTCGCTACGGTTGTAGTTTTGCCTTAGGTAGGTATCGTCAGAAGTGATCTGCGTCTGGGCAATTTGTCCCGGCAGGTTCCTGTACTGGATCCTTCCGTTAGCAAGCGTATCGTATTCGATGGTTTCAGCTGTAACAAGTTCAGCCCTTCCGTCTTCACCAATTTTATTTTTCATGTATACGTTACCCCTGTAGTAGTTGAAGTCGTTTGCCTCATCATCTACTATCGGACGGTAAACGTCTGCTACCCATTCTGCCACGTTACCGGCCATATCATACAAACCGAAATCGTTTGGCGGGTATGATTTTGCAGGAGCGGTAATATCTGCGTTATCATCAGACCATCCGGCAATTCCGCCGTAGTCGCCTTTACCCTGTTTGAAGTTGGCAAGCTGGTCACCTTTAGACTGACGCTTAGAGTTACGGGTGTATTGGCCTCTCCAGGGATATTTTTTATTACCCCTGTACATGTTGTACTCACGGTTCCCTACAAGGGCAACTGCAGCGTATTCCCATTCAGCTTCGGTTGGAAGCCTGTACTCCGGAAGGATAAGTCCTGAAGTCCTTTGGGCAAAAACATTTGTAGCGCCTTCTTTGTTAGCCAGTTTATTTCTTTTACCTTTTAATACGATCTCTTCATTTCCGCCATAACTTTTCGTTGGGCTCTCAAGATACGCTTCTGTACTAAAAGTACTTTCAGCAGATGCATCTGTAATCTTCGCATCTTTTTTAAGGTAGCCTTCTTTCTCAAGAACACCTTCGTTAACACGGTCTGTCCTCCACTTGCTGAATTCTACTGCCTGGATCCAGTTTACGCCAACTACAGGATAGCTACTGTAAGCAGGGTGCCTTAGGTAGTTGTTGGTCATGGTTTCGTTGTAACCAAGCGCGCTTCTCCAAACCAGTGTATCCGGCAGGGCGCCAACATAAATATTTTTATAGTTCTCCTCTGTTGGAGGGAAAACCCTTTTTAGCCAATCCAGGTATTCCATGTACATAACATTGGTAACCTCTGTTTCATCCATATAGAAAGACTGAACGTGCTGCTGTGTAGGAGTGTTGTTCCAATCGTGCATAACATCGTCCTGAACCTTACCCATGGTAAATGTTCCTCCCTCCACTTCAACAAGCCCCGGAGCAGCTTCCTGCTGTTTGTACTTCGAGTTGTGCTGGAAACCACCTTTCTTGTCATTGATTTTCCAACCCGTCGCTGTTGATGTGTTACCCCCTGAGCCTTTCTTGCTACAAGCGGTAAAGCCAACCGTAATCGCTAAAGCGACCAACAATCTTAAAGCCGTGATTTTGTTAACTTTCATCTTTCTGTAGGTAAATAAAATTTTGTGGCGCAATATAGCAATTAACCATTAAACTGCAACACGTTTTAAAAATTTTTAATAAAAAACCAAAATTGTGTTAATTCTGTCATTCTATAACGGCCAAAATGAAGTAATATTGCAAATAGATGCTGTAAATTTTTTTCGCTTTACCTGTAATATATCATCGCGAACAGCGTTTTGTCAATGATGAAAAAGAGATTACTCCTTATATTATTCTTTTGCTCCTTATTATCTTTCGGCCAGCAGCAAGGCGAAATAACCCTTGAATGGACCGCCAATGAAAAGTCTTTTGTTGGCACTACCGAGATGATCCTGCCAAAATTCCAGAAGGAATATATGGGCTTTGACGCCACAGCCTTAAAGCTCTCTTATACCAGGGTAATCAATACCGAAGGTGCGGCTAACCCCAATTCCCTCGTGATAAGCAATGTGGTATATGAGGCCTTGCAGCCTGCAGCACTTGGAAGCCTTTCACAGAAAAATATTCCTTCGGCGATTAATGCAAAAATAACACCATCACTTGCACGTGATAAATGGGGCGCCGTACTTACTTTCAACCCCATAATCAAAGAGGGCAGTTCCTATAAAAGAGTTAAGTCTTTATCCTATTCTTTTGACCTGAACACCTCCGGAACCGCAATGAGAAGCGCTTCGGCTACAAACGCAATTACCAATTCGGTGCTGGCATCCGGTAGCTGGCACAGGTTTTATGTGGAAAAATCAGGGGTTTATAAAATCTCCAAAAGCTTCCTGCAGCAACTGGGCATGAATGTAAATACAGATCCACGTACCATAAAAATATATGGCAACGGAGGCCGCATGGCCCCACTGCTCAACAGCATACCTTATCCTGATGACCTTGCGGAAAATGCCATAAAATTTGTAGGTGAAGACGACGGAAATTTCGGGGCAGGCGACTATATACTCTTTTACGCAGAAGGGGTAGACAACTGGAACACCGAAAGCGAAACACACAGCAACCTGTATGCCAACCGCTCTTACTATTATGTAACGTCAGGCGGCAGTAATGGAAAACGCATCAATGTGCAGCCACAGCCTTCCGGCGCGGCAACCACCACTACAACTGTATTTGACGAATACCAGTACCACGAAAAAGACCTCGTTAACATTGCACGTCTCGGGCGTAAATGGCATGGAGAAGAATTTAACATAGAGAATGAAAAAGAGTTTGAGTTTACCATTCCGGATATCGCGCCGGGGCCTGCAACCGTTATTGTAAGCGCGGCCTCTACCTCCAAAACCTCTACAACCATGACCGTTACCGCAAACGGTTCACCTATAGGCTCAATGAACTTCTCCGCACCCAGTAACAATGCAGATGCGCAGGATGGAAGGGTAACCGGCACATTCAACCCATCAGGCGGAGCAATCACGGTAAAACTATCTTATAATAACAATGGTGTTCCCGGTTATAACGCCTGGCTCGACTTTATCATAGTAAAGACAAAGCGAAACCTAACCGGCAATGGCAAGCAGTTTCGTTTTCGTTTTAATGACACAGCCGGCAATATGGGTGTGATACAATACAACCTGTCAAACGCATCAGGAATAAGCGAAGTTTGGGATATCACCAATATTTATGATGTGACCAATATGCCGAACGACGGCGGGCAGTCGCAATTTTCCTTTAAGGCACAAATGGGTGAACTGAGGCAGTACATAACAGTTGTACCAAACGATTATTATACGCCGCTGCGTGAAGGCAACACCAGGGTCGCGAACCAAAACCTGAAAGGATCGATATTCAATAATGCACAGGGGCAATTCCAGGACCTGGATTACCTTATTGTAACGCCTGCATCACTTACTTCTACCGCTGAAAGGCTTGCAGTAATACACCGCAATATGGGCCTCACGGTAAAAGTTGTCGCTCTCGAAAACATCTATCAGGAATTCTCTGCCGGAAAACAGGACATTGCGGCGATTCGTAATTTTGTAAAATACATCTATAACAATGCCTCTTCTCCCGATAAGAAGATAAAGTACCTGAACCTTTTTGGGGATGCCTCCTTTGATTATAAAGACAGGATTACCGGAAACACCAATATAGTACCCACATTTCACGGATATAGTACTGAGGCTAATGGGCGCGACAACTACAGTGTGGTAACAACATTTGTATCTGACGATTTTTTTGGATATATGGATCCAAACGAAGGAAGGATGAGCTTCAATGACAGCAGCGAACGCCTCGACCTTGCCGTAGGCCGTATGCTGGTAGACGGCCGCAGGCAGGCTGATGAAATGATCGACAAAATAGTTGACTACCTAAGCCCGGAGTCTTACGGAAGATGGCGCAACGAATATATAATGATCACGGATGACATTGATAAAACTGCCGATATACCGTTCACAAGGGAAATGGAAAGCCTCTATAGCGCTATTACAGAAAACAGGCAATTTGTCAATATTAAAAAAGTTCATTCTGACGCATTTGTGCAGCAGGCCTCGCCTGGCGGACAGCGGTATCCGGAAGCAAGGGAAGAAATAAAAAGAGCCATCAATTACGGAAGCCTTGTAGTAAATTATCTTGGCCATGGCGGCGAGGATGGGCTGGCCAGTGAACGCCTTTTTGAAAAATCCGACGCACAAAACCTTACCAACCGCTTTAAATACCCATTGTTCCTTACCGCAACATGTGAGCTGACGAAATTTGACAATCCTTTCCGTCCCACAACCGGTGAATACATTTACTGGAACCCGAAAGGAGGCGCAATAGCGATGATAACCACAACAAGGGCTATATATACCGATGCGGCATACAGGCTGAACAGGGACCTTACTTCAAAATTATACGCTTTTGATAATCAGCTCGGCAACCAGTACCCAACTATGGCTGAGGCACTGCGACTGACAAAAATCACACTTTCCTCAACATCTATCCGATGCGTGTCTTTTATTGGTGATCCCGCACTAAAACTTGCAATACCCAAGCCAAAAATTGTACTGACCGAAATAAACGATGTACCGGTGGCACAGTCTACCGATGTGCTTCAATCCCTGTCATATGTAAAGCTTGCCGGCCGTGTGACCGATGAAAATGACAATCCCCTGAACAGCTACAACGGCGAGCTGGAAGTAACAGTATTTGACAAGAAGATGAACCGGTCAACCTTAGGTAATGACGGCATAAGGGAGGGCACTCAAAATATACTTGCCATCACCAATTTCGAAGTACAGGGCGAAACCATTTTCCGTGGCAATGCTTCGGTAAACAACGGACGTTTTGAGTTTGGATTTGTAGTCCCAAGAGATATCCGTATCCCGATAGGTGAAGGACGCGTAAGTTTCTATTCCAAAAAGAATAACGTGCTCGAAGACCAGACCGGCTACAGTACCGACATCCGCATCGGGGGTGTAAACCAAAATGCTGCCGCAGACAACACACCGCCCACGGTAAGGCTCTACATGAATGACGAGACTTTTGTTTCGGGAGGCATTACCAACGACTCTCCTATTTTATTGGCTTTTCTGGAAGACGAGCACGGCATCAACACCGCGAGCGGCATTGGCCATGATATTGTAGGCATACTGGATGGCGATGAGAATAATCCGTTCATCATGAATGATTATTACGAGACCGAACTCAATGACTTTACAAAAGGCAGGCTTCGTTTTCCGTTCTCCAATCTTGAAAAAGGGCTGCATACGCTAACTTTTAAAGCCTGGGATGTATATAATAACGTTGTTACGGCAGAAATTCAGTTTGTGGTAACCGGTGACGAAGTACTGAAACTCGATAAGGTACTGAATTACCCTAACCCATTTGTAAGCTATACCGAATTCTGGTTTTCCCACAACAGGCCGTTTGAGCCGCTTGATGTTCAGGTACAGATTCTTACCGTTACCGGAAAAGTAGTTAAGACGATCAACCAGTCGGTAATCACAGATGGCTTTTTGTGCCGCGACATCAAGTGGGACGGACGGGATGATTTTGGAGATAAAATAGGCAAAGGCGTCTATATATATAAGCTAACGGTGCGCTCTGCATCGTCAAACAAAACTGCAGAAAAATATGAAAAACTTGTATTGCTATAAAAAACGTTATATTTGTTCCCCCTATAATTTCCAAAAAAGAATGAAAAAGATACTTTTATTAGCGCTGTGTGTATTGGGAGCACAGATAGCTAAAGCACAGGCTGACAGAGTAATTACCACAGGAGTTCCTTTCCTTTTGATCGCTGCCGATGCACGTGCGGCCGGTATGGGCGACCAGGGTGTTGCAACGTCTTCCGACGTATATTCCCAGCAATGGAACCCGGCAAAATATGCATTTGCACTACAGCAACATGGCCTTTCTGTTAGCTATACACCCTACCTTACCGATATTGCCAACGATATTTCTTTGGGACAGGTAACCTATTTCAATAAATTTGATGAAAGGATGGCTTTCGCCGGAAGCCTCCGCTATTTCGGACTTGGCGATATCGAGCTGAGGCAGACCGGAGATCCGAACGAGGTGCCGGTAACACGTAACCCGAACGAACTTGCAGTCGACCTTTCGTATGCCTTGAAGCTTTCTGAGCAATTCTCCATGTCGGTTGCGGCACGATATATCCGCTCTAACCTTCGTATTCCGGAAGCATCCGGTGGAGGTGATTCAAAAGCAGCAAGCTCATTTGCTGTAGATGTTGCCGGATTCTACCAATCGGAAGAAGAAGCGTATTCTGACTTTAACGGGCGTTGGAGAGCCGGTTTTAACTTCCAGAACCTTGGACCGAAGATCAGCTATGATAATGACCCTACGCTAAGCTCCAACTTTCTCCCGGCCAACCTGAGGCTTGGTGGCGGTTTCGACTTTATCTTTGACGAATACAACAAACTTGGGGTAAATGCTGAGATTACAAAACTTTTAGTACCGACCCCTCAGGATCCTGACAGGAATGGCGATGGCGAAGTAACTTCTGAAGAATACCAGCAGACCTACAGGGAATATAACGACATTAACTGGACATCGGGTATTTTCCGCTCGTTTGGTGATGCACCAGGCGGTTTCAGCGAAGAACTGAAAGAACTTACGTATGCTGTAGGGGCCGAATACCTTTACCAGGATTCTTTCGCGCTTCGCCTGGGATATTTTAACGAAGACAAATCAAAAGGCGCGCGTCAATTCTTTTCATTGGGTGCCGGTTTTAAATATACAGTCATAAAAATAGACGTATCTTACCTTTTCTCTGCATCACAGGTGCGCAACCCTCTGGAGAATACACTGCGTTTCTCGCTATCCTTCAACTTTGGCGACGAATACGATGAATACTAGTATATGGAAAAAATCAGTATAGCTACTACCTTTAGCGTATATGATTCGGCAGAAAGCCTGCCGGAAGATATAAAAGTATTAATGCAGCGTGCGGTAGCCGTACGGAAAACAGCATACGCGCCTTATTCGAATTTTCGCGTAGGAGCAGCATTACTGCTTGATAACGGCGAAGCGGTTATAGGATCTAACCAGGAAAATGCCGCCTATCCATCAGGGCTTTGCGCCGAAAGGGTTGCTATATTCCAGGCTGGGGCTGTTTATCCTGGAGCAAAGGTACTTAAACTTGCCATCAGCGCCGCTTCAGACAATAAAGTAGTAGATACTCCGATACCACCTTGTGGCGCCTGCAGGCAATCATTGGCAGAATATGAAATGAAACAGGACATTCCCCTCGAGATTTATTTTATGGGCGAAACCGGAAAGGTTCTTAAATCCGATTCACTGAAGAACCTGCTACCACTGATTTTTGACAAAGATTCTTTATAAGAAATACAAGAGGCTCCGGCCTCTTTTTTATTAATCAGCAGTTATGAGTACGCGTTTCCCTCGAAGGTATTGCTGATCCCTACTCATTCCGGGATAACCCGTTCAGTAAGTACTGTATAGAATACTCAGAGTCCATCAATGCCGGTGATGCTGAAATTCTTGAGGCATGGCGTGAACTAATCGAAAAAAGGGTAAAAAGTTACGGATATGAAAGCATAGAAAAATCGTATAACCTTCGTTACCGCGAAAACCGCAATTCTCCCTACAGCATTGCCTGTGCTAAAATAGATATCTTTCATTATGGATGGTATGAATGTGCCGACAAGCATGTTTTTCATGTAAATGAAAAAGAATTAAAAGAAGATTTCGAAAAGTTATTCTCGGATATAAAGAAGGATTGCCCTCCGGAACCGGAAACCGACGGAATATAGATACATCGATATAGTTGAATGCAATGAAACTACCTGCGCTGATATATTACAAAACCGCATTTAACACGTCAGAAAATAGCAAAATACTTGGTTTAAATTTTTACTTATTAGCGGGAAACCTTATTTTTGCAATTCGCAAATTTGTGTGAGGAAACTTTTTGCGGCACGAAGACATTTTTTACAAAATCACATTAGCAACAATATTTGAGCAATGAAAGAAATAACAAAAGAAGTTTATCTGAAGTGGTACGAGGATATGCAGTTCTGGAGAAAATTCGAGGACAAATTAGCAGCCCTGTACATCCAGCAAAAAGTTAGAGGTTTCCTTCACTTATACAACGGACAAGAGGCAGTATTAGCGGGCGCTCTGCACGCAATGGACCTGTCTAAAGACAAAATGATTACCGCTTACCGTAACCACGTGCAGCCGATTGGAATGGGTGTAGACCCGAAAAGGATTATGGCCGAACTTTTAGGTAAAGCCACCGGCACATCCAAAGGCCTTGGCGGATCGATGCACATTTTTTCGAAAGAGCATGGCTTCTACGGCGGTCACGGGATTGTAGGCGCGCAAATACCTGTAGGTGCCGGTATGGCATTTGCTGATAAATATTTTGAAACCGGCGGAGTTACCCTCACCTATTTTGGTGACGGAGCGGCACGCCAGGGATCACTTCACGAAGCATTTAACATGGCAATGCTTTGGAAACTTCCTGTAGTATTCATCGTTGAGAACAACGGTTACGCCATGGGTACCTCTGTAGAGCGTACGGCAAACCATACTGATATCTGGAAATTGGGACTTGGCTACGAAATGCCATGTGGCCCTGTTGACGGAATGAACCCTGTAAAAGTTGCCGAAGCGATGCACGAAGCCATGGAAAGGGCAAGAAGGGGCGATGGCCCAACTTTCCTTGAAATGAAAACATATCGCTACCGTGGCCACTCGATGAGTGACGCGCAGCATTACCGCACCAAAGAAGAGGTGGAAGAGTACAGGAAGATCGACCCGATTATCCAGGTGCTTGACATCATCAAAGAAAACAACTACGCCACCGATTCTGAGATCGAAAAAATTGACGAAAGGGTAAAGAGCCTGGTAGAAGAATGCGAAAAATTCGCGGAAGAGTCTCCTTATCCGGACCTAAGCGTTATGTACGACGTTGTTTACGAACAAGAAAATTATCCATTTTTACCACATAAACTACAATAACCATGGCAAAGATCATTACAATGCCGCGTCTTAGCGACACCATGACAGAAGGTACTGTGGCTACGTGGCTTAAAAAAGTTGGGGATACTATAAAAGAAGGCGATATACTTGCTGAGATCGAGACCGACAAAGCTACTATGGAATTTGAGGCTTTTGACGCGGGTACATTACTATATATTGGCATCCAGGAAGGTGAAACCGCTGCCGTAGACTCTGTTCTTGCCATTATTGGTAAAGAAGGCGAAGACTACAAAGCGCTTCTTGATGGCAAAGGAGGGAATTCTGAACCGAAAGAAGAGCCAAAAGCTGAAGAGAAGAAAGCAGAAGACAAACCGGCTAAAAAAGAGGAAAAACCATCTGAAGAGAAAAAAACATCGCCTTCAGCTGAATTGCCTAAAGGTGTAAAAGTGGTTACCATGCCCCGCCTTAGCGACACCATGACGGAAGGTACAGTAGCCACCTGGCTTAAAAAAGTAGGTGACAAAGTATTGGAAGGCGATATCCTTGCCGAGATTGAAACTGACAAGGCTACTATGGAATTCGAATCGTTCCAGTCCGGCTCACTTCTATACATCGGAATCGAAGAAGGCCAGTCGGCACCTGTAGACAGCGTGCTTGCTATCATTGGCCCTGAAGGCACCGATATAACCGGTGTTGCCGAAAACTACGGAAAAGGCGGTACTCCTGCTGTTGAAAGTAAAGAAGATAAGGCTGAAGCCAGAGAAGACAAAAAGGAAGAAACTAATGATGCTCCGAAAGCTGAAGAATCTTCTTCTAACGATGGAGGAAGAGTATTTGCTTCGCCACTGGCCCGAAAAATTGCCAAAGACAAAGGCGTAAACCTGGGTCAGGTAAAAGGAAGTGGAGAGAACGGACGTATTGTTAAGAAAGATATCGAAAACTTCACGCCACAGGCAGCACAGCCTGCCCAACAGGCAGAAGCTTCTGCAAGCGCAGCACCAGCAACCGCTCCGGTATATACTCCGGCAGGACAGGTGGAAACTGAAGAAGTTAAAAACAACCAGATGCGCAAAACGATTGCTCGCCGTTTGGCAGAATCGAAATACAGCGCACCGGAATACAGCCTAACGATAGAGCTTGATATGGATAATGCCATCGCAAGCCGCAATGTGATCAATGCTATTCCTGACACCAAAGTATCTTTCAACGATATGGTGATCAAGGCAAGCGCAATGGCGCTTCGCAAACATCCGCAGGTAAATACCCAGTGGAAGGACGATGTAACCATTTACAACAAGCACATCAGCATCGGTGTTGCCGTAGCGGTTGAAGATGGCCTTGTAGTACCTGTAGTTAAGTTTACTGATATGATGTCGCTTTCGCAAATTGGTGGCGCGGTGAAAGACCTTGCCGGAAAAGCAAGGAACAAAAAACTGACTCCTGCCGAAATGGATGGAAGCACATTTACAGTATCGAATTTAGGAATGTTTGGTATTCAGGAATTCACCTCAATCATCAACCAGCCAAATTCAGCTATTTTGTCCGTAGGTGCTATTGTTCAGAAACCTGTAGTGAAAAACGGGCAGATTGTAGTAGGAAATACAATGACTGTAACGCTTACCTGCGACCACAGAACTGTTGACGGTGCTACAGGAGCACAATTCCTTCAAACACTGAAGCAATACATAGAAAATCCGGTTACAATGCTTGCATAAGCAGAGAATCCAGTAATATAAAGATGCCCGCCCACTAAAGCGGGTATTTTTTTTTATCTAAAAGTCTGGAGAATCGCAAGTCTAAATAACAATTTATGAAGGATTTCGAAACATCTTACATTGAATTGTAAGCGCCTTCCATTAAGCTATATATTCTGCCGGCTCTTGATTCCCTTTCTACGGTAAAACTAGTCCTAAATATATACCCCCTATTGAAAGATCGTAAAAAATCGATGCTCAATAAATATTAAACCCTCACATAATATAGCATCTGTACAATGGGATAACCTAAGTTATAGTAAGACAAAAAACCTATCCGGATTGGACAGGTTGAAAAGAAATGCGATACCCCCGATAGCTATCGGGGCTCCCACAAAATAAAGATATCTGTATTATGGATAATCCTGGAGTTTCTACAAAAAACAAAACCCCCTTCATCGGATGATGAAGGGGGTTTAAAAGAAAGGCGATGACATACTCTCCCACAAATTGCAGTACCATCTGCGCAGGCGGGCTTAACTTCTCTGTTCGGGATGGGAAGAGGTGAGCCCCGCCGCAATAATCACCTTAAGTTTTTAAGGCAATAGCATTAGCCATAAGGCATCAGCGTATCGCACGGGTTACTAAACTTTGAGCTTATGCCTTTGCCTAGCAACTAATAAGTTAACATACTGAGATAAATTTCGTGTAGTTGGATTTAGAAAGTTCTCTCCCCCGCCGGGGCGGGGGAAAAGAGGCGTACATAAGCTTACAGGTTATTAGTACTACTCGACTATGACATTACTGCCTT
>Ga0308157_10000767_pt1 | contig 88456 bp, 90 predicted proteins | sample PhyBR1_FD_201035 | JGI IMG/M metagenome (GOLD analysis project Ga0308157, IMG submission 201035) | Phyllosphere microbial communities from UC Gill Tract Community Farm, Albany, California, United States - DLSLB.R1 | ecosystem: Host-associated > Plants > Phyllosphere > Unclassified | place: USA...
GGTATAAATCCTCAATTAACTGAGAATGAGCTGCGTTTAGGAATGAAAATCTGTCCATTATTACAGTTTATCTATTATTAAAATTTATTTGTAGAATTAATCTTCAAATTTAATAAAAAAAACCGAGTTAGGACAGTCTGAAACCGTTAAAAAGTATTAAGAAAAAAATCTTTTAAAAAAAATCACTTAAACACTGATAATGAGAGCTTCATGTTTACCTCCTGCCCTTCAACCGGACGCTCAATAAAGGTCTGACGGATATCTCCAAAGCGCATCTCATCTTTTTTGGCCTTCTGAATGAGCTGCTGAACTGCCTTTATTCTGCCTTCATAGCTTCCTTTGTAGTACATCACATAATTTTGGGACGGATTCACGGTTCGGAAATTAAAATTATTATCCGTAACTCCAAACTTCTTGGAAAGCGGAATTCCCAGGAAATAGGACACTTCTTTGTCTTTGTAATTATCCGCATCGGTAATCATCACCGGGAAACCGAATTCATCGTCTTTTTTGCCCAAATCCATGGTCACATAGTTATAAATTTTACTGTAATTCATAACAATGTTTTTATAGAGTGATTCTTTTTTGTTGGATGCACTTACATTGATCCCTAAAAGCAATTTATCTTCTTCGTTTTCCACCATTAAGCTGTCGTATTTGATAGAAGCCATCTGGTTATCTTTTTCTACTTTATTCCCGAGCACATTTTTCAGGTTGATCATGCTTTTATTGACATTTTCAGCAAACCGGTCTTCTGTCCAGAAGTTTTCTACTCTTCTCAGTACAGAAAGTTTTGGGGTATGTACATTCCAGGTAATTTTTGTCTTTTCTGCTGAAACGGCTTTAAACTGAACATCCACCACAGTAGGATTTTCATTCCTGTCTTCAAAAAGCTGGTAACGTAAGCTTTTCCCCGGATTTTCGTAACGGATGAACATTTCACCATCGGTATCTTTTTGGGGATCTACATAGCTGATAGCACCGCCCTGACCTTCGTAAGGGGTGTAATAATCTATATCGATAGACTTCGAACTTGTAAAAAAATTGTTCCAGCGGGTAAAATGCTGCAGATTATTGAACTGGGAAAAGACTTTATCTAAGGGATAATCTATTTCTTTTTCTATCTTAAAATCCTTGTTTTCATCCACAAAATAGTACATGGAAGCAGCATAAGCTCCTACCAGCAAAACAAGAATTACGGCTATTATTTTAAAAAAACGCATCGCACAAAAGTAATACAAATAAAAAAAGTGACCAATATCCTGATCACCCCAGTTTTATGTTTAACACTAATTAACCTGAATGAGGTTAAAGGCAGGAATTTGGATGAAAGAAGATAGAAGTTACTGTTTGGAATTTTAATAGCCAACAGTCTTTTTATTTGACTTTTAACTTATTAAAAAAAACAGTGAGCACGAGTTAAGCTACTCTTTCATCTGCAAAACTTCCTTCATCCAACTTCTACCTTCTTCTTTTGTTAACCAATATGTGTTCCCGAAGGAAGTACAGCTCCTTTTTTCACGACAACAATTCCATCCTGAACGGAATGGGTACCGTAATCACCATCAGGAATGTGTTTTCCACCGATGATCTTTACATTATCTCCAATGTAACAGTTTTTATCAAGGATTGCTTTTTCAATATAACAGTATTTTCCGATTCCCATATTGGGACGTCCGCTTCTGTCATTCATGACAATTTCTGTAGTATTTTGATAGAAATCAGCGCCCATCACATAAGAATTGACAATGGTGCTTCCTTTATCTATTCTCGTTCTGTTCCCAATCACGGAATTCTCTATTTTATCAGCCATAATGATGCATCCGTCTCCAAAAACAGCTTTGCTTACATAAGAACCGTTGATTTTTGACGGCGGAAGCATTCTTGCTCTTGTGTAAATAGGTGAAGAAGAAAACAGGTTAAACTGTGGGAGATCCAGACAAAGATCGAGATTCGCTTCGTAAAATGATTCTATGGTTCCAATATCAGTCCAGTAACCTTCGTACTGGTAACTCAATGTTTTATATTTTCCGATTGAGTTTGGAATAATATCCTTTCCGAAATCATCACCCGCACCGTCCTCAAACATTTTTTTTAGGATAGTTCTCGTGAAAATATAAATTCCCATCGAGGCCAGATATTCTTTTCCTTTATGCTTATTTTCCTCTGAAACTTCAGATTTTAAGCCATCCAGGATATCATATTCCGGTTTTTCATAGAAAGAGGTGATATTACCATCATCATCGGACTTTAAGATACCAAAACCTGTGGCATCTTTTGCCACTACGGGAATGGTAGCAATGGTTACGTCGCCTCCGTTTGCAATGTGAAAATCGAGCATCTCTCTGAAGTCCATCTGGTAAAGCTGGTCACCGGAAAGGATCAGGATATAGTCATAATCATACTTTTCCAGATGCTTCATAGACTGGCGGACAGCATCTGCCGTTCCCTGGTACCAGCTGTCATTTTCCACATTCTGCTCGGCTGCGAGGATATCTACAAATCCTTTGCTGAAAATATCAAAGTGATAAGAATTCTTGATATGTGAATTTAAAGAAGCTGAATTGAACTGCGTTAAAACCAGGATCTTATTGAGTCCCGAATTCAGGCAGTTGGAAATAGGAATATCTACCAGCCTGTATTTTCCTGCAATAGGAACTGCCGGTTTTGATCTTGAATATGTTAACGGGAATAATCTTGTCCCTCTGCCGCCTCCCAAAACAATGGAGATTACATTTCGTTTCATAGGTATCTTGCGTTTATTGAATTAAATTTACTGTTCTTTCTTTTGTATTCACGGCTACTCTAAAGCATTCTTTATTTTCGTATTGGAGTTCATTATTGTAAACAATGACCTTAAATTCGTCTTCATTATTAAGTTCAAATACTTCTTTGTCTACATTATAGATCTCTATATAATGCTTTTTAAGCTCGTCCCTGAATAATTTATTAGTAATCAGAACATCCATGACATCCACCCTTTTCATCAAGAAATCATCGATATCCTTATTGTATTTTTCTTTCCAGCCTTTGCCAATTTTTTTTCAATAGCTGCATAGGTCTTTTGGTTTTTGGAATTTACCCTTATTTATCATTTTCTGATCAATCATACATCCTGAAACACTTTTGTATTTAATTTTCCATTTTTCGGAAATCCCATCTGCCGCTTCATAAAAATCCATTCTTGGATATCCATAAGTATAAATCCAATAATAGCCTCCAAGATAATTCCCTTTATCTTCTTTACACGAAAAAAGAGTGACCACTATGATCAAAAGAAATCCGGCAACTTTCATGATATCAGCTATTATATAAAGCTATATATTTTTCTGCAGATTTCTCCCATGCAAAATCAAAATTCATATTCGCATGAATAAGATCTTTCATAACGCCCTTCTGATTATAAATTCCGAGGGCCCTGTTTATCGCATGCACAATATCATCTACACCGGGATAGGTAAAATTCAGTCCTGCCCCCCCGGTAGAAATATCTTCTACTGTATCTCTAAGTCCCCCGGTATACCTTACAACGGGAACCGTCCCATATCTCATAGAATACATCTGGTTCAGACCGCATGGCTCTACTCTTGACGGCATGAGCAGAAAGTCTGCTGAGGCATAGATCTTATGGGAAAGATATTCTTTATAACCAAGATCCAAAGCAAAATTGCTGTAGATGTATTCGTATTCTTTCAGTTTGTTTTCAATATAGCTGTTTCCTGAACCCAGGATCATAATATTCAATGCTCCGTAGCTCTGCTTGATGCTTTTCCAAACTACATCCGGAAGGAAATCTGCTCCTTTTTCCGTTGCAAATCTTCCAATAAAGGCAAACAATGGAAGTTCAGGCTTCAACCCGTATTCTTTACAGAGTTTTTCTTTGTTTTTCTTCTTTTGGGCCACCGCATTTTTAATATTGAAATTAAAATCCAGCATCGGATCAGTTTCAGGATCCCAAACTTCGGTATCAATTCCATTGATGATGCCGTATGCTTTTCCGAACTCCTGACGCACCAGGCTTTCCAATCCACGGAAGCTTATAAAAAGCTCTTCCAGATACCCTTCAGAAACTGTTGTGAAGGCATGGGAACATTTGATCATACTCGCCAGTGGATTAATGAGCCCGTTCCAGTCCATCAGTCCCCATTTGTAGGAATCAAAAGAAGGCAAATAATTGGCCATATTCCAGCTCATCATTCCCTGGTACTCCCCGTTATGGATTGTTCCTATTGTTTTTACTCCTTTTAAAAATTCAAATTCAGGACAATGCTGGGTCATAAATGGCACCAGTCCTGTATGATAATCGTGGCAGTGCAGAACATCCGGACGAATCTTCATAGCGCTCAACCAATGGAGCACACCGTGTTGAAAAGCGATAAACTGAAAACTTTCATCCTGATAACCGTAAGGATTTTCTCTGTCTAAAAGCCCCGGAATTTTTACCATATAAAGCTCAAATCCCAAAACATCGGATTTCTCCTTCATGACCTGCACCTGGAGCATATCCGGGCCCTGATGAATAAAGCCATCAAAAACTATGTCAAACTCATGATCATGAACAAAAGATTTGTTGTACCATGGCATAACTACCTTAGCATCTATTCCTTTTATTTTATTCTGGTACTTAGGTAATGCTCCCACAACATCCGCAAGACCTCCTACCTTCGCAATGGGATAACATTCTGTACTCAAGTGATATATTACCATAATTTCAATGTCATTTGTATTTTTTCATGCTTCTTTTAGCCTTCAGCAGCATTATGATTTATTTTTTAAGTTTTATTCTGTGTAATTTATATTTTTTATCTTTTTTCTGTCTTAAAATAATTCCCGCCAATGGTGGAAGTTTTATTGTAAGAGATTTCGGGTGTCGCATCCATTCTTCATTTTTTTCATTTAAAATTTCAGCATCAACACCGCTTCCGTTATATTGCTGTTCATCGGAATTAAAGATTACTTCCCAATGGGTTCCTGAATTCACTCCAATTTTATAGTCTAAAACATTCGGGGTAAGATTCAAAATCACCATTAAAATATCATCTCTTTTTTTTCCTTTTCTAAGATACACATACACAGAATTCTCCAGATCATCAGCTTCCACCCATTCAAAACCGTTTTTATTGAACTGATTTTCGTAAAATGCAGTTTCATCACGGTAGAGATGATTAAGATTTTTTATAAGAGCCTGTATTCCTTTGTGAACAGGATACTGTAACAGGTGCCAGTCCAGGCTCCTGGTGAAATTCCATTCTCCTGTCTGAGCAAACTCATCTCCCATAAAGAGAAGCTTTGCGCCCGGGTGTGTAAACATATACACGTAAAGGGCCCGGAGATTGGCAAATTTCTGCCATTCGTCACCGGGCATTTTATAGATAAGACTTGCTTTTCCGTGGACCACTTCATCATGCGACAGCGGCATCATATAATTTTCATTATACATATAGACAGATGCAAAAGTGATTTTGTGGTGATGGTATTTCCTGTTTTCCGGAGCTTCTTTAAAATAATCAAGCGTATCATGCATCCATCCCATCATCCATTTCATTCCAAAGCCTACCCCACCTGCATGAACGGGTTTGGTAAGTAGTGGAAAATCTGAACTTTCTTCCGCTATCGTGATAATACTGTTGCCAAATTCTTTATAAACTGCGGTATTGAATTCCTGCAGGAAAGCTTTGGCTTCAAGATTGACGTTTCCTCCTTCTATATTAGGTTCCCACTCACCTTCATTCCTTGAATAATCGAGATGAAGCATTGAGGTAACAGCATCCACACGAAGCCCGTCGGCATGGTAACGTTCCAGCCAGAACATGGCGTTGGAGATCAGGAAAGATTTAACCTCATTCCTGCCGTAGTTAAAAATATAGGATTTCCAATCCGGATGAAAACCTTTTCTCGGATCTTCATGTTCATATAAATAAGAGCCGTCAAAACGGTGAAGCCCATTGGCATCGCCGGGAAAATGAGACGGTACCCAATCTAAAATAACTCCAATATCATTTTTATGAAGCTCATCAATCAGAAACATGAGATCCTGTGGTGAACCAAAACGGGAAGTAGCCGCATAGAATCCTGTAATCTGGTATCCCCAGCTCGGATCATAAGGATATTCCATAACCGGCATGAATTCTACATGTGTAAAGCCCATTTCCTTTGTATAAGGGACTAATTTCTCAGCAATTTCCCTGTAATTTAAATATTTGTCCGGAGCATCATCCTGTCTTACCCATGAACCTAAATGGAGTTCGTAAACGGATATCGGAGCATCAAGACTGTTCTTTTTCCAGCGGCCTTCCATCCATTCTTTATCATTCCATTCGTACCATGTGGTGGAAACCAACGATGCGGCCTGTAGGTTCTGTTCCCAGCTTAAGGCATAAGGATCACTTTTTTCCAGTATTTCACCTCTTGCTGTTTCTATAGCATATTTATATAAAGTACCCCAGTTGAGTCCTTCAATAAAGCCTTCCCAGATCCCGGATCCGTCCCATCTCGGGAACAGAATATGATCTTTATGATTCCAGTTATTAAAATTTCCTATGACAGAAACTTTTTTTGCATTGGGAGCCCAAACCGAAAAATAAACGCCTTTTATCCCATCTTTTTCAGCAGCATGCGCTCCAAATTTCCCATACAGCTTATAATGCCGGCCTTCTTTAAAAAGGTAGACATCGTGGTCAGTGAACAGTGTATAGGTTTTAACAGAATTCATCAAGATATTGTTGTACTTTATTTTTCCCTGAAACTACGAAAATTCCCAGCAATAACGTTTAAATTATTAATCAAATAATTATTATGTTAACTACTTTCTTTTTAGCGTATTGATCAAATATATTATTTTTTTCATTCATTTTTTTATGATTTTAGAACAAACTTTTTTATAAATTTAGCTTTCAATTATATTAAACACAAATAATGAGGTTTGAACTTTATACTGAAGAAAGCGATGACAGAACGGTGTATATCACCGGAAATTTCAACAACTGGAACCCAAGAGATTCCAATTATCAGCTTAAACAGCTGGATCCGCACAATTATTTCATAGAGATCGGGAACGAAATCCTTCCGGATATTGTGGAATACAAATTCACCAAAGGAGGCTGGGAAAACGTTGAACTCGATAAGTACGGAAATATCACCCCCAACCGTAAAGCTGAAAAAACTGCCGGGAAAACATCTGATACTATAGAGAAATGGAGACTCAACTGGGGACCTTTCAAAAAGGAATTCTTCCCTATTGCAGAAGTTATTTCAGAGGAATTTTATATTCCACAGCTCGACCGTTACCGTAAAATATGGGCAGTTCTGCCATTTGATTATTATGTTTCTGATAAACGATATCCTGTGCTTTACCTTCAGGATGCCCAAAACCTTTTCAATGAAGGAAGCGGGTACGGAAACTGGGAAATCGACAAAAAACTTTCTATTCTTGCAGAATACGGCCGTGGCGACGTCATTATCATTGCGATAGAACATGGAAGCGAGGAGCGCATCAAGGAATATATTTTTGACAATGACAATATAGCCAACGGATCAGAAGGTAAAAAATACATCCGTTTCATTACAGATACATTAAAACCCTTTGTGGATGAACATTACCGTACCCATAAAGACCGTGACAATACAGGTATTGGGGGAAGTTCTTTAGGTGCTCTGATCAGTATTTACAGTGGATTTCTTTATCCCGAGGTCTATTCCAAACTGCTGATCTTTTCCCCTTCACTTTGGGTGGAACCGAACAATAACTTTCCGATGATGAACTTCAGGGTTCCTTTTAAAACAAAAATTTATCTTTATGGCGGCGGTCAGGAAGGTTCTAAAATGGTAAAAAGAATCCATGTTTTTGAAGAATATTTAAAACGCTGGGAAAAGAAGAACCTTTTTGATTTTGAATTCAAGACCAGCATCAATCCGGAAGGAACGCATAGCGAATTTTACTGGTCACAGGAATTCCCAAGAGCAATTGAATGGCTTTTCTATGACAATACTGAAAATCCGGTAGAAGTAAAACCACAACAACAGAGCATTAAATTATGAAATTAATCAATAAAAAAAATAAAAACTATAGCCAGATTTTCCAACTTTTCACCGAGGAAGAATGGACAAAATCCAGCAAAAATTATAATAAAAATGTTTCCTCTTTTTTCTCGGGAAAGAAATATGAGGTATTCATCCATACCGACGAAGAAAGTGTTACTTATCTTATTGGTTTAGGAAAATCTGCACTACAAAATTTCGAAGTACAGCAAGTTGCTGTTAAATTCACCCAAACCCAGAAAGAAAAGCTTCAGGCTGCTTCTACTCTTGTTTTAGCAGACTTCCTTAGTGAACGACAGTTTGAAGAATTTGTAAAAGGCTTACTTTTAGGAACATATAGTTATCCATTCAATAAAAAACATGTATTCTGGAACACTAAATTTGAAATTCACTTTGAAAATTTCAGCCAAAAAAAACTAGATACCATCTGTTCAAAAGCCGAAGCGCTGGCCAACGGGCAAACTGCCTGCCAGGAATGGCTGAATAAGCCAGCTAATCTAAAGAAACCGGATATCCTAAGTGCCTATCTTAAAGGTTTAGCGAAGAAATACGAATTAAAATATACGGCGTTCAACAGGAAAAAGTGTGAGGAGCTTGGATTGGGCGCTTATCTCTCAGTTAATCAAGGAAGTGCTTATGACGCTGCTTTTACGATCATCGAATATAAAACTACGGTTAAAAATGCCAAAACATTAGGCCTGGTAGGAAAATGTGTCCTTTTTGATACGGGAGGTATTTCCCTGAAGGATCATAACAATATGCATTATATGAAATCTGATATGGGCGGTGCTACAGCCGTTATCGGAACACTGATCTACGCTGCAGAAATGAAACTTCCGGTGAACATCGTTGCTGTACTTCCTATCACGGACAATGCTATTTCTGAGAATGCTTTTCTTCCAAGCGATGTCATTACAGCCTATAACGGAAAAACCATCGAGGTGCTTAATACAGATGCAGAAGGAAGAATGATTCTTGCCGACGGCCTTTCTTATCTGGCTAAGAATTATAAAACAGATTTCCTTATTGATCTTGCCACTTTGACCGGAAGTTCTGTGAGGATGTTTGGTGATACTTGTGGGGCCTTATTTTCCAATAATGAGAAACTGAAGGATCTTCTGATAAAAACTGGAGATATCACTAATCAAAGACTCTGGAATCTTCCCTTGTGGGACGTTTGGAAAGATGACATTCAGTCTGATGTGGCAGACCTTAAAAATATATCAATGAAACCGATCGGTGATTGTATTATAGCAGCAAAATTCTTAGAACAGTTCATTGAAAACCATCCAAAATGGGCACATCTTGATATCGCAGGAGTTGCTTTTGGAAGTACAGGATATGCAAAAGAAAAAGCAGCAACCGGCTTTGGAGTGCAGTTACTGGCCGATTTAATTGAAAATTATCATTAAAAATTAGTTTTTTTCAAAATTTCTCTGTATACTTGAGTATAGATTCTCAAAAACGCAGTTTATTTCTATTTTTAACATTAAATAATCAATAGAAATTTACTTTTATATTTGATAATTTACTAAAAATATAAAAACATTATATGGAGGAGAAAACTATAGTATGTATTTCGTGCTATTACAAGGGCTATGACTTCATGGATGAAATGAAAAAGCTCGGTAACAAAATTATCTTAGTAACATCGGAGAGTCTTAAGGAGAAAAACTGGCCATGGCAAGCCATAGATGAAGTATTCTATATGCCTGAGCTAAAACCGTCGGTCTGGAACCTGGAACACCTGGTTCAGGGTTTTTCGCACCTGATGAAAACCAGAAAAATAGATGCTGTTGTCGCTCTTGATGATTATGACGTAGAAAAAGCAGCACTGATCAGAGAAACCTTTCGTATTCCCGGAATGGGACAGACCACACACCGGTATTTTAGAGACAAACTGGCCATGCGTAAAAAAGCTAAAGATTCAGGAATTAATGTTCCTGAGTTTACAGCAGTTTTTAATAATGATGAGGTCAATCGTTTTATAGAAAAAGTTCCTGGTCCCTGGGTATTAAAGCCTCGTTCGGAAGCATCAGCATCAGGCATCAAGAAATTATCCTCCAAAGAAGAGCTTTGGAACGAACTGGATGCTCTTGGAGAAGAGCGCCATCTGTTTTTATTGGAAAGCTTTAAGCCCGGTGATGTTTATCATGTGGACAGCCTCACTTTTAATAAAGAAATTGTATTCACTTCTGCATCCAAATATCTTGCTCCTCCCATGCAGGTTTCTCATGAAGGCGGTGTATTCAGATCGAAAACATTGGGACGATATTCGGAAGAATTTAAAGCCCTTGATGAGGTAAATGCAAAGGTTCTTTCCAGTTTTGGGCTTCTCAACGGAGCTACCCATACTGAATTTATCCGGGGAAAGGCAGACGGAAAATGGTATTTCCTTGAAACCTCTTCCAGGGTTGGTGGTGCACACATTCCGGATCTGGTAGAAGCTTCCAGCAATATTAATATCTGGCGTGAATGGGCAAAAATTGAAGATGCCTTATTACGTGGAAAGAGCTACGAAGCCTCAAAACCCACCGGTTATTATTCAGGTCTTATCATTGCTTTGATCAAAGATAAACATCCTGATTACAGTGCCTTTGAAAGTGAAGAAGCTGTAAAATTCCTTCCGATCGACCATCACGTTGGAATTGTCTACAAATCCAGCGATCCGGAGATTATACAGGAAAGATTGGATAGCGCTGCAGAAAAGATCCAGGCAGAAATGTTAAATATCCTTCCGCCTAAAAGCAAATTGACAAGCTAAACACAATAAAAGAAATTTATCAATGCCGCATATAGAACATACAGATTATTATTCAAATATATTAGGAACAAGCCTTAAAGTAGAAGTTACCGGACATTATGGACACCCGATCATCATGTTTCCAACTTCTCAGGGCCAGTATACTCAAAACCATGATTTTCATCTAAACGGAAGTATCAACTGGTTCATAGAACAGGGAAAAGTAAAGCTATACAATGTTCAGACCATTGATGCATGGAGTTTTTATGATGAAACGATTTCTCCTCAAAAAAGAATAAAGAATTATGAGCTGTACATGCAGTTCCTGATCCAGGAATTTATACCGTATATCCAAAAGATTCACAAAACACACCGTGTAGCAGTGGCCGGAGCAAGTTTTGGAGGTTATCATGCCGCTAACTTTGCCTTCAGGTTTCCGGATGTGGTTTCTCATCTGTTCTGCCTTTCAGGAGCTTTCAGCATCAGGAATTTCATGGACGGATATTCGGATGAACTGGTTTATTTTAACTGCCCGAAAGAGTTCGTAAAGAATGATGAAGCCTGGAAATATAAGCACATGCACATCGTACTGAGCACCTCTGATCAGGATATCTGCAGGGATAAAAACATTGAAATGGCTGACATTTTAAGATCAAAAGGAATAGATTTCTGGTATGATGAGAGAAAATGGATCAATCACGACTGGCCATTATGGAGGATGGTTTTTCCAACATTTATAGGTGCGTTTTTTTCCTAGAAAACCGTACATTTAAGAAGATAAAATAGTAAAATATACACCAATTAAAAACAGAAATTATGGCAAAAAAAGTGGGAATTCTATTCGGTATGGAAGATACGTTTCCTTGGGCATTTATCGACAAGGTAAATGAATTGGGCGGCGGAGAGATCATTGCTGAACCGGTAACTATTGACAAACTGGAACAGGGTGCTGATTATGGTTATGCAGTCATTATCGACAGAATTTCGCAGGATGTTCCTTTCTACAGAGCTTATTTAAAAAATGCAGCACTGAACGGAACTTATGTAATCAATAATCCGTTTTGGTGGAGTGCCGATGAAAAATTCTTCAACAATGCATTGATGTCAAAACTGGGTATTCCTCTGCCTAAAACGGTACTGCTTCCTTCGCACGAAAGACCGACTAACACTTCAGAAACCTCATTCAGGAACCTGAAATTTCCCCACGACTGGGAATATATTTTTGATTATGTAGGGTTTCCTGCTTACATGAAACCTCATGATGGTGGTGGATGGAAAAGTGTATACAGAGTGGAAAATCCTGACGATCTGTGGAATAAATTAAGTGAAACAGAGCAGTTGGTCATGATGGTACAGGAGGAAATTATTTTCGATGATTACTACAGGGTGTATTGCCTGGGTAAAAAATACGTTCATATTATGCCTTATGAACCCCGGAATGCTCCTCACTTAAGATATGCCACAACGCATCAGACGCAAGGAGAAGAGCTGGAAAAATTATTAAAAACCATTCATGATTACACGATTACCATGAATGAGGCGCTGGGCTATGATTTCAATACAGTAGAATTTGCGATCAGAGATGGAATTCCCTATGCTATAGATTTCTGTAATCCGGCTCCTGATGCAGACAGAAATGCTGTAGGGGAAGAAAATTTTGCATGGATTGTAGAACATTCTGCTAAGCTGGCTATTGAAAAAGCCAAAGAATATGTTCCGGGAAAAACCAATATTTCATGGGGAACTTTTGTAAAAGATTCAGCCAGATAAACTTAAAAAAATAAAAAACACGAAAAGAAATGCATCAGTTTACTATAGGAATCGAAGAAGAATATCAGATCATTGATGTTGAGAGCAGAGACTTAATATCTCATGTTTCCAAGATCATCGAAGGTGGAAAAGCCGTTTTAAGTGAAAATTTAAAACATGAGATGCACGAATCCATGATTGAAATGGAAACGGGAATCTGCCAGAATATCCAGGAAGCACAAGCTGAATTAACAAATTTAAGAAGGCACCTTATCAATACTGCTCACGAACAGGGCTTGCGTGTATCCGGTGGCGGAACACATCCTTTTTCAAATTGGGAACATAACACAATCACCAATGGGGAACGTTACAACAAAATTGTAGACGATATGGGCGATGTTGCCCGTGGTAATCTTATTTTCGGACTGCATGTACACATCGGGATTCCGAGCCGTGAAGAAGGAGTAAGAATTCAGAATGTAATGCGCTATTTCCTGCCTCATGTTTACGCCTTATCGGTTAATTCTCCATTTTGGATTGGTAGAAATACAGGATTCAAATCTTACAGACAGGAAATCTTCGTGAAATTTCCGAGGACGGGAATTCCAAGTTATTTTAATTCCCTTGCAGAATTTGACAGCTATGTTGATCTTCTGGTAAAAACAGGAACAATTGACAATGCAAAGAAAATATGGTGGGATCTGAGGGTTCATCCGTTCTACCCTACTATTGAATTCAGAATCTGTGATATGCCTTTAAGAATAGAAGAAACAGTCTGTCTTGCCGCTATCATGCAGAGTTTAGTAGCTAAAATCTACAAATTGCATCAGCAAAACTTAAGTTTCAGAAGCTACAGAAGATTATTGCTTAATGAAAATAAATGGAGGGCTTCCAAAGATGGAATACATTCCCATTTAATTGATTTTGGTAAAGAAGAATCTGTTCCCTATCCTGATCTGTTAAAAGAATTGCTGGAATTTATTGATGATGTAGTAGATGAATTAGGATGCAGAAAAGAAGTTGAATACGCATGGACTATTTTGAAAAACGGAACCGGAGCCGACAGACAGCTTAAAGTATATGAGGAAACAGGTGATTTGACAAAAGTGGTAGACTATATGATCTCTGAAACAGAGTATAGCATAACACATGGCGAAACGGCTTCATAATATTTTCGGTAACTTTGTAAAAAATATGAAGTAGTATGAAAGATATTCGAATTGCTTTGGTAGACATGAACAACAATCATGTAAATCAGGGCTTTAGAAATATTAAAGAAATTTCGGAAGCATTCCAAAAGAGCTGTGAAGAAAACGTTATCATCAAAACATTTGATGTAAGGTTTAAGGATGAAATACCGGACATTAAGGATTTTGACATCTTTATTTCTTCAGGTGGGCCGGGAAATCCTCACAGGGAAGGTTTGGAATGGGAAGAAAGATATGCCCATTTCCTGGATTCCGTTTTGGAGCACAACCAATATAATGAAGATAAAAAATATCTTTTCCTGATATGCCACTCATTCCAACTGGCAAGCATTCACTGGAAACTGGGTAATATCTGTAAAAGACGATCTTATTCTTTTGGGGTAATGCCCATTCATAAAACAGAAGACGGGGAGCAGGAATTTTTATTCAAAAATCTCCAGGACCCTTTCTATGCAGTAGATTCAAGGGCTTATCAGTTCATTGAACCAGATATGGATCGTTTTGATGAATTAGGAATGAAAATCACGGCTATTGAAAAATCCAGACCGCACATTAACCTTGAAAGAGCGGTAATGGCAGTACGCTTCTCAGATGAAATATTCGGGACACAGTTCCATCCTGAAGCTGATCCAAAAGGTATGATTGAAAACCTGAAAGATGAGAAGAACAAATTAGCGATGATCGAAAACTTCGGAATGGAAAAATATCTTGAAACGGTAGATAGAATAGATGATGAAGACAAGATCATTCTCACCAGAAGCCAGATCCTGCCAAGATTCCTTCAGTCAGCAAAAAAAAACATTTTGAAAGGAAGTGAAGCTTTAGCTTAAACATTTTTGAAATAGTAATATACTTCGACTTCGTTCAGCATGACATTCTAATACAATCTGTCTTTTTGAACCGTCACGAAGTCAAAGCATACACACAAAATTATCAATCACTAAATCGGGCAGGAATGCTCGATTTTTTAAAATCAAATCACAAAGAAAAAATATGATCCCAAAATACAGAAAACAGTTCAATCAGGAGTTTTCCCAGAAAAAATACGAACAGCTTAAAGGTATTCTTACACATAAAGGCGGCATAGAACCAGGCTTCAGAATTTCAGAAAGCCCCATTTTCCTCTCAAAAGAATTTAAGAATAAACTTCTTGATGCCAGTGAAAGTGTAATTGACCAGATCAAGGAAATTCCGGAAGAAGTCCTTTATAAAGCGGTCCCTGATAATTGCAGGGTTCCTAATGACACAAAGCAACCTCACTTTTTTACGATAGATTTTGGGATCTGCCGAAGTGAAAACGGAGAAATAGAGCCGCAGCTGATCGAGCTACAGGCTTTTCCCTCACTGTATGCTTTTCAAAAGACTTTTGAAGAAACCTTTTGTGAGGTCTACCCTTTTCTGTCTGAGATTAAAAACAAAATGCCCAATGATGAGTTTAAAAACCACTTAAAAGAACTTATCGTAGGAGACGAGAATCCTGAAAATGTTATTTTGCTTGAGATATTTCCAGAGAAGCAGAAAACAGCAATAGATTTTGCATTAACAGAAAAGTTACTGCGAATAAAAACAGTATGCCTGACGAAAGTAAAGAAAGAAGGCAGAAAATTGTTTTACGAGAACAGTGGAGAATCCGTCGAAATCAAAAGGATCTACAACCGTGTTATCTTTGATGAATTAGATAGAATCCCTGATTTAAAAGCCGGATTTGATTTCCGTGAAGATGTTGATGTAAAATGGATCACTCACCCCAACTGGTTCTTTAAGATCTCAAAGTTTCTTCTTCCTATGCTGAAACATCAGTTTGTTCCTAAAAGTTACTTCCTGCACGAGTTTCCGGAGCATGAAAGTTTAGAAAATTTTGTTCTGAAACCTTTATTTTCATTTGCAGGAAGCGGGGTGAATTTAGATCCGACAAAAGAAATTACAGAAGCTATTGAAGATAAAGAAAACTATATTCTACAGCGGAAAGTAACTTATGAACCTATTTTTGAAGATATTAACGGAGACTTTTCAAAAGCAGAAATAAGGCTTCTTTATATCTGGCACGAAAATGCAGATCGTCCTATTTTACTGGAAAACCTGGGAAGAATGACCAAAGCTGCCATGGTGAATGTAGACTTTAATAAGAAAGATGCGATTTGGATTGGGAGTTCTAATGCATTCTTTGAATAAAAAAAACAAATGAACAAATGATAGAAAAAATAGCGATTTTAGGTGATTTTAATCCTGCACATTACACTTTACACCAATTAAATAACACAACGAGGGATGTCCAGAAAGTCTTAAAAAAAGAGATTCAATTTGATTGGATCGCCACCGATATTTTTGATTCAAAAATTGTATTTGAAAAACAAAACTATAAAGGTTTATGGGTAGCACCCGGAAGTCCGTATAAGGATAGGAATGGTGTACTTAATGCCATCCGCTATGCAAGGGAAAACAGGATTCCAACTTTTGGAAATTGTGGAGGATTCCAACACATGATTATAGAATTCGCCCAGAATGTATGTGGTATACAAAATGCCGGCAATGAAGAAACAGCCCCTACAAGCCCAGATCTTCTGATAAAAAAATTAGCATGTTCCTTAAGAGGTGAGGAAGAAATTCTTAATATCACTGAAAAAAACAGCTTTCTGTACCAAATCTTAAAACAGGATACACTTTTAGGAAAATATAACTGTAGCTATGGGCTTAATGATCAATATATTAATAAATTAAGAGATCATGGAATGGTATTCACGTCGATTTCTGAGGATGGAAATTACAGATCATTTGAAATTACAGATCATCCTTTTTTTGTTGGAACATTATTCCAACCCGCTTTGACTTTTACCCTTGAAGCCCCAAACCCATTAATCATTGAGTTTGTAAAGAAGTCATTGAATCTTTAAATACTTCAGTAAAATAGTATAAAAAACAAGAGTTGATTTTATTATGAACTCAACTCTTATTATAGCTATAAACTTATAAGACCAATAAAGTGAAACAAGATAATGTGCTCATTTTTTTGTAATTTGTTTTTTGGATATAAATAATAACTTAACAATAAGCTTTTTGCTTTATAGAAACTTTACTGTATTAGAAGATAACTCTTATACAGTAAATAAAAATGATCTTATATGATTCTTAAAAATGTTGATGAACTGATTTTTCAGCCGCTTGGGCTGAAACTTTTAAATGTGGAAGATGATCAGGAATCTAAAGAGTATTGCGGCAGCAGCTTTATGCTAAACGGTTTGAATATAAAATTCCGAAGATCTAAAATAACGCCAACTAAAACAGGTCAGTTCGTCACCATCTGGAAGCGGGATGAAAATGGAGAAATATCTCCTTTTGATTCAGGTGATCCTTATGATTTCTATCTGATTTCAGGATCCAGAGATGATAATAGAGGTATTTTCATATTTCCTAAAGAGATTCTGGTAGAAAAAGGAATTCTGTCTCATGGGAAAAAAAAGGGAAAAAGAGGAATCCGGGTTTATCCAAGGTGGGATCCTACAGAAAGTAAACAGGCCATGGCGACTCAAAAATGGCAGACAGCCTATTTTCTTGATCTATCTCAGGATGAAGAATCATATCTTTCAAAAGCTAAGTTATTATTTAATTTAAAATAAAAAATAGCTTAGCGATTAGTGAGGCACTGGATAAAGCTATAGAACAGATATAAATTGAAATCAAGCAGGGATAATTTTATAAATTTCCGATACAAAAAGATTAGAAGCAATCCTATGCAACCATTAATCTATACAATATGCAAAAACATGACAGCATACAACAGCACGATAAGTCAGGCATACAATTCAACTCAACTGAAAACCCTTATCTATCTGCTGATATCCAACAAAAAATTCTTCAGCCTCGTAAGTTGTCTTCATATTTTATTGTGTTAATTGAAAGTGGCTCCATCAAATATAAATTGGACTTGCAGGACATTACCCTAACAGCCGGACAATTGCTTTTTGCAATGCCTAATCAGATTTTTATACCTCCGGATAAGGCAGATCATCTTAAATATTTTAAGGTACTGTTTGATGAAAACACTTTGGCATTGCTTCCACAACAATTTTCTTTTTTAGTTAACCCCTTAAACACACAAAAAATAATTCTTGACGATGCCACAAGGCAACGTGTACAAAAAGTTTTTGAAATTTTAAATCAATTACTTCAAACAGATAAAAATCAACCAGACACAGAAATAGTATTGGCTTATTTGAACTCATTATTGGCAGAATTAAATAGCGCCTATTTCAAAAACAAAGAGTCAGTAAATATTTTAAACACCAACTTGTCAAAATTTATTGAGTTTAAATTGGTTGTAGAAACACATCTCATTGAGCAACCGTCTATCCATACAATTGCTGAAAAATTAGCTCTGACCACTAATAGCCTATATCGTATTGTAAAAGAATATTCAGGAGTTTCCCCCAAGAATTTTTTTACCAGCCGTTTGATGATAGAAGCACAACGAAAACTGCATTATTCAAACCTTTCGGTAAAAGAATTGGCTTACGAATTAGGATTTAATGACGCTGATTATTTTTCTAAACTTTTCAAAAAATGTACCGGGCAAAGTGTAACTGAATTTTTAGGAAACACCCAGGATTTGTCGGGTAAATAAAGTGATTTGTCCATCTCCCTTCATATTGAGCACGATACATTTGCTTCATTAATTTTAAAACAAAAAAATGAAAACAGCATTAGTAACAGGAGCTAACAAAAGCATTGGCTTTGAAGTTGTAAAGCAACTTGTTCAAAAAGGAATTTATGTTTATCTCGGCAGTCGTAACTTACAAAACGGTGTGGAAGCCATTGATCAATTGAAAGCTGAGGGGCTAAACAATGTAGAAGCTATTCAGCTTGACATTACGGATGATGAATCAGTGAAAAATGCCCGCCTAGAAATAGGCAAAAAAACAAAAGTACTAGACATACTTATTAATAATGCAGGTATTTATGGTGGTCACCCACAAACTGCACTCGATGCAACTATTGACCAGTTTAAGGCAACTTATGATGCAAATGTTTATGGCGTAGTAAGAGTTACGCAGGCATTTATTGATTTACTTAAGAAGTCGTCAGAACCCCGTATTGTAAATGTAAGCTCAAGCCAAGGGTCAATTACCCTGCACAGCGACCCAGCCTATAAATACTACGACTACAAAGGTGTTGTATATCTTTCTTCAAAATCAGCTATGAATATGATTACCGCTGTTTTGGCTTATGAACTAAAAGATACCGCTTTCAAAATAAATGCAGTTTGTCCCGGATATACCAAAACAGATTTCAACGGTCATCGTGGGCCAGGAAGTATCGAAGATGCCGGAAAAAGAATTGTAAAATATGCTTTGATTGACAAAGAAGGAGCCACAGGTAAATTTTTTAGTGAAGAAAATAATCCTGAAACTGGTGAAATACCCTGGTAAAAACAAATACAACAGAAATGTTTACTACATTAAAATGAGTAACATTTCACAAAGAAACTGAAACACAAAAGGTATTCGTAAAACATTGCATTTAAACTATTTAAAATAAAAAAACGGCTGAAAATTCAGCCGTTTCTATATAAATTATGTATTCTTTATAAATTTTTATCGTCTTCCATAAGCTCACGGGTTTGATATTCCTGTACAAGGTCGATCGCATTAGATATCACATCACTTAAAGCGGTAATAAAAGTCCCGTCTTCAGCCATTCCCATAGCATGTTTTAAGGCTTCGATCTCTTTAGGAATAATCTCATAGCTCACATCTCTTCCTGCTTCATTGATCCCATCGATGATCAGTCCATTAATCTCTTCTTCAGTTCTTCCTCTAAGATGCTTTTCATTTCTGATAATGATATAGTCGAACATTCTTCCTGCAATTTTCCCACACTCCCTGATATCACTGTCTCGTCTGTCACCTACCCCGGAAATAATACCTATTTTCTTTGTAGACTCCACATTTTTAAGATAATCCTCGATCGCTTCATAGCCTGAAGGATTATGAGCAAAATCAATCAGCACCTTGAAGCTTTTGAATTTAAAAACATTCAGTCTTCCCGGTGTAAGCTGGGCACTCGGAATAAAAGTTCTCAGAGAATTGGAAATATCTTCAATGGCAAAACCGTAAAGATAACTGGCCAAACTGGCTGCCAGAACATTTTCAATCATAAATCTGGCCTTCCCCTCCATTGTAATCGGGAAGTCTTTGGCTTTTCCTATTCTGATCTTCCAGTCGCCCTTTTTAATGGTTACAAAACCCTCTTCGTAAACACAGGTAATTCTTCCTTCTTTAGCAAATTTTACAGTGTGAGGATTATTTTCATCCATACTGAAAATGGCAACTTTGCTGTCAAGATCATTGATGATCTTCATAGAATATTCGTTGTCTGCATTCAGGACGCTCCAGCCGTTTTTCTTTACACTGTCCAGAACAACTCTCTTTACCTTAGTAAGGTCTTTCAGGTTATGAATATCATTCATGCCCAAATGATCTTCTTCAATATTGGTTAAAACTCCGATATCACATTGTGAATATCCTAACCCTGAACGAAGGATTCCGCCTCTGGCAGTTTCCAGAACAGCAAATTCTACAGTAGGATCTTTTAGTACGAACTCAGCAGAAAGCGGTCCTGTGGTATCTCCTTTTGAGAGCATGGTATTTTGGATATAAATCCCGTCAGAAGTAGTGAAACCTACTCTATAACCGTTGCTTTTTACAATATGGGAAATCAGCCTCGTTGTTGTTGTTTTCCCATTCGTACCTGTTACGGCAATAATCGGAATTGTGTAAGGTTTTCCGGGAGGATACAGCATATCCACTACTGGCGCAGCTACATTCCTTGGAAGACCTTCACTTGGTGCCAGGTGCATTCTGAATCCAGGCGCAGCATTTACTTCTATGATCGCTGCTCCGCTCTCTTTTAATGGTTGTGTAAGGTTTTCAGCCATAATATCAATACCGCAGACATCCAAACCTATAATTTTGGACACTCTTTCAGCCATTGTTATATTTTCCGGATGCACCATATCTGTAACGTCTATGGAGGTTCCTCCTGTAGAAAGATTAGCCGTTGACTTCAGATAAACAACTTCTCCTTTTTGAGGAACTGTTTCAAGGGTATACTGAAGCTTTTCAAGAAGTTCCGAGGTATCCTTGTCTACTTCTATTTCAGTAAGGACATTTTCATGACCATAGCCTCTTCTCGGATCACTGTTTTCTTTATCGATCAGCTGCTGAAGATTAAGTTCTCCGTCACCTACTACATGAGCCGGAACTCGCCTTGCCGCAGCAACCATTTTATTATTGATGACCAAAACCCTGAAATCATATCCGGTAATGTATTTTTCTACAATTACTTTTCTTGAATATTTTTGGGCATGTTCCAGTCCTATTTTTGCGGCTTCCCAATCATTTACATTGATGGAAGAACCTTTTCCGTGGTTTCCGTCCAATGGCTTTAAAACGATAGGATAACCTATTTTTCTTATAACCTCTGTTAAACCTTCCTCATCTACAACCAGATCTCCAATAGGAACCGGAATAGCAGCATCATGAAGCATTTTTTTTGTCAGTTCCTTATTGCATGCAATATCCACAGCAATAGAACTTGTTTTTCCGGTAATTGTAGCCTGAAAACGTTGTTGATTCACACCATAACCTAACTGTACCAAAGAATTGGTCCCTAATCTGATCCAAGGGATTCTTCTGGAAACAGCTTCCTCTACAATACTTCCCGTAGAAGGCCCAAGGCGGACACGTTCCCTGATTTCTTTTAATTTATGAATACAGGCCTGAATATCATATTCCTTATTTTCAATAAGAGCTTCTGCTATTTTCACCGCTTCTTCAGCAGCATAGATTCCGGCATTTTCTTCAATATAATTAAAGACTACATTATATATTCCGGGTGTTTTTGTTTCCCTGGTTCTTCCGAAACCTACATCCATACCCGCCAGAGTCTGTATCTCCAATGCTATATGTTCAATCACATGTCCCATCCAGGTTCCTGTTTCAATCCTGTGAAAAAAACCACCTTCTACTCCTTCTGAACATCTGTGGGTAAACAAGGATGGAATCAGTTTTTCTATTCTTTCACGGAAGCCGTCTATCTTATTGGTAGGATAATTTTCCATTTCTTCCAGGTCCAGTCTCATCTGTATCAGCTTCTTTCTTCTGATACTCCAGATATTTGGTCCACGCAGTGCCTGTATCTTCTCAATTTTCATAATCTGTTTGCATTTTTATCAGTTAACAATAACTCCTTCAAAAATCAAAGATAATGTAAAAGCCTAAATGAAACTATACCACATTTAAAGATTTCTCAAAAAAAAATTAAAAAAAATTAACTATTCTAAAACATTAAAAATCAATTTAAATGTGGTATTAATTTCGTCAAATATTAATTATTTTTTAAATTTGTACCCTATGATGAAACCCGTTGGAAAATTAATAGTTATCGGAGGCGCTGTAAACAAAGGAAGTTTTGCAGAAACCGATTTCGACCAGAATATTGAAAAAAATCTTAACTTTTTTGAAAGAGGAATTTTGCGAAAGATTATAAATGAATCCAAGCATAAGGAAAATTCAGTCATTGAAGTAGTCACTACAGCATCCCAGATCCCCCAGATCGTAGGTACGGAATATAAAAAAGCTTTTGAATTTTTAGGAGCCAAAAATGTGAATATTCTTGATATTCATAACCGTGAGGAAGCTAATTCTGATGCTATGGTGGCCAGAGCCAATGCTGCAGATGTAATGATGTTTACCGGCGGTGATCAGTTGAGATTAACCTCTATTCTGGGTGGTACAAGATTTCATGATACCATTTTATTAAAATACCAGGAGCAGGATTTTATCTATTCCGGAACGTCTGCAGGTGCTGCAGCTGCCTCTGAAAATATGATCTACCAGGGAAGCAGCTCTGAAGCTCTTCTGAAAGGCGAGATCAAAACAACACAGGGACTTGGCCTTATAGATAATGTTATCATCGATACGCATTTCGTGCAGAGAGGGAGAATCGGGCGTCTTTTTCAGGCAGTTGTCAACAATCCGAGAACATTAGGAATCGGACTTGGAGAAGATACCGGACTTTTTATCCATAATGATGTAATGACTGCCGTAGGTTCCGGTCTGGTGATCCTTGTGGACGGAAGATTCATTAAAGATACCAACCTTACGAACATCAACCTCGGCGAGCCTATTTCAATTGATAATCTAACGGTACATGTAATGTCTATGAATGATCATTATGATCTTACCACGAAAAAATTAACCATCGAGAATTCTCAGTTTAACCCGATACCGCAGGATAAATAAAAAGTAAATAGTTAATGGTAAATTGTAAATTCATTAGCCATAGTTCTATACTTAACTTTAAAAATTGACCATTGACTTTTCACAATTGACAAATACAATATTATGAAAATAATCATCCACGGCGGTTTTTTCTCAGAAAGCGACCAAAGCCATGAAATTAAAACTGCAAAGCAGGACTCTTTAAAACAAATAGTACAGAAATCTTTTGAATATCTTCAGACAAATTCGGCCTTTGATACTGCAGCCTATGCGGTCTCGCTTCTGGAAAATGATCCTCTTTACAATGCAGGAATCGGCTCGCAGATCCAAAGTGATGGCGTAATTCGTATGAGCGCAGCTATCATGGATGGGCAAACACAGAAGTTAAGCGGTGTGATCAATCTTCAGGATGTGAAAAATCCAGTTTTTGTAGCGAAAGAACTGATTAAAGAAGATGACCGGGTTTTAGGTGGAAAAGGAGCCAAGATCTATGCAACTGAAAATGGTTTTGAAAATTTTTCTACTGAAATTCCACAAAGAAGAAGTGAATATGAGGCTAAGCTGAATAACGGCGGAAAAGGAACCGTAGGCTGTGTAGCTTTCGACAAAGAGGGAAAACTGGCTGTAGCAACATCTACCGGTGGAAAAGGTTTTGAAATCCCGGGAAGAATTTCAGATTCGGCCACGGTAGCAGGAAATTATGCCAATGCTTTCTGTGCAGTAAGCTGTACAGGGGTTGGAGAGGATATTGTAAGCAATGCCACAGCCGCAAAAATAGTGACCCGAACTACAGACGGCATGAGTCTGGAACAAGCTTTTAGCAAGACATTTGAAGAACTTAAAACAATAGATGGGTTTGCCGGAGCTATCGCAATCGATAAGGATGGAAATATCTATCATCAGGATTCTTATCCTACAATGGTCTTTGCAAGTTTTGATGGAGATCATTTTGAAGTCTTTCAATAATTTTAACATTTATTTATCATCTGATTGAATTTTTTGGCACGTATTTTACATGTTTAATAATAACAAATTTTAATACAACATTTAAAAATAGAAATCATGGGAAATAAGACAAAAGGATTATTAGCTTTATTAGGTATCGGTGCATTAGCATTCTGGAAATACAAAAATTCAACTCCGGAAGAGCAGCAGGCAGTAAAAGATAAAATCAATAATGCTAAAGACAATCTAAACAAATGGGGAAGTGATATTAAAAGCAAAGCCAATGACGTTGCTTCACAGGTTCAAAATAAAGTAGACGATGCTAAAACAAAAGCTGAGGATTCTTTAAGCTAAAAGCAAATTAGTTTTTTTAACATTCATATATAGAAAGTCATCATAGTCTTAGGATTATGATGACTTTTTGTATAATAATCTAATATTTTAATACATACTTTATTAATAGTAAACTTTAATTTTTGAACTAATAATATTCACATTTTAATTTTACTTCTTTGTCCCTTTTAAACTATAAACCAGAGGCATTTTATTGCCTAGTTTAGAAATTCTCCATTTCCCTTTTTCAAACTCCTCCACATGACTGAAACAAGGATATGGCGACCAGTCAAACTCCTGGAAGACTTCAAGAACAATATTATTGTCTATCAGATTCTGCAAAACTTCGGCTAATGAATGATTCCACATCACATATTCCTGAACGATATCCGCCGCCTTATCTGCATAGGTTCCTTCATAAGTTTCCACAATAGGCTTTTCATTAAAATAACTGTAAGCTATTTTTGTAAAATCATCGTCAAACATCCAGACAGCAGGATGAAATTCTGCCATTATAAATTGACCGCCCGGCTTCAGAAAATGACTGATGACTCCCGCCCATTTATTAAGATCAGGAAGCCAGCCGATGGTACCATAACTTGTATAAACAATGTCAAACTTCTGATCAAGAATATCAGGCAGGCTATAAACATCTGAACAGATAAATTTTGTACTGGTCCCGCATTTATCGGTAAGACCTTGCGCAGCCTCAATAGCTTTATCTGATAAATCTGCACCTATAACTTCTGCCCCTAATCTTGAAAGCGAAATAGAATCCTGTCCAAAATGACACTGCAAATGCAAAATATTCTTGCCTTTTATCTCTCCAAGAAGCTCAAGCTCTATAGAATTTAGCGAGCTTCGACCTTCCAAAAATTCATCTACAAAATAGAAATCTGATTTCAGATGTGGATCTACTTTGGCATTCCATGAGTTTTTATTGATTTCCAGATAGTTTTCCATGGTTGTTATTTTCGTTGATAAAATAGAGTTTTTAATTTTTTGAGATTAATTATGATGCTTGGATTGATAAATAGTTTGTATTTTACTGATCAATCATTTTCAGTAATAACAATTGAAGTGTACAGGCTGTAGAGTTTCCATCCCATTTTTTCATAGACTGCCTTTCCCTGTTCTGTTGCCACCAGAAAATTATTGGAAATACCTTTTGACAAAGCAATTTTTTCAAGCTCTCTTAATAAAAAGCCAGCGAGACCTTTTCTTCGGTAAGCTTCTTCCGTTACAATTCTGTCGTAAACAGCTAGATCATCTAGTAGCACAATACGGCCAATGGAAGCCTGCTCACCATTTTCAGCAATGATTTTGACTACCGTTGTGGAATTGTATTGTTCATGTTCGATTCGGTAACCTTCACAAAGACTTGCACCAGAACTTTTCATCGGCCTGAAACAGTACATCATATAACCTTGAGGCTGTACGATCCATTTTTCCGATACCTTACCTTTTACCTCATCAGGAGAACTGCAGACTTTGAGATAAATCCAGGGATCACTAATCTGTTCTGAAAGTTCAACAAAGTCATCATTGAGTTCAGAAAAAACATATCTTATTTTTTGCTTTTCCTCTCCTACTTCTATTTTAAAACCTGATTTATATCTGACGGGCAGTGGGAGTTTCCTGGACAACGACCAAGCTTTCAGCCATTTTTCTACCCTATCACGGGATATTTTGCTTTCCATGCTTTTGCCGTTCTATTTATGAATTATGAAAGCTGATCCAGCAATTTCTTTTTCTGTTCTGCAAATTCTTCTTCAGTCAAAATTCCGTTTTCCCTTAATTTACCCAGTTTTTCAAGCTGTTCAAAAATAAGACCGGAGGCTTCTTCCTTTGCCGGAGCTGTCTGCTGTTGAATTTTTTTCTGATTATAAATTTTATTGATAAATCCATAAAACCTTTCTGCATCCAGCCTGTCATAGAAACATTCAAATTCAATCACTCTATCTTTTGTATGGAGTTTGATTACCGGGGATATAGAATTGCTTACAAAACTCACTTCTGTGATCGTTTCGTTAGGGTATTCGTTCACCTTTACCGGTGAGAACATAGCTTTTGAGACAGAAACAATTCTTTTCGGGGTTACCAATAAAATTCCTGCATCTACAGTCTTCAAGAACTGTGCGTCCGTAGCAGCAAGAATTACTTCATCTATGGCAAGAATACGGGGTAGTTCTTTGATTTCTCCTTTTGTAAACATAGACAGATTGGCCCCTACCTGCTCCAGCTGATATTTTATTTCCTTCAATCTTCTTTTATAAAGATCATGAGGCATATCGTTGGACTCTGTAAACTGAACCAGACTTTCGATCTTCACTACCTCTGCTTTTTGTTTGGTCTGTAGCGTCTCCGGTTCAATTTTTCCTGTTTGCACAAGATTTTTGATATCATTGATACTGAAAGCATTCAGATTATACAGAAGCTCCTGATGAATGTTACTTACTTTATCCAGGCATTTATTGCATAGATTCCCTCCATCCGAAAGTTTATTTTCTCCTAGCAGGGTATCTATTGAAGTCAGCTCGGCATTACATAATGCACAGATATTGCTCATCTTTTATAATATTTTAAAGTTTAGCCAGCAGCTTTTTCTTTTGTTCTGCAAATTCTTCTTCCGTCAGTACACCCATTTCCCGTAGCTTCCCCAATTTTTCAAGCTGTTCAAAAATTACGGCAGAATCTTCTTTCTGTTCAGAAACCGGATGAATTGGCGGAGGTTGTATTGTTTGCTGTTGTTGTATCTTAGCTTGGATTTGATCTTCAGAACGGCCGATGTAGTCCTGTACGGCATCAAAGAAGTTTTTTGCTGCACTTTTTATATACAGTTTAAACTCAGCAGTAAAACCCGGCGTGTACACCTTTAAGGTAGAAGACATAAGACTGGTGTCATGCTGTACTGAACTGACTTTATGAAGCGGAAATTCGTTTTCAAACACACCTCCAAAAAACTTTTTATCAACGAAAATAATCCTTCTTTCTGTTGAAACTACAATTCCGTCCAGATTATTATGAAGATACTTTCCTTCTGCAATCGCAATAAGTTTTTCATCTTTATCAAGGACATTCGCCAACTCCTCTACTTCACTGTTCACTAAAAGGCTAAGTTTAGCACCTGTGGCTACAATTTGGTCTTTGATCTCATCAAGTCTGGAAGGTTCATCGGGCGTGTATGTGAATTGAATACTTTGAGACGGAGTCTCAACAATCCGGGGCTGGGCAATTTGTATGGTTTGAAATTGTTCAGTTTCGATAGCCAGTTCCTGTTCTGGGCCTGCATTAAGTAGCATATTTCTTATTTGGGTAATATTATAATTTCCAAGGTCAGATACAAGATCTTTATTGATATTGGTGGCTTTATTCAGGCATTTATTACAGAGAATTCCTCCATCTGAAAGCTTATTTTCGCCTAACAGCGTATCCATGGAGGTAAGCGGAGTTCCGCATAAAGAACATTCAGTGCTCATTTGGTTTTATGTTTAATAGTTTAGTAATTAATGCCAGGTATTTGCATTAATCCAAATTACAAATTTGTACTTACAATAAAGCTCATATTACAATTTTTCAAGTATTTTTTTCTTTTGTAAAGAAAATTCTTCATCTGTTAAAATTCCACTTTCCTTTAATCTTCCCAACTGTTCCAATTGATCTAAGGCTGTAGGCTCAGATTGATTTTGAAAATATTCTTTAGGGCGAGCCATAAAATCCCTTACTTTTTCACAGAATAATTCGGCATAATATTTTCCAACACCATCAATCTCCAGAATATTATCAGAAATATGAATGTCTATTGAGGCCAGCATCAAAGACTTTTCATACTGTATGGAACTTACTTTATCATAAGAAAAATCTTCTACTTTCAGTCCATACATAAATTCTTTGTCCACAAAAATCAGTCTTCTGTCTGTGGCTACTAAAATGATATGATGATTGATCGTTTTATTTCTTCCCTCAATCAAATACACTATTTTTTCATTTTCTGAAAGCACTTCCGGTAGTGCACGAATTTCTTTTCTGGCAAAAATGGTAGGATTGATATCTAATATTTCCAGTTCATCTTTTATTTCGTCAAGTCTTGATTTTTCACTCATTATTTGTTTTTATAAATGGCTGATATTACAAATTTAATTTTTTTCTAAAATACAGAAAACCATAATGCTATTATTTATACGAAATATTAAATCTAGTAATAATCTATTTACCTGTAAATGGGCTTAGGCTTATAATGAAAACAGGAAGCATTACCAATTGGTAATGCTTCCTGTTTTATATTTTTAGATCTTTAGATTATCCTAAAAATTCTTCCAAAGAAACTGTTTTCTGTTCTCCGGCTGTAAGATCTTTAAAAGTAACCGTCCCATTCTTGATCTCCTCTTCTCCCAAGAAAACAAGATTTTTAATTCCTTTTTTCTCTGCATAGGTAAACTGTTTGTTCAGTTTTGAGTTTTCAGGGTAAAGTTCAGCAGAGATACCTTTCTCTCTTAGCTTCATAATCAGTTTTAAAGCTTCTGCAGTTCCTTCTATGCCGAAATTAGCAAAAAGATATTCGACTTGAGTTGAAGCTTCCTGAGGGAAAAGATCAAGTTCTTCCATTACCAGATAAACCCTGTCCAAACCAAACGAAATCCCAATTCCCGGAATATTTTTAAGTCCGAAAACTTCAGTCAGATTATCATATCTTCCACCGCCGCCGATAGATCCCATCGCTACCTCATCTGCTTTCACTTCAAAAATAGCTCCGGTGTAATAATCAAGACCTCTGGCCAATGTAATATTGAACACAAGATTCTGCATATCTACTCCAAGATTCAGAGATTGAGTAAGAACAAATTCAAGCTCTTCTACTCCTTTAAGCCCGATTTCATTGTCTGCAAACTTCTCTTTTAGCTGAAGAAGATTTTCCAGTGCATCATCCGACTGATTGAATAAAAATTCTAATTTATCAATTGACTCCTGAGAAATTTCTCTTTCCAATAATTCCTTCACAACACCTTCTTTCCCAATCTTGTCAAGTTTGTCTAAAGCCACAGTAAATTCTATCAGCTTATCTGTAATACCAGCATATTCTGCCAAACCGGAAAGGATCTTTCTGTTGTTCATATGAATGGTAACAGGGATTTTAAGATCTGAGAACGATTTAAGATACAGCTGAACCAAATCCACTTCCTGTAATAAGCTTTCACTTCCCACTACATCAGCATCGCATTGATAAAACTCTCTGAATCTCCCTTTTGCAGGTCTATCAGCTCTCCAAACAGGCTGGATTTGATAACGTTTAAATGGAAATACCAATTGGCCATGATTCATAGAAACATACCGTGCAAAGGGAACCGTAAGATCATATCTTAAAGCTTTCTCTGAAATTTTCTTTGTTAGTCCCTGATGATTTTCAACACTTAATTCTTCTGCAGAAACCTTATCCAAATAGTTTCCCGAATTTAATATTTTAAAGATCAATCGATCCCCTTCCTCTCCATACTTCCCTGTCAGTGTTGAAAGGTTTTCAAAGCTTGGAGTTTCTAAAGGCTGGAATCCAAATAATTCAAAATTCTTCTGTAAAGTATTGATTATATATCTTCTTCTTGAAACTTCTAATGCGGAAAAATCACGTGTTCCTCTTGCTAAACTTGGCTTCATTTGCTGTATATCATTTTGATGTATGCAAAAATAAGGAATTGAAAGGACTTTTCCGAAACATAAAAGGCTGAAGCAGTAATCTCCCATTTAAGTCGCCTCTTAATCCATCACCATATAATTTCTTCTGGAAACTTTATCGCAAAAGAACATCTGCGATACTCCTGGAAAATTATAATTTTAAACTTACTTTTTAATAATCTTATGCTGAACTTTTTTTCCATTTTCAAAAGTAAACTCTACAAAATAGTTTCCATGGATCAATTTATTCATGCTTATTGAAGTGATTTTCCTGTCTTGTTCAGACTGAACCAACTTACCATCAACAGCATAAATAATTACTTTCACAACATTTATTTTTGAATTAATGTACAAAACATCACTTACCGGATTTGGATAAAAATTGAAATCTTTATCATTAAAAACTTCATTTACAGACAAACAGCTTGATGAATTTACGGTTACAGCTAAACGAGTAGTACTTTCGCAGGCTCCCACCACCTGAGAAGCATAGTAAGTTGTACCATCAACTAACGCCGTTGTATCAGGAAGTAAATTTCCTCCTGTCGGGGCATCATACCACTGTATGTTCGACCCTGTAACCACAAGGTTTGCTAAAGTCTGTGATGAACAAAAATTTTGTGATAAATTTCCTGTAGGAGCCGGAGTATTTCCCTCACAGATTTGAAAAATCACATGGTCTAAAAAAGCAAAATTTCCAGCCTGATTAATATTATTTTTTACTCCCTTAAAATTTACTCTATTTGTTCCTGCAGGAAGAAGGATATTTTTGGTAACCCATTGACTGGCTGTTGGTGTAAAAAAAGAAGGAATCGTGCCACCAGTATTTAATTCTCCTGTCTTACCAATTTCATAATCGTGAATTAGAGTATATGTTTGTCCGCCGTCCGTTGAGTATTCTAATAAAATGTGATCATCTGCAAAAATGGTTTGAATAGCCGCAGGCATGGTATATCGATTAGCTGCTGCAAATTGAAATGAAACACCAACAGGTGCGTTATTGGGATTGTTTAAAACCGGTGACTTGACATTATAGGTAGAGAGTCCCAGGCTGTTATAAAAATTATACATTAAACTTCCACCTGTTCCTCCATTCGGAGAATCTACTGATGTATTTTCAACGACAATTACGGAAGGGTTAGAATAATCCCATTGAGATTGAGTGGCAGTACCGCCAAAATCTTCAGTATATGGAAGGTTTACTTGAGCTCCAATTACCATTGGAAAAAATGCGAAAAGCTTAAAAAATCTAAAATAATTCTGTTTCATATAATATAGCATTAAATTTTTAAATGTCTTAAAATTGATGGAACCAATATTAATACTATGTTTATCTATTTTAAAGACATTGACTTTTAAAATTCGCGAAATATAAAAGAATGAAATTTTAAAAGGCTAGAAATCAGCTATAGAAACAAAAAAATAGAAAGCTAAATTTTCAGGAAAATTATTCAATTCATTTTAGCAATTTCCTTATTTCGCTTTTTAACAAGCATAGGTTTATCTAATACAGCTTCCTAATTTGGATTATGATTAAAAAAGCTGAAGAAGTAATCTTCTCCAGCTTTCGATGCATTCTCATTGTTCAGTCTGAAAAAATCAGACACTTTCCAGGATCTCAAGAATTTCTTCACCATAATTTTCTATCTTATGCTTTCCGAAACCTTTAATCTCAAGCAGTTCTTCCTTTCTGGCAGGTTTATACTTGGCTACAGACATCAATTCTTTATTGCTTGCGATGAAGTAGATCGGGAGATTCTGTTCTTTAGCCTTCTCAGATCTCCAGTATTTCAGGGCATTTAGAATTTGTTCTTCATCAAAGCTTAAAGCATCATTTTCTACAGAGTATTTCACTGCCTTTGGCTCTTTCACCGTACTTTTTATAGTTTTAAGTTCTTCAAAGTAGAGGATTACGGACCAATAACTTTCTTCGTTTACAAAAGCAGTTTCTACTTTTATAATTTCATTCAATTCCAGGAAATGATCAAGCATTTTCTGATCTTTATAGAGAAATTCTTCTGGAAGTCTGATTTTAAAAACTTTTACTTTCATCATCTGTATTTTTAGAATTTATTTCCCACCTAACAGAAGAATTTCATCTACTCTTATTTCGGTAATATACCGCTTAACGCCATCTTTATCATCATATGATCTGTACGTAAGCTTTCCTTCAATGGCAATCTCTTTTCCTTTCGGCGCATATTTCTGAAGAATCTCAGCTGTTTTTCCAAAAGCAATCAGGTTGTGCCATTGGGTTTCCTCTACTTTTTCTCCTTTAGCATTGGTGTAATGATCGCTGGTTGCCAGAGATACACTTGCCTTTAGACTTCCGCTTTCGAAGTTTACTGTTTCAACTTCTTTTCCTGTGTAACCAATTAATGTTACTTTGTTTCTTAGTGACATAGCTTTAAAATTTTAAGATTAATAATTCAGATAAGAGACGTTCACTGTCTTTCTCAAATCTCTGTTGCAAAGATTGTTACACTGCAGCACTTTAATCGGTTATAAACTATTTAAATTCGTTTGTAGTCGTTTGCAAACGAATATTTCCGTATCTTTGAGAAATTTGCAGGAGATGATTATGAAAAGGCGAAATATTATCCTGAAGACAAAAGGTTTTTACTGGAATTTGAGGAAAATGTCAGCCATTATGAAACTTTCGAATATTGATTAAACAGAAATAAATTTTGAAGAAAACAATAAAAAGAACATTTAGAGTTTCCAAGTATGTAATCTATAAAGAAACTCTGGTTGATTATAAAGAGCACTTCTGGTCATTCCTGGGAGCATTTGTTGGAATAGGGCTTATTGCCTTTATTCAGTCGCATTCTGTATCAGCCACTGAAAATATATTCCTGATCGGTTCTTTCGGAGCTTCCAGTGTTTTGATCTATGGTGCTATTCAGAGTCCTTTGGCTCAGCCAAGAAATCTGGTAGGGGGACATGTAATTTCTGCCATTGTAGGGGTTACCATATATAAGATCGTTCCTGACATCATCTGGATATCCGCACCATTGGCCGTAGCTTTTTCTATTGTACTGATGCAGTATACCAAAACACTTCATCCACCCGGAGGTGCAACAGCTCTGATCGCAGTAAGTTCTGTAGGAAAAATTCCCGAATTAGGTTATTGGTATGTTGTTTCTCCTGTTTTGTCAGGCTGTATCATACTTTTGCTTGTTGCTCTTTTATTCAATAATATAACATCGAACAGAAGCTACCCTTCCCACAGCAGGTTTAAACGGTTATTAAGAAAAAAGCATCAACATACACACAAAATGAAAAAATAACAGCATGGAATGTCTTGAATGTGGCGAAAAAATTATCGGCAGATCGGATAAAAAGTTCTGCAATGACGCCTGCCGGAATGCCTACAACAATAAGCAGAATAAAGATTCTACGAATCTGATGCGGAATGTGAACAATAAGCTCCGTAAAAATTACCGTATTCTTCTTGAACTGAATACAGACGGGAAAGCAAAAGTTCAGCGATCAAAGCTGGACGGCCTGGGTTTTGATTTTGATTATTTTACCAATCTGAAGGTTTACAGAAATGGCTCAGAGTACAGATTTATTTATGACTACGGCTATAAACTTCTGGAAGATGATTTTGTCCTGATTGTAAAAAACCAGGCATAATCCCACAACATTACAAAAAATAATATTATGAAAGAAACCGTTCTGATAACTGGTGCCGGCGGTATGATCGCCAGGGAGCTGTCTAAGAAATTAGAGAAGGAATATACCGTAAGATTTCTTACCCGAAATAAAAAGCGTGATCATGATTTTGAATGGGACATCAAAAAGGGAACAATGGATGAATCTGCTCTCGATAATGTTTCCCACATCATTCATCTGGCAGGAGCCAACATTTCTGAAAAACGCTGGACTAAAGAAAGAAAGCAGGAACTGATCTCCAGCCGTGTAGATTCTGCAGCGCTACTTTTAGACACTGTAAGGAAGAAAAAAATTAAGCTTAAATCTTTTATATCGGCTTCGGGGATCAATTATTATGGTACCGTAACTACAGATAAAATTTACAAGGAAAATGATCCGCCCGGAAACGATTTCCTGAGTGAAGTGGTCGTTTTATGGGAAAGATCGGCAGATGATTTTAAAGAGCAAAATCTGGCCGAAAGAGTGGTCAAAGTAAGAACAGCCGTGGTTCTTTCCAAAGAAGATGGGGCACTCAAAAAGATGATTCCCACCATACAATATGGCATAGGCTCACCATTAGGAAGCGGAAAGCAGTATATGCCATGGATCCATATTGAAGATATATGCTCTATTTATGAGACCGCTTTGAAAAATACAGATATGGATGGTCCCTATAATGCCGTTTCTCCTCAACATACTACCAATGAAGATTTAACAAAAAAGATTGCTGAAGTATTGAAAAAAACTCTATTTATGCCCAATATACCCGCTTTTGTTTTAAAGCTAATTTTTGGAGAGTTGGCAAATGCGCTGTTGGAAGGTTCAAGAGCTTCTGCACAAAAAATTCAGGATATCGGGTTTAAGTTTAAATTCCCTGACCTTAAAGAGGCTTTGGAAAATCTTTTGAAAACAGAGAAATAGCATCAAAATAGACCTGCTTGCTTCAACATTGTTATGAATAATTACTTACATTTTAATATTGTCCATAACTTTATCGAGTAAATTTGTTAGTGTTTTTAATTCTTCTTTGGTTAAAATATCAGCAGCCTGATCTGCCACTTTTTTTCTGAAGTCTTCAGAATTATTGATTAAAAATTCACCTTTTTCTGTCGCTGAAAGATTAAATATTCTTCTGTCTGTACCGTTTTGCTTCTGCTCAATGAGGTCACTACTCATCAGAAACCTGATCTGCTTTGAAACTGCTGCCTGGCTTACATTAAATGCTGTAGCAATCTGTTTTCCGGTCACTTCCTGCTTCCGGTAAATATATTCGATGATATTATAATGGGTGGCAGTAACGCCACTTATATTCCCTTTGTTCATATTGGCCAATATAAAACACTGAAGATCTGTAAATATATTAAAAAATTGATCTTTTGTTTTCATAAATTACTTAACTTAGTTAACTATTAACAAAGTTAATGAAAATTATAATGAAAGACATTATCATTACCCACGCCAGGCAGAATAATCTGAAAAATATTTCACTGCGGATCCCAAAAAATAAAATTACGGTATTCACAGGAGTTTCCGGATCCGGGAAGTCTTCATTGGTATTTGAAACCATTGGTGCCGAGGCGCAGCGACAGATCAATGAAACACAAAATAGTTTTATAAGAAACCGTTTGCAGCATTTTGGCGTTCCGAATGTTGATAAAATAGAAAACCTGAATGTTCCTTTTATCATCAATCAAAAGAGATTGGGAGGAAATGCCCGGTCTACAGTAGGAACTGCCACAGATATTTATGCCTCCCTGCGGCTGCTTTTTTCCAGAATAGGACAACCGTTTGTGGGTTATTCCAATGTATTTTCGTTCAACAATCCGCAGGGTATGTGCCCGGAGTGTGAAGGCTTGGGCTATGTACAGGCCGTCGATATTGAAACTCTTTTTGACAAAAATAAATCACTGAATGAAGGAGCCATCCGGTTTCCGACATTTCAGCCGGGCGGATGGAGACTGACCCGGTATACCCATTCAGGTTATTTTGATAATGATAAGAAACTCCGGGATTATACGGAAAAGGAATGGGAAATATTACTGAATGCTGAAGAACACAGCCCGAAAAACCCATCTAAAGAATGGGGCAAAACCGTTCAATATAAAGGAGTGATCCCCCGGATTGAAAATTCATTTCTGAAAAAAGATTCCAAAGAGAACGTCAGCCGGAAAGACAGTTTAAATCGGGTTATCATTACCAAAGAATGTCCTGTATGTAAAGGTAAACGTCTTAATTCAAAAGTTCTGTCCTGCAAGATCGAAGGTAAAAATATTGCAGACTGTACCTCATTGTCCATTGATGATCTGCTCATCTTTATACAGAATTTACCTTCTGAAACCTATGCTTCCATTATCAATGAGCTGGAAAAAAAACTGCAGAACCTCATCGACATTGGCTTGCAGTATCTGACACTGGACCGACAAACGGATACCCTCTCGGGAGGAGAATCTCAGCGGATAAAAATGGTAAAACAGCTCGGAAACAGCCTGGTAGACCTACTCTATATTTTTGATGAACCGAGCATTGGCCTTCATCCCAAAGATATTGACCGTATCGTGAATATCATCAAAAAAATAAGGGATAAAGGAAATACCGTTCTGATCGTAGAACATGATCCGGATCTTATTAAAATAGCCGATCTTATTGTAGATATGGGACCCGGCTCAGGGAAAAACGGTGGTAAAATCATGTATCAGGGAAGTTTTGCTCATCTAAAGAGTGCTAAAGGAAAAACAGCACACTATTTCAGTAAAGCACGTACTTATAACAAAGCCCCACGATTATCGAAAGGCTTTCTCAAACTGACAAACGGAAATCTTCATAATTTAAAAAATGTCAGTGTGAACATTCCCACAGGAATTATGAATGTGATAACCGGCGTAGCAGGATCAGGAAAAAGCACTCTGATCAATAAAGTATTACCTGTGTTCTATCCGGAAATTACTGTTGTAGATCAATCTGTTTTTACTGCCAGCAGCCGTTCCAACCTTTTAACGTATCTTAATCTGTCCAATACGGTCCGAAAACTATTTTCCCAGACCAATAACGTTTCGGAAAAACTGTTTAGCCGCAACGGAGAAGGCGCATGTCCCAACTGTAAAGGATTAGGTATTGAAAAAATAGACCTTGCTTTTATGGACGATATCGAGCAGCCTTGTGAGGTCTGCCATGGATCAGGATACAAACCTGAAGTTTTACAATATCTGTATCACGAAAAAAACATTGCAGATATCATGAATATGACGGTCTTGGAAGCTCTGCCGTTTTTTTCTGAATCAGGATTTCAAAAAGAACTTGGCCTCCTTATTAAACTGGGGCTTGATTATTTAACCCTCGGGCAGAGGCTGGATAGTTTTTCAGGGGGTGAAAGACAGCGCTTAAAACTTACCAAAGAACTTCATCATACCGATAAAATTATTGTTTTGGATGAGCCCAGCACAGGACTTCATCCCATTGACAATGAAAAACTGCTTTCTTTCTTTGACGAATTGGTGAATGCAGGGAATACCCTGATCGTTATTGAACATAATCTGGATATTATAGCTCAGGCAGACTGGATCATAGACATTGGTCCCGGAGCCGGAAAACTTGGGGGTACTATCGTATTTGAAGGAACTGTAGAAAACCTGCTATCAGCAAAACATTCCGACACTGCTACCTATCTGAAGAAACATTTGAAGGGCCACTAAAAACGTGACAATTTCGGTTTGGTTGTAGGATAAAATTTATCTTCTATATACTATATTTTAAGGAAAATTTAAAGGTCTGTTGGAAAAGAAATATTAATTTAGCCGTTATTCATCAGCCTCATCCGAGGGTTGAGTATTTAATATAATATTGAAGATATTCCCCATGCAGAATCCCAACATTACAATTCTTAACACAGAAATTCTTTCTGACAACTGGTATACTTTAAACAAAGTCACTTACAGTATTACAAAAAAGGACGGAAATTCAGAAACCCAGAGCAGAGAAGCCTACGACAGAGGAAATGGAGCCACCATTTTACTTTATAATAAAAATTTGAACACCGTTATTCTAACAAGACAATTCCGGTTACCTACTTTTATTAATGGCAATTCCACCGGAATGCTTATAGAAGCTTGTGCCGGTTTGCTGGATGATGATAACCCTGAAGAATGCGTAAAAAGAGAAACAGAGGAGGAAACCGGATATAAAATAACAAAGGTAGAAAAAGTCTTTGAAGCCTATATGTCACCCGGCTCCGTAACGGAAATACTGCATTTTTTTATAGCCGAATATGCTCCTGAAATGAAGATTGCAGACGGTGGCGGACTTGAAGAAGAAGGTGAAAACATTGAAGTTCTGGAGCTTTCTTTTGAGAATGCTCTTGCGATGATTGATACAGGCGAAATTAAAGATGCCAAAACCATTATGCTTTTACAGCATCTAAAAGTTAAGAATATTTTATAAAACCCGTTTACTTTTAAGATAAATCCATACAACACTTATAAAAACAACTATGATTCAGGATCATTTAACGATTAAAAACCGACATTCAGACTTTGTGAAAAAAGTGTGTGAATCTGAAATTATTTATGCCCTGAAAGGTGATAAAGGATATGCTGTCTCCTACTCCAATGAAATGGAAGATGAAGACGGTGATCCTGTACAGATGGTATGCTTTTGGTCTGATGAAGTGAGAGCTCAATCATGTATTGGAGGTGAATGGAGTGATTATCAAACCGATACCCTTGCATTAAATGATTTTCTTGAAAACTGGTGCCTCGGAATGAATAGTGACGGTATTATCGCAGGAATAAATTTTGACAATAACCTGTTTGGTTTTGAAGCCGAACCTCTGGAACTTATCTTAGAAATTATAGAAGAGCTTAAAAGAACAGACAAAAACATAACGCTTCATTCCTTTGAAAATATTCATGACCTTGAAACCCAGATCAAAGATGTTTTAAGCTAATTTTTTTAACTGAATTATTTTTCGATTCTTATTTAAACACAAAATATTATTTTTACAAAAAGCTTTCAAAAAGCAGACGCTATGAAAAAAACACTATTAACCATTGCTGTGATACTGTCTGCAACGGTTTGGGGACAAAAAACAACTCAGAAAAACAATAACCTGGTATTATACTCTTACCAGACTTTCAACTGTGACAATAAAGGGTATTTCGATCCGGGAAAATATAAGAAAGAGGAAATAGACGGTGTTTATAAGCTTTTATACCAATTCAATACCGGGCTATTTGACAATCATACTGTGTTCAAGCTTTCCGATCTCGATGATGTCCGTAAAAATAAAGATATTTATCTGCAGCAACTGGAAAAACAGTATCAGGAAAAGAAAAAAGAGCTGTATGACCTTAAAGTTATTAATCTTCCGGAATGGAAAAAGCTCCATCAGGAAACTATTGAGACTTTTGAAAATGAATATCAGCTGAAAAAAGAAGATCTTATCGCCTATTCTGATCCTTCAACATTAAAAAACAGTAAGTTTTACAGTACCTGCAAACCTTATATTGATGCCGTTTCATCTCCTGACAAACAGAAAATGTACGCCGTTTGGAAAAGCTTTGCCGAAGACAGAAGTAAAGACAATGCAGATCCCAAATCTGTAATAGATAGATTCAAGGCGCAATTCAATGATCCGAGGAAAGATGATTATGCACTGATTCAACTGATTGGGTTCGGCTATTACAACTGTGCGAATGGCAGCTTCAGACCAGAGCCTGATGAGGAAGGAACACTGTATGAAAAATTTGACAAGGTCTTTACCAAGCTGAAGCAGGATTGTGATGAACCGTGATTTTTCATTAAAGATTGAATTTTTTTTAAATTTATAATGGCAGTATCTGGTGTAGGTACTGCTTTTTATTTTAACATATTCATTCTTTATTCTTTATTCTTTATTCTTTATTCTTTATTCTTTATTCTTTATTCTTTATTCTTTATTCTTTATTCTTTATTAAAGAAATGATTGGTTTTTATTTCAGATAGCTGAACTGAGGTAGAAGGAATTCCATACTTAATCAGTCTGTCTATCATGTTTTCAAGATGGGCACTGTCTTTCAATACACATTCTGCAATGAGGCAGTACTCCCCTGTGATTCTTTTGCAACTGATGATTTCAGGAAACAGTCTGATATGATCTGTAAATATCCTGAATTCATCGTTTTTGAATTTCAGATGAATAATCACTTTGAGACCGTACCCCAACTGGTTATAATCAATATCTGCCGTAAATCTTTTGATGACGCCTGTATCTGTAAGGTTCTGAACCCTTTCTTTTGTAGCAGATTGAGAAAGGGAAATCATTCTCCCGAGCTCAGCATAACTAAGCCGTGCATTTTCAGTTAGCAATTGCAAAATTTTATGATCAATTTTATCTAAAACCATTTTCATTGTATTATTCAATTAAATCAGCTGAATTCATTAAAATTACAAAATTAAGCCATTAAATTCGCTTTAAAATAAAAATAATTAACAGGAAATTTGTCATAAAAAATATGACTACAATTGAATTTGCAGACCACGGAAGTACACCATTTGAAAAGCTGATCGGGCATAATATTCATATCCTGAAAAAATGGAACAGTCTTGAAAAAACTTTTTTCGAGAATACAGGTTTAGACTCTAATTTACTGGAACAGGTCCGCAGGACACTTGCGTTTGGAAACGGCTGTGAATACTGCATGGTAAAAGGCGGAAAAGCGGAAATCAGCACTTCTGATCTAAAAATATCCGTGGCTGTGGGCTTCGCAGAACTTTTTTGTAAAGATCACCATTCCATACTTAAAGCACATTTCGATATGTTGAGGGATTTTTTTTCTGAAAAGGAAATTTCAGAGCTATGCACGTTTATAAGTTTTATCACTGCCTCTCAGAAATTAGGAAAGATCTTTAATCTGACAGAAGAATATCAAAAAGATGCAGTGGTAGGTATGGACCAATTGGCTTTATTAAAAGACCGGAATTAATGAGTTAACATTACAACAACAGTATCCGATTGGTTACTGTTGTTTATTTTCTAGATACTCACTCCATGGATATTTTTCACTTCCGCCATTACAAAAGTGCTGTGTGTGCTTCCGATGGAATCTACTGAGCCCAGCTTATTAAATACAAAATCCTGGTAATGCTTCATATCCCGGACCTGAACTTTGAGCAGAAAATCAAAATCACCTGAGATATTATAGCATTCAGCAACCTCATCGATTTGCAGAATATCTTCCACAAACTGATTTCCCACAGCACGGTCATGGATCTTAAGCTTGATCTGGCAAAAAACAGTAAACCCACGGTTCAGTTTTTCAGCGTCCAGAACAGCTGCATAATGTTTGATATACCCATCCTGCTCCAGCCTTTTCATCCGTTCAAAAACAGGTGATGCTGAAAGGTTAATTTCTTTAGCAAGCTCCTTAACAGTCAGTTTAGCATTTTTTTGCAGGATTCTCAGCAGCTGAAGATCCTTTTCATCCAGTCTTTCCACAGAATAATATTCTTTTTTAAATTGTATTTTTCAAAGATACAGAACAATTAACTTTAAATAATCTAATAAACAAAATAATATTCTTATTATTTAAATAAAACCAATCAATTAACTTAAATTAATATCTTTAACCCAGATTTTGCTCTTCAACATACTTCATCAAACGGAAAAGGTTTTACTCAACGTAGATTAATAGGGAATCGTGTGAAAATCACGAGCTGTCGCGCAACTGTAAGTAACCACCTAAGGTTTTTGTCCGTTATATCCACTGCGAAAGCGGGAAGGATGACAAAAACTGTTACAAGCCAGGAGACCTGCCTGTTCCGGATTGACAATGCTTTCGCGGTCTGAAGCTTTGGGTCATACAGATGATACTTTTGAACGTAACGGATCGTTTAATTTTAAACTGATTAAACAATTATTCTGATCCATCTCATAATTAATGGGATAAGTACGTCCATACCGTATCTGCTCTATTCCTCAGCATTTCTTTCTCCGACAGCATTATGAAGCGTTCATAAGGAGCTTTACGATTATTGTTTAATTTAAAGTTTAAAAGAAATGCAAACGCACATCCTTGGCTATCCGCGCATTGGTAGCAAAAGAGAACTCAAAAAAGCCTGCGAGCAGTATTGGTCGGGCAAAACATCATTAACAGAATTGCTGAAAGTTGGAAACACCATCAGCCTGCAAAACTGGAAACTGCAGCAGGAAGCTGGGATTGATCTTATTCCCTGCAACGATTTTTCGTTTTATGATCAGGTATTGGATATGACCCTGACATTGGGAGCCATCCCTGAACGTTATCAGGAAATTGCCTCTCAAAAAGCTGAACTTGATCTTTATTTTGCCATGGCCAGAGGCTATCAGAAAGACGGGCTGGACATTACAGCAATGGAAATGACGAAATGGTTTGATACAAATTACCATTACATTGTCCCTGAATTCCAGAAGAACCAGCAGTTCAGCTTATTTTCCCAAAAGATCATCAATGAATTCATTAGTGCAAAACAAGCCGGAGTGAATGCAAAACCGGTAATTATTGGTCCTCTGACCTATCTTTTACTTGGAAAAGAAAAAGAGGAAGGATTTGATAAACTGGACCTGATCGGGAATCTGCTTCCGGTTTATATTGAAATTTTAAAAGATCTCCAAAGCCATGGTGCAGAATGGATACAGTTTGACGAGCCATTTTTAGGATTAGATCTCAGCGAAAAGGCAAAAGAAACTTATCAATCCGTTTATAAGAAACTCAGAAGAGAATTTCCAGAGATAAAATTCATTATTGCCACTTATTTTGAAGGTTTAAAAGACAATCTTTCGCTGGCTACTTCCCTTCCAGCTGATGTTTTGCATATTGATCTGGTAAGATGTCCGGAACAGCTGAATGAAGTTTTGAATATTATTCCCCAAACACTGAGTCTTTCTTTAGGAGTAGTAGACGGAAGAAACATCTGGAAAAATGATTTTGAAAGATCATTGAGCTTTATTGAGAAAGCAGTCAATACTATGGGTTCTGAAAGAGTTTTCATTGCCCCTTCATGTTCCCTGCTCCACTCCCCTTTTGATCTGGATTCAGAAAAGAATGAAGAGATCCTTTCTCCTGATATCAAGCAATGGATGGCATTTGCCAAACAAAAGGTCTACGAAATTGTTTCTTTAAAAAAGCTGGCCTCCGGAAATGCAGATTATCCGGCTTTACAACAATTCGCTGAAAATAAAAAAGCGGTTGATACCCGGAAAACTTCACCGTTGATCCACAACCAACAGGTAAAAGACCGGGTAGATTTGACAACTGATGATGATGCACAAAGAAACAGCCCCTTCAGCAGAAGAAAAGAAGATCAGCAGAAAGTTCTGCAGCTCCCATTATTCTCGACTACAACCATCGGTTCCTTTCCACAGACCCAGGAGGTGAGAGCCTGGAGATCAAAATTCAAGAAAGGGGAACTTACCGCTGAACAGTATGATGATCTGCTTAAAAAAGAAACGGAAAGAACAATCCGTTGGCAGGAAAAGATAGGGATCGATGTTCTGGTTCATGGTGAATTTGAACGTAATGATATGGTGGAATATTTTGGTGAGCAGCTTGATGGATTTGCCTTCACTCAAAACGGTTGGGTACAAAGCTACGGAAGTCGCTGTGTGAAGCCTCCAGTGATCTATGGAGACGTTCACCGTCCGCATCCGATGACGGTTTACTGGTCTCAATATGCACAGTCTTTAACGAATCAATGGGTGAAAGGAATGCTTACTGGCCCGGTAACTATTTTGCAATGGTCATTTGTACGTGACGATCAGCCCCGTTCTGTAACCTGCAAACAGATTGCATTGGCCATCCGTGATGAAGTGAACGACCTGGAAAAGGCAGGAATCAGAATTATCCAGATTGATGAACCGGCCATCAGGGAAGGCCTTCCGCTCAGGAAAGCCGAATGGCAGGAATATCTGAAATGGGCTGTGGAGTCTTTCAGGATTTCAGCTTCCGGTGTGGAAGACACTACCCAGATCCATACCCATATGTGTTATTCCGAATTCAATGATATTATCCAGAACATTGCCGATATGGATGCAGATGTGATCACCATAGAGTGTTCCCGAAGCCAAATGGAACTGCTTCAGGCTTTTGCAGATTTCAAATATCCGAATGAGATCGGTCCGGGAGTCTATGATATTCATTCTCCAAGAGTTCCTTCCAAAGAAGAAATGCTTGATCTCCTGAAGAAAGCACAGGCGGTAATTCCTGCACAGCAGCTTTGGGTAAATCCTGATTGCGGATTGAAAACCAGACATTGGGATGAAACGGAGAAAGCCCTGATTGCCATGGTGGAAGCAGCAAAAGAAGCCGCTGAAGCCTTTGATAACGAAAGAAACTTAGTCAGTTAATATTATTCCGGCAGGAGTTTTTCAGCTCCTGCTTTTTATTCTTCTTAAAAAACTATTTCATCTTTATGACTACTTTTCCTTTTGCATGACCAATTTCTACATAATTTAATGCATCATTCGTATGTTCGAAGGAGAAAACTTTGTCGATGACAGGCTTTATTTTTTCAGCTTCTATCAACCGTGTAATTTCTGCCAGCTGCTTTCCATTGGCTCTCATAAAGAGAAAATAATAGTCTATATTCTTCTTCTGAGCCATTTTTCTAACCTTACTGCTCAACAGTTTTGTAACGAGTTTCACATACCAAGGCAAATCCAATTCGTTAGCAAATAAAGGAGTAGGCGGGCCGGAAATTGAAATGACTTTTCCTTTTGATTTTAAGATTCCCAATGATTTTTCAAGGGTTTTATTATCCTGGCTGTTCAGCACTACATCATAATCTATCAGAATATCTTCAAAATTCTGTGTTTTATAATCGATCAATACATCGGCACCAAGGCTTTTCAAAAGATCGAAATTTTTTGGGCTTGCAGTGGTTGCTACCGTAGCGCCTAAATATTTTGCCAGCTGAATGGCAAAAGTTCCCACGCCACCGGACCCTGCCTGAATAAAAACTTTCTGGCCGCTCTGTACATTAGATTTCTCAACCAAAGCCTGCCAGGCCGTTAAGCCTACTAACGGAACAGAAGCTGCTTCTTCCATAGTCAGATTATTCGGCTTTAAGGCAACATCCTTTTCACTGATTGAAATAAACTCTGCAAAAGTACCGATATGAAAATCCGAAGCTCTTGCATAAATTTCATCACCTGCCTTAAAGTTTTTCACTTTTGAGCCTGTTTTTCTGATGACTCCGGCTACATCATGTCCTAAAATAAGTGGCATTTTGTAAGGCAAAATCATTTTAAATTCACCACTTTTTATTTTAGAATCTAACTGATTGACACTCGCTGCATGAATCTCCACTAAAACTTCATCTTCTTTTACAGAAGGCTCGGGCAAATTTACCAATTGGAGTTCTCCGTCTTTTTTATAACGACTAATACTGAATGCTTTCATAATTTGAGTTTTATATTTAAAATAAAACTCTCCGTCAGCTAAAATCTGAGCTTTTTCGACGAAGAGTCTTTTATTTATTATTTAAGCAGGTTCTTTTGCGAAAAACTGTTTGGAATCCCCCACCGGGACATCAAACTGATTTCTTTCAAGAGCCAAAAATAATTCATCAGCTACTTCAGAAGGCGGAATTCCGTTGGCACCCCCTATTTCTGCAGAAAATTCTGTATTAACCAGTGGAGGATAGACTTCATAGATATGTACATTTCCCTGATCTTCATAAGTGTCTCGTAATGCTGTCGTGTAGCCGTGTAAAGCTGCTTTGGAAGCACTATAAGTCGGCAGCATTTTGTGACTTCTAAAGACGGCAATAGATGAAATATTGACTACAGCAGCTTCTCCTTTCCCAACCAGATGAGGCAGCAGCAGTTCTGTAAAATGAATGACACTAAGATAGTTAGTATTCATTTCAAGTGCCGCTTTTTCATGTGCATTTTCAGTTCCGTTTAAAAGATAAGCAAAAGCTGCGCCTGCATTGTTGACAATGATATTTACCTCCGGGTACGTTGTTTTCAGTTCTTCTGCGATACGCAGCCTGTCTGCCTCTACAGAAAGATCACCCTGAATGGCTACGGCATCATTCAACTGTTGCAATGCGGCCTGAAGGCGTTCTTCATTTCGTCCGTTGATGATGATCTTATTTCCTTCTGCGCTTAATTTTTTAGCGATAGCTAAACCTATTCCGGCACTTCCGCCGCTTATGAATACTGTATTTCCTGTTGTTTTCATATTTGAATATTTAAAAATTGTCCGTTATTATTATACGGTTGTTTATTTAAGAATTTGTAATGCAATATGAGTTAAAAAGAATGTTTTCTATTGTATTTTAAATTTAATGTGGTAAATTCGCTTGCGTTTTACAAGTGCAAATCTACACAATTACTTTTAAAATGCAAGTAATTATTTTTAATTATTAAAATTTATTTTTATGTCAGCTTTAAAAAAGAGATCAGACTGCCCTATCAGCTGCTCCTTAGATGTATGGGGAGACAAATGGTCATTGCTTATAGTAAGAGATCTTATGTTTTCCAAGCAGTGTACTTACGGAGATTTTCTAAAATCCGAAGAGAAGATAGCTACGAATATTCTGGCTTCACGTCTTCTGATGCTGGAAGAAAACGGCATTATTACCAAACAGAACCATCCGGACAGTAAGGCTAAAGTATTATATAAACTTACCCGAAAAGGTATTGATCTGCTTCCTGTACTCATTGAAATCAATCTCTGGGCTGAAAAATACTCTGATATTCCAGAAACTCAGAAGTTGATTTTAAAAGAAGTAAAGAAGGATAAAGAAGTCTATATAAAGAGTCAGATTGAGGAACTGAGCAAAGAAATTATTTAAAATTCCAATTATTTTATGGGCCCAACTTTTCAATTAATCAGACTTCAAATTGGAATTGTAAAATATTTTTCAACGAAATAAATTAATAATGAATAAGTTATGATTTTTTCAATTTAAAAGCTTAATTTTGCACCCCGAAATAAGGATCATAAATATCTACATATGAAAAGACTTGGTGAACATAGAAAGCTTCTAGGGGTTGATAAGACCGCTACTTTAAAAGAATTAAAAACGATTTACAGAAATACGATGAAAGATTCGCATCCTGATAAATTTATTAATGACGAAGCGGGTAAGCTGGAAGCAGAAGAAAAAAGCAAGGCAGTGATTGAAGCGTACCACTTTCTGGTAAGCATCAACGAAGAAACACAGGAAAAATATAAGGAAGAATATACTGAAACGATCACAAAATCTAATATTCAGGATTTTTATCTTGAAAAAGCAATTTTGAAAGTTCAGCACCTGAACGGAAATATGTATGAATATATTGGTGTTCCAAGAAATACCTATATTAAAATGGTCAATTCTGATTCGCCAAGCCGTTTTGCAAGAAGACACATTTATGGAAATTTCATCTACAGAAAGGCTGGTGAGGTAATGGCAGATTAGTCTATTTCATAAAAAATAAATATAAGCTTTCGGGTCATCCGGAAGCTTTTTTATTTTCAGGAAGCATAGAAACCTATTTAATACTAAAATGCATCAGTCTTCTGATGCACTTTTTGGTTGATTTATATCTACAAAATGAAGATTTTCAATTTATAGAGTTACCACTATTTTACCTACTACCCTTTTGGTTTCCATTTCCAGATGGGCTTTGGGCATTTCCTCAAAGGAAAAAGTCTGATGAATATGGGGAATAAGGGATTTATTTTCAAGTAAGCCTGCAATGGCCTGAATCGTTTCTTTTTTAGAAGCCACCATCATGAACTCAAGATTTACATTCTGCTTTTCTGCTTTATCCTGAATGTTTTGAGGAATTTCAGGCGAAGGTAATGTCACGATAACACCTTCCGGCTTTACTACATCAATTGATTTCAGCAGTGTTTCTCCCTGAATGGTATCGATAACAATATCGATATCTCCTGCAATATCCAGACTGTGTTTTTGGGTATAATCAATATGCTCATCCGCCCCAATCGACAGAACAAATTCCTTATTATTTGCAGAGGAAGTTCCCAATACGTAAGCTCCAAAATATTAGCGATCTGGACCGCAAAATGACCAACTCCTCCTGATGCGGCATGAATCAGAACCCTGTCATTTTTTTTGATTTTAGCAACATCCACTAAAGCCTGATAAGCTGTTACCGCTGCTAAGGTAGCCGCTGCAGCCTCTTCAAATGTATAATGTTCAGGAATCAGTGCCAGATGACTTGCAGGAGCAGCCGTATATTCTGCATAGGCTTTTCCGTTCCCGAAAAAGTTGACCATTCCAAAAACCCGGTCTCCAACTTTAAAACCGGTTACTTCTTCTCCTATTTCACTCACTTCTCCTGCCATATCCCAGCCCAAGGTTACCGGCCTTATATCACCATATATCCAATTGAGCACATGATCATATGCTCTGGCATTTACATCAACCGGATTGATACTTATTGCTTTTACCTTTACCAATACTTCATTACTTTTTATTTGAGGTTTTTGTGTATCAGTTAACTGAAGCTTATCAACGCCTCCGGTTTCATTTAAAATAATTGTTTTCATTATATTTTTTACTTTAAGTTCAAAACAAAAGTAAATTAATGCTATATTACAGACAAGTATGCACTTTTTTGTACTCTACATACTAAAAGTATACTATTGCTGATTATCAAAGTTTTAATTTTAATAAAATCATGAAAAAATATTTAAATAACGAAGCTTCCTGCCCTGTAGACTATGCATTCAGAAGAATTGGCGGAAAATATAAAGGACGAATATTGTGGTATCTGCATGTAAAAACGATTATGCGGTATGGCGAATTACGGAAAACGCTTACCGATATTACCCCTAAAATGCTTACCCAGACTTTGCGTGAACTGGAAGATGACAGTCTTGTCAAAAGAAAAGTATATCATGAAGTTCCTCCGAAAGTAGAATATTCATTAACCGAAGTCGGACAACAGCTCATCCCTTTCATAGACTATTTACGGATTTGGGGAAATGAACAAATAGAGAAGCAAAAAGTAAAACAGACTGTATAATATTCTAAATTAAAAGCGCATCAGAGTTTCTGATGCGCTTTTAGGTTAATTAAGGTTGATTATTAGTCTATGTGTTTCGGAGTATATCCGTCTTCACTTAGTTCTTTGTGTACATAATCTGCTTTCATTTCAGATTCGTAATCTACTTTCTCACCTTTGCCCATTCTTCTTAAAATTGAATCAAATAGTGAATATACTACCGGTACAATGATCAGCGTCAGGAATAATGATGATGTCAAACCACCAATAATTACCCAGGCCAGTCCGTTGTTCATCTCCGCTCCTGCTCCTTTTGCAATCGCAATTGGGATCATACCGAAGATCATCGCAATCGTTGTCATCAAAATCGGACGAAGACGGGCATGGTTGGCCTGAATCAAAGCGTCATGCGTATTGGCACCTGCTGCTTTTCTCATATTCGCAAAGTCGACAATCATAATCGCATTCTTCGCTACCAAACCAATCAACATGATCATTCCCAGCATCGTAAAGATGTTCAGTGAGTTTCCGGTGATGGCAAGAATTACCATTACCCCGATCAATGCCAGAGGGATGGAGAACAATACCACGAACGGATAAACAAATGAATCATATAGTGAAACCATTACCAGGTACACCAATACAATAGCAGCCATCAATGCAATTCCCAGGGTACCGAAACCTTCGGTCTGGTTTTCCATATCCCCGCTCCAGATATAGCTTACTCCTGCAGGTTTGGTCTTTTCGTTATCCATGAACTGAGCAGCCCATTCGTTGGCAACATCTCCTACAGGACGACCTACTACTTTAGATTTTACCTTTACAGAAGGCGCTTTATCTCTACGTTCCAATAAACTTGGCCCTGAACCCATTTTCACATCTGCAAACTGGCTAAGTCTGATCTGCTCACCCTGAGGATTGGTAAACATCAGATTTCTAACATCATCAATCGACTGTCTGTTGGCATCACCAAAACGGATGTTGATATCATATTCATACTCTCCGGCTCTGAATTTTCCATCTGTATTTCCACTGAATGCAGTTTGCATCGTTTGACCTACACTGGAAAGATTTAAGCCCAAAGAAGCCATTTTATCTCTGTCAATATTTACCTGAACTTCCGGACTTCCAGAATCGGTTGATAATTCTGCATCTACAGAACCAGGAACTTTTTTAAGCAATTCAAGGATTCTGTTTGCTTCCTTATTCGCTGTTTCGTTATCCTGCGCTGTTACAACCATTTCAATTGGCGCATTATCTGCCCCCATTAATCCGATTGGTGCTGTTTTAAACTCAACGCCGGTGAATTTTTCTTCTAACGCTCTTTTTATTTTAGCAGACTTGATATCTGTACTTTCATTACGCTCAGATTTATCTACCAGGATCACCTGGATTTCTGACTGATACAAAGTTGCTTGCGCTCCACCAAAACCTGATGACTGCTGACCAACCGTCGTGATCATATCTACTACATCCTTATCATTTCTAAGGTATTTTTCAACCGCTAATGTCACCTGATTCGTTTTTTCAACAGAAGCATCTTTTGGTAATTCCATCTGAACAAGGAACTGCCCTCTGTCCATTTTAGGGAAGAATTCACCACCGATAAATCCAAAAGCAACCAACATAAATGAAGAGATCAGGATAATGAATGTTACAATCACAGTCATTACTCTTCTTAAGGTTGATTTTAAAGCCCATTCCAAAATTCCTGTAATCCAGTGTGTGAATTTCTCCAATTGTTTTTCAAACCAAAGGATAAATTTCTCGAAAGGATTTTTTCCTGTTAAATGTACTAACTTTCCGAATCTTGATGATAACCAAGGAATAATCGTAAATGATGCCAATAAAGAGAACATCGTTGCAATAACCACTGTAACACAGAACTGTGCCAGGATATCAGCTACCAACCCCGAACTCATTGCAATCGGTAAGAATACCACCACGATTACCAGGGTAATAGCCGTTACCGTAAATCCAATCTCTGAAGCACCGTCGTAGGCTGCACGAATTCTGCTTTTCCCCATCTCCATGTGACGGTAAACGTTCTCCAAAACCACAATGGCATCATCCACAAGAATACCTACTACCAATGACAGTCCTAATAAACTCATTAAGTTTAAGGTATATCCCATCAGGTACATTCCGATTACCGTTGCAATCAATGACATCGGAATAGAAACCATTACAATAAATGCGTTTCTGATGTTGTGAAGGAACAATAGCATTACCACTGCTACCAGGATAATCGCTAAGAATAAATCGAAGATTACGTGGTCTGCTGCTTCAAGTGTAAAGTCTGTTGTATCATCTACAATATTGATTTTAACTCCCTGAGCTTTATAATTGTCCTGAACCTGAGCAATTGTTTTCTGAATTGCTTCCGAAACCGAAACTGCATTGGCATCAGACTGTTTTTTTACCTGAAGTAAAATGGTCGCATTCTGGTTGTATCTTGCTACTTTCTCTACATCTTTCTGGGTATCAAAAACTGTGGCAATATCGGAAAGACGAACCTGAGCCCCGTTTTTATTGGAAACTACCAGATTGTTCATTTCTTGTACACTTCTATACTTTCCTGAAAGTCTGATGGTAGATCTTGAAGTTCTTGTTTTAAGCGCACCTGTAGGGAAATCTAAGTTGGAAGAAAGGATCGCCTGCTGTACATCTCCAATGGAAAGTCCATAACCCTGCAATTTCTTTTCATCTAAACTTACCTGAATTTCTCTTTCCTGCCCACCTACAAGATCAACCTGAGCAACTCCGTTTACACGGGAAAAAATAGGCTCTATTTTTTTATCTAAAAGGTCATAAAGATCCTTGTTATTCAGTTTATCACTGGAAATACTCAACGTCATGATCGGGAGATCATCTAATGAGAACTTCTGTAATGAAGGTGGATCTGCATCATCAGGAAGGTCTGCCAGAATAGCATTTACTTTTCTCTGTGCATCATTCAAAGCATAATTTACATCAGCTCCTGTGTTCAGCTGAACCATAATTACTGATAAACTTTCGTAAGAAGATGATTCTACTTTTTTTACGTTTTCCAAAGAACCTACGGCATCTTCAATCTTACGTGTCACCGAAGTTTCCACCTCTGCAGGCGAAGCTCCCGGATACACCGTAGAAATGGTTACCATATTGGTTTCAAATTTCGGAATCAATTCATACCCCATCATGGAGTAGCTTAATAAACCTCCCAATGTAAGGATCGTAAACAATACGATGACAAGGGACGGCCTTTTAATGGATATTTCTGCTAACTTCATCTGCTCTTACTTTACGATATTGATTTTTGAACCGTTGTCAAGGTTGATCTGGCCGCTGGTAATTACCTGCTCACCGCCATTAAGACCGCTGATGATCTGAACTTTATCACCATACACTTTTCCGGTTTTTACAGTAATCATTTTAGCTGTTCCGTTCTGAACGATGAAGATCTGTCCTGAGCTTACCCCGTTTGCGAAAGCTTGAGCGGGAACCGTCAACATATTCTGAGTTTCAGCACCGTGATTGGTTTTGAACAAAGCGGTTGCGTACATCCCTGCTTTTAGGTTCCCTCTGTTCTGAACTTCAATTTCAACCGGGAAATTTAATGAAGCATCACTTTTAGGAGCAATGAATGTAATTCTTCCGCTGAAAGAATCATCCGGTAAAACGTTGACCGTAATTGGAACTTCCTGACCTAACTGAATTCTTCCAACCTGGCTTTCATCAACCAATACAGAAAGTTTAAGGCTATTGATATTAACGATTTCAAACATGGAAGTTCCTACTGAAACTACAGTTCCCGGCTCAACCATTTTTTTATTGATGGTACCACTGATTCCTGCACGGATACTGGCATCATTTACTCTTACTCCCTGTGCTCTCACAGCAGCCTGTGCATTTTTCAGCTGTAACCTTGAGTTGTCAACCTGTTGTTTGGTAACTCCTCCTGTTTTAAACGCATTTTCATAACGCTGATTGTCGATAATGGCATTCTGCAAATTATTTTGAGCCTGTGCAACATCTACTTCAATAGCATCTTTTTTAATGGTTGCCAAAGTTTGTCCGGCAGAAACTCTTGATCCTTCTTTTACCAGGACATTCACAATACGTCCTGCGATTTCAGAAGACTGGTTCATTTCCTGTTTTGGAAGGAAAGTTCCGTTGGCTGAGTAATCTGTATCGATGTTTTCTCTTGTTACGGTAACAACATTTACATTAATTTTATCTACCTGCTTGGCAACTTCTTTTACTTCCTGCGTCTGCTTCTTTTTGTTGTCAGCGATCTTGTATGCTGCCAGACCTATCAGTACAGCTGCTACGATGATATATATTAAAGTTTTTTTCATTTTAGTTTATTATAAGTTTTGTAGTGTGTTTAGTTCCCCTTTAGCTTTAATTAATTTTATTTCCGCCTGTTTGTAATCTAATAAAGCATTTGCATAGTTCTGTTTTGCCTGGGTAAGAGCATTTTCGGCATCTAAAACCTCTGTAAGCGTTGCCAGACCATACTGGTAGTTGGCCTGCGTATTTTTCTGAACTCTTTCTGCCAATCCTACATTATCTTTCATGCTTTCGATATTGATTAATGCATTCTCCATATTGGTAATTGCATTTTTATAATCTAAACTTAAGCTCAGCTGAGTATTTTGGATATCTAAATCTAAATCCTGAATATCAATTTCTGCCTGATTAATTTTGGCTTTGGTAGCTCCTCCGGTGAAAATTGGAACATTAATATTCAAACCAATCGCTGAATAATCACTCCAAAGAACACCATTGTTAATCCCGTTGGTAAGTGGGAATTTTGCTCCCTGACCACCCCAACCGTAATTGGCAACCAAACTCACTGTAGGATATAAATAAGCTTCCGTGGCTTTTTTATTAAACTGCAGAAGTTCTCTGTTTTTATTTAAAACTTTAATTTCTGTACGGTCATCCAGATTTACAGTACTTGCTATCAGTTCAGGTCTTGGTTCAATTGTTTTTTCTTCAAGCTCAATACCTGTAGAAATCGGAACTCCCATATAAAACTTCAAAGCATTTTTTGAAAGCTCTACGGAATTGATTAATGTCTGCTTGTTTGAACCAATATTGGTCAGCTGAACGTTGGTACGATCTAAATCGATGGCTTTTGCCAATCCGTTATCAACCAAGCTTTTGATTACATTTCTTGTTTTTTCCGTATTGGCGTAACTGGCTTCAACTGTTTTAAGATTCTCTTCCTGAACAAAAACCTGATAATAAGCTGTTGCTACATTCTCAATGATCTGTTCGTTCGTTAACTGAGCATTTAAAACATAGAATTCTCTTGTCGATTTTGCTGCTTTAAGACCGGTAAAAACTCTCTGATCAAAGATTGCCTGCTGTAGCTGTACAGAAGCTGTTGAGCTCCATGGCTGTCCCAGCTGCGCTCTGATTCTCTCTCCTCCAAATTCAAGCAAAGACTCCTGGATAACAGGATTATAGGTCAACCCTGCCGTCGCACTTATCTGTGGCAAGGCTCCCGCTCTGGCCTCATCAATCTTGTATTCCGCTTTTTTAATCTGTAACGCCGCCTTTTTGGCTTCTGCTTTATTCTGCAGTGCCTGCTTGATGGCTTCCTGTAGAGAAACCTGCTGCTGGGCAGATACGGATGAAAAGCCGAAAATCATAAATGCTGCAGCTATCCCAATTTTTAGCTTTGTAGCAGTTATACGTTTTCTTTTCATAATAGTATACTTCGTTTATTTTTTTAATATAATTTTTCTCGTCAATGCGTTTGTTTCTAAAGGACGAATCATTTCTTAAAATACTTTAACATTTTTTTAATTTTTAAAAAGCATATTAATAATGATCTCTTTTCTTTCTGAAATAATCTGGTCATATTCCTTGTCACTGATCATCAGATTTTCCATAAATAAAGGCCTGATGGCACTCGGGAACACTAGCAGGGAAACCATATTCAGAATAAACTGAACCGGAGCCATTTTTTCTATATTTCCAAGCTCCATCTCTTTCTCAATATCTTTATACATAGTGTCAAGAACATCTTCTTCAATTTCTCTCTGATGACAGTTTCCTTTATTAATCTGTGAAACAATGTATGTTTCCAGATACGGATACTGAAGACTTGTGGAAAGGCTGCTTTCTATGAACTTGCTAATCTTCACTTTAAAAGGCAGATCTGCATTCTGGATGATTTTCGATTTCTCCTGCTCCACTCTTTGAGCTTCATCGAAAATGATCTGGATAAGGTTATCCCTTGAACGGAAATAATAGTTAATCAGTGTTCTGTTCACTCCTGCTTCATCTGCGATCTCCTGGGTAGTAGCATCAAACTTCCCTTTCACAAAGAATAAATTCTTCGCTGTCTCCTTAATCAATTCCTGTGTTTGGTCTTTTTTTGCTTGATTTGACATTATTGTTAAACAATTTTGTGCAAATGTAAATCAAATTCTGTTTTTGACAAAATTGTTAAACAAAATAATTAAACAAATTTGTCATGATTTGCATCATGTTTTTTATGTCCAGTTTGGGATTAAATCACTTTAGACAGTAAAATATTGCAATATCCTTCAGTTATAGAAACTAAGGATAGTATTGAATATTTCGAAAAGTATACTGGGTAAAGCAAAACGGGCAGAAAATTCTGCCCGTTTTTGTTTTTATAGTAGTTTGATCTTATCTTCTGAAATGTCGACGATCTTGTCTTTGTAAAGTCCACCGAGTGCCTTCTTAAAATTCTTTTTACTCATGTGAAGCTCTTCTTTGATCTGTCCGGGAGAGGATTTGTCTGAAAGATAAAGTAAGCCGTAGTTTTCTTCAAGCTTATCAAGGATCTTCTGCTTAAATTCATCTACATTCTCAAAACCTTCAGGCTGAAGAGAAATATCAATTTTACCATCTTCACGGATTGCCTTAATGTAACCACCCTCTTCTGATAAAGGATACAGCTTTTTGAATACGTCAGAAGCATAAACAAGCCCGATGTATTTTTTATTGACTACCACATTCCAGCCCAGCTCACTTTCATTCATCATAAGCAGATCTACCTTATCCCCTTTCTGGAAAGGAAGATTTTCATACTGTGGGTTTCTTTTGAATTTTGTAGTTCCGGTGATCAGGTTCAGGGCTTCATCTACATAAAGGTAAACAATATACCTTTTACCTTCTATGATCTTGGATTTCTGCTGCTTATACGGGATAAAAAGATCTTTAATAATCCCCCAATCCATGAACGCTCCGCTTGGAAGGCTCTGCACACAGCTCATTACGGCATACTCGCCTACTTCAGCCAATGGAATTTCAGTGGTTGCTTTTAATTTACCGTCATCCTGATAGACAAAAACTTCAACGTCGTCACCAATTTCCTGATCATCGCTGGTGAATACTTTAGGCAAGAAAGCTTTTTCGCCTGATTCATCCGTCAAGATCCATCCTGAGTAGTTTTTTTCTGAAATTTTTAGAGTCTGGGTTTTTCCGAGTTGCATTGAATAATAAAATTAGCCACAAAGGTACGGAAAATTGAAGATTTTAAACTATATATAAAACTTTGCTGTTATTTCAGGCCATCTTATAATGTAAGACTTCCGGAAAAACTATGCTAGTTTAAGAAAACAGACCATAAAAAAAGAGAAGCATTTTTGCTTCTCTTCTATCTTTAAATATTTGAATTTTAAATCTTTCAATTAAAAAACTACATATGAATAGGTCTTTTACCTGTTGCATCCAATGCTGCTTCTTTAATAGCTTCAGCATACGTTGGGTGAGCGTGGGAACTTCTTGCGATATCTTCTGCACTTGCACGGAATTCCATGGCAATTACTCCTTCTGCAATAAGATCGGCAGCTCTTGCTCCGATGATGTGCATTCCTAAAACTTCATCAGTTTTTTCGTCTGCGATAATCTTTACAAGACCGTCGATATCTCCACTTGCACGGCTTCTACCTAACGCTCTCATTGGGAAAGAACCTACTTTGTATGCTACTCCTTCTTCTTTTAACTGCTCTTCTGTTTTACCAACTCCAGCAACTTCTGGCCAGGTGTAGACAACACCAGGAATCAGGTTGTAGTTGATGTGAGGTTTCTGACCTGCCAATTGCTCAGCAACCAAAACTCCTTCTTCTTCAGCTTTGTGAGCAAGCATTGCTCCTTTGATTACGTCACCGATTGCGTAGATATTGGCAACATTGGTCTGTAAGTGATCATTTGTTTTTACTCTTCCTCTTTCGTCAAGCTCAACACCTGCTTTCTCTAATCCAAGACCGTCAGTATAAGGTTTTCTTCCAACAGAAACCAAACAGTAATCTCCTTCTACGGTTACTTCTTCTCCTTTTTTATCTTTAGCAGTAATTTTTACAGTGTTTCCGTTTCTTTCAACAGCAGAAACAGCAGTAGAAAGCATAAACTTCATTCCTTGTTTCTTAAGAACTTTAGTTAATTCCTTGCTTAAAGCTCCATCCATTCCAGGAATGATCTTATCCATAAATTCAACAACAGTTACCTGAGCTCCTAATCTTAAATATACAGAACCTAATTCAAGACCAATAACTCCACCACCGATAACTACCAGGTGCTTAGGGATTTCTTTAAGGTTTAAGGCTTCTGTAGAAGTAATCACTCTTTCTTTATCAAGAGAAATGAAAGGTAGTGAAGATGGTTTAGAACCAGTTGCGATGATGGTATATTTGGATTCAACGGTTTCAGAAGAACCGTCGTTTTTTGTTATTTTGATCTGAGTTGCAGATTCGAAGCTTCCCACCCCTTCAAAAACAGTAATTTTGTTTTTGCTCATCAGGTAGTTGATTCCATCTGTATTCTGCTTTACCACTTCGTTTTTACGCTCGATCATTCTTGCGATATCAGCTTGTGGCTCGTTGATAATGATTCCGTGACCGGCAAAATTGTGTTTTGCGTTTTCGAAATGCTCAGAGCTATCTAAAAGCGCTTTTGACGGAATACATCCAACGTTAAGACAAGTTCCGCCTAAAGTTGGATATTTTTCAATAATAGCTGTTTTGAAACCTAATTGTGCTGCACGGATCGCAGCTACATAACCTCCAGGACCAGAACCGATTACGGTAACATCGAATTGACTCATGTTATTTTATGAATTTGTTTATTATTAACTTTCTTAATTCTCACAAATTTACATATAAATTACCAAGCACCAAAGTGAGTTTTATCAAGTTTATCTATTGAATTTGAGATTTGAAAAAAAGACGTCTAATCTATTTGCAATTGATCCATAATTATTGCGAGAAAAATCATCGCTCCAATTCCAGAAATATCTTTTACTTTTTACAGAACTCACACATTCAATTTTCCCTGACCTACGGTCCCCGTGCTTTCAAAAAATGAGCCTCCGTAAATATACCATTCAAGGCTTTCCAGAAATTCTACTGCGTTTTCAGGAGTTATTTGTGAACGATCTTTTTTGGTAACAATTCCTTTGTACCATCTTCCTGATTTGGTAAGATGTTCAAATTCAACAAAATAATGCACCCATATTCTCTGACAGAGTTTGCACTGCTGAATAGTTACTTCTCCATATCTTCCGTTCGAATGATCTATGCCTAATTCAGAACTTCTGTATTCGGTATAGTTCGAGGTAGGTTTCTCACAGGCACATCCTATTTGCGGAATTTTCTTCATTGGTCAATTATTGAATTTAGATAAATTAAAAGCCAAATGTAGAAATAAGAATCTATATTTCCTGATAGAATTATTATTTTTTCAGAACCATCTGAACTTTTTCTACTTCCCCGATCACCTATTTAATGATTTCACCGGAACAGTCATTTGCCAAGAATAAAGAGGTTGAGCTTTGTGGAATTATTTCAATAATTTTATATTTTCTTCATTACCTTCTTTCAGATAGATTGCTGAAAAAACAAGTGGTTTTTCTGCTGATGCATTATCGAAATGAAGAATTTTCACATTTTTCGGTTCATAAAAGGCTTCTCCTTCATGAAGTATTACTTTCTGCTGACCTTCTATCTGAAAAATAGCTTCCCCGGATTTTATTATTCCCACCACAGGACACGGATGGAGATGCTTCGGAACTTGCAGTCCCGGTGCTAACGTTATTTCCTGAATTTCCGTAGTTTTGATTTTCTGATCAATAGCTGTTTTTAATAATTCTTTTCTGGAAATTTGATTTTGCTGAGCCAGCATAACAACAGAATTCAATATCAAAATAGCAATGGTGACTGATTTAATTTTGTCCATTTTAAACTTAATTAATCGTTAATCATGGTGATATTTAAACCTTAATTTTCATGATTTATTGGCTAAATTCAAAAGAAGTCTTTCATATTTGTCAAGAATAATATCTTTTGAAAACCTTGACCTGATAGAATTTTTTATCCCATCAGCATTGTAATTACCTTGAAGAACTTTCATTATTTTCTGTGAAAAATCTTCATAGTCCTCAATGTTCGCTACTTCACCGTTTACCTGGTGCTGAATGATCTCATTGATTCCTCCGGGACAGTTATTGGCCAAAGAATAAGTTCCGCACGCTCCGGCTTCCAAGAGTACATTAGGAAAACCCTCATAGCGGGAGGATAGAATAAAAAGATCTGCATATTTCAAGAACTGGTACGGATTATCCTGTCTTCCATGGAAAACAACATTTTTCAATCCCAAAAAATCTTTCATCTGAAACAAAACATCTTTGTCTTTTCCGTCGCCCAGAATATGAAGCATGATATTTTCATTTTTTAACCTTGAAAATACTTTCAGCAGGTTATCAAACCCTTTTCTGGCCGACAGGTTTCCGATGGCTACAACATTTTTATAATTGTATTTAAAAGATTCAGGTTTGGAAGAAACAGATAATTTTTCATTGATGAAGTCAAAATCAACAGGGTTATTTATTTTAACAATTTTCTTTTTCTTAATATTAAAATTATCAACCAGATCATTCAGCATATCATCGCTCTGGGCAATAATTTTCTGGTAGTTATTGTAAAAATTATAGAAGAATTTAATCTCTTTTCTGGTGACATGCTGCGTTACCACATTAGTTTCCCTGGCAATAAATTTTGTCCTTGGAAAAAGCCTTATAAATAAAGCCAGATAAGCATTTACTTCCCCAAAACCTGAAAATACAATATCCGGTTTTCTCCTGTAAATTTCACCCAAGATAGGCTTTAAGGAATGCCTGATTCTGTCTGTATTGATGTCTATGATCTCTACGTCTTCTTTCAGGAAATTAAGATATCCGCCCTGCTTGCGAAGCAACAGGATTTTCGGCTCAAACCGGTCTCTGGAAAGATGATTGGCAATGGTGGTAACAATCCTTTCTGCACCACCGGTTTCCAAATCCGGCAGAATGAATATGACAGAAATCTTTTTCATCAGTTAAAGTTAGTAAAAAGTTTTATTAACCTTTAATTTTAAGTTTTCGAAGACCGGAATAATTTCGCTGATATTTTCAACACTTAAAAAGGTGTATTTGTCTTCATCAAAGTTCATCCCACTTCTTTTAAATCTATTTATTCCAATTTTTTTTCCTTTATAATTTCTTTAGTTGACTTTTCAGCAATAATAATTCGCTCATTGGTAATTAGATAATAATTATTTTTTAAATCTGAATATCTTAGAATCCATCTGAAAAATGCTAAATATAACCCCGTTCCAAACATAAATATTGCAAAAAAGAAAAAGAAAGAAGTCATATTTATAAGAAATAGCATGGAAATTCCCAAATAAAAAAAAGAGAAAACAATTCTCAACTTCTCCGTCATATTAAAAAAGAAACCCTTCTTTGGAAGAATTTCTTTTAAAATTATTTCGTTATTCTGTAAATTCATTCTTAGTTGGCTACGTCACTGATGAATTTTATTCTCAGCATTCTCACTTCTTCATCAGACAGTTCATCCCCGAATTCATCGAGAAGCACTTTCATGCTGTCGCTTTCAGATTCGGTCATGAATTCCATAAAGCCGTCTACAATATCTTCATCGAAATTATCTTCGATATAATAATCGATATTCAGTTTTGTTCCCTGATAGACTATACTTTCCATTTCTTTTAAAAGCTCAGTCATGGAAAGGTTTTTAGCTCTTGCAATATCTTCAAGATCGATCTTTTTATCTGTACTCTGGATAATGAAAACTTTGTGGCTGGATTTGTTGGCCACCTGTTTCAATACCATGTCCTGGGTACGTTCTATATTATTGTCTTCAACGTACGTTTTGATAAAGTCGGCGAATTCTTTCCCATATTTTTTGGCTTTTCCTTCTCCTACTCCATAAATTTTCGCAATTTCTTCCACTGAAACAGGATACTGAACTGTCATATCCTCCAAGCTGGGATCCATAAACACCGTATAAGGCGGAATTCCATATTTTTTAGCAACCTTTTTTCTCAGTTCTTTTAACTGTCCGAATAAATTCTGATCCAGCCCTCCCACGGATTGCTGCTGTACCTGATCGCTTTCTGCTTTAGACTGTGTAAGATCAAATTCCCTGTCTTCAGCAATTAAAAATGGTTCTTTAGATGTACCTCCTAAAAACTTACGGGCTTTTTCAGACATCTTTAAGACCCCGTAAGTTTCAATATCTTTTTGCAGATAACCCTGAACGGTAGCCTGTCTTAGAATGGTTTTCCAGTAATTATCTTTTTCCTCTTTTCCAAAACCAAAATACGAGGTTTGTTCTAATTTATATGATTTGGTAACGGCATTTTCTTTCCCAACGATCACGGAAATGAGATCTTTAGATTTAAATTTTTCTCCCGTATCCTTGATGAGTTCAAGGGTTTTTGTAAGATCTGCGGTCGCGTCTTTCAGTTTTGGAGGGTCAGACGAATTGTCGCACATATCCGCTCCATCTCCTTTTACCGGATCAAAATTTTCCCCAAAATAACAAAGAATGTATTGTCTTCTGCTCATTGAAGTTTCGGCATAGCCTACGACTTCATTTAGAAGCTGCAGCCCGATCTCTCTTTCTGAAACAGGCTTCTGTGCCAGGAATTTTTCAAGCTTTTCAATATCTTTCGGATCGTAGAATGCCAGACAGTGGCCCTCGCCTCCGTCTCTTCCAGCTCTTCCTGTTTCCTGATAATAGCTTTCCAGAGATTTAGGAAAATCATAATGAATCACGAAACGTACATCCGGTTTGTCAATTCCCATCCCAAATGCAATCGTAGCTACAATAATATCTACTTCTTCCATAAGGAATTTATCCTGATTGGCGACTCTGACTTTCTGATCCAGACCCGCATGATAAGGAAGTGCATTAATCCCATTTACCTGCAGCAGCTGAGCAAACTCTTCTACTTTTCTACGGCTTAAACAGTATATAATTCCTGATTTTCCTTTGTGATGATTAATAAACCTCACAATTTCCTTATCTATATTGACTTTTGGGCGTACTTCATAATAAAGATTGGGACGGTTGAAACTTTCTTTAAAAACCAATGCATCCGTCATCCCCAAAGTTTTTTGGATATCATCCTGAACTTTTGGCGTTGCAGTGGCCGTCAAAGCAATCACCGGTACATCGGCAATCCTGTCTATGATAGATTTCAGGTTCCGGTATTCCGGTCTGAAATCATGTCCCCATTCTGAAATACAATGTGCTTCGTCAATAGCCACAAAGGAGATCTTCACTTCTTTCAGGAAATCCAGGTAATCATCTTTAATCAATGATTCCGGTGCTACATACAAAAGTTTGGTCTTTCCGCCTTTAATATCGTCAAAGACCTGTTTTGTCTGTGTCTTATTTAATGATGAATTTAAAACGTGGGCTACCCCATCATCAGATGAAAGTCCGTTTACGGCATCTACCTGATTCTTCATTAAAGCTATTAAGGGCGAAACTACAATCGCCGTACCTTCTGAAATAAGTGCCGGAAGCTGGTAACATAATGACTTGCCCCCACCTGTTGGCATCAGGACAAATACATCCTTTCCACTAAGTAGATTTTCTATGATTTGTTCCTGCTGGCCTTTAAATGTAGAAAACCCGAAGTACTTTTTCAATTCGCCTGATAAATTGGCTTTTTTTGCGCTCATCTAATTTTCTATTGCTAAATTTGCATCCAACCCAAAGTTATAAAAATTCTGCTTAAAATAAAAGCGAACGAATTTATAAAAAATAAAACTTATATTAAATATTCTTTTTTAAATATAACGTTTTTCATTGGATTTTTTGTATACCTTATACTTATAAAATGGAAAGAAGCGACATTATTTCAATTGCCAAGAGCACTTTAGAGATAGAAATTTCAGAACTTGAGAAATTAAAGAACAGAATTGATGAGGATTTTGCCAAAGCTGTGGAAATTATTCATTCGGCCAAGGGGAAATTAATTGTAGTAGGAATCGGAAAGTCTGCTCATGTAGGTAATAAAATTGTAGCCACATTGAACTCTACCGGTACGCCGTCACAGTTTCTTCATGCTTCGGAGGCTATCCACGGAGATCTTGGAGTGATCCAGAAGCAGGATGTGGTTTTATGCATTTCAAATTCCGGAAATTCACCGGAAATAGCCAATCTTGTTCCTTATTTAAAGGATTATTCTTCAGCTCTGATCGGGATGACAGGAAATAAGAACAGTAAACTAGCAGAATTCTCTGAAATTGTTCTGGATACTCATGTAGATGTGGAGGCGTGCCCGAACAAGCTGGCCCCAACAAGTTCTACCACGATACAGATGGCACTTGGTGATGCTATGGCGGTTGCTTTAATGGAGCTGAATGATTTCAGGGAGAATGATTTTGCTAAATTTCATCCGGGAGGCAGCCTAGGAAAGAATCTTGTTTCAAAGGTAGACCAGTTTTTATCTCCTCAGAAACCTCAGGTAGAAGAGAATGCACCGATAAGAGATGTCATTATCTCAATCAGCGCATCAAGCCACGGAATAACAGTGGTTATTAATGATGAAAAAATTCTTGGTGTGATCACGGACGGGGATTTAAGAAGAATGCTGATGAAGGGTGATGATATCACCAAAGTTAAGGCTAAAGACATTATGTCTGCCAACCCTAAAACCATCGAAAGCAATACTTTGGCAAAAGAGGCTATGAAAATTCTGAAAGAAAACAATATCGGTCAGCTGATTGTCACAGAAAATGGAAAGTATTCCGGGATCATCGATCTTCATACCTTATTGGATGAAGGGATCAATTAACAGATAATATTTTATTGACCTTATACATCAGCAGGCGGTATCTTAAAAGTACCGTCTGTTTTTATGAAAACCAAACACAAAGAAATTTCAGCTATAAACTTAGACAAAATCATTCCCAATAATTCTGAATACTGATTATTATTTCATAATTTCGCAGACTTAAACAGCTTAACTCTGACTGAGTTTACTATTTTAGATAGACTGTAGTATATGGACGAAAAAAAAGACATGTCCTTTCTGGGACATATTGGAGAATTAAGAGGTCATCTTGTCCGCTCAATTATTGCGATCATCATTGTCGCTGTAGCCGTAGGATTCAATATCAACTGGATCATGGACCATATCTTTTTTGGGCCTACAAGAAATGATTTTCCAACCTTCAGGATAGTTAACCATTTTTCAAGAATGCTCTTAGGGGAAGACAGTATTCATCTTCCGAAAGAATTCCCGGTACGTGTTCAGAGGCTTTACCAGCAGTTCAATGTGATGATGGCTGTTTCTGTTTTCGGTGGTATTGTAGGGGCTTTTCCTTATATTGTATGGGAGCTGTGGAGATTTATCGGGCCTGCCCTTCATCCTAATGAAAGAAAAAATTCTATATTTATCATCAATGCTGTATGGATCCTGTTTATGACGGGAGTTTTGTGCGGTTACTTTTTAATCCTTCCTTTTGCCGTTAATTTCGGGGTTATTTTTAAGATCTCGGATATCATCATACCACTTTATGACCTAAGCGATTATACCACTTTATTTTTACAGGTTATTTTAGGGATGGGAATTATCTTCCTCTTTCCTATTCTCATCTATTTTCTTACCATCATAGGAATTCTGACGCCAACGTTTATGAAAACCTACCGACGTCACGCTATTGTACTGATCATGGTTGTTGCTGCGATTATTACTCCTGCGGATGTTTTAAGTATGATTATGGCTGCACTGCCCCTGCTTGTGTTGTACGAATTCAGTATTGTGATGTGTTCTTACACGTACAAAAAAGTACAGAGAAATGCGGAAAATCTTCCGGCAGTCAAATAAAAGATTGTTTTTATTTAAATTTAAAAATACGAGTACAGTTTGAATTAAACTGTACTCTTTTAATTTACAAGCATTTAAAAAGGTTGCATTATTTGAAAATATATTTTCAATAATTACTGAAAGTTCAAAAATATTTTTATCTTTGAATAGAATTTGAACACACATCTTTATGAAAAGCCTTTATTCCTTATTTAGTTATTGTATTGCAACAGTCTGGGTTATTAATGGCCTTTTCTGTAAGGTACTGAATTTTGTACCCCGTCATGAAGAGATTGTTTCCAGAATTTTAGGCAGTCAATATTCAGGAATTTTAACCATCATGATCGGACTGTCCGAAATTGTAATGGCTGTATGGATCATATCCGGATTCAAAACGAAACTGAATGCATTTGCTCAAATTATCATCGTTGCGGTAATGAATATTCTTGAATTCATATTGGTTCCGGATCTACTGCTTTGGGGGAAATTCAATTCATTATTTGCGTTTTTATTTATCGTGCTTATTTATATTAATGAGTTTTACCTGAAACCAAAACAACCGAATCACCATGCTTGACTTTTTAAAAAATCACCCGTTTGGAGTAGAAGCTTTTTTTGAAAGTTCACTTGTTCTGACATTTGCAGTTCCCAAAGAACAGTTACAGGATCTTATTCCGGAATGTCTTGAGCTTGATACCTTTCAGGACAAATGGGCTTTTGTAGCCGCAGCAATGGTTCAGACCAAAGACCTTCGCCCTAAAGGATTTCCTAAAGTGATGGGAAACGATTTTTTTCTGATCGGCTACCGGGTATTTGTAAAGTATACCAACAACCAAGGTAAGAGACTGCGCGGATTGTACATTCTTAAGTCTGAAACAGATAAAAGAAAAATGGAATTTATGGGTAATCTATTCACTCATTATAACTATTCTACCACAGATATTACACAGGCTGAAGATGAAAACGTAAAAGAAATACGTTCCGTTAAATCAAAGTTTAAAGTTCGCATCAGCAAAGCAGAAGAAAACATTTCACTTCCACAAAATTCGCCATTTGCAGACTGGAAAGAAGCAAGGAGGTTTGCAGGACCGCTGCCATTTACTTTCACCTATAATAAAGAAAACCAGGAAGTCCTGATTATTGAGGGAGTCAGGCAGAATTGGGTTCCCCAACCTGTTGAAATCTTAGATTATAAGTTTGAATTTCTAGATACACTGAAGCTGAAAAACCCCATTTTAGCCAATGCTTTTATCATTAAAAACATTCCATACTACTGGAAAAAAGGAAAAACTGAACGATGGAAACAAAAAGAAGAAAATTTCAGGGTGTCTTAAATATTTTAAGCTTTAACCGTCATTTCTATATCGTAGGAATCGGGATTTTGGCTGTAATTATCATCAGTCACCAGCTATTTGCCTGGCCGGATCTTTTATACCGGATCATTGTAGCAGCTTTTATTTATGGGCTTTTGAAACCATTGATTGTATCAGCGTACGTTTATGATTTTTCCGGGTATTATCATTTTAAGTGGCTGAAAGACTGTGAAATCGATCAGTCAACAGTAAAGCAAATTCTAAATATCAATGCTGGTTTTGATGAAACAAGCTTTATAATTAAAGAAAATTTCCCACAGGCAGATTTAAAAGTATTTGATTTCTACGATGCCAAACGACACACGGAACCTGCTATTGTAAGAGCCCGGAAAGTAAGTATAATATATCCTGACACCCAGCAGATGGTATCCAATTCAATTTCTCTGCCTGATCATTCAGTTGATATTATTTTTCTTCTTTCTGCTGTCCATGAAATCCGGTCGAATGAAGAAAAAGTGCTGTTCCTAAAAGAATGCCACCGTTTATGTAAGCCGGATGGAAAAATAATTATGGTGGAACATCTAAGGGATTTTCCAAATTTTTTAGCTTTTTCAGTAGGTTTTACCCATTTCTTTTCAAAAACGGTCTGGAAAAATGCTTTTAAAAAGGCAGGCTTTACAACATTCAATGAGATGAAGTTCACCCCTTTTATGTCAATTTTTATTAGTAATCCTTAATCTTTACGTATGGATCTTCAATTACAAATAACCGGAGTACTTTTTATTGCTTTAGCCTTTATCCATCTTATTTTTCCTAAATATTTTAACTGGGAAAAAGAGCTCCAGACGCTGAGCCTTATCAACAGACAGCTCATGTGGGTGCATACTGTCTTTATCGCTTTAATGGTATTTCTGATGGGTTTACTATGTATAACATCTTCCCACGAACTGATAAAAACGGATCTTGGTCAAAAAATAAGCCTCGGATTAGCTATCTTCTGGACTGTCCGGCTGCTCTTTCAATTTTTTGGATATTCATCGCAGTTGTGGAAAGGAAAAGCTTTTGAAACAGCTGTTCATATCGTTTTCTCCCTATTCTGGTTGTATATAAGTGCTTTGTTTTGGATAATATATTTCAATTAATGATATAAGAACTTTATTCCTTAAATTCTTATTAATGGTTGAGAAATAATGGAAACTTTTTAATAAGTTTAAAACAGACTTTTGCATTAAATCGAAATTATTGGTATTAATTTTTCTATTTTTGGATGGAATTTAATTTGATTTTAAATGAAAAAGCTGACTTACACACTTTTATTTGCTTCGGGGCTTGTCTTCGGGCAGTTCTTTGAGAAAGATAAAGTTTTCACCAAGCAGGATACCCTGAAAGGTTCTGATACCCAATTCCGTAATTTTTGGGATGTCAAGAAATATGATCTTTCTGTAGAACCGGATTTTAAACAGAAAAGCATTAAAGGGTATAACAAGATCAGTTTTGAGATCACTAAAGACGTGACAAATCCTGTTTTTCAGATCGATCTTCAAAAGCCGATGAAAGCGGATAAAATAGAAGCTGACTTCCCTATTGCTAACCAGAAGCAGGACGGTGACTTTATCTTTATCACTGCAAAAAAACAATTCAAAAAAGGAGAAAAATATAATCTTACCATAACCTACTCAGGAAATCCCGTTATTGCTAAAAATGCACCATGGGACGGAGGCTGGGTTTTCACCAAAGACGAAAAAGGAAATCCGTGGATGAGTGTGGCCGATGAAGGAATCGGGGCATCAATCTGGCTACCGACAAAGGACATCTGGAGCGATGAGCCTGAAAACGGTATCGTGATGAAGATCATTGCTCCAAACGATCTTGTAGGCGTAGGAAACGGAAGACTGACCGATAAAAAAACTGAAGGAAGCAAAACAACTTATACATGGGAAGTGAAAAATCCTATCAATACCTACTCTATTATCCCTAATATCGGGAAATATGTCAACTTTAAAGATACATTTAACGGTGAAAAAGGTAAGCTAGACCTTGATTACTGGGTCCTTGATTATAATCTGGAAAAAGCAAAGAAGCAGTTTCAGCAGGTAAAACCGATGCTTTCTGCATTTGAATACTGGTTTGGACCGTATCCCTTTTACGAAGATTCATACAAACTGGTAGATTCTCCTTATTTGGGAATGGAACACCAGAGCAGTGTTGCCTATGGGAACAAGTATATGAACGGCTACCTGGGCAAAGATCTTTCAGGAACAGGTGTAGGTCTTAACTGGGATTTTATTATTGTTCACGAAAGCGGCCATGAATGGTTTGCCAATAATGTTACCGCAAAAGATCAGGCAGATATGTGGATCCATGAGAGCTTTACCAACTATTCTGAGGTTCTTTTCACTGAAAAGTATATGGATAAAAAGTCAGCTGATATTTACGCTGTCGGAATCCGTAATGTAATTCAGAATGATGTGCCCATCATAGGAAAATATGGCGTAAGAAATGAGGGCAGCGGTGATATGTATCCAAAAGGAGCCAGCATGCTACACACGATCAGACAGGTGATCAACAATGATGAAAAATTCAGACAGATCTTAAGAGGAATCAACAAGGATTTTTATCACCAAACTGTTACCACAAAACAGATTGAAGATTATATGTCCTCCAAATCAGGAATTGACCTTTCAAGCATTTTCGACCAATATTTAAGAACAGTACAAATTCCTAGTCTTGAATATTCTCAAAACGGAAATACTTTAAAATTCCGATATACGGATGTAGTGAAAAATTTTAAGCTTCCGATCATTATCGATGGTGATCAAACGATCAATCCTACAGAAAACTGGCAGACTGTAAAGCTTAAAAAGAATACCCCTGTAGAGTTTAATAAAAATTATTATATCAATTATAATAAAACTGAGTAAAGCAAAATTGAAAAAGGCAAATCCGTTGAACAGCGGTTTTGCCTTTTTTATTTTAATACTTCTTTAAAAAAATTAAGAAAAGTTTAATACAGTAATCCGTAACAAAATGTTCTAAAAAACTACTATTTAACTATAAAGATTTAAACCTAATGAGAAAAACAGCAATCAGTCTGGGTCTCTTCGCCGCTTTTTTGGCGAATGCCCAATCTATAAAGACAACAATCGACCTTGTCAATGTGAAAGACGATAAGGTAGCCGTAACAATGGAGTTTCCGAAAATGAAATCAGGAGACGTTAAGTTCCATTTTCCAAAAACGGTTCCCGGCACTTATTCTGAGGATGATTACGGAAGATTTGTGGAAGGAATCAAGTTTTATGACAACAAAGGTAGAGAACTGACTTATACAAAAGTTAATGACAATACGTATTCATTAAAAAACGCTAAAGATTTAACCAAAGTAACTTATCTGGTGAATGACAGTTTTGATGATGAGATGGATAATTCTAAGCATAAAGCTGTATTTTCCCCTTCAGGGACAGATATTGAAGAGGGTAAAGTATTTATGGTTAATACCCACGGTTTTGTAGGTTACATTGACAATATGCAGGATGTTCCGTATCAGCTGATCGTTCAGAAACCTGCTGGTTTTTACGGGACAACCGCTTTGGTAGACCAGGATAAATCTGATGCTACCGATACTTTTACATTGGCTAACTATGCTAAAGTGACGGATTCTCCGCTGATGTATACCAAACCGGATTATATCACTTTCAATGCAGGAGGAATGGATCTTGTGCTGGGTGTTTATTCTCCAACCGGAAAATACAAAGCGGCAGATTTTAAAGATAATCTTGAAAAAATGGTATTGGCTCAGAAGAAATTCCTGGGGGATATGAATACCAATAAAAAATATGCAATCATGCTTTACCTTTCAGGAGGAGAAGGGCCACAGATCAAAGGTTTCGGAGCATTGGAACATCATGAGTCAACCAGCGTGGTTCTTCCTGAAATGATGCCGAAAGATGCCATTGACAAAACAATTACAGATGTGGTTTCCCATGAGTTTTTCCATACGGTAAATCCTCTGAAAACGCATTCCGAAGAGATCCATTATTTTGATTATGCTGATCCTAAAATGTCCCAGCATCTTTGGATGTATGAAGGCGGAACTGAATATTTTGCAAATCTTTTCCAGATCCAGGAAGGTCTGATCAATAAAGATGAATTCCTGCAGAGAATTAATGAGAAGATCACTAATTCAAAAAATTACGATGATACAATGCCGTTTACGGTGATGAGTAAAAACGTTCTGAAAGAGCCTTACAAAGACCAGTACAGAAACGTTTATGAAAAAGGAACATTGCTGGCAATGTGCCTTGACATTGAGCTGAGAAAACTGTCCAACGGTGAAATGGGATACCGTGATATGATCAGAAAGCTGTCTCAGAGATTTGGCGAGAATAAACCTTTTAAAGATGACAAACTGATTGATGAACTGGTAACGATCACCGGATATCCACAGGTAAAGGATTTTTACACTAAATATATTGCAGGAAACCAGCCGACTCCTTATCTGGAATACCTTAATATGGTAGGTGTGGAAGCAAAAAAACAGGAAACACCTCCTCTTTTCTGGTTCATCAAAGATCCGAACCAAACCGGATACAATGATAAGAACAATACATTTGTCTTTGATGAAAGCTCTGCCCTATCCCCTTTTGCGAAAAGTATAGGATTTAAGATCACTGACGAAATTGTTTCTCTGGACGGAAAAACCATCAATGTGCAGAATATGCAGGAATTTATTAATTATGCCAAATCTATCAAAGAAGGACAGAATGTGACGGTGACGGTTCTCAGAAAAAATGGTGACAAAACAGATAAGGTAGACCTTAAGGGAAAAGCTGTTCTGGATAAAATGACTATAGAAACACTTCATTATAAAGCCAATCCAAGCCCGGCAGAACAGAAGCTGCAGGATCAGTGGCTGACAGGGAAGAAATAACCTATAGTGAATAGTGAATAGTGAATAGTGAATAGTGAAAGCTAATATTATAAGAAAAGCGGAGAAAATTTCTCCGCTTTTGCTTTTTTATTGTGTACTCTTTTAGCTTGGTTACTTCTGTAATAGTTCAAGCGTATGTTTCACATGATCATTTCCTTTCCATTCGTCGTGACCGGGAATTACTTTGGCATTGGAGGGATATTTTGCCTGCAGGTTTTTCATGGTAGCAGGCCACTGTTTTACATTCGCCTCTCCCGTATAGCCAAGATCAGTTGCTGAGCTGCTTTTCACTAAACATCCTCCATCCAACACATTGTATTTTGGAAACCATACCACGACATTATCTGCTGTATGACCTTCACCCAGAAAATCTACAACAAACTCCTCTCCTCCTATTTTATACTTCTTTCCGGTTTTTATGATTTTACTCGAGGTGGCCTTTCCTTCTTTTTTCAATAATTCGTTCGTCTTAGAGGTTGCATACGTACTGATTCCTTTATTGTTGTAAAAGCTAAGGTCACCGGCTCTGTCAGCATGTGAATGGGTTGCAAACACAGCAATTACCGGAAGATTATGACGTTTTTTAATTGTATCCATAAGACTTTGATATTGTGACTTCTGCCATGGAACATCAAATAATACCACGCCTTTCTTGGTAATCAGATAAAGAGCATTGGTTGAATATTCTTTGCCTCCGAAAACGCCAAATGTCTTATACAGATACAAATTTGAGCTAAGAGGCGGTTCAATCACGAAATTCCTTACCTGTGCATTAAAAAGATTAATTAAGAACATAAATAACACGGCCAGTATCTTAACACTTTGTCTCATTTTTTTTTATAGTATTTAATTGATAACTCAAACTGATTTTGGGAATAAATAATCGGAATCTAATTTGTGCATAGAAGAGCACAAATTTAATGATAGTTTGAGAAAAGTGATTCTTAAGGTCCGTCTTTAATCTTTTTTTAACAGTATAAGCAATATTTAAAGAACCTTATATTGATACAGATGTTAAGTCTTTTTGATGGTAATTCTGAAGGTTGTTCCTTTTCCAATTTCTGTCTGTGAAATTTTAATATCTCCGTTGTGATACTCATGAACTACCCTTCTGGCTAATGAAAGACCAAGACCCCATCCTCTTTTCTTAGTTGAATATCCTGGTTTAAAAGCATTTCTTGCCTGCTGCTTTGTCATTCCGCTTCCGGAATCTTTTACTTCGACCAGAATATTTTTATTTCTTTCAAAAATATACATTTGTAATGTTCCTTCCCCTTTCATGGCATCCACTGCATTTTTCACCAGGTTTTCAATTACCCAGCTCATCAGGATCTTATTATGCGGAACGAGAATAACGTAGGTTGGAAGATGCAGACTGAAATCTATTTTTTTAGAGATCCTTGTTTTCAGATAGTCATAATTCTCTGAAATTGTTTCATTAAAATTCAGGTCATTAAGTTCAGGAACAGAGCCTATTTTTGAAAAACGCTCCGAGATTGTTCTCAGCCTTTCAATATCTCTTTCAATTTCGTGTACGCCTTCGGAATCCGGATTATCCATTTTCATAATTTCCATCCATCCGATCATTGATGAAAGAGGTGTTCCTATCTGGTGGGCCGTTTCTTTGGCCAACCCCGCCCAAAGATAGCCTTCGTCTGTTTTCTTGATCGTTCTGAAAAACCAGAAAGAAAATCCAAAATACAAAAGAATAAACAGACCGAGGATGTAAGGTGAATAACGAAGATTATTCAGCAGCCTTGAGTTGTCATAGTATACAAACTGATTGTTGCCGTCGGGAACCTTAATTTCAATAGGAGCATAGTTCTTTTCCATATCCATCATAAGGCGGTTAAGTTTCTGGGGATCTTTCAGAGTACTTTCCGGAATATTCCGGTAATAGCCCAGATCGATGATCGGTTTTTTATCCTTATCTGTTACAATGAATGGTATGGTATTATTAATGTTGAGGATCTCCGGAAGCAGGTCCAGAACATCAGTATCGGGAGACTTTACTTCCTGCTGGATCCTGATCGCTTTTGAAAGGAGATTGATTCTTTTGATCTCCTCTTTCCGCAGAAAATTGATCAGCGATGTAGAAGCGATCACAATAGCAACCACCAAAGCTGTCATAACGACAAAAATGATCCAGTTATTCAGTCTGGAAAGTATGGATTTCCTCAAAGTTGTTTATTTTAAGACATTCAGAATTTTTTGCAGCTCTGTACTTCCGCTTCCCTGATAATTATTGATAATGATTGAAAATGTATATTTTTTTCCGTCTTTCGCAGTATGATATCCTGCAAAAGATTTGGTATCCCTCATACTTCCGCTTTTCATTTTCATTCCATTCTCCTGCACCGGAAAACCATCATAATAAGCATCAAACCAGGATTGTTTTTTGGCGTACAGTAGAGCCTGAACTTCCGCTTTCGCAGCGACGTAATTCTGGGGAGAAAGCCCGCTTCCATCTGCAAAATTAATCATATTGGAGTTGATCCCTTTTGATTTCCAGAACTCTTTTAAATAGGCAATTCCACTTTTAAAACTGGAATTTCCTTTCTTTTCTTTTCCCAATGTTTTAATTAAAGTTTCCCCGTAAAGATTGACACTTTTCCTTAAAAACCAGTACACAATTTTATCTAAAGTAGGCGACTGATAGGTAAGAATTATATTTTTTGCAGTTCCGGGCAGCTGTTTTCCCTCCAATTCAAGTTGTGAACCTGTTATTACTTTCCCTGAAATTTCAATTCCGGTTTCTTTAAGCCACTGCTGAACTTCACTTCCCAGCTGCAAAGGTGGGTTCGGCAGTGCCCCTGAAACAGTTACCGTTTTTCCGGCCGGAAGTGTTCCGTTGATCAAAGCGACATCAGAATACGGTGCCGTAAAGATGAGACTCTGATCTGAGCTGCCGCCTGCTTTCAGGTCATTCAGCCATTTTATATTGTCCAGCGGATAAGAAAACCCTTTGAATTCTGTTCCATTGATATTAATATCAAACTGATTTTCTCTCCAGTTAACTCCCCAGACTCCCGCTCCGTAATAATTTCCCAGATCATCCCAAGGCCATCCGCCCGGAATCGTCTGGTGATCAAAATAAGAATCATCAATTACTACATTCCCAGATATTTTCGTAATTCCAGAGCTTTTAAGGGCTTCAATGAATTTCTTTTTAAAGTTGTCCGGTTTATAAGCATCATAACGCCAGCTTCCCAAAGTAGGGTCGCCGTTTGAAGCGACGATCAAATCACCGCTCAGAACTCCTGAAGATAAATTGCCAGAGTATCCAGCAGTTGTTTTATAAGTATAATTTTTGCCCAAAGTTTCGAGGGCAGCTCCGGCTGTGAAAATTTTCTGGGTGGAAGCTGTTGAAAGACCTTTATTTCCCTGATATTCGTAAATAAATGTCCCGTTTTCATCCGTCACATAAAAAGACAAACCGGATGATACAGCTCCGGAGGAATCCATAAGATCTTTGGTAGCGTTATCCAGTTTCTGGGCTATGTTCTGGGCAGATATTACCTGAACCGACAGTAAAAATACTGCAAGTGATTTTTTCATTGCCATATTATTATAAACCTAAATGTAGTGATCTGTCATAGCTTCATTCAGACTTACCTTTTTCTGTCTTATTAAGCCGCAACATCATTTATTACTCAATTTCTGATCAAATATAATAAAAATAAGGGTTCAGTTTCTATAGCTTAAAGCTGGTTTCCAGACTCTATTTCATAAGGCTCACGATCTTTTTCAAAGATTCTCGTAAGCTCGCTACCTTCTACAGTAATTATATCGCCCTTTCTTCTGATCCAGTTTCCTTCACGAAGACCTACCACTTTCAGGTCATTTTGCGTTAAAAATTCCAGGATTCTGGTTTCTCTGGTTTCTCCGTTGTGTTTCAAATCCGGATTAGGATCTAAATAGTGCGGATTAAGATTGAACGGAACAAGTCCCATACAGTCAAAGCTCGGCGGATAAACAATCGGCATATCGTTCGTAGTTTTCATATTCTGACCTCCGATATTACTTCCGGCACTGCATCCGAGATATGCTTTTCCAGATTCTACATTATTTTTTAAAACAGACATCAGGCCTTCTTCATGTAAGGTTTTAACCAGTAAAAACGTATTTCCGCCACCTGTAAAATATCCCTGAGCGTTATTCAAAGCTTCAGTCTTATTTTCAAATTCGTGAAGGCCTTTCACTTTAATATTAATGGTATTAAAGAAAGAACGGGCTTTCGCCGTATAATCTTCATGGGAAATACCGCAGGGTCTTGCAAAAGGAACAAAAATAATTTCATTGACTCCTTTATATAATTGTATTAATTCTTCTCTTAAATATTCAAGATATTCTCCACCGTAAAGTGTGGAAGTGGACGCTAATATGATGTTCATACAGGAAAATTATATTTTAATATTAAAAATAGTTGAATGGCAAAGATAAACTCAATCATCCACGAATCAAAAATTAAGCTAAAAAAAACACCTATACGTTAATATTCTCTAAAAAAACTTAAAGCTTCTAAAATTTAAGCCTTTCTGGAATTATTATTGAATTTTAGAATTTAGAATTTTAAAAAATGTAAGATTATGAAAATGACTAAAATTAATATCAAAAACCTTTTCTTAGGATTTATACTTGTAGGAACTGCAGGTTTTGCCAATGCACAAACCACTCAAACTGACAGCACAACCGCTACAGCCACTACAGCTCAGGCAGGAACAAATCCAGTGATTGATGGTCTAAAGAAACAGATTGAAGCCAATCCAAAAGATACGGATGCATTAGCTAAATTGGCAACAGCATACCAGGAGGCTTCAGATTGGACAAATGCGGTAGATACATGGAAAAAGATATCTGTTTTATTACCGGACTGGGCTCCTTCATACTATAGCCAGGCTTATGCTTATCAATCTGCTAAAGATGATGCCAATGCAAAAGTTGCTTATGAAAAATATATCGCGACTGTAAAACCTACAGAAGTGGAACAAAATAAGAAAAATCTGGCGTATGCCTATTTCTATCTTGCATTTGCAGAACAGCAAACTGACCCTGCTAAAGCAAAGGAGCATATTGCTAAATCTATCCAATATGATCCTACGAACCAAGATGCCATTAAGCTTAGTAAAGCTTTAAACTCATAATTAAAAAAGAAAAAACCGGAAATATTTCCGGTTTTTTCTTTTAATATCTTTATCTAAAACGATTATTATCAATTAATTCTTTTACCAAAAAAATCTGTTTCGCCCAGTAAATGCGAGATAATCTTATCAATATTCCGTTGAATACTTTCCTCCGTTTTTAAATTGTTGATATAACGGATCAGTTCTAATTTTCTTGAAGGGATGAGACTTTCAAAATTCTTTAACGTTACCGGATTTTCTCTGATCGCCTGATCCAGTTTTGGATGAATGGAAATCGTCCTGTCTGAATCATCGAACTCAACAGAAACTTCGATCATTTCGCCAATCCTTTTAGGAGAATCTTTCAGCATAATCATATTGATATACAACCTCCATTCTCCCAGATATTTCATTAGGTTTTGCTTAAATTCTTTACCGTTCACAGTTCCTTTCACGGGGATCGGGCTTTTATCCTTCCCTGCTTGCTTGAAGATTTCAGCTAGGATTTCTTCAGGAACAAAAACAAAGGGGTTGATTCCTATAATTTCCAGTGTGGCGCTAAAATTGTTTTCCATGCTTAAAGATAGGTTTTGTTGCTGGTTTTTTATTTGTTAGTTGTGTGTTACAAATTAAGTAATGAAACGTCTTCCGCATCTTCCATCTTCCATCTTCCATCTATTCAAAATTAAAATTTTCCACTCACAAAGGGAATCATTATCTTTGCCGGAATAAATCTATCGAACGAAATGAAATTTTTTATTGACACAGCCAATTTAGAGCAGATCAGAGAAGCAAGAGACCTTGGAATTTTAGATGGGGTTACCACCAATCCTTCGCTAATGGCAAAAGAAGGAATTCGCGGAAATGAAGCGATCAATAACCATTACAAAGCAATCTGCGAACTTGTAGACGGAGATATTTCGGCAGAAGTACTTTCTACTACTTATGAAGAAATGATCAGGGAAGGTGATGAATTGGCAGCGATTCACCCGAATATCGTCGTTAAGATCCCAATGATCAAAGACGGTATCAAAGCATTAAAATATTTTTCCGATAAAGGAATCAAAACCAACTGTACGCTTATTTTCTCTGCAGGGCAGGCACTTTTAGCTGCTAAAGCAGGAGCTACTTACGTTTCTCCTTTCTTAGGAAGATTAGATGATATCTCAACAGACGGATTAAATCTTATCCAGGAGATCAGATTAATTTTTGACAACTATATGTATGACACTGAGATCCTGGCAGCATCTATCCGTCATTCTATGCACATCATCGACTGTGCTAAGATTGGTGCAGATGTGATCACGTCTCCACTTCCTCCGATCTTGAGCTTATTGAAGCATCCTCTAACGGACAGCGGATTGGCTCAGTTTATTGCAGATTCTCAGAAACTGGCTTAATAGCTGAAGTAATTTAAATATAAAAATCCCGAAACTTTCGTTTCGGGATTTCTTTTATAAGTTTTCTTCTATATTTTTAATGACCCTGCAAGGGTTCCCTACAGCAACAGCATGATCGGGAATATCTTTGGTCACTACACTTCCAGCTCCTATCACCGCATTCTTTCCAATGGAAACTCCCGGCAGGACTACGACATTTCCTCCGAACCATACATTATCTCCAACAGTGATGGGATGAGCGTATTCCAGGCCTTCATTTCTCTGTTTGGCATCCAGCGGATGTCCAGCGGTATAAAAACTGCAGTTTGGGCCAATGAATACATGATCCCCGAATTTTACTTTGGCGCAGTCTAAAATAACCAGATTATGATTGGCATAAAAGTTTTCTCCTGTCTCAATATTGTAGCCGTAATCACACCAAAAAGACGGTTCTATACAGATATTTTCCTTAGTGCTTCCCAGAATTTCTTTAATCAATTTATTTCTGTTTTGGGTATCTGAATTTTTCAGCTGGTTGTATTCCAGACAAAGATCTTTACAAGCCATACGTTCCTTGATCAGTTCCTTATCGTAATTCGCATCATATAAAAGTCCGGCTGCACATTTTTCCTTTTCTGTCATAATATTGGATTCAAGTTTAAGATTTAAATATACGACAATAACAAAAAAACAGGATGGTTACTAATAACCATCCTATTCTCTATTACAATTAATGCAGATTATTTTACCAGATCCGGTTCGATCGGGTTATTATTTTTCTGAAGGGTTTCTTTTGTTCTCTTTTCCATTTCCTTGAAAACCTGGTTGGGATCTGAAAGTTCTTTTCCGTCTGAAGTTTTCATTTTGAATACCATTTTTGTATTGGAGTCTCCCCCACTTTTCATCATCATTTCTCTCATATTTTTGGTAGGATCGTTTACATAAGCTTTCCATACTTTTTTGTACTGATCTTTCGTGATCTCAAGTTCCTTTCCTCCCATACCTAATACTCTGATATTGTCCGGAAGCTGGGTTTCTTTTTCTTCAGCAGGACTCTGTATCGTTTTGTTTCCTATGAGTGTCATGATGTGTGAACCCGTGTTGTCTTCTAATTTCACAATCAGTCCGGGAAGTCCATAAAATTTATACGGCCCATCCTGAAAAGGAATATCTGAGGAAAACCAGGCGATCCATTCTCTTCCGCCATAACTTGTTACTGCTTTCTGAGCATTGTATTCACCTATTTTCTGCTTGTCAGGAAGAATCTTCCACTCCGGTTTTTTATCTTCTTTTATTTTATACTTATCTGTACTGACATTGGTAAAAAGATAGGTTTTAAAATCCGGATAGTCTTTAGTTACTTTATAAGAAACCTGACCAGGGGCATCCCTCCTGTTGACACTGATGCTTCCGCTACCGGTACTGATCTGCTTTTCCAGATCCGCCTTTGAAGTGGAATCTGCAACAAATTTATCGCGGCTGTAATAAGCTGATCCCTTTTTATTGATATCCAAAAGCATCATTTCCTTCTTCACCTCTTCTTTATTGTTGGAATCCGGAATGAATTTATATTCATAAAAAAATCTGTTGGTCTGGGCTCCTGTTACTATTCCCAGAAGCAGAAAAAATAAAATTTTTGTTTTCATCCTAATTTGAATTTAATAAAAAAGCTCTGTAAATATAGAATTAACAAAGCTTTTTGGTACTTATTTTTTTGTCTGTATCCTTATTTCCCCACGTCTGATATTTGCTCCATCCGTCTTATTAATGGTAATACTCGCAATACTTTCAGGGTTTACTGCATCCATTTCACTTTTGGTGATCTGTTTTCCATCCAGAAAAATCTTAGTATCATCCCAGCCATTTACCTTAAACTTTTTTACTCCGTTTAAAGCAAGAGTTCCATTAGATTCTTTTTTAATGTAATCAGCCTGAAGTTCCATGGTTCTGTTTCCTGAAAATGGTTTATCAGAATTTGAACTTCTGAAGAAGTAGACATTTCCTTTGGCGCCTTCTGAAATTCCTTTTAATGCTTCCAACCTTGCTTTCTCACCCATTTTTCTTGCCTTCTCTCCTTGTATTCTAGCTCTTTCACCTGCTTTTCTGGCCTCCTCTCCGGCAACTCTGGCTGATTCCCCTTGTATTCTTCCTAATTCCCCGGCTTTAATAGCTTCGATTCGTGCAGTCTGGCCTTGTAATCCTGCTATTTTGGCTGCTTTCATTCCTTCAATTCTCGCCTTCTCTCCGGCTATTCTGGCTTCTTCTCCAATTGCCCTTGCTTTTTCGCTTAATTTCATGGCTTCTATACCGGCTTTTTCAGCTTGTTTTCTGGCTGCTTTTTCAGCACGGATAGCTTTCTTTGAAACTTTTGCATTTCCTGAATCCCAGCTTTGGTAAGCACCATCATTAAACCTTATTACTTTTACTTTCGCAGAATTGTAAGGCATTGGAGGAGCCGGTGGGGCATCAGGAAAATCAATATTCAGATTTGAAAGGTCAGGCATTTCTACGCCAAGGCTTTCAAGGTCTTTAGTTTTATTTTTCCATTCATCAGATTTGAAAAAGTCATTCATCCTTTTTGCTTCCTCTTTTGAAATCGCTAAATCTCTCTTAAAATCAATGGAATTAATTCTTCCTATTTCGCCTGAAAGTTCACCGATCTCATCAATTTTCAACTGGAATTCTTTGCTTTCCGGTTTTAACTTCTTTAAATCTTTACTTTTTTCTTCGATCTTTTTTCCAAGTTCAGCCAGTTCTTTTTCGCTGGCAGATTTTTTTAGAAATTTAGGTTCTATAGCTTCTGCTTTTTCTGCTTTCTCAGGTTTTATGGTATCTCTTTTGATCTGGGAAACAGCTTCCTTGATTGCTATATTGGTTTCTTTAATTTCATTGTTCTTGGCATTTACCATGTAGGCAAAAGCTACTGAAAATACAACCGGAAGTGCAAAAATTCTCCGCGCATATCCGAATTTGGTTTTTGGTTTTTGTAACATTTTGAGTCGTTTTTTTAGATTTGAACTTAGAAATGGACTGGTGGCAGGCAACTGGTTTCCGGAAAAGTGGCTTGCTAAAAGCATCTGCGCAAATGCTTTGGTGTCCGATTGTTTGACGGCTTTTTTATCCGCCAGGTATTCGTGAATAAGGCTTATTTCTTTTTTAATGATATGAAAAAACGGATTGAACCAGAAAACAGAAGTAATAATTTCGATACCTATCTTATCGAAGGAATGTTTCTGCTCAATGTGAACCATTTCATGCTTTAAAATCTGTTCACCAACATCAGAATTCAGGGTGATGGTATTTTTCCAAAAAAGGTTTTTAAAGTATGAAAACGGAGCTTCTGTCAGGTCTGTACGGTAAAAATTGATCCCGTCAAAACTTTCTTTTTGAAACTGCTTCTTAAGTCGTTGGATCTTCAGGATCCCAAAAATCAACTTCCCTAAAAAATAGAGAGAAACCAGTCCCAAAGCTGAAAAAATAATGCTAAAATAAATGTGGCCATTGTCTATGTTTTTTTCTGTATTAAAATTCTGTATCTTATCAAGAAGCATATATAGGTCGCTATTTACTTCTATCGTAAAATCATCTATTCTGATCAGGGGCAGCAACAGTGATATCATCATCGCACCCAGCAGATAAAACCTGTTATAATGATGAAATGTCTTGTCCTTTAAAGACAACTGATAATATAAAAACATTACACCGGAACTTACAATTACTTTTCCAAAGTACAGAAATAGAGTTTCCATGGTCAGTTAGTTTTTCTTTTTAAGTTCGTTCAGAAGCATTTCAAGGTCTTCCACAGTCATTTCATTTTTCTCTACCAGAAAAGAAACTGCGCTTTTATAAGAGCCTTTGAAATAATTTTTCACAAGACTTTTCATGGTCTTCCCCGAATACTGCTCTTTGGTAACCAAAGGAAAATATTCGTGTTGTCTTCCGTATACATTATAATCTACAAACTCTTTGTCTTTCAAGACTTTCAAAATAGTAGAAACCGTATTGGTATGTGGTTTTGGGTCTGGAAAGAGATCCAGAATGTCTTTCAGAAATCCTTTTTCCAGTTTCCATACATACTGCATTACCTGTTCTTCCGCTTTTGTCAAATTCTGAATTTTCATATCCTTTTCCTTTATTACTTTAATGATATGCAAAATTTCATATCACTAATAAATTAGTTATACAAATGTAGAAATAAAATCGAACCAAACAACTATTTTTTTAGTGATAAAGGATTTAATGATTTAAATAATTGAAAATCAATTACATAATTTCATTAAAATATATTAAATTTTTAATGCACTTTAATTATTGTCTGTTTAATTGTCAGAAAAAGTAGTCTTTATGCTGTAAATTCTTAAAACTTGTTAATTTTTATTAAATAAAATTAAAATGAATTTGTTTAAAGTGAGAAAATATATTTATTTTAGTGCTTTAAAAATTTCTCATGAAAAGATATAACTTATTGATTGTACTATTACTGCTTATTTTTAACGTTACTACGGCTCAAAAGAAGAACTCTCCCGCTGCGGATCTCAGCATTTTAAAGGAAACCAAAACGAAGATTGAAAATACGGTTCCACTGGTGATCAAGCATCTGCAGGCTATTGCTGATAAAGAGGGCGACAATAATATCATTACGAACGGAAAGACCGCTCTAGGAAAAGAATACGGAATTTTGGAATCTGAATGGTTCCTGTACAGAAATAATATGAAAAACTGTATCCTGAACAATTCTTCCAAGAAAGCTAAAAAATGTATGGATTATCATACGCAATACCTGAGAAATACATTCATCAACTACGGAAACTATATTTCAAACCTGACAAGAAAGAACGGATATCTTGGTGTGGATGGTGACATAAAATTCGATTTCAAACCAGCTGAGATTACAACAAAGCTTAGTGAAGCCTACCTTAATGCAAATGATGCTGCAGGAAGAATGAAAGGTGACCAGAAAAAAGAGTTTTTGGGGCAGACCATGTCAGATGATAACAAACTTACTCCCTTCGGTCAGTTAGCTCAATAATATTTATAACCACAACATACTGAATCCCGTTTTAAAAAAAACGGGATTTTTATTTTTAGTCATTCTCATTCTAGATTCTGCTCAAATTCCTCACAGGTCCTTAGAATCGTATCCGGATGCTGGTCAAATTTACCCAGCTTTACAGTATAATAATTCTTGGTCAACTGTTCAAAATCGGAAAACTTTCTGTCTTTATTTTTTCAGCTTAATAACAAGGCTGTGCTTTATCGAGGTTGAATAACCACCTCCTTCGGTCGGCACCCGATATTCATAGGTGCTGATATCAAATCCTGATATGGTGTCCCACGGAATCTGGTTATCAGGAGGGATTGTAAAGCTCCCTTCAAAATGCATAATGTCAACAAAATTTCTTCCGTAGTACAGCTTTATTCCATCTGCTGATAAAATTATTTTTTGTTTTACATCCCAAATATAGCCTGATATGACTACCACAGGAAAAAACAGGGTTACTATGATCAGAAAAATAATAAATATCTTCCCTTCTTCTGACAGAATTAACCATTTCACCAGAAAAAATAATGGGACCGCTCCGAATATGAACAATAAAACGGAGTCGGTGATGACTGATTTTTTTCTTTCTGAAATGATAACATTTTCCATCGGCCAGAAATTTTAGGATCAGAATAATATAAAATTTAACTTTAAATCTTTAAGTACTAAGTTAAGCTAAAAACTGTTATGCTATGTTGCCCGAAAAAAAAGAGAACCACAGATGTGATTCTCTTTTAGTTAGGAATATATACAATAAATTTCATCATACTATTCTGGATGAAAATCTTTAAAAAACAAATGATCTCCGCCAGGAAAGCTGTTATGTATTAATCATAAAAACATTCGGGAAAAAGTAGAAAATGAGGCGGAGATCATTAAACATAAATAAACTCTACAACCAGTTACCTGATTGATTTGAGCGTTACAAAAGTAAGCTTCAGATCTGTTCCGGTAAAAAATATATTGTAGAATTAAATAAAACATTTTGTAGAAGTAATACTACTTTTGAAACAATATCATGATTGATGGCTTGATCCGGTTTATGTCCATTTTCTGATTGCTACACCTTATTTCCACCAGTGATAGTAATTGTGAAGCCCATCATACTCAAATCCACAACGCGGATACAAGGTATTTCCGATATCATTGCTTTTTTCTGTTTCAAGCATCAATCCACAGGCACCCGTTTCTTCACACCATTGCTTACTTCGGTCTATAAGCCCTACGGAAATTCCTTTTCCTCTGTAATCCGGATGTACAAAAAGATCACTTAAAAGCCATTGTTTCTGCAGTCTGGTGTAGTGGAAAAGCTTATAAAGCTGTACAAAACCTATGGTTTTTCCATCAGTAAATGCCAGAAAAATATCAGACTCATTATTCAGAAATCTTTCTTTAAGGAATGTTTTCCCCTTTTCTATATCAGATTCCTGACGGTAAAAAATGCGGTAAAGGTTGAAGAGTTCTGCAGTTTCATTCAGGTCTTCAAGGCCTGCTTTCTTAATTGTGTAATTCATTTCTGTAATTATTTTTAAATTAACAATGCAAAAGTATTTTGAAATAGGACTACATTTGTACTCCAGATATTAAACAACTGATAGTCCAGTATGCTTCCGTTCAAACACATCATCAACATTGATAAAGAAAACAAAATTGCAGTTTACAGACAGATCGCGGTTTCTATTATTATGGCCATAAGAAACGGTGTGCTAAAACCACGTTATCATCTTCCCGGAACCCGGGAACTTTCAAAAGCATTGGGAATACATCGCAAAACAGTCATTGCAGCCTATGATGAATTACATGCGCAGGGCTGGATTACGATCATTCCAAGAAAATACACTGCTGTATCCGACCATATCCCATTACTGAAGCCTCAACGATGGAACGCAGCGGATGCAGTCCCTTCTTACGAAAACAGCTTCAGTCTTCCTTTCAGACAGATTGATGAAGAGATAGAAAAATCACGATATGGATTGCTTCCTGAAATCATTATTGACGACGGACATCCTGATGTTAGACTTTCCCCAATTGATGAGCTTTTGAAAACCTATCGTTCGTACACATCCAAAAGACACACTATCAAAAATGCCAATATCGGGACAGAACAAGGTACTTCAAGGCTTCGGGACGAGCTGGCCCATTATCTTTGTGAAACAAGAGGTCTTACTATAAGTTCAGAAAACATACTGATTACTCATGGTGCACAGATGAGCATCTATCTGGCTGCACAGCTTATTCTGGGACTTGATACCAATGTCATAGTAGGATCGCCCAATTATCCGGCCGCCAATGCTGCATTTGAACAGACCGGTGCAAAGCTTATAGAAGTGCCTGTGGATGAAAATGGCATTAACACCGAAGATGTTGAACTGATCTGTAAAAAGAAAAAGATTAGTGCGGTTTACGTTATTCCCCACCATCATTATCCTACCACAGTCACGCTCAGCGCTGCCAGGAGAATGAAACTGCAGGAGCTGGCGGCTACCTATTCTTTTGCAATTATTGAAGACGATTATGACTATGATTACCATTATAACTCTTCACCGTATCTTCCTCTGGCTGGAAGCAGCCATAATGGAAATATTATTTATATCGGATCTTTCTCCAAAATCCTGGATCCTTCTCTCAGAATAGGTTTTATGGTGGCTCCAAGAAACTTTATTGACCAATGCACGGCATTACGAAAAATCATCGACGTAGGTGGTGACGGCTATATGCAAAATGCGGTGGGTTTTCTGATCAGGGAAGGTGAGCTTAAACGGCATCTTAAAAAGGCAAAAAAGATCTACCATCAACGCAGAGACTTTCTGGACGCTTTATTGAAAAACAGGTTGAGTCCATATATTTCTTATGTTCTGCCATCTGGCGGAATGGCTTTCTGGATCAGATTGTCACCTGAGTATCCTATACACCATTTAATAGAAATTCCACAGTTAAAAATTTTACGCACTGACGAAAAACTGAATGCTTTCCGGTTTGGTTTTGCTTCAATGGATGAGAAGGAATTAGAAATAACAGTAGATTTTTTAAAAACAGCTTTGGATCGTTTCTGATGATCAATGGATTTTAAGTCAGTCAAAAAATACAGCATGTTCCGGATTTTATATAAGCAATAAGCTTCAGAAATTTGCATTATAAATGTAAAACAATGAATAACATCATCCGGAGAATTGAACGTATAGACTGGCAAAACGTCACTGAAGCCCTGCATCAAAACGGATATGCCGTGATACCCGGTTTCTTATCAGATAATGAATGCGAAGCATTAAAATCAGATTATGACAATGTGGACTTATACCGCAAAACGGTTGTTATGGCCCGCCATCGTTTTGGATTGGGTGAATATAAATACTTTAATTATCCCCTGCCAGATTTGATTCAAACAATAAGAACAAACATATATCCGCATCTGGTTCCTGTTGCCAATGCGTGGTTTAAGGCACTTAGGATTGATATGGATTTTCCATTGGAGCATACGGCATTACTTCAGCAGTGCCATAACAACGGCCAGCGGAAAGCAACTCCTCTAATTTTAAAATATGGAAAGGGAGGTTTTAATACTTTACATCAGGATCTTTACGGAGATATTTACTTTCCAATTCAACTCGTTTTGATGTTAAATGAGCCCGAAAAAGATTTTAAAGGCGGAGAATTTGTGCTTACCCAGCAGATTCCCAGAGCACAGTCTAAAGCTATTGTCCTTCATCCTAAGAAAGGTGATGCTTTGATTTTTACTACCAATTTTAAACCTGAAAAAGGAGCTAAAGGATATTACAGAGTAAATATGAAGCACGGTGTGAGTGAAGTAAAAGAAGGCAGCCGTTGTACATTGGGAATTATTTTTCATGATGCTGCCTCTTAATATGAAACTACATACTGAAATATCTGAAACTGCATTAAGAAGTGGAATCAGAGCCGGGGAAATTAATTTTGCAGGAAATAAAAAATTAAAAATCTACGGTCTGTTGAGCTGTTCTTCCGGCAAAAAAATGAAAAATGAAAACAGGATTTTCTTTACATCTGAAAAAGAAGCACTCCAAAATCATTACCGACCTTGTGGACACTGCATGAAGGCAGAATATAAGTTATGGAAAAATAAAAAATAAGTTTCTATTCTTGATGAAATTGTTTCATTCACTATTCCAACATTGAAATAGCATGCAGTTTTTTAATAAAATCTTTTATTTTTCTTGTAAAAATATAACTCTTGAGAATCTGACTATTACGGATTCCCATAAAACTTTTGAATATTTTGAACAAAAATCTCAATTTATCTTATTGAAAATTAACATAATAAAAAAGTTTTGAAAATTAAGGATTCCCGTAACTGTGAATAAAAAATTATATATACATTTACTGGACAATAAAAAAATATTTATTATGAAAAATCTTAAAAAATTATCAAAAACTGATTTAAAAGCTATTAAAGGAGGTAGAGACTTTTGTCAGCCAGGAGCAAATGACATCTGTGGGCAATGGGGTCTGGAATGTGGTTTTCATTATACTGTCCAAAATGGACAAGTAGTTGAATCACTAACCCATAACGCTTGTATGTAAACTTAAAAAAATATTTTTCATGAGATGCAGTAATGCATCTCATTTCTTATTACAGTGTTTTATTTTTTTCATTAAGTTTGTTACACAAGATCTTAAAATTTTATTATGAAAAAATTGTTTTTTATTTTACTTTTTCTTTCAAATATTTTGTCGGCACAGCTTGTTTCGTTTGTTTACGAAATTAGGCATAGGCCAAATCCGGATAAAGAAATTTTTGAAACCAGCAATTATTATCTTGATATAATTGGAGGTCAATCTGCTTTCCGGTCAGAGAAAGAAAGATATGCTGATTCATTAATGCTGAAAAATGGATATTGGGAAGGCGGGCCAAAAACTTCACTTAATCAGCTTTATATCATTAAAAACTTAATAAATAAGAGTATCAAAAAAAGTATAACAACTCTATCAATGCATGACTTATATAATATCAACGTAAATGATAAGCTGAGTTGGGAGGTTCTCCCAGAAAAAATGAAAATTGGAGATATGGAATGCCAGAAAGCCACAGTAAAGTATGGTGAAAGAAATTGGACAGCATGGTTTAGCCAAAGTATACCCTTGCAAGAAGGGCCTTATATATTTCACGGATTACCAGGATTAATCATAAAAATTTCTGATGATAAAAATGATTACGATTTTAGTCTGATAAAGACTATAAATGTTGATAAAAACAAAACATTTTACCTGAGAAAGGGAAAAGAAATAAGCTGGGAGACTTATGAAAAAATCCAACGAGATTATTATTCGGATCCATTTGCAGACATCAAGGCAAGAAATATAAAATATAAAGTAACTGATGAAAAAGGAAATCCAGTGGAAATAAATTTAAAGCAGATGACGGAAAGTACTCAAAAACGAATAAGAGAAAATAATAACCCCGTAGAATTAGACCATAAAGTTGATTTTAAAAAGTAAATTTGTTCTGGAAGTATATACTAAAACAGAACGATTGAGATTTATGTTATTGTTATAAGGAAATCAGAAGAAATAATAGGACCGTTAAATATGGAATGATGTCAAAGCAAAATCTAAGAACTAAAAAGATGACCGATCGAGTAAAAAGCCAAACTACTTTTCTGGATTGAAACCTGATCTTGAAACGGCTTAATTTAATTGAAAACCTTCTTAATTTGCAGATAACTCCGATTTCATGTATTAAAGATATAAAACAAAAAGAAGCAATAATTTATTGCTTCTTTTGTCTAGTAGCGGGAACCGGACTCGAACCGATGACCTTCGGGTTATGAGCCCGACGAGCTACCTACTGCTCCATCCCGCGGTGTATCTTTAGAGTGCTTACCGAAAGCACTTAGCTTAGTAGCGGGAACCGGACTCGAACCGATGACCTTCGGGTTATGAGCCCGACGAGCTACCTACTGCTCCATCCCGCGGTG
>Ga0308157_10000769_pt1 | contig 88379 bp, 92 predicted proteins | sample PhyBR1_FD_201035 | JGI IMG/M metagenome (GOLD analysis project Ga0308157, IMG submission 201035) | Phyllosphere microbial communities from UC Gill Tract Community Farm, Albany, California, United States - DLSLB.R1 | ecosystem: Host-associated > Plants > Phyllosphere > Unclassified | place: USA...
CGTCCTTCATGGTCATCTTGCTGCCGTCTTTCTTCATGCAGGTGCCGTCGGTCATGCACATCGAGCCGTCGCTCATGGTCATGTTCTCGGTCATGGGCATCATCTTGCCGCCCTTCATGACCATCATTTTGCCGTCTTTCATCGTGCAACCGTCCATGGACATTTTGCCCATGGCCATGTCCGCTTTCGCCGACTTGGATTTAGGGGCCGTTTGGGCAGTAGCGACGGTAGTGAGCCCGGTAACGAGCAGCACGGCGAGGAGATATGCGAACTTTTTCATGGTTGATAAGCGAAATGGTAAAAAATGTGTTGGGAAAATTCCCAGTTCGGTTACTACTTACCCAGCAGTTAGGATTGGTATAATTCTCGGGGCAATCCTGTAAGATTAGCCGCCGGGTCACCGTCGAGCTGCCGGCGGTAGTCCGTGGGCGAAACTCCGTTCACCAGCCGAAACTGCCGCGACAAATGCCCTAAACTGCTGTAGCCCAGTGCCTGCGCAATGCGCCCAACCTCCATCCCGGAGCTGCGCAGCAGCTGTTCCACCGTGGCGATGCGCTGGCCGATGATGTAGCGCTCCAGACTCAAGCCCTGCGAGGTCGAAAAAACGTTGCTCAGGTACGAAAACTTGCGGCCCAGCCGCTGGCTTAGGATTTGAGGGCAGCGGCCGCAGCGCAGCTCTTCGGGAGCCGTGCGCAGCAAGTCCGCAACCGTCTGCTTGATGTCGTTCACCAGCTGCTCGTGCGGGGCTTGTAGTTCCAGCAGCGCAAACCCTTCGGCCACCAGCTGGTCGCGCAGTCGTGCCCAGTCGATTGCCTGCGCCGGCTCGGCGACCTCTACTTCGCCCAGCTCTACCCGACGCGGCGTCAGACCCAGCGAGAGCAGGAGCTCGCGCATCACCAGTACGCCGCGTCGGCATACCATGTGTTTGACGTAGAAAACGGTGGAACCGGCGTCGGCCATGGGTTCAACAAGGCTAGATTAATGAGAGCGGCGGGTCTACCCCGCCGCCTTTAGCTGCGCTTTCTCAGGGCCATGTGGCACTTGGGGCACGAACCCGGCGTGGCACTGGTCTCGGGGGGGTGCATGGGGCACGCGTAAGCGGCGGGGGCCTCTTGCGTGGCGGGGGCCACGTGCAGCGACTCGAAGCGGGCGCTGAGGGATTGGCCGTCGCGTGTCAGTTGCACGGTTACAGCCCCCAGGGCCGCCCCCTTGGGTAGTACAGCCTGCAACCGGTCGCTGCCTGCGGGGGCCAGCGTCAGGGAAGTGGGTTGGCCACCCCGGTCAACCAGCGCCGTTCCCGTAACCTGTTGACTGGAAGTCGGCTGCATCTTTTCGTCAAATAAGTACTCGGCGAGCAGCTGCCCCTGCTGCACCGCTTCGCTGTAATAAGTGTCCGCCGTGTGTACGAAGCCCCCGTGAGGGCAAGGATGCGCGTGGCTTTCGCCGCTGGCCTGATAGGTGGGCGCAGCAGTTGGTTGGGTGGATTGCGCCGGGGATGAGTGCTGGAGGCCCGCTAGCAGCGCTAGCAGAAAGAGGGTCTTTTTCATGAAAAGAAATGGGGGTGCCCCGGTGGCCGCGGCGGGAGGGCGGCCGGCACAAAGCCCAGGGTTTGGAGGGGGAGTTTGGCGGGAGCAGGCCCCGCAATCATCATCGTGTGATGCGGACTGACGAGCGGCCGGAAGCCCATGAAATTGATTGGCTGCAGCAAAGCCGGCCAAAGGGTTGGCTAGGGCATTGTTAGCAAAGAGAATGGGTCTTGGCAGGTGCGCTATTTCACCCGGGTAGGGTAAGGGCCACACGGGCTGACAACAGCGGCAAAGACGAACGCCACGTAAGGCGTTTGGGCGCGGATAAACGCGCGTAGCCCATAGCCAAAAGCCCCGGTGCCTGGATAAAGGCCGGGGTTAGCAGGGGAACGATTAGCTAGATAAGAAAGGCATGCCCGCGCACGTAGGCGGGGCACTCGGGTGGGGGCGCGGCGTGTGCCGCGAGCCCGGATGCCGGCTCATCGAGCGGGAGTGTAAACGTGCTGAGGCGCCATACCAGCGGCAGCAGCGCCGGGGCGGGGGCTATGGCCGGGGCGGCAACCTTGACGCCGCTGGTCGTGAGCTTTACGTCCTTGACGGAACTGGTTACGACCTTATCGTGGCAGCAGCCACAGGCCGGGGCCCGCATGGTCTGGCAGCAGCAGCTGCGGGGGATTTCCTGCTTAATGGAAACCCCTTCCAGGCTTTGACCGCAGAAATGCATGCTGTACACCAACCCAGGGCTGGAGAGCAGATACGCAAAGAGCAGAAATAAGCTGGTGAGACGCTTCACAGAGAGGGCCGCGAGGCCTTAGTATACGTACCCACAAAAATACGAGGTAGAAACGCAAGAGTTGTGATAAAACTCCCACCCCAAACTTGTAAGATTAGGTACTCTTCCGTAGGAGTCTGCTTGTTTTAGGATTAAGAAAGCCGCTGACCGCGGCCTTGCCAGGCATTCTCAAACAAGTTTAGAATCTGCTTTGGGGATAGCCAGATAGAAACTTAGGCTATAAATTAGTATTGGCAGCAGGGTAAATTGCAGCACGGGGCTCAGGCCGGCTCCTGTGCCTGGAACAAGGGGCATCTTGTCCGTATACGCCCAGTTTCCAGCTGCTAAATGGGCTACCTCAAACAAGATTGCTCCCACGCCGCCCACCGCCAGCAACCAGAAGGCGCGTAAAAGGGTCAGGGGGTGTACCCACAAACCGTTCTGATAGATTAGCGCAAAGCCTAGATACAGCAAATCAACCATGATGGCATCTGCCAGCGAGGCCAGGGCCAGCACGGGGACGTGCGCCAGCGCGTAGGCACCGCCCTGATACAACGGGCAGTGAATTATTTCCCAGGCAAAGTTTAGCAGAAATGCCAGTGCAGTCACCCAGCGCATGTATCGCTGGAACAATAGCTTATCCGCCGCTCTTTTCCAGAAATAAGTATACAGCCACACCGTGATGGCCAAGGCAATAGTTGGCGCCGCGAACATAGCCGGGGTAAGATTGGTCATCATGCGGTGGCTGGAGTAGCTATAAGGTAGCGATTAACAGGCTGCGCCAACCGCGGCCGGTCCCCGCCGCGCATCGACAAGAGCGGCTGGTAGTTGTCACTAATTCCCAATAAACCCGGCTCCTGGCCCGGAGTAGCGTGGTGCCAAAGGCCGGTTTAGGAAGTCAGGGGCCGCAAATGCGTAAAAAACTACGGTTTGGTTCCCGGCCCAAATTCAGTAGTTGGTAAATGCTGTCTCTAACCCAACCCTGCTACGCACGGCCTCAGGTCTAACTCTTTTTCACCAGCGCCATGCCGCATTTGGGGCACTTGCCGGGATGGTCGGAAACCTCATTGGGGTGCATGGGACAGCTGTACTGGGCGGCCTTCTCCTTGATACCCTGGCCGTCAGCATCCGTCGAAGCGGGCTGGGCCGGGGTGGTGCTGGTGGTGGTGTCGGTCGTGGCGCTGCCTTTGTCTGAGCAGCCGGTGGCTAGCAGCAGGCTGGCTAAGGCTAAGCCATAGGGCAAAATACTTTTCATGGGTCTGGACTGGTGGTGAAATTCGACGTCTGAGCGCCCAGCTGACTGCGAGGGCAGGCGGGATGTTGATTGGAAACGGCAAGCGTCCGTACACCTTCCCAAACGCAGCCAGCTGCGGCGAAGTTGGGACCACATCTTTTGCTAACTAGGCGCTCTTCATAGTCCACTCAGTTGATGTTTTCGCCTTTATCGCCCTTGGAAAGCCTTTTGCTACATACTAATCAGCCTTCTATAGCCAGATGCTAGCCGACAGCGCCTCCTCAAAATCTACCAATCTTACAAGCTGGTCGTGGCAATTTTACCCACCAAGAGCGGCATCACCGAATCTTACAGGTGATGCAAATTCCACCAATCTTTCTGTCTTTACGAATTGTTTACTAGGGTGTACTTACTGCTGCCGCTGGTGGTGCAATCCCCTTGTTTTATGCAGCCCAAGCACTTGCCTAAATCCACAGTCCCGACGGGTAGCCTTGCTTCTGTCGTAACCGAATTGGCTACCCTTAACATGGAGGGCATGACCGGCGCCAACTTCGCAGAAAAGGCCCTGGCCCGCACGCCCAGCGTGGCAGCCGTGGCGCTGCTACCCCAGGAAGCGGGCCAGTTTAAATTCACCTGCGGCATGCACAGGCTGCGGGGTAGCCTAGTGGTCAAATAAGATGAACCTTCTCGCCGGCTTGCCGCCATCCGCTCCGGGTACTTCCCGCCTCTTTATCCGCAACATGGTGTGCCCGCAGTGCGTGCGCGTGGTGCGCCGCAAGCTGGAGGAAGTGGGTCTGAGCGTGCAGTTCGTGGCCTTGGGCGCAGCCGACGTACTCACGCCCCCGGATGAGGAGCTGCCGCTGGCCGCCGTGCGCGCCAGCCTGGCGGACGTGGGCTTTGAAGTGGTGGAGGACCTGGCCCGGCAGCTGGTGGAACAAACCAAAACACTGGTACTGGAGCTGGTGCACTACACGATGCCTGCCGACCGGGTGCACAACTTTTCCTACTACCTCAGCCAGCGCTTACACCGGGACTACCACTACCTATCCCAACTGTTTTCCGCTCACGAGGGCCTGACGCTGGAGAAGTATATCATTCGCCAGAAGGTGGAACGCGCCAAGGAGCTGCTCAGCTATCAGGACGTCACCGTGGCCGACGTGGCCCGGCAGCTGGGCTACAGCAGCGCCGCCTACCTGACCAACCAATTCAAACAGGTCACGGGCCTATCGCCCTCAGAATTTCAGCGCCTCGGACCCGGCAGCGCCGGCCGCCGCAGCCTGGACGACTTGCTGTAAGTCCACGAATCTTATAAGCCACGGGTGGGAATTGGCCCGAGCCGCAACCCACGAGGAAAGTAGACCCGCTAAGCCAGCGCCCACGGATAGCCCGGCAGCGGCCGTTTTTCCTCCATTCTTCCTTTCATGCAACCGAGTCCCGATTGTCCTTGGCACAGCCTGTCCTTTGCCGCCATCGACTTTTGCGAAGAATCGATTTGTGGGCGGGTGCAGCAGCCGGGCAATACGGTCTCTAATCTGGGGGTTTATCATGGTCGGCTGGCTGATTTTCCGCCATACCCGCAGGGGCACCAGAATCTGGTTCCGCTTGCTTACATCGCCGTGGAAATGGGGCTGACTCGGACTTTTTTACGCCTCGGAAACGCGCATCGGGGCCTAGACGGAGGCAAACCCGTTAATGGCCGTACACGCCAGAGGCTGAGCGATATGCAGGGCCGTATCCTGACCTGCCGGGTGTACGCCGCCAACGGCCACGATGAGGTAAAGCCCTCTAGTGACTGCCCGCGCGTCCGGCCTGGGGCCATTTAGTCACCGTTCACTGTCGTCACGGACCTAGAGCAGATTCGGAGTCAGTGTACATGATAGCCACAATGGCCAAACCAATTTTGCGCATCGTCGGCCGTTACCCACGCCAGGGCCGCATCCAGGGCGGTCTTCAGGGCCTCGCGGGTACGGGCAGCCGCGGTGCGCAAGTGCGTTTTGAGTTTGCTGAATGCCAGTTCAATGGGCGTAAAATCGGGCGAGTACGGGGGTAGATATAGCAGGCGGGCCCCGCGTGCTTCGACCAGTTCGGCTAGGCCGTCCGCTTTGTGTACCGGCAAGTTATCCAGCACCACCACGTCGCCCGGCTGCAAGCCGGGCCCGAGTACCTGCTCGAGATACACGGCGAAGCTGGCCGTGTTCAGCGCCCCGTCCAACTCCATGACCGCCTCCACGCCCTGCGCCGAGAGGGCGGCCACTATTGTCACGTTGGGGCCGTTACGTAACGGCACGGCCGCATCCACCCGTTGCCCGCCTGGGGCGCGGCCGTAGCGGCGGGTATAGGTCAGGTTTACGCTCGTCTCGTCCACGAACTTGAAGCGTGTAACGTCTTCGTGTTGAATAGCTTCCAAAAACGCTTGCCGCAGCCCCCTCACCCGGTCCGTGTCGCGCTCGGCGGCGTGCAGACTCTTTTTTTGCGCCCCAAATCCAGCTGTTGCAGCGTCTGCCACAACACGGTCTGCCCCACGGCGGGACTGCCGGCAGCCACCAACTGCTGGCCCAGTTCGGCCAGCGTGGCGTCGGGCTGGGCGGCGACACAGGCAGCGAGGCGCTGGCGGTCCGTTTCTTGCAGGCGGGGTGCTGGGCCACCGCGGTGAGGCAGGGCCGCAACCGAGCCGCTGGTGCGCTGGCGCTTGAGCAGCTTGTCGACAAACGAAATAGAAACGGCAAAGCGGCTGGCTACTTGGCCAATCGTGCACTGACCAGTCGCATAGGCGGCCACTACGCGCTGGCGCAAATCATCGGAATAGGCTTGCATACTACAAGCTACGCTAAAAATCTGTATAATGACTCCGAAACTGCTCTAGGTTATTGCGAGCGCTTCGCCCGGCATGTGGCCAAACTCGGCCTCACGCACCAACTCGGCAGTCACCCGCCCAGCACCCGCAGCTTTGTGCCCGTGGCCAAGCGCCAGGGCGTGGAGCGCACCTCTGTCCGGCTCACTGGCTTTCGCCGACCGGCCATTGACTATGCCCCGCGCTCGCATGGAGCTTGGCTCTTGATTGCCAACATGGCCATATGCCTCAACCGCTTAACTACCGCTCAATCCCCTAACATCTTTTCAGATGTAGTAAGATTTGCCGGCTCGCTTCGTGCATCGAAATCCTGCCAGGTATAGTTCTTGCCAAGGAAATGTTTCACGAATTCCTTGCAAGAAATAGTTGTAAAACAGTGTTAAGGCCAGTGGCCGTGAGGGCGGCCGAATCGGGCATTCAGGCTTCAACCAACATTCGTTCGCTGAAAGTGTAGCGGTCGGTTGCTGCTACTTTTCCGGCCAGGAGTCAGAAGTAAGGCGATGCTTAAAATAGCCCTATTTTGCTTTATAAAAGCCATTGCGCTCCCATTAAGGCAAGGCTGCCGACCTAATAAACTATAATACGAACATCAGCAGGACCGTAATCAGAAAACAAGTAACTACTACTGCTTGCCCGGCCCAGGAAACCGGCCCCGTCTGCGGTGTCTCCCCAGTCCCGCCGAAATACATAACGGCGACAACGCGCAGGTACACGGCCAGCGAAAGCACGCTGTTGAGCACGGCGGCCACGGCCAGCCACGTATAGCCAGCGGCCATCGTGGCCTCGAACAGCAGCAGCTTGCCCGCGAAGCCGGCCAGGGGCGGAATGCCCACCAGCGAAAACAAAAACGCGCTCAGCGCGACGGCGGCAAATACCCGGCGGGTACCGAACCCGCGGAAATCGGCCAGGGTTTTGCCGGTGCTCAGCACTACGGCAAAGGCCCCGAGGTTCATGGCCGCGTAGGCTGCGGCGAAGACGATGAGGGCCCGCCGCGCCCCGGCGCCGGCCGGCAGGCCCACCACGCCCAGCAGGAAATAGCCCGCCTGCGCGATGGTGGAATAGGCCAGCAGGCGCACCATATTCTGCTGAAGCAGGGCCAGCAGGTTGCCGAAGGTCATGGAAGCCACGGCCAGCCCCGCCAGTACCAGCGGCCAGGCCACCGGCCCGTTGGCCGGCAGCGAGCGGCCCACCTGCGCCAGGGCAAAGAATACCCCGATTTTGGGCACGACCGACAGGTAGGCGGCTACCGAAACCGGCGCGCCTTCGAAGGTATCGGGTGTCCAGAAGTGAAAGGGGAAGATGGAGGCGGCGTAGCCCAGCCCGGTGAGCAGGGCCACGAAGCCGAAGGCCAGCGCCAGCGGGGGTAGGTCGGGCCGGCTCAGGGACGTCAGCAGCGTGTTGCCGGTGATGCCCACCCAGTAAGTGAGGCCGAAGATGAGGATGGCCGTCGTCACGGTGCCGTAGATGAAGTACTTGAGCGCCCCCTCGGTGCCGGCCTTGGTCTTGGAGTAGGCAGCCAGGGCAAAGCCGCTGAGGCTGTTGATGAGCAGGCCCAGCACCAGAAACATCAGGTCGCCGGTGCCGGCCAGCAGCGCCGCGCCCAGCGTGCCAAAGCACAGCAGGCTGTAGACGGTGCCCTCGCGGGGAGTGCCGCGCAGCTCCTGGCGGGCCAGCAGGCAGCACAGCCCCGCCGCCGGCGCCAGAATAAGCACGCTCCAGTGGCTGAGCGCATCCACCCGGAAGGTGCCGGAGAAAGCCGTGGTATCGGCGCCCAGCTGCCGGAGCGCGGCGGCCCCAGCCGCGCCCAGCCCGACGAGGGCCCAGCCCAGGCTCAGCCGGCGGCGGCGCATCATCTCTGCCACCAGCGCCCCGACGGCCGTCAGCAGCAGCACAATTTGCGGCAGCACCAGCAGCAGGTCGCGCTTCATGTCCATGCCGCCGCTACTCATGGCCCGCCATTAGGAGGCGCTGGGTGGCGTGAATCAGACCCAGCAGGAACTCGGGGTAGAGGCCGATGAGCACGATGAGGGCCATCAGCGGCCCGATGGCCCACAGCTCGCGCGCGCCCAAATCACCCAGCGGACTCAGCACCGCGGGCTGCTCGCCCAGAAACACCCGCTGAATGGCCCGCAGGTAGAGCGCCGTGGTGATGATAAGGCCCACGAGCAGCAGGGCCGTGGCCACCGGCGCGACTTGGTAGCCGCCCAGGAAAATCTGAAACTCGGCCGGGAAGTGGGCCAGGGCGGGCAGGCCCAGCGAGGCGAAGCTGGCCAGGATGAACAGCCCGCTCAGCACGGGGTAGGCCGGGGCCAGACCGCCGAGCTGGCCCATGTCGCGGGTGTGGGTGCGGTCCTGCAGCGCCCCAATGAGCAGGAACAAGCCGCCAGTCACGATGCCGTGGCTCACCATCTGCAAGACGGCCCCGTCGAGGCCGAAGGGGCCGCCGGCCGGGCGCAGGGCCGCCGCCGCTACTCCGAACACCACGTAGCCCATGTGGTTGACGCTGGTGTAGGCCACCATGCGCTTGATGTCGGTCTGGCCCAGGGCCGCGAAGGCCCCGTAAATGGCCGAAAACACGGCCAGCCCCAGCACGTAGGGGGCCAGCTGCCGGAAGGCGTCGGGCGTCATTTGCAGGCCGAAGCGGATGAAGCCGTAGCCGCCCAGCTTCAGCAGCACCCCGGCCAGAATGGCGCTGCCGGCGGCCGGGGCGGCGGTGTGGGCCGTGGGCAGCCAGGTATGAAACGGGAAGAGCGGCGTCTTGATGGCGAAGGCCAGCGCCAGCGCCCCGAACGTGAGGACTGCCGCCGTGCCGCCCAGGGGCGGGTGGGCCAGCAGCGCCCGCATGTCGAAGGTGTGCGGGGCGGCCCCGAGGTAGAGCGCCAGGATGGCCAGCAGCAGAAACAGGCTCCCCACCAGCGTGTAGATAAAGAACGTGAGAGCGGCCTGCTTGGGGTTGTCGTGGCCCCAGCCGGCGATGATGAAGTACATCCCGACCAGCGTCACCTCAAAAAAGACGTAGAACAGCAGCAGGTCCAGGGCCAGGAAGGCCCCCAGGCAGGCGGTTTCCAGCAGCAGCATGAGCGCCACAAAGCTGGCCGGCTGCTCGCTGGTGTTGGCCGAGTAAATGAGGGTCGCCAGAAACAGCACGGCCGTGAGCAGTACCAGCGGCAGGCTCACCCCGTCCACCCCCAGCCGGTAGGCCGCGCCAATGGCCGGAATCCAGGGCAGCTCCTCCAGCTGGGTGAAACCGCCGGGCACGCCCCGCGCCCACACCAGCCCGGCCGCGAGCAGCGTCAGGGCGGCCGGGCCGATGCCGATGGCGAAGGCCGTACGCCGGCCCCGCGGCCGGAGCAGCAGCAGGAGGGCGGCTCCCAGCAGCGGCAGAAACACAGTCAGGGACAGGAGTGGAAAAGTATTCATGCGGTCAAATAAAAGCTGTTAAAACCAGCGAAAAAGCGAAACAAACAGCGATGCTACCAGCGCCAGTACGCCCAGCATCGTCCACAGCAGCTCGCGGTGCACCAGCCCCGACTGCACCGGCCGGCTGAGCTGCCCGGCTCGCCGAAACGCCCCGGCCAGGCCCTGCACCGCGGCGGCCAGGCCGGCGTCGGCGCGGCGGGCCCGGGCGGCCAGGGCCAGGGTGACGGGCCCTACCCCCGCGGCGGCTTGCCGGAGCTGCGTATCGGCCCGGCGCCCGCGCCCGGCCAGCGCCAGCACGGCCCCGCCCAGGCCCAGCACTTGCCGGTGCAGGTACTCGTCGAAGCGGCCACACGCGGCGGCCAGCGCCAGCGTGGGCCGCCCCACCAGCGCCGGAAAGCCGCCGCCGATGGGGTAATTATCCTGCACGAAGCGGAGCACCGGCGTCCCGACGTCGGCCGCCCGCAGGTGCCAGCCCAGGCCCAGGCCCAGCGCCGCGGCCGTCAGGCCGGTGAGTTGGGCCGCGGGAGTTTCGGGCAGCGCGTAGCCGACGAAGCGCAGCACGTCAGCCAGGAAAAAGCCGCCCCCGACCACGAACCCTACCAGCCCCAGCAGCCCGGCCCGCATGAGGCTTAGACCCGCCGCGTCGGCCGCCGGGCGGGCCGGGCCGCGCCACAGCAGCCCTAGCGACCGGCCGATGTAGAGGGCCGTGAGCAGCGCCCCCCCTGCCGCCACGCCGAAGTACCACACCGGATTGCCGGCGCCCAGACCGGCGGCCAGGATGGCATCCTTCGACCAGTAGCCCACCAGGGGCGGCACCCCCGCCAGCGCCAGGCCCGCCAGCGCCCAGCCGGCCAGCGCCACCGGAGCCGTGCGCCCGCTGCCGCTGATGCGGGCGAAGAGCGTGCTCTCATTCTGATGCTGAAACAGGCCCGCGCTCAGAAACAGGCCGCTTTTCATAAAGGCGTGCGCGACCAGATGACTCACGGCCGCGCCTGGAAAGCCCGCCGCCAGAGCCACCAGCATGAAGCCCAGCTGGCTGGACGTGGAGGCCGCCAGCAGCTGCTTGATGTCGTTGCTGCACAGGGCGGTAAAGCCGGTCAGCACGATGGTCGCGCCGCCAACCGCGCCGATGTAAGGCAGGCTGGCCGGGGGCAGCAGCGGGTAGGCGCGTAGCAGCAGCACGACCCCGGCTGCCACCATCGTGGCCGAGTGCAGCAGGGCCGACACCGGCGTGGGCCCGGCCATCGCCCCCGCCAGCCAGCTCTGAAAGGGCACCTGCGCCGACTTGCCCATCACGGCCAGCAGCAGCGCCAGCGCCCCCACCAGCGGAATGGCCGGGCCCGGTTCGGCTTGCATGAGCGAGGTGCCGGACTGCAGCAGGATGATGACAATGCCCAGGTAAAGACCTAAATCGGTGAAGCGGGTGAGCAGAAAGGCTTTAACGGCACCCTGCCTAGCCTTTTCCTCCCAGTGCCAGGTGGCAATCAGCAGGAAGGAGGCCAGGCCCATCAGCTCCCAGCCCGTCACGAACAGCAGCCAATCGGCCGAGAGCACCAGCAGCTGCATGGCCGCCACGAACAGCGACATGCTGGCCCAGAACCAGACCTTGCCCCGCTCGTGCGCCATGTAGCCGCGGGCGTAAACGAAAATCAGCAGCGCCACCACGGCGACGATTACGGCGAGCAGGGCCGTGAAAGGCGTGGCTCCCAGCCCGTAAGGCAAGCCCGGCAGCCCAGGCCAGGTGAAGCGCACCACCGGGTGGTGGCGCACTTGCCAGAGCAGCCCCGCGGCCCCCACCAGGGCACCCAGGCTGCCAGCCAGACCGAGCGCGGCCGGCCAGCGGCGCAGGACGATGATGAGCAGGGCGGCCAGCAGGGGCGCAAGGAGCAGTAGGGCAATCATGCGTTTTCCTTTAAATCAGCGGCCTCTTCAACTTCTACCGAGCCCCGGCTGCGGAAGCGTTGGGTGGCCAGGGCAAAGCCCACGGCCGCCTCCAGGGCCATCACGGTCATTACTACCAGCACGAATAGCTGCAGGGCGTAGGTGTGGGGGTGCAGCAGCCGCCAGAACGCCACCAGGTTGAGCATGGCCGCGGCCAGCATCAGCTCCACGCCCATCATAATCATCACCAGATTGGTCTGGCTGATGACGCCGTAGAGGCCAATGCCGAACAGCACGGCGGCGATACTCAGGCAAATCGTAAGGGCCATAGGGTGAATTAATCGGGTTGTTGGGGGTAGGCCAGCGCCGTGGCGACGGCGGCAATCATGGCGACCAGAATGCTGGTGCCGGCCGTCTCAAAAATCATCATCGAGCGGGTCATCAGCTCGATGCCCAGGTCGTGGTTCTGCTGCGTAGCCGAGGGAGCCAGCGCCTGCGCGGGCGGCCAGGGCGTGAGCAGGGCCAGGGCCAGCACCAGCACCCCGGCGCCGATGCCCACGGCGGCGGCCGGCCGCTGCTGGTGGGTCATATTCATGCTGCTCATACCGCCGGGGTCCATCATGTACATCATCATGAAAAAGGCCATGATGCTCATCTCGCCGGCCATCATCATGATTTGCAGCACCCCCAGAAACTCGGCGTCCAGGGCCAGGAACATGCCGCCCAGCGCCACCATCGCGGCCAGCAGCGACAGGGCCGAGCGGACCATCGACTTGGTGCGGAACACCCGCCAGCCGAACCAGACGGCGGCCAGCCCGAATACCCCCAGGAAAAGCAGTTGCAGCGGCGTCATAGCAAGAGCAGAATACCAACCCACAGAATATTGACCAGCGCCGCCGGCGTAGCGTACTTCCAGCTCCACTCCAGCAGCTGGTCGTAGCGCAGGCGCGGCAGGTAGCGGCCCACCCCGAAGAAGGAGGCTGCCACCAGCAGCGTTTTGAGGAACGTCCAGGCGAAGCCGGGCAGCCAAGGCCCCTGCCAGCCGCCCAGAAAAAAAACGGTTACCGCCAGCGCCAGCGTCATAATCAGCAGCAGCCGGCCCAGGCGGAACAGCAGCAGCCGGGTTCCGGTGAACTCGGCCCACACGCCCCCGGCCAGCTCACCCGCCGCCACCGGAAAGTCGAAGGGCGGCAGAAAGGCCAGCGCCAGCGCCGCCAGGTAGAACAGCCCGAAGCCGATGGGCTGGTAAACGATATTCCACAGGGCCAGTTGAGAGGTAACGATGCGGGCCGGCAGCATGGACTCGGCCCGCATCACGGTGGCGGTCAGGGCCATGACCAGCGGCATGGAGTAGGCAATGAGCTGCCCCAGGAAGCGCCAGCCGCCCAGCATGGCGTACACCCCGTTCACGGCCCAGCCGCCCATCAGCATCGCCACCATCACGTAGGCGAAGGCGGCATTCACAAACAGCGCCCCCGTGGCCAGGCCCAGCAAGGGCGCGTCGGCCGACCAGGGCAGCACCGCGGCGGCCAGCGCGGCCGCGGCCAGGAAAAGCACCGGCGCGGTTTCGTAGAGGACGGTATCCGACTGGCGGGGGCGGATTTCTTCCTGCAGCAGCAGGTGCAAGACCAGGCGCGCCGGCCGGCCCCAGGCCAGCTGCCCGGCCACCGACCAGTATTCGAGCACCGCCAGCGCGTACACGCCGCCGCCAAATAGCAGCAGCACAACCAGCAGGGTAAGCGGATTTTCCATAAGGTGGAGCTAAGCGGTGATGGTCCAGGGTGAGATGTCCAGCGAGGCAATGGTCTTCAGCGCGTCGCCCAGCTCCTGCTCCCGGACGAACTCATTGACCAGGGCCACGTGCAGGGCCGAGGGGGCGTGCAGGGTGTAGGCCGTTACCTGTCCGCTTTGCAGCGCCACTTCCAGCGTGGCCGTGCCCCGCGGCGTTTCCACGGTGGCCCGGCCCGTGCCCGCGGCGGCCTGGTCAGTGGTGGGGAAGGTAGGGGTCGGCGACACCGGGTCAAGCCGGGCGAGCCGGTGCACTAACTCCTGGCTTTGCAGCATCTCCTGCAAGCGCACTTGCAGGCGGCCCCAGACGTTGTTTTCCGCCCGCACAATGGGCACAAAGCCTGCTTGCTGGTAGAGCGGGTCGAGCTGACGGGCGTCGTGAGAAATGCCCGCGGCCTTGGCTACCGGCCCGCGGGCGTGGTGCAGCAGCGGGGCCGGAATCTGGCCTACCCCAGTCAGCGACTGGCGGAGTAGCGGCAGCCGCCGCACCTGCCGCACGAATGCCGTCACGGCCGCCGGCTGGTCCGGCACCTGGCGTAGCTGCCAGTACAAGTGCTCCGCCGCCTGCCGCAGCCAGGCGTGCCCGATGGTCACGCCAAAGTCAATCAGCCAGTTGAGGTGACTGGCTATTCGTTCCTGTTCCAGCGCGATGAGCTGCGGCAGGGCCGCCGTTGCGGGCAGCCGCATGGCCTGCGCCAGGGCCCGGTGCGCCAGCAGGTGGTAGGCCGCCGGCGTCAGCGGGTCGAGGCCAGCCAGCCAGGGCGCGAACTCCCGCGCCGGCAGGGGCAGGCGGTCCGCCCGGCTTTGGTCGGGCTGGCCCGGCGTAATCACGGCCTTGGTCACGTTATCACCGTCGAGGTGCAGGCGCAGGTTCAGGCCGCCGGGCAGGCCGGGGAAGAAGGGACCGAAGGCGGCTTCCGAGGCTTCCATCGGCAGGCCGTCGGCGCTGCGGGGCAGGTCTTTGGTCATCTCCACCATCGACATAAAACCCATATCCATGCCGCTCATGTCCATGCCTGGCATTTCCGCGCCCGCTTCCGGTTTCATCTGGTCGCCCATCATGTCCGGCATGTCCATGCCTTCGGTGTGCGGCATGGGGCCGGCCGGTATGGCCGAGTGCTCGTGGCCAGCCTGGGCCGCGTGCGGCTGGTGGTGCCCGGGGTCGGGCGAATCAGCTGCGGGCGGCTCCTTTGTGTCTGTCGGCGGCATCGTGTGATGCGCGTGTTGGCCATCCGCCGCGGGCTCATTAGTAGTCTCCTCCCCCGATGGTTTGTCGGCCGCCTTCGGCATCGAGTGGTGCTCATGCGGCCCGTGCACAGGCAATGCGGCCGCATCCGGCGGGGGCTTCATGCCGGAGCGGTCCAAGTCTTTCATCATGCCCTCCATATCCATGCCGCCGGGCTCCATAGCACTGTGGTTCATGCTGCCAGAGCCTTTGTGGTCGCCTTTTTCCTGCTGCCCCGCGATAACCTGCTCGATAAAGGCCGGGGCAAAGGGCTGCGCCTCCGGGGCCCAGCCCTGGGCGGTTAGCAGGCGGCAGGCTTCGGGGCGCAGCGCCAGCAGGCCCGCTTGAGTGAGTGGCAGGCGAATGGCGGGAGCCGGCAGGGGTGCGATATCTAGCTCCCCCATCACGGCCAGCAGGCGCGGCCGGGGCATTTGCGCAAAAATCACGGCCGCGTTTTCAGCCAGGCCGGCTGGCAAAGGCCCTGTTATCAGCAGTATATCGGCTTCGCGCGGGTTTCGGGCAATGGTCAGGCCAGTTGAGGCCAGCTCTAATCCGAGGGCCCGGAGCACGTCCTCGCCCGGCACTATGAACACCTTGAGGGTCTGAAACCCGGTTTTCAGGAGCCACTGCTTCCAGGAGCTCAGCCGGCCCGCGCGGGCCCCAAATACGAAGGCTGATAGCATCTTACTGGCGTTTTAGCCCGCCCTGGTTCCAGGTGTACACCAGGCCCAGAAAGAGAATCATTAGAAAAACGCCCATGTCCAGCAGGGCCGTCATACCTAATTCTTTGTAAACCACCGCCCAGGGATACATGAACGCCATCTCCATGTCGAAGCACAGAAAGAGCAGGGCAAAGCCATAGTAGTGCACGTGGTAGCGGACCCAGGCGGGTTTCAGCGCAAGCTGGCCGCTCTCAGCAGGCACGTCCTTGCCGGGCTCGGCCAGTGGCTTGCCCAGCGAGGCTTTGAGCAGATACAGCACGAGCGCAAACGCCACGGTAACTACCAGCATACCCAGCAGCAGCAGGTAGTGCGGGATGCTTTTCATAGGCCACGACTCACGATAGGACAAATTGTTGCCATTCGGTTGGGTTTGAAGGCTGAATAAAGAGGTGGCGGGCAGCGTCCTTAGCAATCTGGCGGACCCGCGGATAGGCTTGTGATAAATTGTAAGTGGTTGCCGGCGGGGTCAACCAGGGTTACGCTGTCCGACTGGGTTTCCAGAATCCGTCCCTGATTCTCGCCGTTGACGGTGACACGCTGTTCAAACCGCTGCTGGTACGCCGCCGCCTCCGGCACGGGCAAAACGACTTTAGCGGGCTGGCCGCGCGCGGAGAGCAGCAGCGAGTAGCCGTTCACCAGGTCAAAGCGCAGCCCGTCTGGGGTAGGCGTGCCCGGATGCCCAAGCACATCCGTATACCAATGCGCAGAAGCCGGCAGGTCAGAAGCAAAAATCGGCTGCTTGTTTGTCATCCTAGGCAAGTAAGAGGTGCGACGCATTTTTTCGGCCGCCCGCCCGTTTTATTGACACGTTGGGGGCACGCAGGTCTTAATTCGGTTACAGGTGCGGCGGCTGGTTATCCCAAGCGTTACGCTGCCAGCGCTGCAAAAGGTTAATCATATTCCCACTTTTAAGTTACATGATTCCTATGAATGAGCAAGTTTACCGCTGCTCGGGTGAGATAGTCCAGTCAAGCCGGATACTATGGGATATTGTTCGGCGGCGGGTTAAAATGGTGGCCGGGGTGCCGGCTTCGAAAACGTCAGCCTTTTCCTCGGGGTCGCTGCGGTAGCTGCTGAGCAGCAAGCTACCACCCAGCAGCAACGGGCCTAACGCCCGACGCAGGGAGGCCGACATGCACGGCATAGTGGAATTAAGGGAGTGCTGAACCACTGGCATTAGGGCAGGGTGGTGCTGACGACGTGGCTGTGGGCCTCGGGCTCGCCCTGCTGGGTTCATGCTGCACGTAGTATTCCAGCAGCGTGCCGGGCGCAAACGTGTCGGTGTCATTAAAGGGCGAGCGGGCGTTGACGGCCACCCGCTGCCAGGGGGAGACCTCGCCCTCGTCGCGACGAAAGACATGGGACTTCCAGCAGCTCCTTCGAGAAAGCCAGATGGCGGCCGGTGGGCTCCCGGGTCAGGCCAATTTTGGCGGTGGGCATGCGTAGCGTTTTCGAAAGAATTAATGGCTAGGCGACCATGCCCAGCATCAGAAATAAGAGAAAGCCCACAAAAAAAGCCAGCGTGAGCAGCGGCGTTTCGGTTTCCTCGTGCGCTTCGGTCAGCAGTTTCTCGGTGACCAAAAACAGGAGCGCGGCCAGGCCAAAGGAAAGCACGATTTCCAGCAAATTGCCGGTGGCCCCGCGCAGTACCGTGGTGCCGATGCCCGCCCCGACCAGCAGCATGAGGGAAGTGCCGGCCACAATCGCGACGGCCCGGCCCTTGCCGTGGCCGTCCTGCCGCAGCTCAATGGCCGTGGCCAAGCCCAGTGACAGCAGCTCAATGGTGAGGGCAATGGCCAGCAGCGTGCCCTCCTTCGCGCCCGCCGCAAAGCCGATGCCCAGCAGCAGCCCGTCGATAAGAATGTCAATGCCGATGGCTACCAGCAGGCCCCAAGGCAGGGACGACGTGGCGGGCAATGCCCCCGCGCCAGCACTTGGCGCCGGGGCATTGCCCGCTTCCCCGGATTCTTCCTTTTTTTCCAGGCGCTGGGTGAAGTAGCGCAGCCCCAGCATGGTGGCCACGCCCAGGCCGAACCCCAAGGCCACTTCGTAGGGAGCGTGGTGCTCTACAATGTCGGGCAGCAGCTCGACGGCCACCACCGAGAAAATGACGCCGGCCGCGAAGTGCAGAATGGCGCTGCGCAGCTTCGGGCCGGGCGCCCGCCAGACGGCCAACGCCGCGCCGGCAATCATAACGATGGCCGGGAGCAGCGAGAAGCCCAGCATGGTGGTCCAGGGCGGCGTGACGGCGGTAGGAATAGTTAGGAGCATGAATGAAGATGGAATCGTTAGGGGGTGGGGGTTACCGCGTGGGCGTTGAGCCAGCGCTGGTACTGCTTGATTTCGGCCTGCTCGTCGCGCATAATCTGCCGCGCGGCATTTCGTACTTCCGCATCCTTGCCGTAGGCCAGCTTCGTTTGGGCCAGGGCCACCCCGGTTTGGTGGTGCACCTTCATAATCGTGGCAAAGTCGGCATCGGGGGTGCCCGGTAGGGGCGGTGGCTGGCGCAGGGGAGCCAGCGCGGCCGTGATGCGCCGCACAAATGGGTCCTGTGCGTTGCCCGGCCGGTACTCCTGACCCGCTGGCGGCTGCCGGGTGAGGGCCAGCGTGAGCATGTGGTTGTCGCGCTCGTGGCCCTTGAGCACGTGCTGGGCCTGGGCGCGCAGGGTCGAGTCCCGGCCGTGCGATAGTTCTACCGCCGCCAGTCGCTGAGCCCCGCCGTGGTGCACGCTCATCAGGCGGGCAAAGTCCTCGTCCCAGCACCCGCGCTGGCGCACCGTATCGAGCTGCTGCGCGAGCAGCCGCAGGGTGTCGCCCAGGGCCGGGGGCGCGGCCACGGGCGCCGGCTTGCGGCTGCTCGCGCCGGCGTGCACTTCCTGCTCGTGCTCATCGGTGTCGTGCCGGGAGCTGCAGCTGCTGGCGCTTAGGCCAGCGGCCAGCAGCAGCGCCCAATAGCGAAGGCATCGTTTCATGGCTGCCAAGAGTAAGGGGTTATTCAGCGGGCTCGATGTGCACCAGGACATTGTAGACAGCGGGTTTGGCCTGCATGATGGTGGCCTTTACGGCGTGGGCGATGTCGTGCCCTTCGCGCACGCTGATGGTGCCATCCACGATGACGTGCAGGTCGGCGAAGAACTCAAAGCCCATTTTGCGCACGTAGCATTTCTCGGTCGCCACCACGCCCGGCACGGCTTCGGCCAGGGCACGCACGTCCTCGGCCCAGGTGCCGGCCGGCGCTTCGTCCATGATTTTGCCAAAGGCGGGCCGGAAAATGTGGTAGGCGTTGAACACGATGAAGCAGCAGGCTACCAGCGCGGCCCAGTCATCAGCGCTCTCGTAGCCTTTGCCGCCGATAAGGGCAATGCTAATGCCGATGAATGCGGTGCACGACGTGATGACGTCGGCCCGGTAGTGCCAGGCATCGGCCTTAACCGCACTGCTGTCTACTTCCTCGCCCACCTTATTGACGCGCCGGTAAAGAGTTTCCTTGATGGCAATGACTATGGCCAGTACGGCCAGCGTGAACGGCGCCGGCAGCTGCTGGGGCGTGAGGATGTGCAAAATGCCTTCGGTAGCGATGTAGGCCGCCGCGGCGACCAGCGCCAAGGCCACCATGATAGCGGCCAGCGGCTCGGCTTTGCCGTGACCATACGGGTGATTTTCGTCTGGTTCGCGGGCGGCCGTGCGCAAGCCCAGCCACACGATGAGGGAGCTGAGAATGTCGGTGCCCGACTCAATGGCTTCGGCAATCAGGGCATAGGAGTGGCCCACGACGCCAGCCGTGCCTTTGCCCAGCACCAGCGCCACGTTGGCCCCGATGCCCAGCAGGGTGGACGACTGCCCTTTTTCGGCGCGCTCACGGTTGGTGGGCTGCAGCGACTGTTCCATAAACTGCATTGATGAAAGTGGGTAGCGCTTTACAGCTTATTGGTGAAATCCACGCGTTAGATACGCACGGCGTTGAGGATAGCCAGCCAGGCCACGCCCACGTTGGCAAACACTGCCTCTCACATGGTGGCCGCGCTGCCCGCGCCCAGGCTAGCTCCACGGCTTTCACGACGAAGGCCCGCCAAAAGTTTTGCCATACAACCACCTAGGTGGTCACCGTGACGCGCCGGGCGGGGGCAATCTTACTGAGGCGGTCGGTAGCGCATCCGCGCTGGGCTAGCCTCGACCCTTCACTCAGGCCGGGTAGGCGGCGCCAGCGGACACTTTCAAGAGCTGCACGCGCAGTCATTATCGCCAAAATCTTTTAATGCGAACTACAACTCAGGGTCAGTTAGAGTACTCCATGCCTGCGCACTCACAAGGGCGTCTTTTACAAGTAGTTTCCAGTCTCTAACGCACAAGGTCAGCGCCGAAGCCCCCCTTTAGGGATGGATGGTGACCCCGCTTCCTTTTCTGGCTACCCTTCTACGAAAGCCCCTGCAATCATACAGGGGCTGGAAGGGGTTTAGTCCGCAGGACCGGAGGCGCAGCCGCAGCCCCGTACAACCCGGCCCGCAGGGAATCGCCCAAGCACTCGCAGAATACCTTTCGGCACGGGAAGCAAAGCTGGATTTGCTACTTTTGAGTACTGCTTCAACCGCTCTATTTACCCCTTGATTATGACCTCAGCCAGTCGAACTGCCTATGGGGCCCTGCGGGATTACCTGAACTCACTACTCAGCCCCACCCACCCCGACCAAGCGCTGGACGAGGTGCCGGCGGCCCTGCGGCCGGAGCTGGAAGCCTTCCTGCGCGGCAAAACTGCGTATCAGGACGAAGCTGACCGGCGTATGATTTACGCCCACGACCTGGCGGCCTGGGCCAGCGACCTGATTTATGGCGCAGGCCTGACGGCGCCCCTGCCCATGGCTACATTGGATGTGGCAGCGTTACGGGCGGCTACTGTGCGGTAAGCTTGGTTCTTCAGCTACTAGCTGGCCGTTGCACTCACAGCGAGCCGGTCAAGTCGTTGCTCAACTTATCCGGTGGCTAGGCAAATCTTTGTGATAACACGTCTGAAAGATATGCCAATAATTGGCAATTTTTGGCGTATCCTTCACCATGCATTCGCCTGACGAGCATTTCTTGGTTACGATAGCCGGGCAGCTGCCGACCTCGTTTGGCGACCAGCTCAATTGAGAAGTTCATCATCCGCCAGAAGGTGGAGCGGGTCAAAGGGCGCATCGGCTACGGGAAGCTGAGCATCGCCGAAATGGCCGAGCAGTTGGGCTACAGCAGCCCGGCGCACCTCTCGCGGCAGTTCCGGCAGGTGATGGGCCTTACCCCTACCGAGTTTCAGAAGCTGGGTCCCGCCAGCCTTGCCCGGCGCAGCCTGATTCGCTGATTTAGACAAGCTCGGCAGCCGTCCTGCCGAATATCGCTAAACCAATTCCAATGGCCGGCGCTCTAATGGCCGGCGCTCTAATGGTTTAGGGCTATCCCAGGCTAGCGCTGATGAGCGTAGCGGGGGTGCTTTACTTTCAATCTGTAACTTAAAAAGCGCCTGCCTTTCCCAAGGATGGGTACACTCTTACTGCTTCTTTCTGATGGCTACTACGCTCACTGACCTTATTCAAGCCGACCTACTGGAAGCGCGCACCGTGCTGGACCGGTTCACCGCCGACCCTTCGACCGCGCCCGTGCTGGAGCGGGCCGCCCGCCTGCTGGCGACCTGTTTGCAGCAGGGCGGCAAGGTGCTGAGCTGCGGCAATGGCGGCAGCCTGTGCGATGCCCAGCACTTTGCCGAAGAGCTATCGGGCCGCTACCGCCGGGACCGCCCGGCCCTGGCGGCCATTGCCCTCACCGACGCTGCGCACCTGACCTGCGTGGCCAACGACTACGGATTCGAATTCGTTTTCAGCCGGTACGTGCAGGCGCTGGGCCGCCCCGGCGACGTGCTGCTGGCCATCAGTACCAGCGGCCAATCTCCCAACGTGCTGCGCGCCGCCGAAGCGGCCAAGGCGGCCGGGATGCTGGTCGTAAGCCTCACCGGTAAGGACGGGGGCGCGCTGGCCGGGCTCAGCGACGTCGAGATTCGGGTGCCGCACACGGGCTACGCCGACCGCATCCAGGAGGTACACGTCAAGGTGATTCACGTATTGCTGCGCCTGATTGAGCAGCTGGTCGCCTAGGCTACCTTACCAATTATACTGGCTCAGCGCAACGGCCATGCCGGCTAGCAGATAGAAGGCAAAGCGCTGGAGCTTGTGGGCGGGCTTATGGTGGTCACACATGCGGCGGCAACACGGGGCAGCTAACTTTCGTTGCCTACCGACCGACGTTTCGGGCGCGCTAGCCATCCCCATCACTTCGCCATGTCCTCCCCTGAATCTGCTGAACCCGCCGACCTGACGCACCTGGTGCGCTACGTGCTGACCATCGACAACATGTGCGCCCCGGATTGCATCGCCTGGGTACGCACGCAGCTGGTCGGCCTGGGGCTGATAGTGGACCGGGTAGTAGTGGGCGAGGCGGAAGTAGCCACCACCCAGGCCAACGGCCCCCACCAGGAAGCTATTCGGGCCACGCTGGCGGCGGGGGGCTACCGCCTCGTGCACGTAACGACCAACGTCGGGTGAGGCTTACCGGCTAGCGTGCCAGTAAGCAAAGGCGGCGGGCGAAAGCTCCGCCAGCAGGTACGCGGCCAGCGGCTGGCCGCGCTGCTCCAGCACGTAGCGCCGAAACGGCAGCAGGTCGCGGTTGGCCTCAACCCCCCTGGCGGCCACGGCCAGCTGCGCTTTGGGGGGCAGGTGGGAAAGGAAGGCGTCAAATTCGGCCGCCGTCAGGTCCGCCTCCGCCAACTGCTGGTAGTACGCGGCTTCCGCACGGGCAATTTCTTCCGGTAAAGTCATGGGAAACGGAAAGAAGAGAAACAAAAAAAGGCCAGCGCTGCTAGACAGCGCTGGCCTTTCTAAAGGTACTGATGGGTTAGCTGCCGGCCTGCTCGTGGGCGTGCAGCGGCTCCTTATCACCGTGCTCATGCGAGTGGTGCAGGGCGGCCTCCTCGGCGTGTTTCTTGGCGTGGGCCGCGAAGCCGTAGGCCGTGTAGCCGTGGTGCGCGGCCTTTTCGTGGTTGCCCTGCTTGAGGTGCTCCGCGGCGGCGCGGTGGTTTTGCACGGCGTGCTCGAAGTAGTGAGCGGCCTTCTGGTGGGCCTCAATGATTTTCTGGTGCTCTTCGGGGTGGTCCTGCTGGGGCGTCATGGCGCTGAAGGTTGGGGTGGAAAAGAAGTCTGGCAGAGTATACGGCTGGCCCGGAATAAGGGCGAACGAAGCCGATATTTTTTAACTAAATAGATGTCACCGACCTTTATCAGCCCACTTGGATAGAATCCAGCGGCTTCGCCACGTCCGGCGGCCGGGCGTTTTGCCAAACCAGCGGGTCCGTTGCAGTATTTTTACCTCCCGTGTCCCCGCTTTCCATCGCTTTTGACTCGCGCTACCCGGTGCTGCTCTGCCTGGCAGTGGGTGGCTTCTGCCTCTGGCGGTATACCCGTCGCAGTGCCCCCGCGTTTCATGCTCCCGGGGCACTGCTAGCCGTGCTCCTGCTGGTGCATCCACCCCTCCTGCTGTTGATTCGCTTCTCGATGGCGCGCGACGTGGCGCTTCCCTTCACGCTGGCGCTGTTCAGCTCGTCATTGCTGCTGCTGCACGCGGTGGGGCCGGCCTTTCGCCTCGTCTTGCCCCCGCCGCGCTGGGGCCGGCTTACCGGCGCTTTGCTTGTGCTCGACGCGGCCATTGCCGCCGGCTGGTCCTACATCCCGTCGGCTACGCTGCTCCTACCGGACTGGCTAACTGCCGTACTCGTGCTTGGGGGAGAGGCGGGTTTCATGGGCCTGCTGCTGTACTGGTTCTGGCACGCGCAACGGCCTGGTGGGCCGTGGTCGCTTTCTGGCACCCCGCTTTCGCCCGTCCTGGCGCTGGCGCAACAGGCTTACGACCAGCAAGCGGCAGACTTTCAACCCACCAAGGCCGAATTCGAAGCTTGGCTGCGCACGCTACGCCCGCCGGCCCGGCGGTTGGCCCAGCAGGCCGGGATGAAGGCCATGTGGACCGTGCCCTTGTTTCGGCGCTTCGTGCTGGAAGCGCGGGGCTACCGCTGCGTGGATTTCATGGCTGAGCACTTGGCTGGAAAAGAATTCCGGCGCTGGGTTGATGCCATGCATCTCCCCTAATAGCGGGGCGCCAGCGCCGTGGGGGTGCCTGGCGGGGCCTGCCAACCGGCAGCCCGCTACGCAGCGGACGCAGCTTTTCCGCTACTTACTTAACAAGCCGGGGATGCTGCGCCAGCCAAGCCTGGGCCTGGTCGATTTCCCGCTGCTGGTCGCGGATGATAAGGTAGGCAGCCTTCTCCAGGGCAGGGTCCTGGCCGTATTCTAACTCGGCCTGGGCCAGTTGAATGGAATTTTGGTGGTGCGGCACGAGCAGCAGGGCAAAGTCCCGGTCGATACTGCCCGTGCCCGCGTCTTCGTGCTGCTCTCTCATGCCTAAGTTCACCGAGCCGGTGCCGCCTTCGGCCCGGACGATGGTACGGTGGACGGCCGGGGAGAAGCCTTCCGTCGCCGCATTCAGCAATTTGGCAAACTGCTCGCTGCTTGTGGTGTGCTCCGGGAAGCCGGGCGGGCGGGCCTGCAACCGCTGCAGGGCGCTGTCCAGGCCCAGGATGAGCTGCTGGTGGGCGTGGTTCATCTGCTCGGCGATTTTGCGCAGAGCGGGGTCCTGACCCTGCTTTAGCTCCAGCGCCGACATGGCCACCGCCGCCCGGTGGTTTTCGCGCATGAGCTGCGCAAAGTACGCGTCGAGGTCACCGGTGGGCGTTAGGGCCAGGGAGTTTTGGGCCATGCCGTGCAGGGCCCCCATCATGGTGGCGGGCAGCGCCGTTACCCCGGTGCCGTTCGTCGCGTCTGACCGGCCATTGCAACTGCCGACCAGCAGGCTGCCCGCGAGCAAGAGGGCCCTGGTAAGCGTAGAAAAGGAAGTGGCGGAATCAAACATACCCAAAGGAGGGAAAAGAAGGTTAGGAAAATACTAGCTTAACGTAGTGCGTACCACATTGCTGCGGGTTTCCTGCTCTCCGTGCTGGTTTACGTGCAGCACGTAATACGCCACCACCGTGCCGGGCGGGAAGACGGTCGTGTCGATAAAAGGCGAGCGGGCATTGTGGGCCACTATCTCCCAGGGGGCCGCCTCGTCCCCCACGCGGCGGCAGACGTCAATGATTTCGAGCAGCTCCTTGGAAAAGTTCAGCTGCCGGCCCTGGGGCACCAGCAGCAGTTCGATGTTAGCGTGGGGCTGGGACATGTACTATCAGCATAAGAGAGGAAGTAAGGAGCAGGGTGGCCCGAAGAAAAGGAGTGGGGGAAAGCGTAAATTTACCAAAAATGCCCGCCTGACGGGGCGCAGGCGTCGCCTAGTCCCCTTAGGGCGGGGTTCGCCCCACTACGACATAACCCATGCCATCGGAAGCCATTCGACTGTTTAAGCTGCTCTGCGACCTGCTGCCCATCGGGGCTGCCGAAGCCATCGTGCGGCAGCGGTTAAAGCCGCTCACCACCGCGGCCAACCCGGTGCGGAACCAGCTCGGGCGGACGTACCTCACCTTGGGTGGCGCATTCTTCAAGCTTACCGCCATTTTTGAAGGAGATGCCCGAAACTTGTACCAGGTGACGCTGCGGGTAACCCCGGCGGCGTACGCGGCCATCCGCACCTTTGCGCGGGCCTTGCCGGGGGCCGCCGCGCCGCCGCTGGCCGCAGCGGCCGAGTGGCAGAACAGCTGGCTGGGCCTGCTCCCGCGGCTGCGGCTGCGGCCGGCAGCGGGAGGCAAGGGGGTTTCGGCGCGCTTTGTCGGGCTCATGCCCACGAAAAAAGTGATTGTGCTGACCCAGTTGTAGCCACTCGCCGCGGGGCGGCTCAGTGCAGCTGCCAGTTCAGGGTGAGGCCCGCGGCCCCGGCGTAGTAGAGCGGCGTGACGCGCAGCGTCGCCGTGTCCTTCGGCTTCTGCCCCCAGCGGTAGCGGTGGGTGAGGTAGGCCAGGTGGGCCGAGAGAATGCCGAAGCCTGCCCCGGCCACGACGTCGCTCTGCCAGTGCTTGTTGTTAATCATGCGGTAGGCCGCCACGCTCGTGGCAATGGTATAGGCTCCGACGCCATACCACTGGCTTTTATCGCGCAGTTCCGTGTGCACGATGCTGGCGGCCAGGAAGGCCTGCGCCGCGTGGCCCGAGGGAAACGAGAGCTTGTCCGAGCCGTCGGGCCGCAGGATGCCGGTGGTGGCCTTGACGACGAACACGGAACTGAGCATGATGGCCTCGGACTTGGCGATGACCAGCAGCAGGTTCACCCGGTCGTTGCGCGACTCGACCCCCAGGGCCAGCACCCCGCCCAGCATGGCGTAGGGCGCGAATTGCAGGTAGTTATCGACCGTGCTGCGGTAGGAGCCAAACAGGTCGCGTACATCGTGCTGCGCCGAGTAGCTGGAGTAGAACCCATTGCCGTTGATGGTACTGATGCCGTAGCCGATGAGCACGGCCGGTACGATGGTGGCCCGAAAGCCCTTGCTTTGAAAGAAGCTCTTGTGCTCGACAGCGGCCGGGCCGGTGGCGGGCCGCTCGTACTTGTGCAGGGTGTCGGCCGCGGGTACCGGCGGCGGTGGGGGCAGCTGCTGGGCTTGAGCGGTGCCCAGGCAGCAGGTGAGCAGCAAGCCGGCAAACCAAGACGTAGGAAGAGAATATAGCGCCATAAGAGGTAAAACTTTTAGTGGGGTGTGATAGGGGCAGTAGTGGAAGACAAGCTGACGGTACACACGGAAGCAGCAGCGCTTGCGTAACGGGACCCGCCGCCGAGCTTTCGTTGCAGGCATGGGCAAGCACCCTCAATACAGAACCCCTTTAACTGGTTGTACGGCCGGGGGTAAGGAAGTTTCGCCCAGCATTTGCCGCAAGTCGATTTCAATGGTGCGGCACAGGGCCGTCATGGGTACGTCGTTCATGCGGTTCTCAAACGGGTCTTCGCTGATGTGGCCCACCAGCTCGATGGTGACGAACACCCACGACACGAGCACCGAGAACGGCACCGTGAGCCAGTAGTGGCCGTGGCCGAGCTTCTCGAACTCGCCCTGCACCCCCAGCGGCAGCAGGGCAATGAAGAGCCAGACAAATACCACGCTGGAAAAGGCGTATTGGCGCGGAAAAGGCGTGTTTTTAATGCGTTCGCTGCCGCCCTGCAGGTTGGTCAGCTCCCGCAGGTCTTCCAGCAGCGTACGGTGCTGCAGCGGGTCGAACAGGCCGTCGGCCTCGCGCAGGGCCCGGCTCTGGAGCAGCAGCAGCTGCGCCGGCGGGTTGGCCGTCGCGCGCAGGTAGTCGGATTCGGCCGGGTCCAGAAACGGGGCCACATCGGCGTCCCACTGCTGCGGCTGGCGGCGCAGGTGCAGGCGCAGGGCATTCACCCAGGCCATCTGCCGGTACACCAGCCGGCGCTGGCCGCTCACTTGCTCGGGCGTGAGGGTCCCGCGCGCTGGCTGCGTGTTGGCCAGCACCAGCATGGTCCAGTTGCGGCTGCGGTTCACAATGCCGCCCCACAGCTGACGGGCCTCGTTGAAACGGTTGTAGGAACTGCTGTTTTTAAAGCCCACGTAAAACGACACGGCCACCCCGAGGATGCTCACCAGCTGCCAGGGAATGTCCAGCCAGGTCATCTTAAGCGGGCCATGCAGCACGGCCAGCGCAAAATCGTAAACGGCGAATATCAGCAGGTCTTTCCAGGAATAGCCCCAGATTACGCGCCAGTGAATGTGCTTTTGAACGTACATGCAAAAATTACAGATTTGGAAACAGAAGAATCAAAGGAGGCCGCCTACCAAGCTGACGGTGAGCGCGACCACGCTGGCGTTAAAGGCAAACGCCAGCATTCCGTGCATCATCACCAGCTGGCGCATGGGCGTGGACGTAATGGCCACATCCGCCGTTTGGGCCGTCATGCCCACCACGAAGGCGAAGTAGGCAAAGTCCCAATAGTTGGCGGGCGGGCCGCCGGGGAAGTCGAGCCCGCCCAGGTTGTCCGGCGGCACCGTGGCCAGGTTTTCGCTGTAGTACTGGTGGGCGTAGCGCAGGGCAAACACCACGTGCAGCTGCAGCCACGCCCCTACCACGGCCCCGATGGAGAGCAGCACGTGCACCGTGACCTCGCTTCTTGCCATTTTGGCCAGGTCCGACAACAGCGCGACCACCGCCATCAGGGAGGCGCTGCTCGTCACGAGCACGGCCACGAAGGCCCAGGTGCGGCCCGGGTCCTGCCGGGTGGCCACGCGGCGGATGTGCGCCGTGTCGGCGCGCCGGGTGCCGGCCCAGATGAGGGTCAGGCTGCTCAGGCAAAACACGTCCCAGGCCGCCACCAGCCGGGTCGCGGCCTGCAACTTGCCCGGTAGCAGCAGCCAGGTAAGCCCACCCACGGCCACGGCCAGCAGCAGGCGCTGCCGGGCGCTCAGGTTCAGCAGGTGCAGTTGCAGGTGGCGGTGCGAGAGAAATTGCGCGAGGGCCATGCCAGGTTATAAAACGCGGTTGAGGACGGAGGAAATAAAGTGGGGCAGCGCCTAAAAACGCATGTGAATTTTGCTAAAAACGACTTCCAAGAACGCCAGATGAGCATGACAGTTCTTTTAAATTCTCAAACACTCGCAGGCCGGATACTAGTAGTTAATTTGAACGCCGTAGCTCTCGTCCTTCAGCACGTCTTTCCACTGGGAAATGAGGCGCTGGTAGGCCCGGCCCACGGGCCGCTGCTTCCGGTCGAGGTCGTAGAGGCCCAGGGGGTTTACGCGGCCGTTGTTTTCGCGCAGGGCCGTGTCCCAGTCCACCTGGTCGAGCAGCGAGTACCAGGTGAAGCCCACGATGGGGATGCCGTCCTGTTTGAGGCGGTAGGCGTTGGCCCACTGCCGCCAGAGCCAGCCCACGGCGTCGGGCTCCCACAGGTTGGTTTCGGTGTGCATGATGGGCATGCGGTAGCGGTCGTGGTACTGCTTGGCGATGACGTAGTAGCCGAATACGTCGCCGGACGGGTAGGTGCTGCCGTCGGCGCGCACCATGCGCTCGTTGGTGCGGTAGTAATCGGTGCCCATAATGCACTTGGCCTTGATGCGCTGGTCATCAAACCAGTGGTACTCCTTGTCGGTCATGCCGTTTTTCAGCAGGTACTCGTACATGGCCACGCTCACCGGGTAGCCATAGGTCAGGTCCAGGCTCAGGAAGCGCTTTTGGTTTAGAAAGTCGGTCAGGGGCCGCGCGGCGGGCGTTTCGGGGTGGAAGTATTCGGCCGACTCGCTCTGGATGAACGTCGCGCCCGGCTGCACGGCCAGAATGGCCTGCATGGCCAGCACGTTGGCGCGGCACACGTGCTTGAGGGCCGTCACGAAGGCCAGGTCGCTGGTCAGGCACTCGTTCCACCAGCCGTACTGGGCCGAAAACATGACCGTCACGAAAATTTCGTTGATGGGCGTGTAGAACTGCAGGTCCGGGAACCGGGCGGCAAACGCCCCGGCGTAGGTGGCAAAGTGCTCGGGAAATTCCGGGTTCTGGAAATTGCCCAGCCAGTCGGGCAGGCCAAAGTGCAGCAGGTCCACGATGGGCGTGATGCCCAGCTCGCGCAGGGCGCCGAAGGTTTCGTCGGTAAAGGCCCAGTCGTACTGGTCGGGCCCTAGGTGCACGCGGTAGTACTGCGGCCCGTAGCGCAGAAACTCGATGCCCATTTCCTTCACCAGCGCAAAATCCTCGCGCCAGCGCCCGTAGTGGCCGGTTTTTTCCAGCTCGTCCACCCGGTGGGTGGTGCCGTCGGGGAGCTTGATGGTGGGATAGCTGTTTTCGATGCCGGTGGCAAACATGAACGCACTCATACGCGGAAGAATAAGGGAAAGGGAAAGGAAAGCGCGGCTAGCCGGCCGCTACAGGATGCTAAGTCGGCCGCCGTCCACCACCAGCGTGGTGCCGTTGACGTAGTGAGCGTCGGCCGAGGCCAGGTAGCAGATGGCGCCGGCAATGTCCACGGGGTGGCCCACTTCGCCCTCAATCTTCTCCTTACCGTTTTTTACGTTGGGGTTGTTCCAGAGCATGGGCGTGTCCACGGCACCGGGGGCCACGCAGTTGGTGCGCACTTGGGTGGCCGGGTATTCCTGGCTCATGCCCCGCGTAAAGGCTTCCATCGCGCCCTTGCTGGCGGCGTAGGGAATGACGTTGGCCGTGGTTTCCTGCGCGTGCACCGAGCTGATGTTCACGATGGCCCCGCCCTGCATGTGGGGTAGGCAAAGCTTGCTAAGCAGAAACACGGCCCGCAGGTTCACCGCCATGACCAGGTCCCATTCCGCCACCGCCAAGTCCACTATCGGCTTAAAAGTCATCATGGCCGCGTTGTTCACCAGCACGTCCACCCGGCCGTAGGTGGCCACTACCGTTTGCACGGCGGCCTCAATCTCGGCCACTAGGCCCAAATCGGCCCGCACGGCCAGGGCCTGCCCGCCGGCTCGTTCAATTAGGACCACGGTTTCAGCGGCCGTGGCGGCGTCCCGGTCGAGCACAGCCACGGAGCCGCCCTCGGCGGCCAGCTGCTGGCAAGCGGCCCGCCCGATGCCGGAGCCGCCCCCGGTAACGAGGCAAATTTTGTCGGTAAAGCGCATGGTTTTCGGTATGGTGAGAAGTCAGTTCAGGGTGGTGCGCACGATGTTACTGTGTCCCTCATAGGCATCCTGCTGGTTGAAGTGCTGCACGTGGTATTCGAGCGTGGTCCCGGCCGGAAATTCTTCCGTGTCCACAAACGGCGAGCGGGCGTTGACGGCTACTTGCTGCCAGTCGTCGCCCTCGCCCACCACCCGGCGGCACACGTGGGCTTTCTCCAGCATTTCCTTGGAAAAGGCGATGTGCCGGCCCGCGGGCACCAGGGTCAGCTCAATTTTGATGGGGTGCATGATTCAAGAAATAAGGTTGCGAATGAAAAGCCGGTTCAGGACCGGGACTAGCGCCCCTTGCCGGGGGCATCGGGCAGGCTCACCCCCACGCTCAGCAGGTAATGCGAAAACTGGTCGGGGGGGCCAAACGGCATGGAGCCGTACCACTGCCGGTACTGGCCGCGCACGGTCAGCCAGGGCCCGTCCGCCTTACGGGGTTTGTAGGTGGCGGACAAGCCGACTTCGGTGAGTGGATTGAAGGCGGTATCCAGGAGTTTGGACTCCGTGCAGCCGCAGTTTCGGTATTTGCCGCGCCCGCCGTTCACCGGCACTTGCTGGTTGCCGTCGCGCAGGTTCAGCGAGCCCGCGCCCGCACCGCCCAGCGCCGCCACCCGCCAGCGGGGCCGGTCGAGCAACAGCAGCGAGTTGCTCCAGGTGGCGCTGAACATCTCTATCAGCGGCCGGCCCGCTCCTTCCGCCTGGGAAGCCGGCAGCGCGGCGGGCATCCGGCCCGTGAATGTGCCGCGCAGGCCCGTGCCCCAGCGCGAAGCCAGGAAATAGTAGCCTTCCAGGTCGCCGCCCACATAGCCGGTGCCGCTGCGGTCGCGCAGGCCCATCAGGCCCGCGTATGCGCCGAACCGGCCGGGCTCAAACGGCTTCTGAACCGTGCTCGAGTCCTTTTTGGGGCGGTAGGCGTGGTGCGCCACTACTACGGGGTGATAGTGGCACTGCGCCTGGGCCGGAGCAGCGCTACCCCAGCATCCGCCGGTTATCAGAAGCAGAAATAGGGCATATTTCATGGCTGATGGGAAAAGGGAAAGTTGGGGAAAATTTCCACCTTGAACTTGCCCTACACGGCCATGCCCAGCAGCAGAAACACGAGGAACCCCAGGAAAAAGCTGGACGTGAGCCAGGGCGATTCCGGCCCTTCGTGGGCCTCGGTCAGCAGCTCTTCCGTGACCAGGAACAGCAGCGCGGCCAGCCCGAAGGAGAGCACCAGCTCCATGACGTTGTCGGAGGCGCCCTTGAGGACGGTAATGCCCACGCCGGCCCCCACCACCAGCAGCACCGACAGCGCCGCCACGATGCCCACGGTGCGGGCTTTGCCCTGGCCTTCCTGGCGCAGCTCCACGGCCGTGGCCAGCGCCAGCGCCAGCACCTCAATGGTAAGGGCGATGCCCAGCAGCAGGCCTTCCTTTGCCCCGGCCGCGAAGCCAATGCCCAGCAGCAGGCCGTCCACCAGAATGTCGATGCCCACGCCCGTGAGCAGGCCCAGGGGCAGGGGGCCGGTGCCCTCGGCGGCTTTTATTTCCGGGTTGGCCGCGCCCACTGGCGGGACCGCGGCCCCGGCTTCGCCGGGTGCTGCGCGGTTCGCCGATTTTTCCGCGGTGGCCGCCTTGCGGGTGAAGTAGCGCAAGGCCAGCATCAGCCCCAGGCCCAGGCCAAAGCCCAGCCCCACCTCCAACGGACGCTGACGCTCCACGATGTCGGGCAGCAGCTCGACGGCCACCACGGAGAACACCACGCCGGCCGCGAAGTGCAGAATGGCGCTGCGAATGGACGCCCCCGGCGGGCGCAGCACGGCCACCACGGCCCCCACCATCATAATGGCGGCGGGCACCAAGGAATACAGCAGTACCTGCGTCCAGGAGGGCGCGGCGGGGGGGGAAACGGCAAGCAAGAGGGATGGCAGCACACTCATAATCATACTCATTACATGTTAAGGGCCCCGATGCCGGCCGCGTTGAGGCAGGCTTCCTTGAAGGCTTCGGCGTAGGTGGGGTGGGCGTGCGACATCAGGCCCACGTCCTCGGCCGCGCCGCGGAAGTGCATGACGCCCACCGCCTCGGCGATGATGTCAGCAATACGCGCGCCAATCATGTGCACGCCCAGAATCTCGTCGGTTTTCGCGTCGGTGAGCACCTTCACCAACCCTTCCGTGTCGGCCCCGGCCAGCGCCCGGCCCGAAGCGGAGTACGGGAACGAGCCCACCTTATAGGTTTTGCCCTGCTCCTTGAGCTGCTCTTCGGTGTAGCCCACGCTGGCTACTTCCGGCCAGGTGTACACCACGCCGGGAATGAGCAGGTAGTTGACTTCCGGGTGCTTGCCGGCAATGAGCTCGGCCACGTACACGCCCTCGTCGCTGGCTTTGTGGGCCAGCATGGCGCCCCGAATGACATCGCCGATGGCCCAGATGCCGGACGCGGTGGTTTGCAGGTCGTCGTTGACTTTGACGCGGCCTTTCTCGTCCAGCTCCACGCCGGCCGCGGCCAGGTTCAGCCCGTCGGTGTAAGGGCGGCGGCCCACCGACACCAGGCAGTAGTCGCCTTCCAGCTTAAGCTCGGCACTCGGGCCGCCCACGGCCGTGAGCGTCACCATGTCGCCGGCGCGCTCCACGGCCGTGACCTTGTGGGACAGGTAAAACTCCAGGCCCTGCTTTTTCAGGGAGCGCAGCAGCTCCTTGCCCAGGGTACGGTCCATGGTCGGGATGATGGCGTCGGTGTATTCCACCACCGACACCTTGCTGCCCAGCCGGGCGTACACCGAGCCCAGCTCCAGGCCAATCACCCCGCCGCCCACGATAATCAGGTGCTTGGGCAGCTCGCGCAGGGACAGCGCCTCGGTGCTGGTGATGATGCGCTCCTTGTCAATGGCGATGAAAGGGAGTGAACTGGGCTTCGAGCCGGTGGCGATGATGATATTCTTCGCCGTGAGCTGCTGGGTTTCTCCCTCAGTTCCTTCCGCAGGCACCACCTGCACGGTGGTCGCATTCACGAATGAGGCGACGCCGTGAATAACGTCTACTTTGTTTTTCTTCATCAGGAACACCACGCCGTCGCAGACCTTCTTTACCACCTGGTCTTTGCGGGCCATCATGCGGGGCAGGTCGGCGCGCAGGTTGTCGGCGTCGATGCCATGCTCCATGAATTGGTGGGTGGCTTTGTTATAGAGCTCGGTGGATTCGAGCACGGCCTTGCTCGGGATGCAGCCCACGTTGAGGCAGGTGCCGCCCAGGGTGGGGTACTTCTCGATGATGGCGGTTTTCAGGCCGAGCTGCCCGCAACGCACGGCGGCGATGTAGCCGCCGGGGCCGGAGCCGATGATGAGTACGTCGTAAGTAGTCATGAAAGAAGAAAATAGAGAGCGTTATACTTTAAAACGGCTCGATGTGCACCAGCACGTTGTACACGGCGGGGCGCGCCTGCTTGGTGGCCGCTTTGACCGCGCCGGCGATGGCATGGCCCTCGCGCACCGAGATGCTGCCGTCCACCACCACGTGTAGGTCCGCGAAGCACTCGAAGCCCATCTTGCGCACGAAGCACTTTTCGGTGGTTACTACGCCGGGCATCGCCTGGGCCAGGGCCCGGATGTCGTCAGCCCAGGCGAGGGCCGGGGCCTTGTCCATGATTTCGCCGAACGCGGGCCGGAAAATGTGGTAGGCGTTGTAGACGATGAAAACGCAGGCCACCAGCGCGGTCCCGCCCTTGCCCAGCATCAGGACAATATTGGCCCCGATGCCGACCAGGGTCGACACCTGGCCGCGCTCGGCGCGCTCGCGGTTGGTGGGCGCCGCGGAATGAGAATCAGGCATGGGCGGGGTGGTTTGGGGTTTCGGATGCCGGCACTGGCCGGCGTCAGCTACTGGTGGGTTTCGTGCTGGGCAAAATCGCCGCGCTCTACCTGAATAGTGGCGTGCTGAATGGGGTGCTGGCCCGTGATATACTCGTGGGTACGGGCCAGCACCTGTTCATGCTCAGCCTCCCCGGCCAACACGACATGCACGCTCAGCGCATTTACGCCCGAGGTGAGTACCCAGGCGTGCAGGTCATGCACCGCCGCCACGCCGGGCACTTGCAGCAGGCCCTGGCGCAGGGTTTCGAGGTCCACATCCTTGGGGGTACTTTCCAATAGCACGTCCACCGCTTCCTTGAGCAGCACCCAGGTGCGGGGCAGAATGAAGAGGCCAATGCCGGCCGAGAGCAGCGGGTCGGCGTAGTACCACTTGGTGGTGAGCATGATAACGCCGGCCACCAGCACGCCCACGGAGGTGAGCATGTCGGAGAGCACCTCGAAGTAGGCCCCCTTCATGTTCAGGCTTTCCCCCGAGCTTTTACGCAGCAGGTATACCCCGTACAGGTTCACCAGCAGGCCCACGCCGGCCACCCACATCATGGTAGTGCTTTCCACCTTAGGCGGATTCAGAAAGCGCTGTTGATTAAGAAAATTCGCCTGCTGCCGCGCGGCGGGCGTTTCGGGGTGAAAATATTCGGCCGATTCGCTCTGGATGAAGGTGGCCCCGGGCTGCACGCCCAGGATGGCCTGCATGGCCAGAACGTTAGCCCGGCACAAGTGTTTGAGCGCCGTGACAAAGGCCTGGTCGCTGGCCAGGCACTCGTTCCACCACCCGTACTGGGCCGAAAACTTGGCCGTTACGAATATTTCGTTGATGGGAGTGTAGAACTGCAAGTCGGAGAAGCGGGCAGCAAACGCCTGAGCGTAAGCCGCAAAGTGCGTGGGAAATTCCGGGTTCTGAAAATTATTCAGCCAATCGGGCAGGCCGAAGTGCAGCAAATCCACGATGGGCGTGATGCCCAGTTCCCGCAGGTAGCCAAACACTTGGTCGGTGAAGGTCCAGTCGTACTGGTTGGGGCCGGTATGCACCCGGTAGTAGGGCGGGCCGTAGCGCAGAAATTCGAGGCCCAGTTCCTTGATTAAGTCGAAGTCCTCCCGCCAGCGTTGGTAGTGGCCGGTTTTCTCCAACTCGTCTACCCGGTGCGTGGTGCCGTCGGGCAGCCGGATGGTGGGATAGCTGTTTTCGATGCCGGTGGCAAACATAAAGGCGCTCATACCGCAGGAAGTAAGGAGTAGGGAAAGGAAAAGCAACGAAATCAGCAGCGGACTAGTGGGTAGCCGGGGGCGTAATTACCACCTGGCGGCGGCTTACCTGATAGAGCTGGCTGGTAGCTAGCCCGGCCAGCCAGCCGGGTAGTAGCTGCTGGTAAGCCGCCGCGTCGGAGTGCTTCCCATGGGCTTCCCACGCGGCCCGGGTGGCCCATTCCTCAACCGTGAAAAAAGTATTGAGCGCGCTTGGGTCCTCGTACACGGTGTAACTCAGGCAGCCGGCTTCCTGGCGCGTGGGAACGGCCAGCGCTGCTTCCGTGGCTAGGAAGACGGGCCGGCTTTCGGGTTTGATGGGCAGGCGCGCTGTGCTCACCAGCAGGGTAGTCTCGGCGTGAGCTTCGGGGTGCAGCAGATGGCCGACTTGCCCGGCGGCGGCGCACAGCCGCAGCGCCGCGCCGCAAACGGAAATCACCAGTAAAAGGGGATATTTCATAGCGGAGGTGCTGAATAAAAGCGGTGAATACAACCTACGCCAGCGTAACGTGCACCAAGGGACTGTGGCCTTCGTACTCGTCGAACTGGGTGCAGTACTGCACGTGGTACTCCAACCCGGTGCCGGCCGCAAACACCTCCTTGTCCACGAAGGGAGAGGAAGCATCGTAGGCAATGTGTCGCCACGCCGACCCTTCCCCGACCACCCGGCGGTAGATATGCACCCTTTGGCATTCTTCTTTCACGAAAGTGAGGCATCGGCCTGCCGGGACCAGGGTAAGGCTAAGGTTAGCAGAAGACATAAAAGAGAAAGAAAACAAAATGGCGGCTGCCAGTCGGTGTAAAGCAGTTCAGGCGGCTAGCCCAGGAGCAGACCTACGCCACCATGCCCAGGAGCAAAAACAGCAGAAACCCCACGAAAAAGGCGGAGGTAAGCCAGGGCGATTCCGGCTCATCATGGGCCTCGGTCAGCAGTTCCTCCGTGACCAGGAACAGCAGGGCGGCCAGGCCGAAGGCGAGCACCAGTTCCATCACGTTGTCGGAGGCGCCCTGTAGCACAGTAATGCCCACGCCGGCACCGACCACCAGCAGCCCCGACAAGGCCGCCACGATGCCCACGGCCCGGGCTTTGCCCTGGCCCTGCTGGCGCAGCTCCACGGCCGTGGCCAAACCCAACGAGAGCACTTCAATGGTGAGGGCCACGGCCAGCAACAGTCCTTCTTTGGCCCCGGCCGCAAAGCCGATGCCCAGCAGCAACCCGTCGATGAGAATATCAATGCCCACACCGGTGAGCAGGCCCATTGGCAGCGTAGCCGCCGGGGTGGCCGCTGCGGCCGGGCTAGCGACTTGCTCAGCGCCGGGGGGCGTCTCAGAAGCCCATATGACGCCGGGGGGCAATGGAAACGTGGGGGCAGCCGACTCTTTGGCAGCGGCCTGGCGGGTGAAATAGCGCAGGGCGAGCATGAGCGCGACGCCGATGCCGAACCCCAGCCCGACTTCCAACGGGCGGTGGCGCTTCACGATGTCAGGCAGCAGTTCCACGGCCACCACCGAAAACACTACCCCAGCCGCGAAGTGCAGGATGGCGCTACGAATAGCAGCGCCCGGCGGGCGGACGATGGCTGTGACGGCCCCCACTACCATGACGGCGGCGGGCACCAGCGCGTAAAGCAGCACCTGCGTCCAGGAAGGCTGCACGGGCGGAGAGGTAATGAGTAGAATAGACATTAGGTAGTGAGGGAAGTAGGTAGGGAAGACGTGGACAAGCCACCATCGCCGGCTCAGTACAGAAGAGCTGGTCGGCAGACTTTGCCGGGCCAGTAGCTATCCTGGTGCAGTGCCGCGAGCCGGCCTGGCAAGGTTGTCGGGTTGCTCAGCGGGTTTATCTGTCGGCGGCAGCAGCCGTTCCAGACGGCCCACGACGGTAAGTACCAGCCACGTAAGGCCAGTGCCAAGCAGCGCCAGCCCCAGGCCGCCCAGGCCCACCGTTACGCCAATGGCCGCCGTTATCCAGATACCCGCAGCAGTCGTCAGCCCCTGGATTTCCCAGGTTCGGCTGCGCTTCAGAATGGCGCCTGCTCCCAGAAAGCCGATACCGGTGACCAGCCCCTGAATAACCCGCGACACGGCATCCGGCGTCATCCCGCTGCCGGCCGCCGCCAGCACAAATACCGCCGCCCCCGAGGCTACCAGGATGTGGGTGCGCACCCCAGCCGGCTTGCCTACGCCTTGCCGCTGCAAGCCAATGAGGCCACCCAGCAGCGCGGCCGCAAGCAACCGGATGATGGTGTGCACTAACTGCGTTTTATCAGGCAGGCCCGTCGTCAGTTCCGCCCAGATAATCTCCTGTATACTCATGGCTGCTTAGCCAGTGGGTTCCAGCTAAACCCGTTGAAATTTCCCGCGCTGTCCTGGGCATAGGCGCTGATTTCCGCAACTTGAATGCGACGGGTATAGCCCCGGCCCTGCCCGTCGTGCAGACTTGTGAGTTGAATGGCGCGGTGGGCACCGGGTGGTAGCGTACCCACCGCCCAGCCGAAGGCGTCATTCACGTCAAGTGTTGTGCGGTAATAAGTGGTGCGGCTAGTATTGGTAACGTGTAGCGCCGTGCTATCCAGCGCGACCGTCAATCGGAGCCGCAGGCTATGCGAGCCGATGTTGCCGCACCCCGTGAGCAGGGCCCCGGCCGTTATAACTGCCGGCAGGTAGAGAAACGCATTCTTTTTCATAGTTTAGCTGGCTATTCGTCTTAAGGTGAAGGGGACAGCTCCTACTCTTGAACTGACAATTGTAGGCACTAGCCAGTGCGGGAAGCGTAGCGAAACCCATGCTTAGGCGTGGGTTTCGTGCTGGGCAAAGTCGCCGCGCTCTACCTGAATGGTGGCGTGCTGAATGGGGTGCTTGCCCGTGATATACTCGTGGGCGCGGGTGAGCACGTCCTCGTGGTGCGCGTCGTCGGTGAGCACCACGTGCAGACTCAGCGCGTTCACGCCCGAGGTGAGCACCCAGGCGTGCATGTCGTGCACGGCGGCCACGCCGGGCACCTGCAGCAGGCCCTGGCGCAGGGTTTCGAGGTTCACGTCCTTGGGTGTGCTTTCGAGCAGCACGTTCACCGCCTCTTTGAGCAGCACCCAGGTGCGGGGCAAAATGAACAGGCCGATGCCGGCCGAGAGCAGCGGGTCGGCGTAGTACCAGCCGGTGGTGAGCATGACGACGCCGGCCACCATCACGCCCACGGACGTGAGCATGTCGCTGAGCACTTCGAAGTACGCCCCCTTCATGTTCAGGCTCTCGCCCGAGCTTTTGCGCAGCAGGTACACGCCGTAGATGTTCACCAGCAGGCCCACGCCGGCCACCCACATCATGGTGGTGCTTTCCACTTTGGGCGGGTTCAGAAAGCGCAGATAGGCTTCGTAGAGGATGTAAATCGAAATCAGAATCAGCACCACCGCGTTGGTGAGGGCGGCCAGGATTTCGAAGCGGTAGTAGCCGTAGGTGCGCTCGGGCGTGGCCGCCTTCTCGCCGAAGCGGATGGCCAGCAGCGCCAGCCCCACGCCGGCCACGTCGGTGAACATGTGGCCGGCGTCGGCCAGCAGGGCCAGGCTGCCGGTCCAGAAACCGCCGATGACCTCGGCCACCAGGTAAGTGAGCGTGGTGAAAAAAACGATGGTCAGCGGGCGCTTGTTGCGGGCCGCCGCGCTGCGGCTCATTTCCTGGACTTCGCTCATGACGCCTGGCCGGTTTGGTTGTGGGGCCCCTGGCGCATTGCTTCCGGCATTTTCTCCATCACCGACTCATTCTCCGGACGCGGGGCCGCTGCCGCCGCGGGTGCGGCAGCCGGGGCAGCCCCGGCGGTACCGGGCGTGGCGTAGTCCATGCGCTGAATGCGCACGGCGTTGAGGATGGCCAGCAGGGCCACGCCCACGTCGGCGAACACGGCCTCCCACATGGTGGCCAGCCCGCCGGCGCCCAGCACCAGCACCACGCCCTTCACGATGAAGGCCAGCCAGATGTTCTGCCACACCACGCGGTGGGTGGCGCGGGCAATGCGCCGGGCGGTGGCAATCTTGCTGGGGTGGTCGGTTTGAATGACCACGTCGGCGGTTTCGATGGTGGCATCGGAGCCGAGGCCGCCCATGGCAATGCCCACGTCGGCCAGGGCCACCACGGGCGCGTCGTTCACGCCGTCGCCCACGAAGGCCAGCTTGCGGCCCGCGTCCTTGTATTCCTGCACGTAGCGGGCCTTGTCTTCGGGCAGCAGGCCGCCGTGGGCCTCGTCGATGCCCAGCTCCTTGGCCACGCGCTGCACGATGCTGTCCTTGTCGCCGGAGAGCATCACAATCTTCGTGATGCCGTCGGCACGCAGCTCTTGTACGGTGCGGGCCGCGTCCTCCTTCGGGGCGTCGGCCACGGTGAGGTAGCCGGCGTATTTGCCGTCCACGGCCGCCACCACGATGCTGTCCTGAATCTGGTCGACTTCGGCCGGGTAGGCCACGTTGAACTTGGCGAGCAGCTTGGTGTTGCCGGCCAGCACGTCGCGGCCGTCCACCTTGCCGCGCAGGCCGTGGCCGCTGATTTCTTCCACGTTATCCACCGAAACGCTTTTCGCGGCGGCGTCCACGTGCTGCACCACCGCTTTGGCAATGGGGTGGGTCGACTTGGTTTCCAGCGCGCCCACCAGGCGCAGCAGCTGGGCCTCGTCGAGGCCCACGGCCTGCACCTGCTGCACGGCAAACACGCCCTGGGTGAGCGTGCCGGTTTTGTCCATCACCACGGTATCCAGCTCGCGCATCAAATCCAGGAAGTTGGAGCCCTTGAACAGGATGCCCGCCTTGGAAGCCGCGCCGATGCCGCCGAAGTAGCCCAGCGGAATGCTGATAACCAGCGCGCAGGGGCAGGAAATCACCAGGAACACCAGCGCCCGGTAGAGCCAGTCGCGGAACACGTAATCGTTCACCACGAAGTAGGGCACTGCCACCAGCAGGATGGCCAGCAGCACCACGATGGGCGTGTAGATTTTGGCAAACTTGGTGATGAACTGCTGGGTTTTGGCCTTGCGGCCCACAGCGTCCTGCACCATGGCCAGAATTTTGGCCAGCTTGGTGTCCTTGTAGTTGGCCGTCACGGCCACCTGAATCAGGCTTTCCAGGTTCACCATGCCGGCCAGCACGGGCTCGCCGGCCTGTTTGGTCTGCGGCACCGACTCGCCGGTGAGGGCAGCGGTGTTGAACGAGGCCGGGCCTTTGGTGAGGGTGCCGTCGAGGGCCACTTTTTCGCCCGGCTTCACCTCAATAGTGTCGCCCACCACCACTTCCTTGGGGTCGAGCACTACGGTCTGTCCGTTGCGGATGACGGTGACTTCGGTGGCCTGAATCTCGAGCAGGGCGCGGATGCTGCGCTTGGCCCGGTTCACGGCCGCGTCCTGAAACAGCTCGCCCACGGTGTAGAACAGCATCACGGCCACGCCCTCGGGGTATTGCCCGATGGCAAACGCGCCGATGGTGGCAATGCTCATGAGCAGAAACTCGTTGAAGATATTGCCGCTCGGGATGCTGAGCACGGCCGCCTTCACCACCTTCCAGCCCACCAGCAGGTAGGAAACGCCGAACCACAGCAGGCGCACGTAGCCGGTGAAAAAGCCGACTTTGTAGTAGTCGAGCGCGATGCCGGCCAGCAGCAGCGCGAAGCTCACGCCGGGCCAGAGGTAGGGGTTGGCGTCGGCCGGGCCGTGGTCGTGGTCGTCGCCGGAGCCGTGGTCGTGGCCGGCGTGCTCGTCCTTCGCCTTTTCGCCCAGGCTCACCACCTTTTTGCCGGCCGGGTGGTTGTGGCCGGTGTGGTCGTGCGCGGCGTGGTCGTGGCCGGGCACGTCGTGCCCTTGCGGCGCGGCGGCCGCTTCGGGGGTAAGCTGCTCACGGCTGAGCGCGCCCACGTTTTCGGGCTGCACCTGCTTGGCAGTGTTCAGCTCCTCGTTGAGGTTATCGGATGAAGGGTCGGGCATAGTAAAAGCAGGCAATAGAAACGGTGAGGAAAAGAGGTCGGGGCCGTTGGGGCGGCTACCAGTCCACGAAAAAGCCGGCCACGCCCACCAGTACGAGTACGGCCCCGGTAAAGCGGCGCTCGTAGTGGGCCAAGCCCTCCAGGTTCAGGCGCCGCAGCCCCGAGTAGGCCAGCGCCACCAGCGTGCTCATGGCCCCCACCGACACCACCAGGTAGGTGCCCATGACCAGCGCCAGCGCGGGCGTGCCGTGGGTGCCGGCGGCCAGGAAGAAGGTTTGAATCTCCAGGCAGGGGGCCAGGAACATGGTGGCCGCCAGCCCTAGTACCACCTGGCCTTGGCGCCGGACCGGTACTGGGGACGGGTCGGGGTGGGTGTGGCCCCGGCCGGAGAGGGCGTAGAGTAGGCCGATGCCGATGAGCAGCGCCGGGGCCGCCACGCCCGCAAACTGCGAAAACCGCGCCGAGAGCCGCCAGCCCAGCAGCCCCAGCCCCAGGCCCAGCAGCACCGTGCTCAGCACGTGCGCCAGGCCCGCCACCGCCGTCACGCCCACGGCCCGCCGCAGGGGCCAGCGCTCGGCCCGCGCCACGGCCAGCACCGGCGCCCAGTGGTTGGGAATCGCGGCGTGGAGCAGGCTGAGCAGCAGGGCACCGGTAAGCAGTTGGAGCATGGGCAGAAATTACAGGCGAGGCCAGAAAAGAACGACGGCGATACCCAGCAGGATGATAGCCCCACCGTACACGTCAAACCGGTCGGGCCGGAAGTCATCAAAGTAAGCCGCCCAGGCAAGGGACATAACAATAAAAATGGCCCCGTACACGGCGTAGGTTTTGCCAAAGGAAGTAGGCTGCCAGGTGGCCACCCAGCCGTAGAGGGCCAGCAGCAGCGCCCCGACCAGTCCCGTCCAACCCGGTCGCCCCGACTTAAGCCATTGCCACATCAGGTAGCCGCCCCCGATTTCGCAGAGGCCAGCCAAACAGAATACGGCTAGGGTTTTCAACATGGGTGCCTGGGGTTAAACTAGCGGCCAATGCCAACGGGAATTACTCTTCCTCTTCGGCATTCTTAAGCTTGGCCAGCAGCGAATAGGCCCCCCCGACCACTACTTTGGTCGTGGCAGTGCCCGCTGGCAGCGTTACCTGCGTGTAGCCGCTCTCACTTACCCCGGTTACTACGGGTATCATGCGGTAGCCGGTTTCGCCCTTTGGCGCGGGCTTGTCATCGACGAGAAAAATGTAAGGCCGGCCCCCGAACTGTACCACGGCCTGGTCGGGCAGGGCGGGCACGGAGGCCGAGTTGGTTTCGACCACAGCCCGAACATAGGTGCCCGGCAGGCGGCTGGCATCCTCGCGGGTCAGGTGGGCATATACCCGCACCGTGCGGTCCTCGCTTACTGCCCGGCCAATGAGGTACACCTTGGCCTGGTGGTTGTCGCCTACCGAGTCGTTGGTCAGGGTGTAGCGCACGGTCTGGCCGTTGCGTACCTTGGGTACGTCCTTTTCAAAGACTGTCAACACCACGTCGAGGTGCGAGGGGTCCACGATTTCAAACAGCACGTCGGTAGGCGTTACGCTCTGGCCGGCGCTGACGTTCACGGTTTTCAGGTAGCCGCCGCGCGGGGCTTTCACCGGCGCCGTGGTGGCCATGGCGCCGCCGACGGGCAGCCCGGCCAGGCGCAGGCGCGCCGCCTGGGCCGCTACCTGCGCCTGCAGGGCCCGGTAGTCGGCGCGGGCCTGCTGGAAGTTTTTCTGCGGGGCCACTTCCTGCTTGTAGAGTTCCTCCTGCCGGGCGTAGTTGGCGCGGGCATACTCCAGGCGGCTGCTGGTTTCGAGGTAGTCCTGCTGCAGCTGCACGTATTCGGGGTTGCGGATGGTGGCCAGTACCTGCCCGGCCCGCACGCGCGCGCCCTGCTGCAGGGTGGTGCGCTCGATGATACCCCCGAGCAAGGAGCTGACAGCCACCGCGTTTTCGGGCGGCGCGTCCAGGGTGCCGTTGACTTTGAGCACCCCGCTCAATACCCGGTCTTCCACGTCGCCCAGCCGGATGCCGGCGGTTTGCTGCTCGGCGGGTGAGAGGGTAGCCAAGGTGGCTTGTTTCTCCTTAGCTTCGCCGCTAGTCTGGCCGGCTTTGGTCGGCTGGTCGCCGGGCTTCTCGGTTTTCGTGTCTTCAGCTGCCGCTTCTTTTTTGTCGCCGCCGCAGCTGGCCAGGGTTAGCCCCAGCAGGGCCAGAAATGCAATATTCTTCATGGAGGAAATTCAGGGAATCAAAGAAGGGTTACTGAGGCGTACTGTTAAGTAGGTAGTCCAGCTCAATAACGGTCTGGTTGTGGTCGAGCAGCACGTCCAGGTAAGCGGTACGGATGCTCAGGGCCCGCTCCAGGTTAAGCAAATACTCGCTGTAGCCGGTCTCGCCGGCCTTGAAGGCGCGCGTGCTCAGGCGCACAATCACGTCGGCCTGGGGCAGGCCGGTTTGCTGGTAAAACTGCAGGCGCTGCTGCTGCTCGGCGTGCCGGGCCACCAGTTCGTCCTGGCGGCCGGCCAGCTCCACCAGCTGCCGCCGGTAGGACACCGTGGCCACCTGCTCCTGCAGGCGGGCCGCCCGGACCCGCGCTTTCTGCGGGCCGCGCAGGATGGGGATGCCCACCGAGCCCTGCACCCCCTGAAACCGGTCACTGCCGGTGTAGTCCTGTTCCGGGCCGCCCACGCCGCCGATGGTCTGGGGCCCCTTGAGCGACTGGTTGAAGTAGCCGAGCGTGACGTTGGGCAGGCCCAGGGCCTGCTCGGCCTGGGTGGCCGCCTGGCGCTGGGCAATGAGCTGGCGCAGCACCTGGGCTTGCGGGTTTTGGGCCAGGCGCACGGTGTCGCCCAGCGCGGGCAGCACCACGGGCTCCAGCGGCCGCAACAGGCTGTCGGCTACGTTTACCGCCTGGCTTTGCTGGAGCAACGCTTGGAGCTGGCGCTGGGCCACCTGGTAGCCGGTGCGGGCCTGCCGAATCAGGGCTCGGGTCTCGCCCTGCTGCACCAGGGCCGTGGCGGGCTCCAGGCGGGCCACCTCCCCGGTTTTAAAGCGCAGATTGGCCGCCCGCAAAAATTCGGTGTAGAGGCTGTCCTGCCCCCGCAGCACCTTCACCCGATGACGGGCAAAGACCGCCTGCTCGTAGTTGAGGCGCACCTGCCGGCGCAGCTCTGCCTGCACCTGCGCGAGTTGGAACTGCTGCCCGCTCACTTGTGCGTTGAGTAACAGGGCCTGCCGGCGGTACACACCGGGCAGCGAGAAGGTTTGGCTGATGGTGAAGTTATTGTCCTGGCGGTAGGTGTTGTACTGCCCGTAGGTGACGCCGATGGTCGTGCGGCCCACGTCGGTAGCGGTGCGGCGCAGCGCTTGCTGTGCTTCCAGCGAGCGTTCGGCCACTGCCACGGTGCCGTTGCTTTGCAAGGCTTGCGTAATGGCCTGCTGCGCGGTGAAGCCCCCCCCAGCCGGGCTAAGCTGCACTTGCTGGGCCCGCCCGGCCAGCGGCAGGGCCAGCAGCAGCAAAACGGCTCCTGCCACCAGTGGGGTACTGGGGGCAGGCCCGGCCACCCCGGCGTGTGGCTTCGGTTCGGCCGTTGGCTCCTCATTCCCTTCGTATTCGCCGTGCGCCGCCTGCCAGGTTTCGGCCAGGGCATACAGCACCGGCAGCACCAGCAGGGTAAGCAGGGTAGCCGTGACCAAGCCACCAATCACGACGGTGGCCAGGGGGCGCTGCACCTCGGCCCCCGCCGAGGTGGCCAGGGCCATGGGCAAGAAGCCCAGCGACGCCACCGTGGCCGTCATCAGCACCGGCCGCAGCCGGGTGGCCGTGCCTTCCAGGATGCGTTGCGTCAGGTCGGTGACCCCCTCTTTTTTAAGCTGGTTGAAGTAGCCGATAAGCACCACCCCGTTGAGCACAGCCACGCCGAAAAGGGCAATAAAGCCTACCCCGGCTGAGATGCTGAACGGCATGTCGCGCAGCCAGAGCGAGAGCACCCCGCCAATGGCCGAGAGCGGAATGGCCGTAAAAATCATGGTAGCCTGCAGCAGGGACCGGAAGGTGAAGAAGAGCAGGCCGAAAATCAGCAGCAGGGCCACCGGCACGGCAATGCTCAGCCGCTGGGAGGCTTCGCGCAGGTTCTCGAACTGGCCGCCGTAGGTGGTGTAGTAGCCGGGGGCAAGCTTGAGCTGTTGGTCTACTTTACCCTGCAACTCTTTGACCACGCTCTCTACGTCGCGGCCGCGCACGTTGAAGGCTACGATAATGCGCCGCTTGGCATTGTCGCGCTGAATTTGGTTGGGGCCTTCCACCAAGCTTACGTCGGCCACCTGCTCCAGGGGCACCTGCTCGCCGCGCGGGGTGGCGATGAAGAGCTGGCGCACGCTGGTAATGTCCTTGCGCAGGGCCGGGGGCAAGCGCAGCACCAAATCGAAGCGTCGCTCCTGCTCAAACACCTGCCCGGCGGTCTGCCCGGCAAACGCGGTTTGCACGGTGCGGTTCACGTCCTCTACGTTCAGGCCGAACTGCGCCAGCTTGTTGCGGTCCAGCTTCACCACGATTTGTGGCAGGCCGGTGACTTGCTCCACGTACACGTCTTCGGCCCCCTGCACCTGGCGCACCAGCGTAGCGGTGCGGGTGGCGTAGTCGGCGAGCTGGTCGAGGTCCTCCCCGTAAATTTTCATTACTACGTCCTGCTTGGCGCCCGAAATCAGCTCGTTGAAGCGCATCTGAATGGGCTGCTGGAAGCCGAAGGTGACGCCCGGAATCACGCTCAGGGCGCGGGCCATCTTTTCGGCCAGCTCCGGCTGCGACTTGGCCGAGGTCCAGTCCTTGGGGTCTTTGAGCGTCACCATTACGTCGGCGGCCTCCACTGGCATGGGGTCGGTCGGAATTTCGGCCGAGCCAATCTTGGCCACGACCTCTTTCACCTCGGGAAACTGCTTTTTCAGGATAGCCCCCGCCTGGGTTGCTTTGTCAATGGTGTAACTAAGCGAGGAGCCGGTCAGCACGCGCATCTCCACGGCGAAGTCCCCTTCGGACAGCTGCGGGATGAACTCGCCGCCGAGCGTGCGGAACAGCAGGATGGTGCCCACCAGCAGGGCCACGGCCGTGCTGAGTACGATGGTTTTGCGGGCCAGGGCCAGCGTGATTAACGGGCGGTAGCGGGCTTCGAGCCAGCTCATCATCTTGTCGGAGAAGTTGCGCTTGTGCTCGGTCTTGCGGCTTAATCCAAGCGCGGCCATCATGGGCACGTAAGTGAGCGAGAGAATCAGGGCACCCACGATGGCAAAGACCACGGTCTCGGCCATGGGCTTGAACATTTTGCCCTCAATGCCGGCCAGGGCCAGCAGCGGCAGGTACACGATGAGGATAATGACTTCGGGAAAGCCCGCCGAGTCGCGGATGCCGGCGGCGGCGTGGTAGGTTTCGCCGTCCATCTGCCGTTGCGTCAGTTGCCCGTTCTGGCCCAACTGCCCCCCGGAATGCAACCGATGGATGATGCCTTCCACGATAATCACTGCCCCGTCTACTACCAGGCCGAAGTCAATGGCTCCGAGTGAAAGCAGGTTGCCCGACACGCCGAAGAGCTGCATCATGCTGATAGCAAAGAGCATGGCCAGCGGAATGACCGAGGCCACAACCAGGCCCGCCCGGAGGTTGCCCAGAAACACCACCAGCACGAAAATTACAATCAACGCGCCTTCAATCAGGTTCTTGGTAACCGTGTGAATGGCACGGCCCACCAGGTCGGAGCGGTCGAGGTAGACGTCCACGACCACGCCCTCGGGCAGCGACTTGCGAATGGTGACCATGCGCTCCTTGACGGCCTTGATGACGTCGTTGGCGTTGGCGCCCTTGAGCATGAGCACGATGCCGCCGGTGACCTCGCCCTCGTTGTTGCGGGTCATGGCCCCGTAGCGCACGGCCGAGCCCAAGCGGATTTCGGCCACGTCGCGCACTAGAATGGGCAGCCCCGCTTTGGTGCTCTTGACCACGATGTTGCCGATGTCCTGCGGGTTCGCCACCAGGCCCTCGGTACGGATAGAATAGGCGGTGGGATTTTTGTCGAGGTAGGCCCCGCCGGTGTTCTGGTTGTTGCGGGCGACGGCCTGGTAGACCTCGTCCACGGTGACGCCCAGCGAGCGCAATCGCTCGGGGTTGAGGGATACTTCGTATTGCTTGAGCAAGCCGCCGAAGGAACTCACATCGGCTACGCCGGGCGTGCCCAGTAGCTGACGGCGCACTATCCAGTCCTGGATGGTGCGCAGGTCCCGCGCGTTGTACTTCTTTTCGTAGCCGGGCTTAGGCCGCACCAGGTACTGGTAGATTTCGCCCAGGCCGGTGCTCACCGGGGCCAGCTCAGGCCGGCCCACGCCGGTGGGAATCTGGCTTTCGGCCTCGCGCAGGCGCTCGGCTACCTGTTGGCGGGCCCAGTAAATGTCGATGCCGTCCTCAAAAACGATGGTGACGACCGAGAGCCCGAAGCGCGAAAACGAACGGACGCTGCCTTCGCCCGGAATCGTGGCTACGCTCTGCTCGATGGGAAAGGAGACAAGTCGCTCGATGTCGTTGGCCGCCAGTGAGGGGGCCACCGTGTACACTACGACTTGGTTGTTGGTGATATCGGGAACCGCATCAATGGGCAAGCGGTAGAGCGAATAGCCGCCCCAAGCGATGAGTGCTAAAGTCAACAGGCCGATGATGAGCTTGTTGTGAATGGAAAAATAAATCAGCTTGTTGAACATGCTGGCGCGGGGTAAGACTAGAAATCCTGGGAAAGGGGCGGCCGGAGTGCAGGGGCTCGACGGCGGCGAAAGCCGGGGACGCGGGAAGCGCGTGCGCCGACAGCACCGGACACAACGAAGTGCCCGGGACCGCGGCTGAACCGGAAAAACAGATTGACTAGGCTTGGGGGGGCTGCCACACGCTGCCGAAGGCATCGTGGCAAGCGGGCGTGGGCAACGCCGTCCACCGCACCGCTACGGCGTAGCCCTGGGGCGGCGGGGCCGGGAAAGACGCCAGCGCGGCAGGCAGGTAAGCGCCGGCGCAGCAGCTGCATTGGCACAGGGGCGAGCACCAATCGGTATGGTGCGTATCGGAAGCGTCCCGGTGCTGGGCGGTCACGAAATGCGCCGGCCGCGCCACCGCCTGGCTAGTGTCGGCACAGGGCAGACACGCCAGGAGGAGCAGGTACAGGGCAAAAAAAGTCGTGAAAAACCGCATGAACAGAAGCAGGGAACCCGGCAAACATACGCTACCGCGCCCCAAATGATTCAATCAGGCTTAATTGAAGGTAGCAGGCTGTAGTAGTGAAATAGAAGTCGCTGACAAGAATTTCAGTGGGTATTACGGTTTTGGAGGGAGTAATCGCTGCGTTATTGAAACGGTCCGCCCGCCCAGATTTCTCCTACCGATACTTTCTGTTTCTGCTCTAACGCTACCCCCTTTATCACCTCGGCGGCGTTGGCACCTTTGAGCATGAGCACCACGCCGCCGGTTACTTCGCCCTGGTTGTTGAGCGTCATGGCCCCGTAGCGCACGGCCGCGCCGATGCGCACCTGGGCCACATCGCGCACCAGCACGGGCAGGCCAGTGCGGGTGCTGCGCACCACGATGGCGTCGATGTCCTGGGTGGAGGTGGCTAGCCCCTCGGTGCGGATGAAGGCCGCCGTGGGGTTCTGGTCGGGGTAGGCCCCGCCCGCGTTCTGGTTGTTGCGCGAAACGGCCTGAAATACTTCATCCACCGTCACACCCAGCGAGCGCAGGCGCTCGGGGTCGAGGGCCACTTCGTACTGCTTGAGCAGCCCGCCGAAGCTGCTCACGTCGGCCACGCCGGGCGTGCCCAGCAGCTGCCGGCGCACTAGCCAGTCCTGAATGGTGCGCAGCTCAGTAGCCGGATACTTCTTCTCGTAGCCAGGCTTGGCGCGCACCAGGTACTGATACACCTCGCCCAGGCCGGTGCTGAGCGGGGCCAGCTCGGGCCGGCCGGTATCTGGCTTTCGGCCTCGTTGAGGCGCTCCGCTACCTGGGTGCGGGCCCAGTAAATGTCGGTTTTGTCATCAAAGACGATGGTCACGACCGAGAGGCCGAAACGCGAAAACGAGTGCACTTCGACCCGGCCGGGGATGGTGGCCATCGCCTGCTCGACGGGGAAGGAAACCAGGCGCTCGATGTCGCCGGCGGCCAGCGAGGGGGCCACCGTGTACACCACGACCTGGTTGTTGGTGATGTCGGGGATGGCATCAATCGGCAGCTGACTGAGCGAATAACCGCCCCAGGCGATGAGTGCCAGCGTCAGCAGCTCGATAATGAGTTTGTTATGGATAGAAAAAATATATCAGCCGGTTAAGCATCCGCTGTGGGGGTTAAGTCCAAAACTTCCGTGAAATCCTGCGGCGCGGCATCCCCGGCCCAAGGGGCGGGGGAGGGGCGACCTGACCCGGCGACGTGCAAAAAGCACGGCAGGGGCCCCGGAAACACACGCGGTGTCCGGCGGCCCGGTGGGGTCAGCAGGAAAGAGGGGGAAGAATTAGGCCTGCGGCGGCTGCCACACGGCCCCGGGCGCGTGGGTCGGAGTACCTACCAGCAGCGGCGCGTGCCGCAAGTGAACAGGCCACTCCAGAACGGGTGGCGTTAAGCCCAGCGGCTTACTCCCAAGGGAAGCAACTACGGCCCCGGCGCAGCACTGGCACTGGCACAGCGGGGAGCACCAGTCCAGGTTCGTATGGCTACCGGCACCGTGCTCGGTGGCTTCCACCTGCGTCCTGCTGCCGAAAGCCCATGCCGGTGCCTTGTCGGCGCAGGGCAGACAAGCCAGCAAGGCAATATAGACGGCAAAAAAAACGGAGAAGAAGCGCATTACTGCTAAACGGAACGGTGCAAACATACGCAGTTTGCCCTAAGAAGGATATACGGGTAACGGGTTTGGGCTCCCGTTTGGTACCCTAGCGGCTGCCCAGCGTGAACTTAAAACACCAGAAAATAGCCAGAAGTTGCCACAAAGCTCCTTGGCAAGAGCCCGTTACTGACCGCATACTTTTTAAGTAAATGAAACGGAGTTTCGGTAACTTTGTTTAGAAAAATTATAAATAAGACTCAGGCTCATGTCCGCATCTACTCTGCCCCCCTCCGCTGCTCCGCTATTACTTATGGACCAGCCGGGCGCCGGGCGGGCAGCTTTTACCCGGCTGGCGCTCATTGGTAATCCCAATTCGGGCAAATCTTCGCTGTTCAATCAACTCACGGGTCTCAACCAAAAAGTCGGTAATTTCCCCGGTGTGACGGTGGACCGGAAAACCGGCATCAGCCAGCTTACGCCCCAGCACCGCGCCGAAGTTATTGACTTGCCCGGCACCTACTCGCTCTACCCCAAGAGCTTGGACGAAAAGGTCATCACCGACCTGCTCTACGACCGCACGTCGGCCCAGTACCCGGATTTCGTAGTGGTGACCGTGGACGCGAGCAACCTGCGCCGTAACCTGCTGCTGTTTACCCAAGTGGTGGACCTGGGCCTGCCCGTCATCCTGGCCCTGAACATGATGGACGTGGCCGCCCAGCGCGGCGTGCACATTGACGTGCCGGCGCTGGAGCGCGAGCTGGGCGTGCCCGTTATCCCGATGAACGCGCGCAAGGGCGTCGGCGTGGCGGCCCTCAAGATTGTGATGGCCCGGGAGCTGGCCGCGCCCCGGAATCGGTTCTACGCGCCCGAGGCCGACCTGGCCCCCCTGGTGGCGCAGATTCGCGCCCGCTTCGACCTGCACAACGACTACCTGGCGCTGCACTACGCCCACCAGGGCGCGCACATCAAGCTGCTCACGGCCGAGGACCGGGCTTTCCTGCAGGAGCTGACAACCCGGTACGACTTTCAGCCCACGGCCCGGCAGGCCCAGGAAACCATTGCCCGCTACGCCCGCATCAACGCCATCCTGCTCGACTGCGTGACGGTGACGCGCACCGATAAAAATGAGCCCTACAGCAACAAGCTCGACAAGGTGCTCACCCATAAGGTGTGGGGCTACCTGATTTTCTTCGCCGTGCTGCTGCTGCTGTTCCAGGCCATCTTCGCCTGGGCCCAGTACCCGATGGATTTGATTGACCGGGGCATTGCCGGCCTGAGCGGGCTGATTCAGGCCCGCTTCGACGGGCCGCTGGTGAACCTGGTGACGGAGGGCATCCTGGCGGGCCTGGGCGGGGTGCTCATGTTCGTGCCCCAGATTGCGCTGCTTTTTGCTTTCATTGCCGTGCTGGAGGAAACCGGCTACATGGCCCGCGTCACGTTCCTGATGGACAAAATCATGCGCAAGTTCGGCCTCAACGGCAAGAGCGTGGTGCCCCTGATTTCGGGCATGGCCTGCGCCGTGCCGGCCATCATGAGCGCGCGCACCATCGAAAACTGGAAAGACCGCCTCATCACCATCTTCGTCACGCCGCTCATGTCCTGCTCGGCGCGCATTCCGGTGTACACGGTGCTGATTGCCCTGGTGGTGCCGGACCAGAAAGTGCTCGGCTTCTTCAACCTGCAGGGCCTGGCCCTGATGGGCATGTACCTGCTCGGGCTAGCGGCGGCCCTGCTGTCGGCCTTGCTCATGAAGGGGCTGCTCAAGACCAAGGAGCGCAGCTACTTCATCATGGAGTTTCCGGTCTACAAGTGGCCGCGCTGGAAGAACGTGGGCCTCACCATCGTGGAGAAGGTGAAGACCTTCCTGTTCCAGGCCGGCAAGGTCATCGTGGCCGTGTCCATCATCCTGTGGGTGCTGGCCTCCTACGGCCCCGGCCAGGCCCAGCACCAGGCCGAAGTCCGGGTGCGCGCCCAGGCCGCCCGGCAGCGGTGGGCACCGGCCGAGACGGACACCCGGGTGGCCTCGGCCAAGCTGCAGGAATCCTACGCCGGCGTGTTCGGTCGCACGCTGGAGCCGGCCATCCGGCCGCTGGGCTACGACTGGAAAATTGGCATTGCGCTGCTCACCTCGTTTGCGGCCCGGGAGGTGTTCGTGGGCACGATGTCCACCATCTACAGCGTGGGCCAGGACGCGGACATGCGCACGGTGCAGCAGAAGCTGGCTGCCGAGCAGGACGTCAACGGCCAGCCCGTGTTCACCGCGGCCCGTTCGTTTTCGCTGCTCGTGTTTTATGCCTTTGCCATGCAGTGCATGAGCACGCTGGCGGTGGTCTACCGCGAAACCAGGGGCCTGAAATGGCCGCTGCTGCAGTTGCTCTACATGACCGGGCTGGCCTACGCGGCGGCCTACGGGGTGTATCACCTGCTGCGGTAAGTGACCCTTTGGGGCAGAAACAAGGAGCCCACCGGTTAAGAGAACAGACCCTCAGGCGTCCTGCGGCGAATCTGTTTACAGGGCTGCCAGCTCTTCGGCAAAGCCGCCGCTGAGGATGGGAAAGCGCAGCCAGGAGCGCGGGTCCACGTTGTAGTCGTCGAGGTGGAAGCTGGGGGCGTACCGTTCGCGCTTCCACTGGTTGCGGCTCCAGAGATTGTAGAAGCGGCGCACGTAGGTTTTCAGCTGTTCTTCGTCGAAGCCGGTGTCTTCGCCCTCCAGCATGGCCAGCACCTGCTTGGGGCTGAGCCGGTCGTAGAAGGCCAGCCGCTCGATGCGGTTGAGCAGGGCGTAGGGCATCAGGTCGCGCTCGTCGGTTTGCTGGTCTTCGAGCGGGCGCAGTTCGGCGGTGGGCTGCAGGGCATTCACGTGGCGCAGGGCAGCGTAGCCCAGCTCGGTTTCGGCCCAGCGCAGCCATTTTTTCACGAAGTCCTTGTCGACGCCCGCAATGGGCGAGATGCTACCGGCCGTGTCGCCGTCCATGGTGCAGTAGCCCACGCTGGCTTCCGAGCGGTTGGAAGTGGTGATGAGCAGGCAGTTTTGCACGTTGGCCAGCAGCCAGATAGCAGGGGCCCGCACCCGCGCCTGGATGTTCTGCAGGGCCAGGTCGTCGGTTTGCCAGGTCAGCTCCCGGCCCAGCGCGCCCTGGATTTTGCCCACGTAGCCGGAGACTTCCTCGTCAATTTCCCAATGGTAGAACCGGGCGCCAATGCTATCAGCCAGCTCTTTGGCCGAGTTAGAAGTGTCATCGGAAGAATTGACCGTGCCCTGGTAAGCGCAGGTGAGCAGGTGCTGCACCAGTTGCTGGTTGACGGTGAGTTCGGGCGCCGGGGCCGGGGGGAGCACTACCTGGGCTGCTTTGCCCCCGGCGCCTTGCTGCTGCACCTCGGTGGCCGCCCCCGGAAAGCAGCCGCTGCGGCGCTTGAACAGGTCCACGCCCAGCTCCTGCACGCCCAGGCGCACCATTTCGGCCACGGCCACGGCGCAAAAGCAGGAGTCCGCTCCGCCGCTCAAACTCAGCACAAAGCCCCGGCTGCGGGCCTTGCGCAGGTAGTCGAACAAGCCCAGGCTCATGGCCTGGTTGAGTTCCTGGTACTCGTCGGGGGCGGGCAGCGGCACAATTTCGGTGGCCGGGGCCAGCTCCGCCTGAAAATCCACGTCCATCCACTCCAGGTCCACCTCCTTAAAGCTCAGCAGCTGGTTGCGTAGCAGCAGGTGCCCATTGCGGGCCACTAGGATTTCCCCATCGAAGATGATGCGGCCCGACTCGTTGCCCAGCAGGTTGGCGTAGAGGTAGGTTACCTGATAGTCCCGTGAGGCCTGCATGACCAGCTGGTAGCGCACGTCGGTTTTGCTCATGGCAAAGTGACTGGCCGACGGATTGACAATCAACTCGACCCGGCCCACCAGCCGGCCGGCCGGCCGCTCATGCGCGGGCTGCCAGGCATCCTGACAGATTTCAAAGCCGAAGCGCACGCCCCGGTGCTCGAACACGAGGTCCCCAAGGGGCCACGTTTCCCCGCCATAGTCCACCGCAACGGTCTGGCCGGCGGGCCAGGGCACGAAAAAACGGGTTTCGTAGTGCACGCCGTCGTTGGCCAGGAACTGCTTGGCGGCAAAGCCCAGAATCTGGCCGTCGCGCAGCACTGCGGCCGTGTTGTAGGTGCGGTGGTTCAGATGCACGGGCAGGCCCACCACCACGCAGATGCCGTGGGTCCACGCGCGCACTTGCTGCAAATGCCCTAGGGCCGTTTCCGGTAGCCACTCGCTCAGGAATAAATCCTCGCAGCCATAGCCCGTCAAACACAGCTCGGGCAGGCAGAGCAGCTCGACCCCGTTTTCCCGGGCCATCTCAATGGCCGCGCGGATGTTACGCAGGTTGTGCGCCCAATCAAAGGGAATCTGGTTTAAAGCGGCTCCGGCGATGCGCATGGTGGATGGGTAAAATGGCGGTTTTTGTTGGCTAGATGCCTTCTAGTAAGTTCCTGATAGTTGCTGCCCGGCGCTACCGGGTCGCTCGGAGCAGCCAGCGCCGCGGTTTGCACAACCGTACGGGCCGCTCCGGTAACTGTCTCCAGTCTCCACCGGATTCCTGCCCCGTGAGCGCCAAGCGGCGCTAGGGCAGCGTGTATTCGTAAATGGCCCCCTGCTCGGTGGTGAGGAGCAGCATGCGGTCGTCTTTAAAATAGGCCGCCTCGGTCTGGCCGGCGCCAGTTAGGTCGACGCGCCGGGGCGTGGCATTAAGAATGTCTTCCCAGCTATTGCCGTCGAGCAGGAACAGCTCGCCACGGCCGAGCAGCACGAGGCGGTGTCCGTTGGGGCTCAGGGCCGCGTCCGTTACCTCGCCGGGAATGGCCAGCGACGTCATCCGCTGTGCGGTGTACTGGCCGGGGCGGTCGGGCACGGTGTACACCGTGCTGGTGCGTTTCTGCGCCAGGTCCTTGGTGAAAAGCCAGATTTTGCCCGCGTGCCACAAGCTGGCTTCGCAGTCAAAGCTGCGCACTTTTTTGGCCGGCGGAAACTCGGTCTGGTCGGGGTAGGTAAAGCGGATGCTGCCCACCTGCCGGGGCTGGTCCGGCCGTACGCGGTACAGGGCCAGGTTGCGGCGGTCGGAATGGTTATTGCCGCAATCGCAGATGTAGTAGTTGCCCTGGCCGTCGCGGCTTATGCTTTCCCAGTCGTTGTTCGGGGCGGCAATGTCCACGGTGCCCAGCAGGTGACCCGTCAGGTCAAACTTAAACAAACGCGGGGGATTGTCCACGTCGCCGAAGCTGTAGTAGGCGCCGGCCTGCTCGGCGGGCACCAGCCCGGAATTCTCCGGGACCACGCCCGCCAGGGACCCAATGGTGCGCAGCCCGGGGATGGCCGCGGCGGCGGCGGCGTCAAAGTGCGGGTCGCCGCCGGCTTTTTTGGCTCCCGCGCCCCCGTCCGGTTTGGCTTGAGCTTCATCTTTCTTGTTTTTATTCTTTTTTTTGTGGTGTTTGCCTTTGGACGCTTTGTCGGCGCCCCCCGCTTCCTGGGAGTCGGATTGGGCTGGCGAACAGGACGAGGCGAGCAAAAGGACTATTGCAGCCGGCAGCAGGGGGAGGATACGCATGAGCAAAATAAGAAAATCAGTTTAGGGGGCTTTGGGCGCTTACCGGCCCGGAGGTATCGAACGCCAAGAGGCAAGCTACGGGTGGGCTTTAAGGTCCGGCCTGGAGCTAGCCCCGCGGCTCGAAGCCTGGCTGGCCTAGTTGCCAGGCCGCCAGCTGCTGCTGCGGGTCGGTGACCAACTCGGTCAGCTTCTGAATTTTGCCGTCAACCACCTCGAACCGGTACAGCACGAAACCGCGGTACACCGTACCGTTGGGGAATTCCATGTCGCAGGTGTTTTCCACGAGGACGAGCTCGTCGTCGTCCGGGGTCGTGTAAGTGCGGGGATTGATAAAATCGTTGCGCACCAGCGCGCCGAGCACGGGCTGGAAAACCTGCCGGATGTGGTCCCGGCCGTGCACGCCGCCGAGCGGCGAGGCAAACGGGCCCGGCAGCAGGTTCAGGTAGACGCCGTGGTCGGCATAATAGCGCATCAGGCCGTCCAAGTCCAGTCGACGGAAAGCCGCCAGATACGATGCAACTACTTGTTTGTTGGTACTCATGGGAAGAGGGGGGAAAGCGGGTTAGAAGGGTAAAGCACTTGGGATGGGGGCCGCGTACAATAAAAAGCAGGGTAGAAAGGGCCGGGGGCCGTCTTGTTCCGGCCGGGCCGAGCAGAAGAGCGGAGTAGGCGGGGTGGCCGCCCGCATTTTCTCACCACTCCGCCACGCTGCCGTCAGGGTTGCGCCAGATGGGGTTGTGCCAGTGGGCCCCGCTGCCCACCCGGCTCAGCAGGTATTCTTCGTTTATCTCACTGCCCAGGCCCGGGCCCTGCGGGATGTTGCAAAAGCCGTTCTCGTAGTCAAACACGGTTTTGTCGACCAGGTAGTCAAGTAAATCATTCTCCTTATTGTAGTGAATGCCCAGGCTCTGCTCCTGAATAAAGGCGTTGTGGCAGGTGGCGTCCACCTGCAGGCAGGCGGCCAGCGCGATGGGTCCCAGCGGGCAGTGCGGCGCGGCGGCCACGTCGAAGGCCTCGGCCATGCTGATGATTTTCTTGCACTCGGTGATGCCGCCGGCGTGCGAGAGGTCGGGCTGGATGATGTCGACGTAGCCGTCGATGAGGACCTGCTTGAAGTCCCAGCGCGAGAACATGCGCTCGCCGGTCGCAATCGGGATGGCGCAGTGGTTGGCGATTTCGCGCAGGTCTTCGAGGTTCTGCGAGAGCACGGGCTCTTCGATGAACATGGGCCGGTAGGCCTCCAGCTCCTTGGCCAGCACCTTGGCCATGGGCTTGTGCACCCGCCCGTGAAAATCAATGGCAATGCCCAAGCCGGGGCCGCCGGCTTCGCGCACGGCCGCCACCCGGGCCAGCACGGCGTCAATCTTGGCGTAGGAGTCCACGTAGGCCATTTCGTCGGTGCCGTTCATCTTGATGGCGTCAAAGCCTTTGGCCACCATCTTCTTGGCGGCCGTGCCCATGTGCTCGGGCCGGTCGCCGCCAATCCAGGAGTACACCCGCATCCGGTCGCGTACCGGGCCGCCCAGCAGTTGGTAAATGGGGACGTGGTGGTACTTGCCCTTGAGGTCCCACAGCGCCTGGTCGATGCCGACAAGGGCCGACATCAGGATGGGGTCGCCGCGGTAAAAGCCGCCGCGGTACATCACCTGCCAGTGGTCTTCGATGCGGAGCGGGTCTTTGACCACCAGGTTTTCCATCAGCTCGGTCACGGCCGCCGCCCCCGTGGCGGATTTGCCCTTGATGACGGGCTCGCCCCAGCCCACGAGGCCTTTGTCGGTCTCGATTTTGAGAAAAGGCCAGCGCGGAGGCACCTGAAACAGGGTAAGTCGGGCGATTTTCATGGCAGGGCGGGAAGTTGATGGTTGAAAACCAGCGGTGAAATGGTGCACAACCCAAACAACCCGGTTCCTGCTGGTTAGTAAAAGCGGGTGTTGGTCACGTAGTTAAGCAATTGCTGCGCCTGGTAGAGGCTGTTGGCCAAGGCGATGTCGTTCAGCTGCGCCTGCTGGTACGTGCGGATGCTGTCCAGGTACTTGAGCAGGTCGATGCTGCGGGCCCGGTAGAGCCGGGTGGCGTCGACGGCAATGTCGCGGATGCTGGCCGAATACGCCGCCGGGCGGGTGCCGAGCAGGGCCCGGTAGGTGAGGAGTTTGGCGTGGGCGTTGCGCACCTCGCTGCCCACGGCCGTGCGTTGGTTGTCCAGGCCGGCCCCCGCGCTGCGCAGCGTCAGCGCGGCGGCCTGCACGGCCCCCTGGTTGCGGTTGCGCAGCGGCAAATCCACCAGCAGCTGGGCGCCGACGAAGTTGAGGTACGCGTTGCCGTAGCGTTCGTAGTCCACGCCCACGGTGACGTTGGGCAGGCGCCGGGCGCGTTCCAGGGCCAGGCTGCGCTCGGCGTACGCAATTTGTTCCTGGGCCAGGGCCGCGTCGGGGCGGTGGGCCAGCGCCGAGTCCAGGGCGGCGGCCAGCGGCGGCGCGGCGGCCCGGGATTCGGGCGCGGCACTGGGGGAGAGGACCCGGTTGTCGTCCTGGCGCAAGAGCACTCGCAGCGCGGCCTGTTCGTCGGCGACCTGGCTTTGGTAGCGGGCGACGTTGGCCTCCAGGTCGCGGTTGAGCACGTCCAGCCGGGTCACCTCAAAGGCGGGAATGGCCCCGAGCCGCAACACCGTCCGGTAGGCGGCGGCCAGGCCCTGCTGCCGGGCCAGCTCGCGTTGGTAGAGGGCCAGGGCTTTCAGGTCGTAGTACAGGTTGCCGTAGGTGGAATAGAGCTGGTAGCGCAGCGTGCGCAGCAAATCGCGGAAGGCGAGCTGGGCCAGGGCCCGGTTGCTTTCGGCCAGGGCCACGAGCTTGCTGCGCTTGCCGGCCGTGAGCAGGATTTGCTGGACCTGCAGCTGCACGTAGCCGCTGTTGTAAACCTGGTTGGTGAGGTCGGCTGGCGAGGGGGTGCGCAGCGGCAAGACCTGCCCCGTGTTGGGGTTGTACAGGTTGGTCATGAACAGCACGTTCGGGTTGGGCCGCAGCGCGGCCTGGACCACCCCGGCCTGGGCGACGTTCACCTGGTACTGCTGGGCCAGGAGCTGAAAGTTGCGGGCCAGGAACGTCTGTTCCAGCTGGGCCGCGTTGAGGCGCAGCGTGTCGGGCGGCGGGGCGGGGATGCCCGGCGTTTGCGCCCGGGCCGGCAGACTTGCCAGCAACCAGCACGCCCACCAAATAAACACAGTTGCTGGACAACGGAAAAATCGCATTATTTTATCTTTATAGTACATTCCCATGCAATATTTTTACAGTGTGTTGATGGCCCGCCCGCCTTGACAATAGGCTAGCTTTTCATTGTCCGGGGAAACGCCCACCACAAAACGGTGAGTAGCACGGCGGTGAACCCGGCCACCAGGGCCCCCGCCACGTGCCCCAGTACTTCGGACATGACCAGGTAGGCCCCGAGTATGAGGGCAATTGCCAGTGCCAGGGCACCTGCGAGCATCTGCCCCGTGGCGAAGCGCTTGAATTTGCGGCGATTCAGCAGCGGCCGCATCAGGCGGTGTTGAACGGCCGGCGCGGTGAACAAAACCAGGCTGATGATGGAAAACACGAAGGTGCCCGTAAACACCCACTTTTCCGCTTGCACGATTTGCTTGAAGCCGCTGCTGAAGGGCAGCGTAATTAAAAACGCGTTGAGGAGCTGCGCCCCGGGCAGCAACACCCGGAGTTCCGAGAGCATGTCGGTAAAGTCCTCCGCATCGTGCGCAGGCTCCTCTGAGGCGGGTGATTCGTTCATGGGAATACGCGTGTGACGGCGAACGTAAGCAGGGTGATAGGCAAGGAGAAGCCGTTTCCGGCCGCCCGCCGCTGAGGGATTAGATGATGCCGGCCAGCACGTTGATGGTCAAGGCCAGCACCGCCGTGTTGTAGCCGAAGGAGAGCAGGCCGTGGACGAGCGCCAGCCGCCGCATGCGCCGGGAGGTGATGCCGGTGTCGGAGGTTTGGGCCGTCATGCCGATGACGAAGGAGAAATAGGCAAAGTCCCAATAGGTGGTCGGCGCGTCCCCCGGAAACCGGAGTCCTCCCAGCACATCCGGCGGGCTGGTGGTTAGGTCTTCGCTGAAATACGCGTGGGCGTAGCGCAGCGCGAAGAGGGTGTGCAGCAGCAGCCAGGACGACACGACCGCCCCCATAGACACGGCCGTCCGCAGCGCCCGCTCGGAAAAGCTCAGGGTTTTGAGGCCGTTCAGCAGCACCACCACGGCCAGCAGGCTGGCACCGGCGGCCAGCAGCACGGCCACGAAGGTCAGGGTGTGGCCGGGGTCCTGGCGGGTGGCGAACCGGCGGAGGCGGGCCGTGTCGGCCGTGGCGAAGACGGCCCCCACCAGCAGCAGGTACGCCGCCGAAAACCCGTCCCAGCCCGCCACCACGCGCGTGCCCACGTGGAAGTCCGCGGGGGAGAGCCAGAACGTGGCCAGGCCCGCCAGCACGGCCAGGCCCAGGCGGTGGCGCGCGGGCAGGCCGGTCACCCAATCAAAGCGAGGGGGGGCGGATACAGGGGAAGAAAGCATAGGAAGTGGGGCGCAGGGAAGTAAGTCGGGCATTTATCGCGCGTCCTGGGGGGCCGCTGGTTCCGAACTTTCGGTCGGCGCCGGGCGCGGTGCCCGGGCCAGCAGCCCCACCCGCAGGTGCTCGCCGAGCCGGGCCCGGCTCCACCAGAACAGCCCCGCGGCCAGTGCCAGGTACACCCAGCCGACCAGGGTGAGCACCTGCATCGTGCGGGCCTCGTTGCGCTGCAGCACCCAGGCTAGGGCAAACTGCCCGCTGAACAGCCCCAGCAGCAGCCCGGCGCTGCCCAGCTTGAGTTGCAGGCGCAGCAGCAGTGCCACCGCGAACAGGGACTGGGCGGCGGTGAGGAAAAACTCCTCGTGCTGGCGGGCGTCGAGCTCGAAGTGCAGCACGCGCCCGGCCCCCAGTGCGTAGGCCAGCGGAATCATGCCGACTAGCAGGGTCCACTGGTTAATCTTATCGCTCACCAAGGTGCTCAGCGCGGCCTGGGGGCGCAGGTTTAGCACGAAGAGGACAACCAGCACCACCCCCGGGGTTTCGCTGGCGAGTGGGGCGACCCACTGCACCAGCAAAAATTGACTGACTCCCCAGGCCCGTCCCGAAGCGAGCAGCGCTTCGGCGAAGGGCTCCGCAGCCGCCACGACGACGGTCACGGCGAGCAGCGTGAGCCCGCCCATGACGGCCCATTGCCAGCCCGTGGACAGGGTGGCCACAGCCGCCGCCGGGCCCACCTCTTCCGGTGCTTCCTCCGCTTCCCCTTGGGTTTTGGGCAGCTTGCCCAGGCGCCACAGGTAAGCCGCAAAAATGGCCACCAGCACGACAAAATCGACCAGGTCGATGCGGTTTTTCAGCACGATGACAAAGGCGTAAAGACTGGCCAGCGTGAGGTAGGCAATCTCGGCGGAGTTGTCGCGGTGCAGCTCCACCACCTGCCGCCGGCTGCGCCACCAGTAAATCCCCGCCACTAGCGGCCAAGCCACGCCGATGAGTAGGCGGTTGGCGCCGGTCATGTTGGCGGCGGCAAAGCCGGCGTAGGCCGAGCCCGGGTGCAGGCCGGCCTGGTAGGTGTAATAGAGGTCGACGGCGTACTCGGGCAGCACCGTAACCAGGGCCAGCACCCCGATGATAAGTCCTTGGGACACGTGCTCCTCGGCCGCCTCGGCGCCCCAGGATAGCAGAAAGCCCGCCGCCAGAATGGCCACGAAGAAGATGGCCGCTTCCAGGCCCGGGGCCACGTGGGTGCCGGTCAGCCGCAGGTAGAAGCCCGGCAGCGTGGCGAAAACGGCCAGGGCCACTAAAAAGATAAATTTGCGCATGAGGGTAACGAACAGGTAGTAAGCGGAAGGGGGCCGGTAAGCAACGGCATCCGGCGCGGGCCAAGGCGGGTTCCGGCGTTAAAGGTCCCGGCGCCGGCTTCCTTAGGAAGAATTCTCGTTTTTTCAGTTCTCACGGGTCCCGGCGGTGAGTGAAATCCAGGCTGTAGAACAGCATCAGCTGAATGCCCTGGTTGACTTCCACCACCTCCCGGCCCGAGGCCGGGTCGGGCCGGGCGTGCCGACTGAATTGCTGCAGGTAGTTCAGCTCCACGCGGGCCAGCGGGTTTAGCTGGTAGCCCAGCCCGCCAGCCAGGCGGTTTTCGCTGAACTCGTCCCCGCTTGCGTTGCGGCCAAAGCTCACAAACAGCTCGTCGTAGGCGTTCAGGTACCACCCGTGGTTTGCCAGCACGGGCCCGCCCAGCGGGAACAGGCCGGCCAGCTGGTACCGGACCCGCTGCTGAAATTTCCACTCCTGCACGGGGCCCTGTCCGTTGTCGGCCCGGGCCCCGAGCCAGCGCTGTTCCAGCCGCAGGCGGTGGGTGAGCACGAGGCGCTGCCACGGCGTTTTGAGCGTGAGCTCTTCGTAGGTGCGCCGCTCCAGGGCCGGCCGGTCTGCCACGGCAGGGTAGGCGCCGTAGCGGTGCGTCTGGGCGTAGGCAATGCCGCCCGCCGCCTTCAGGCGGGGAGTGAGCACCCGCTCCGCGCCCAGAAAGCCCTCCAGCTGCTGGGCGGTCCGCCCCCAGTCAACCCGGCGCCACTGCAGCTCGGTGTGCACCGCCCACTTCGTCGTCACTTGCTGGTCGCCCATGTACCCCACCCAGGTCAGTGGGTTGTGGTCCACCAAGGGGCTGCCCTGGCCGAAACCCGGGGTTGCCAGGGCGCAGCCCCCCAGCAGGAGCAGAAGCTGTTTCATCCAAAAAATCCTTTACTGTGAAATAATGGCGTTACCGGTCGCGGACTTTAGGCCCTGCTTTGGAGTTGGCGGGATAGATTCTTCTGCGCGACGTCTACCACGAAGCGGTTACGAACTAGTTGGCGGCCCAATAAGATGGGCGTTTTGAGGCGCTTGCGGTTGGCCAGCGTGAACTCCACGCGGATGCAGCGGCCAAAGAGGACGACGCTCGTCGTGATGACGTACCGCTTTTGCGCGTCCCCAAACGAGTTGCGTACCGTGCGCTCGCTGAAGTGGTCGGTTTGTATTTCCCGGCCCGGGCCCTTGGTCCCGTCGGTTACCCAAAAACTTAGCCGGGTGGCGTTCCCGACTTGAATCAGCTGCACTCTTTCGCAATGCAGGGCGGACGTGTAGGCCCCCGTGTCAACCTTGGCGGGTACCCCGGCAAGGCCCATGTCGGGTAAGTCAATGAGTTCGGTCAGGCCGATGATTTGCTTGGGCTTGCCGGCGCGTTTAATCGAAGTTTGCACGTGGTTATAAGGGGAATTCGTTGTAATTGATTGAGTGCGTGGAGACGATGTTGCTGGCTCCTCGATAGGCACCTTACGGGCAGAAATACTGCACCTGGTACTCGAAAAGGGTGCCGACGGGATAGGGCTCCGCATCTGCAAAGGGGCGTTGGCGTTCTGGCTAAGTAGCTCCCGGCCGGTACCAAACAGGGTGAGCCAGCGGCACACCCGCGCCGTTTCCAGCTCCGGCTTTTCAAAGCAGAGGCGGCGACCTGCGGGGGGGCAGGTGAGGACGATGGGCGGGCGGGAGAAGCCCATAGGCTTAGCGGAGCAACCGGCGAGTTCCCGTACAGCATCGCAATGCCAGCCGGGAGGCATGAACCCCGGAACCTGCCAAATGCCAGATTTCAGCGGCATGGCGGTTGTTTTCCAGGTCTTGAAGCAATGCGTTCCTGCCTGAGTACCAGCGCGCCACCACTCGAAAGCGCATTTAATGGAATGCCGAGTCGACGGGCAAGGCCGTGCCCTAGGGCACCGCTACGTTTTACGCGAACCCGGCATCGGTCCCGCCAACTGTTGAGGTAATCCCTGGAACCCACCGCTATTGTGGTAAACTAGGGTGCGGCTCACGGCGCGCACCGGTGGGTTCACAAGTCGACCGGCGCTCCATGCTTTGGGCAAGGGCGGCTCCCGAGGGCGGATAACGCACCGCGTTTACAACCCATAACCGTCCAGGAATCAGCCAGCTGCGCTGGCTAATTCGCAGGGGCAGGGCAGTTTCCCGTGGGGAGGCGACGAGCAGACTGGTTACGCTGCCGGGGCGGGTTCAACACCGGGATGCGGTAGTGCCGGGACGGATTAAATCCGTGGCGGCTGCCAACACGAACCGGAGGCGGAAGCAGGCGCAGCCACGACTAAATGGCCATACCGCCGACTGGTAACCCAATTCGCCGGTCGGGGGGCCTCAATCTGTACCGCGTCTAACAAGGGCGTTATGGCCCCGCCACAGCTGTGGCACTGGCACAAAGGGGAACACCAGTCACTCAACCCATTTGCTCCACCGTTGGTCTGGGTAACGGCAGCTAGGGTGCAGTCCTTGTCATTCTGGTACGCCGTCACGCCGTCAACGCACGATAGGCACGAGATTAAGGTAACGTAAAAGGCCCAAAACAGAACGGTTACTCGCATCAGACTACAAAGTAAGCAAGGAAATACGTTGTTGCTCGAAGAACGGCTACTGATGTTTGAAAGGTAGGGTACCTAATCCGGTACCACCCGCCGCCATTCCACAGCCAATTCCCAGTTGGGTTCTAAAATTTGCATACGTGCCGATTTTTAGAAAGTTGGCATGCGGTGTTTCACTTTTTTGTTGCTTTCCGACGAGCTAGTGCATGATTTTCCTTTGCATTACGGAAGGATTCCATAGCATACTCGACGGTGACTTCGGGGTCGGCAGTTGCACGCCACCTCACACATCTAGAAAAGGAATTGAGAGTTGCTACGTAACCGTTATCGGTTAAATCTTGCTGTTTTGCCTGACCTGCTCCCCCTCGCCCGGCGGCCGGCTACCAGTCCGCGCCCTGCGCGTGTCGCAGCGCTTCGCGGCTGTGGGCAAAGTAGCACGTGGCCACCCCCGCCGCCGCGATGGTGGCCAGGGCCGCCTCGGCGGCCGGCCGGCCGCGGGCGGACACCTGCCGCAGGTACACCACCCGGATGCGGCCGGGGAAGCCCCGCACCACCGCCGCGTAGATGGCCGGGTCCTGCTGGGCATCGTCGCCGAGCAGGCCGAACTGCTGGCCGGGGCAGGCCGCCAGCACGCGCACGATGCGGTCGAATTTGGGGGCGTGCCGGCGTGGGTCGGTTCGCCCCAATTGGCGCAGGCGCTTGAGTGGGCTGAGCTGGTACACGCCCTTGGGCAGCCCGTTGCGCCCGGCAAACTCCAGAACAAAGTCGTACAGGTTCCACTCGCTGCTTGATACGTAAAAGAAGGCGTTAGCCGGACCGGGGGCCGGGGCGCCGGCCCGGGCCAGCCACTGGTAGTGGGCCGCCACGTCCGCAAACGCGGCCCGACTGCGAGCGTTGCGGCTCAGTAGCACCCACAGCCGCCGCCAGCGGCCGGCCGAGTGCGACACGAGAAATGTGTCGTCGATGTCGGAGATAAAGGCGTAGGGCGTTTCGTAGGGCACGAGCACTTCGGCGGCGGCCCAGGCCAACACGGCGCCGGTGGCGTCGTCGAGCAGCGCGGCCTCGGCGGGGTGCCAGCCGGCGGGCAGCGGGGCGGGCAGCTCAATTTCGAGGCGAAAGAAGCCGTCGGTGCGGGTGCGGGCGTGGGCGACCTGGCCGCCCACGCGTACGCGCACCGGGGCGTCGGCCCAGGGCTGCACCGCAAACAGGCGCAGTACCCCCCAGGCGTTGGCCCAGAGGCTGGGCCGGTAGCGGGTGCGCGGCAGAGGGCTCTGCCGCAAGGCGTGGCCCTGCACTACCACCCGGCCGGGGCGGCCGAAGCCCCGGTACAGCTTGAGGGTGGGCCGGCGGGAGAGGCGCAGCCAAGCCAGGAGTGTTTCGAACATCGGACGGGCGAAAAGGTGGCCGGACACGGGCCAACCCCGTTACGGACAAACATCAACTGCCGTTCCGTCCCATGCCCCTGCCCCTGCCCCCTGCCCTGCGCTTCCTGTTCGTCGTCAACCCCGTCGCGGGCAGCTCCGGGAAGGCGGCGTGGGAGCCGACCATCCGCGCCTACTTTGCGGCCCTGCCGCACACGGCCGAGCTGCTCACCCTCACCGGCCACGGCGACGAGGCGGCCCTGCGGGCGCGGGTCGCCGCCAGTCACCCCGACCGCCTGGTGGCCGTGGGCGGCGACGGTACTGTCAAGCTGGTAGCCGCCGCCGCCCTGGCCGCCAACCGGCCCCTGGCCGTGCTGCCCGCCGGCTCGGCCAACGGCATGGCCCGCGAGCTGGCCCTGCCCGCCGACCCCACCCAAGCGTTGGCCGTGGCCGTGCACGGCACCGAAAAAAGCGTGGACGTACTCTACCTCAACGGCACGGACCTGTGCCTGCACCTGAGCGACATCGGCCTCAACGCCCAACTCGTGCGCCATGCGCACGCCCGCCACTGGCGCGGCCTGCTCGGCTACGCGCGGGCTGCGTTCTGGTCGCTGCTGCGCCGCCGGCGGCTGCACGTGCGCATCCGCACCGATACCGGCGAGGTGGAGCGCACGGCCTTCATGGTGGTGCTGGCCAACGCCCGCGTGTACGGCACCGGCGCCACCATCAACCCCAACGGTGACGTGGCCGACGGCCGCTTCGAAGTGGTGGTGCTGCGCCGCCTCGTGGGCCGCGAGCTGCTGAAGATGTTCTGGCGCTTCCGGCCCTTCGACCCGGCCGCAGTCGAGATTTTCTCCACCACTGCGGTCACCCTGGACACCCGCCACCGGGTGGCGTTCCAGGTCGACGGCGAGTACCGCGGCCAGCTTACGCACGTGGAAGCTACCATCCGGGCCGGTGCGCTGCGCGTGCTGGTGCCCAGGAGCTAAACCGACTCGCCCCCTACCAAGTGGACCACTCTTTTATACCTAAGGTCCTGTTTGGTTTTGGGGTGGTCCAGTAAAAACGGACAGTGCACTAAGATAAGCTGGATTGGAAATCGCGTTCGAATTGGTGCGGGGAGCGGTAGCCGAGCGCGGAGTGGCGGCGGTCGAGGTTAAAGTAGGTGTCGAGGTAGTAGGCTACCTCCAGGCGGGCCCCTTCGAGACTGGCAAACGCGCCGCCGTGGGGCAGCAGTTCGGTTTTAAGCGTACTCCAGCCGGCCTCGGCCTGGGCGTTGTCGTAGGGGTTGCCCGGCCGGCTATAGCTGGCCAGGGCCTGGGCTTTTTCGATGCGCGTCCGGCAAGCCAAACTGGTGTATTGACTGCCGCGGTCGGCGTGAATAACCAGGCCGGAAGCCGGCTGGCGCAGCGTCAAGACCTGCTCTAGGGCTGTGAGCACCAGTTCAGTGGGCATGTGTTGGTCGAGGTGCCAGCCCACTACGCGCCGCGAGCAGGTATCACGCCAGGTGGCCAGATAGCACCAGCGCCCGCCGACCAGGGGCAGGTAGGTGATATCCCCCACCCAGACCTGGTTGGGCGCGGTGGACGCGGGCTGACCGAGGGATAGGTTTTCGGCCACGACTGCCGCGGGGTCAGCCACCGTGGTGCGGGGGCGTTGCGGACAAGTGCTCAGCGCCCGTAAGCCGCGGCGACGCAGCTAGGTGCGCAGCGCGTAGCGTCCGACGGCGTGCCCTTCGGCGCGCAGTTCTGCTCGCAGGCGTCGGGTGCCGTAACGCTGGGCATGGCGCGAAAAGGCGGCGGTGGCGGCGGGCTCCCAGCTGGGTGTCGGGCGCGCGGCCCGGCTCAGCCACTGATAATAGCCAGCGGCACTGACCTCCAACACACGGCAGAGCACCTGCACCGGCTCGGTGGCCGCAACCTGCTCGATGAATTGATAACGAGTCATGACTGAGGCGGTTGCGCAAAGATGGTCACGACTTTTTTTAAAATATCGCGTTCCTGTTCCACGCGTTTGAGCTCGGCGCGCAGGCGCTTAATCTCCTCGCGCTCTGCACTGCTAGGCACGGCCTCGGCTAGCGCCTGGCGCTGCCAGCGGCCCAGTAAAGCGGGCGCGAGGCCCTGGGCACGGGCTACGTCGGTTTGCCGGGCCCCAGCAGCTACTTGGCGCACGCACTCGGCTTTAAAAGCCGGCGTGTATTTCTTGCGGGTCAGCGGCGAGCCGCTCGGAAGGGGGTTGTCGGGCATGAGCAGTGGAAGGTAAGACTTGCCACTGGCTGTTTTTACTCGACCACCTCATATAGCACGCTAAGCTTCGTCAGGGGGTAACGGATGCAACCAGCCCGAGCGCTGTAAATGCATCGCGCCTGTTAGCGGGAGAGGCTAACAGGCGCGATGGAGCGGCTTGCGCTCCTATTTAGCGTTGCTTTAACAGCAAACTAGCTCGCGTTGCCCTTGCTGGCCGCGTCGTCGTGGTTAAGGGCGCTGGATAGCTCGCGGTAGGCAGTAGTTTGCTGCTGCAATTCGCTGCTCACCTGGTCGCCCACGCCCACGGCATCGGCCCCGGCCAGGAAACGCACGGGCGGTTTTTCTGCCCCCGAAATAGTGAGCAGTGCCTGCGCCAGCTTGGCCGGGTCGCCAGCCTGCTGCCCATTGGCCCCTTTCCAGAACGCTAGCTGCTGCGCCCGACGCTCGTCGTAGTCGGCAATGGGGTTGTCGGCAAAATTGGTGGACTCGGCGCTCAGCAGCTCGGTACGGAAGAAGCCCGGATTGACCACGATGGCCGCAATCCCAAACGGGGCCACCTCGGCCCGCAGCGATTGCATCCAGCCTTCGAGGCCAAACTTCGAGGCGGCGTAGGCGGAAGCGAACTCAAAGCCCACCAGGCCCGCCGTGGACGAGATGGTGATAATCTGCCCCGCGCGCTGCTGGCGCAGCACCGGCAAGACGGCCCGCGTCACGTTCATCGGCCCGATGAGGCTGGTGGCTACTTGCTGGTTCACTTCCTCAGGGGTTTGCTCCTCGAAGTAGCCCGCATAGAAGTTGGCGTTGTTGACCAGCACGTCGAGGCGGCCAAACCGGTCCACAGCGGCCTGTACGGCCGCCTCCGCATCGGCCGGCTTCGTAATGTCGAGCGTCACCACCAACAGGTTCTCGTGGGGGCCGAAGGCCTGGGCCACTTTGTCCTTCTTGCGGCCGGTCGCCACGACCCGATGGCCGGCGGCCAGGACCGCTTTGGTGATAGCGACGCCCATTCCCCGGCCCGCACCGGTAATGAACCATACTTTTTGGTCTGCCATGCGCTTGCTTGCCTGGTAGGGGGTGTGACCTACGGCGACGCAAAGGTCCCCCGGCTTTCCAGGCAAAGCCAATACAAATCAAACCAATCCGTAAGGAAATCAAACAATCAGTCAGCAGAATCCCGCCCTAACAGCGTTGCGCCCGTAAGGCCGACGGGGTGGTGCCCGTATGCTTCTTGAACAGGTTGTTGAAATAAGTGGGGTACTCGAAGCCCAGGCCGTACGCAATTTCGGCCGTGCTCCAGGTGGTGTGCCGCAGCAGGGCCGTGGCCTCGCGCACGAGGCGCTCGGCGATGTGCGCGCCGGTCGTCTTACCCGTCAGCTCGCGCACGGCCCGGTTCAGATGGTTGACGTGGACGGAGAGGCAGGCCGCAAAATCCTTGGGCGTGCGCAGCTTCACGCCGTGGTCGGGCGCATCAATGGGAAACTGCTGCTCCAGTAGTTCCTGAAACAAGGCCACGATGCGGGCCGTGGCGTTCGGGTGCTGAAAATAGGTGGTCTGCGGCTGCATTTTCAGGGTTTCGTGCAGCAGCAGGTGCAGGTAGGTGCGCAATAAGTCTTGCTTATGGGCGTAGTCGGAAGCCATTTCGTGCAGCATCTGGCGAAACAGCTGGGCCAGCGTGTCAAACTGCTCCTCGTTCACGAAGGTCACCGGGTCGCTGCCCACCTTGAACAAGGGCGATTCTTGCAGACTGGCGGGCCGCTCGTGGCCGTGCAGGAAGTCTTCCGTGAAGAGGCAGAAGTAGCCGCCCTGCTCCTGGGAGAGGGGCTCCCAGGCAAACGGCACCAGGGGGTTGGAAAATACCAGGGCGGGCCGGTCCAGCAGCACGCCCCGGCTGGCATAGTGCAGGTGCCCCGAACCCGTGAGCAGCGAAATCTTGAAGAAGTCGCGCCGGCTGTAGCTCATCTGGCGGTTGCAGAACTGTTGTCGGTCGTACACGTTGAAGCGGCCCGTCGTGGCCGCCGTGACGTGTTCGGGGCGGGCAGTTGCGGGTGGGCGGCCCGGCGGCCGCAAAAACTGGTCAATGGTTTCGGGGGGAGGCATGCTGCAAAAGTAAGCAAATCAAAGCAAGCCACTACGCGGGCCAGGTCGCCGATGCCGTGGCATCGGTTCGACCGCGGCCGTGCTTGGCAACCACTCTTTCCTTAAAACGGCTACAGCGGTTGCCTTCCTTATTCGACAGGCACCTACTCATCTCTACGGCCGCTCACAAGGGCTTAACGTGCTATGTTTTCCGTTTTCTGAGAGGGTCCCTAAGAGCAAAAGCCCTACCCTTGTAAGGGTAGGGCTTTTGCTCTTAGCTCTTTACGAAGCCCTTTATGGGCTAGCAGTTATTTCTTAAGCAGTAGTTTGCGAGAAGCTGGTTTTTCATTCCTGCTGCTACGCTTCACCGGCAAAGCTTTGGTTTCCTTCCGCGCTTCTTCAGGAGCAGTGAGGAACTCACTGAGCCAATTATCCTGGGCCTTTTCAGACATGAAAGCAAAGGGAGACGGAAGGTTCATGACAGTACAACTGTGTTGTAAGGCAAATGTAGCTTATTTACGAGAGTCACCGCGAATTTGCCCAGGCGAACGTTGATTTTCCGCTTTAAAGCAGCTGGGTAATCTTCCGGGGCTGTCCCGGGCATACCAAACTTAGTCTTTAGTCGATTGAACTCGCTCACGCATAGCTGTTCGCATTCCTGGGTGGCCCAGCCACCAGCGGGTCGGGTTAGGACGTGCACCACGGGCGGCTCCAGATTAGAAACGGCTCGGATTTGCAACAGGTTCAAATGGTGCGCCGTTCGTACGTCGCGCCAGCTGAATCCCGTGCCTGCCGGATGATTATGGGTCATGTATCCTCCTTGCGCTTGCCCTACCTGTTGAGTGGTAAATTCCACGCTGGAATCACTGCCCTGCAACCTGAGCACTTCCTCCCCTTCGGCATCGAGCACAACGCAGACCTCCATTGGTAAGGAAGCAATCTGTCGCTCAATAGCCTGCAATTTCTCCTCAACGGACAAGTTAGGCGGAACAGCGAGAGCAGCTAAGTCAAAATCGGCTTCAGGAGTCGGTACAACCGGCCTACTAGCTGAAGACGAAGGGCTGGCATTTTTAGCCATTAAAAGAAGATTGTTTCGATGACCTACTTCTTTCCAGGCAGAGCAGCTAAAGAAGTAAGGTAGTTGGTTAAGCAAAACTACCGACGCGAGCCGGTTGGCTAGCATCAGGTTCAGTAACTGAGCGAGACCTGAAAACAGCAGGATAAGTAGGCTAGTGGAACGCCTTGCAGGCAAGCGACGACCGCTTGGCGAGTACGAACGCGCTTATAGGGCGTCTCTTTAGAAAACGGAAATAGCGCACGCGAAGCGGCTGCCCACCCGCCTTGGCGCACAAACTCCGCTGTTGCCGCCCATTCAATGGTCCGCTACTCGTAGGCACTTCCTAACGCCGCCCACCAAGTTCCCGGTGAAAGGGCTTCCTTACTTTTGGTTACGCCTTTCCCCGTATTGCTGCTATGACTCCTGCGGTTCCCCTTACCGATTTATTTGCGCCGGAAGACTGGATGGCGTTACTCGACGTGTCACTGACCGGCATTCACCTGGTGCGCCCGGTGTATGAGCCGGACGGTTCTACCATCACCGACTTTGCCATTGAGTACCTCAATCCCGCCGCGCAGCGCATGACGGGCCTCGCCGAGCAGCCGGGCGGCACGCTGCTGGGCCGCTTTCCCCACGCCCTGGCCGAGGGGATTTTTGCCTACTACCAGCGGGTATTTGAGACGGGCGAGCTGCTGACCTACGAAACCAACTACCAGGCCGACGGCTTGGATAACTTCTTTAAACTTAGCGCCCGGCGCAGCGGGGTGCACCTGCTGGTGAGCTTCACCGATACCAGCGACCAGGACCGCAGCGCCGTCGAGCAAGCGCTGCGCGACAGCCAGGTTCGGGAGCAGACCGCCCGGGCCGAGGCCGAAGCCGAGCGCCAGCGCTTCTACCAGGTGCTGTTGCAGCTGCCGGCCAGCGTGGCCATCAACCGCGGTCCCGCCCACGTCTACGAACTGGTCAACCCGCGCTACCAGCAGCTGTTTCGCAGCCGCCCCCTATTGGGCCGGCCTATTCGGGAGGCGGTGCCCGAGCTGCTGGGCCAGGGTATTCTCGAAAAGTTGGACCACGTGTATCAAACTGGCGAAGCGCATTACGACCTAGAGCAGGAAACGTGGGTGGACATCACCGACAGCGGTCAGCCGGAGCGCCGCTTTTACAACGTGTTGTTTCACCCTCTGCGCGACGCGCAGGACCGGGTCGATGGGCTGCTCAACTTCGCCTACGACGTCACGGACCAGGTGCTGGCCCGCCAGCAGGTCGAGCACCTGAATCAGGAGCTTGAAGCCCGCGTGCAGCAGCGCACCCAGCAGACCCTAGCCCTGCAAGCCGACTTGCTGGCCGCCGCCCAGCGCCAGGCGCAGGCGCGCGAAACGTTCTACCAGGTCTTCGAGCAAACGCCGGCGGCCATTTGCATTCAGCGCGGCCCCGCGCACCGCTACGAGTACGCCAATCAGGCTTACCGGGACTTCTTCCCCGGCCGGGAGATACTCGGCCAATCCGTCGCCGAGGCCCTGCCCGAAACGGTGAACAGTGGCGTGGTGGCCCTGCTCGACCACGTGTACCAGACTGGCGAAACCTACAATGGGGTGGAGCTGCCCTTACTCATTGCCCAGCCCGAGGGGCCGCCCCGGCAGATGTACTTCACCTTCACCTACCAGGCCCTGCGCGAGAACGGGCAGATTGTGGGCATTTCCACCTTCGCCTATAACGTGGCCGAGCAGGTGTACGCCCGCCAGCAGGGTGAGGCGGAGCGCCAGCGCTTGAAGCGCCTGTTCATGCAAGCCCCGGCGGCCATCTGCATTCTCGCCGGGACGGACCTGGTGTACGAGCTAGTGAACCCCGGCTACCAGGCCCTGTTTCCCGGCCGCGAGCTGTTGGGCAAGCCCCTGCTGGAGGCCTTGCCGGAAATCGCCGACAACCGGGTGTACGAGACCTTTCGCCAGGTGTACGACACGGGCTGCTCGCACGAGGAGCAGGCCCTGCTCATTCCGCTGGCCCGGCCCACAGATGGAGTGCTGGAAGACCGTTACTTCCGCTACGTGCAGCAGCCGCGCTACGCGGCGGAGGGTCGCATCGACGGGGTGCTCGTGTTTGCGTTCGAAGTCACCGAGCAGGTGCAGGCCCGGCAGGCAGCCGAGGCCAGCACCCGCCAACTACGCCTCATCACCGATGCGCTGCCCGTACTCATCGGCTACCTCGACCAGGACGAGAAGTACCGGTTTGCCAACCGCGCCTACGAACCCTGGTTCAACGTGCGCGCTGCCGACCTGCTGGGCCGGCCCATCCGCGAGGTGGCCGGGCCGCTGGCCTACCCCCACATTGCGCCCTATCTGCGGCGGGCGCTGGCTGGCGAAGCGGTCGAATTCGAAGTGGAAATGCCCTTTCGACCCCATTTTACCAAGCATATCCATACCAGCTATATTCCCGACGTGCAGCACGGCACCGTCCGGGGCATCTACACCCTGGTCACCGATGTCACCGACCAGGTCCACGCCCGCCAGCAGGTGCAGGACCTGAACGAGAAGTTGGCGGCTATCAACGAGGAGCTGACGGCTACCAATGCGGAACTGCATGAAAGTAACACCCAGCTCACGCGCACCAACGTGGAGCTGGACACGTTCGTCTACACAGCCTCGCACGACCTGAAAGCGCCCATCACCAACATCGAGGGCATCGTGCTGGCCCTGCGCGACACACTGCCAGCTCCTGTACAGCAGGACGAAATGGTGGCTCACCTGCTGGACTTGCTCAACCAAACGGTGGCGCGCTTTCAGGTTACCATCACCCAGCTCACCGATATCTCCCGACTGCAATTAGCTCACACGGGGCTCGCCGAGCCGGTCGAGCTGGCCCGCGTCGTGGAAGACGTGCGGCTGGATTTGGCCCCGGCCCTGGTCGCCGCCGGCACGCAGCTCACGGTGGAGGTCGCCCCCGAGCTGGTCGTATCCTTCTCGCCAGCCAACCTGCGCAGCATCGTCTACAACCTGCTCAGCAATGCCGCCAAGTACCGCGCTTTTGACCGGCCCTCCCAGGTACGCATCCACGCCGAACAGACCGGACAGGGCGTGGTGCTCACGGTGCAGGACAATGGCCTGGGTATGAGCGAGGTGCAGCAGCGGCAGCTCTTTGGTCTATTCCAGCGCCTGCATACCCACGTCGAGGGCACGGGCGTCGGCCTCTATATTACCAAACGGCTCATTGAAAACGCCGGCGGCACCATCGCCGTGCAGAGCCAGCCCGATGCGGGCACCACATTCACGGTCACTTTCCCCGCGTAATCCCCCGCTGTCTCCCATTTTATGCCCGTCTTAACGAGTGTGCTGCTGGTCGATGACGACCCCACAACCAATTTCCTCAATAAACTCCTGCTCACCCGCATGGGCGTGGCCGAGCAGGTACTCGTGGCCGAAAACGGCGAGCAGGCCCTGCGCACACTCAACTACGCGTGTGGTGAGCCGACCGACCCGACGTGTCCCCGCCTTATCCTGCTGGACATGAATATGCCGGTGCTCAACGGCATGGCCTTCCTAGAAGCTTACGTGCAGATGCCACTGGCCCAACGGTACGCTATTGTCATTGTTATGCTTACCACCTCGCTGCACCCGGTAGACCTGGCCCGGGCGCAGGAGTTGCCCATTGCCGGTTTTCTCAACAAGCCTCTAACGAAGGAAAAAGTCACTGCCTTGCTGGAGAAGCACTTTGCTCCACCTCCAACGACTTCCTTGACAGAGTAGGTTGGCCAACCCTGCTTTTAGTGAACCGAAGCGGGGTGCTGCTGCTTAACGTGCTACTTCTTCCGTTTTCCGAGACGACCCCTTTCTGCTCTTTTATCCCCCTAAGAGGCCTTACTTATGTGGGGCCTTCTTATTTTACAACAGCATGAAAAAATTTAGAGTTGTCCTGGAAGTAGAAGTTAGCGAAACTGAGGTGGTCGGGTAGAAATGGACACCGAGCTAAGGTAGGTTGAAAAGGTAGTGGAGTTCGACTTCGAGCGGGGTGCAGTAGCCCAGGGCAGCGTGTAGGCGCTGCGTGTTGTAGTAATGGTCGAGGTACTCGGCCAGTTCGAGCCGGGCCTCTTCCAGGTCAGCAAAGCAGGCGCCGCGGGGCAGCAGCTCAGTTTTGAGCGTGCTCCAGCCGCTCTCAGCTAGCGCATTATCGTAGGGGTTGCCGGGCCGGCTTAGGCTGGCAATCGCCTGGGTGCGGTCCAGGAGTTGGGTAAAGGCGTCACTGGTGTACTGGCTGCCGCGGTCGGCATGCACGAGCAGACCGGGCGGGGGCTGGCAGACCGCCACGGCCCGGTTAAAAGCGGTCATAATTAGGTCCGTGTGCAGCGACTCGCTCACGTGCCAGCCCACCACGCGCCGGGAAAAAGCATCGCGCCAGCAGGCCAGGTAGGCCCAGTGCCCGGCAGCCAGGGCTAGGTAGGTGATGTCGCCCACCCAAATTTGGTTTGGGGCGGTGGCCGCAGGCCAGGTGGCGAGCTTGTTGGCGGCGGCGATGGCCCGCGGATCAGCTTGGGTAGTGCGCGGGGGCCGGGAACCGGCGCGCGTGCAGAGGGCCCGTAAGCCACTGGCGCTGAGCCAGCCGCGCAAACGCTGCCGGCCCACGGTGTGGCCTTCGCGCCGCAGTTGGGCGCGCAACCGGCGTTGGCCATAGCGACCGGCATGGGTGGTGAAGACGCGCTGAGCAGCCACTTGCCAGGCGGCAAGCGCGGACTCGACCGCCGCCATAGGGACGCGCTTCTGCCACGCGTAGTAGCTGGGACTGACGCCTAGCAGCCGGCACTGCTGCCGCACGGGCCAGCCGGGAGCGTGTAAGGCAATGAAAGCGAAGCGTTTCATCGACCCGTCGGTTGCGAAAATGCGCGTCAAGCATTTGGGTGATGGTCAGCGCTTTTTTAAAATATCACGCTCCATTTCAGCGCGGACCAGCTGAGCCCGCAACTGCTTGTTTTCTAGCTCCAGCGCGTCGCTGCCGGCTGGACGAGCGGCTTGCCGGCGGGCCGCCCGCACCCATTTGCCTAACACGGCCTCGCTCATACCTAACGCCTGCGCGACCCGTGCCGCCATCTGCCCATCTTGGTTCACGCGGCGGACTGCCTCGGTCCGAAAGGCCGCATCATACTTGGTTCTAGGCCGTTTACCGGCTGGTTTTTCTGCTTCCATGACAAGGGAAAGTTACTTTCTCCGTGTCCACTTTTACCCGACCACCTCAGTGGAAGATAAGACTTGCCACTGTCTGTTTTCACTAGACCACCTCAAGGCAAGCGGCGTTTCTACTTCTTCTTTGCTGGTCACCTGCAGGACCGGAGGCGGCACCTCGGCGGGCTGCTTCTCGCAGAGGCTTTCGAGTGAGGCGTTCGCCTTGACGAAGGCGGAGTCCACGGCCTGGGTATGGCCCGTGACGAGCCCGGCGGCCACACACTGGGCAAAGACGTGGTCGAACAGGTGCTCAAAAACGGTGGCTGGAAAGAGTTGGCGGGTGCGGCTGATAGTGGAATGCCAGGGCAAGTCCTCGTCCACCTCGTAGCCTAAGAAGTAGAGAATATCCAAGCGCAGGCTACAGTGCTCGACGAGCCGGCGGTCGCTGACCAAGTTTTCCAGGCGGCTGACCAGCATGAGCTTGAAGAACACGACGGGGTCGAGCGAAGGCTGGCCGGTATGACTGTAGAGGTCCTGGGTCTGCTGGTAGAGGAAGTTCCAGTCGAGCAGCTCGGCGAGGCGCCGGTAGAGATTCTGTTTCGGCACGCGCTCCGACAAACGAAAGCGCAGCACGACTTTGTCGACGAACTGCTTATAGCCCTGCATAGACCTAAGATACCACGAGCCAGCCACCTACTTCTGCAACAGCCACTGTGGCTTTCTGAGTCCGCACTAGAATAGCAAAAACGCCGATATGTAAGACTTATCGAATCCTATCAGGCTTGCGTAACCCGCAACCGTCGTGGCATCAATCACTACCTACGTGGCACGCTCCGTACCCATTTACTGAGGGAGCACAACTCACCCAGGCCAGTCTGGCCTGGGCCCCGAAGCGCAGCAGGCCGCAACGTGAAACTTCCTGACTCCTGGAGCCGAGCTAGTGGCCGGCTTCACCGAAATCGAGAGCGGGCGCAAAAGCAGCCGGCCCCAGTTGCAGGCGGCCATTGCCCAGGCTCGGTAGGCCGACGCCGTGCTGCTCGTAGCCAAGCTCGACCGGTTGTCCCGCAACGTCGCCTTCCTGGCCGCGCTCATGGAAAGCCGCGTGCGCTTCCAGGCCGTGGACCTGCCCGCGGCCGACGAAGTCACCCTGCACATCCTGGCCGCCGTCGCCCAGAAAGAGGCCACGGCCATCTCGACCCGCACCCGCGACGCGCTGGCCGCCAAAAAGGCGCGTGGGTTCACCCTCGGCACGCCCGCCAACCTCATGGTCGCCGCGCGAGCGCGGGCGCTCGCGTCATTGCAGCACAACGCGCAGGCGAACCATAACAACCGCCAGGCCGCGCAACTGGCTGGGCTGCTCCGGGCGACCAGGGCAAGCCTGCGGGCTATTGCCGACCAACTCAACCAACTCCGGCTACCGCACCAGCTGCGGCAAGGCCTTTCACCTGATGGGCGTCCTGCGCCTGCTGGTCAATCATTTAGGTCAAAATGCTGCTTTAGGCGTGTAGAGGTGGATGTGTCCTTTTTTTATATATAATACAAAAAAAGTCAATTTTTTTATAAATTTTCGTATAAAACAAAATAATATTTTTTATTTCCGGCACAGCAACACTAGCTTGCTCCCGCAATCAACAGTATTTCAATTGTGACTTGGTATGGAGCAGATTAAGGAGTTTATTTTTTCCTTAGGCATCAGCCCCAAGCTGAAGAATGAACTTGCGTCAGATGAGTTACTTCTTAAGCACCAATTCTATCTGCAACTAGCGCGCTATTTAGCTCCAGTGTTTCCCGCTGTGGATGCTGTATCGCTGCATAAGCTCACGGGACACAGTTATTTGTACTTCCGTTTTCTACTTGGTCTCGATTCCCTCGTTGACGAACAAGTTGGCATTAATGGTCACTCGGTTGACCCTAAACTATTGTTCAATTATGTTGAAATTCACGAGCAAGCGATACGTGGCTTAGCCCAACTATTCCCCGAGCACGACAAGTTTTGGCCGGCCTTCGAAGTGTGTAAGCAGGAGTATGCTCACGCTAATGGGCGAGAAAAGCAAATATCGGAGCAGCGGACAAATTTTTCGATGGAGCTTTTTGAGCAAATCGCATCCGGGAAATCGGCGGTCTGCTATGCAATGGCTCACGCGCTAAACAGCTTGAGCCGCGATGCGGGTCCTGTTGAGGAGTTGCAGCGCTGCTTACAGCACTTGCATATTGCAATGCAAGTGCTAGATGACGTTGAGGACTTCAAGCAAGACTGGCAGAACGGTCAATTTACCTATGTATATTCTTTGGTAGAAGATTACCTAGCTACTAAAGACATTGCGGCTAATGAACTGCCAATAGAAAAACTTCATCGGTGTTTATACACTTCGGGTGTTGCCCAGCAACTCTTGCAGTGGGGTTGCAACCATTACGACAGTAGCATTACCATTGCACAGTCTCTGGGACTGGTCGAGTTGTCACAGTATATAGAGCAGCAGGCTACAAAATGCAAAAACTACCACCAGGACGTAGAGTGGTTATTGCAAAAAGCCCGCATCAAAGCCGACAAGAGCCTTGTATTCCTCCACTCTGAGGCTCCTGACTTGTCACCCCAACATTTACAGACCGCTATCCGCAAGGCGCTGCAACACCTGCGTTACAGCCGCGATGCCCAAGGATGCTGGTTAGACTTTATGACCAGTGCGGGGCCAAGTAAGTTGTGGGCAACGAGCTTTGTAGGGTTGCACCTCGCGGAAACCAAAGAAGGTCTCAGTTTGGCGTATGACGCCTTCAACGCATCATTCCATTTGCCCTCTTCCTACAACGAGAGCGTTCTACAAGATGGAGATTCGGCCAACTTTGGGATGGGATTGCGCCGCAAAGTTTGGGGTGAAACAACTCCTGGTCAACTGAAAGAATGGCTTCATTTCATGGACGCGGATGGCGGTTGGGTAACCTATCGCGATGCCGACGAGTTGCGCAAGCGCTTGAGCCTAACTTCGCAAGCAAGTGTGGCCGATTGGCTGACTCCTAAGCTTTGCGTGACAGCGGCTGCGGCATATGTGCTAACATTATACAAAGAACTGGCACCTCAACACAGGGCAAGTTGCAGCTATTTAGTGCAACACCAACACCCCGATGGTTTCTGGCAATCTTACTGGTGGACAAGCCCAGTCTATGCTACAGCCTATGCTGCGTTAGCACTGGCCCCCTTGCCGGAGCATCAAGATAGTCTTGAAAAAGCATTAGAGTGGCTGGTGACGCAGCAAGCCGAGGAGGGGGCTTGGTACGATTCATCCAGTGCAGCTCAACCTAATGCTTTCTTCACAGCTTTAGCCGTGAAAGCCCTTCTGACAAATCCTACTGAGAAAAACACCACCGCCATTAAGCTGAGTGTGAACTGGTTACTGAGTCATCAGATGAGTGATGGAAGCTGGGTGACCCCACCAATTTTGCGCATCCCCGCCACAGACGTGCACGACCCACGCACCGTTAAGCACTGGCGCAATAGTTCATTTGGCGTGAACGTGCTAGTAGACGACCATAACCGGACTTTCACTACGAGCACCGTGCTCAACGCCTTAGATACATTCGCCAAAGCAACTGAGACTACGCCAGCTTAGCTAACGTTTAACCTTATGCTACTCCGAGACGATCCACAAATCACTGCTTTTGACAAGCATCGTTGGGTAATCAGCACGAACGTTGGACACAATTTACTAGTCAATAATGCCGCGGCACAACTGTTTGTTATGCTGCGGGATGTAGCTTCTCTGGAGCAAGCTAGAGAACAATTCAACCACAATTTCCAATCGGCACTGACAACTCAAGCGTTTTCTGCCTTGGTGCTTCGTCATTTCGGGGGTTATGGAATTTTAGCGCAAGATCAGAGCGATAAGAAGACGGTTACGACCGATGAGTATATCAAACTGAAGGTCGAGTTGTTCAGCTCTGATGCGGCAGCATTCTTCGCAAGCCCGTTGCGCATTTTCTATGCGCCACGTTTCTTCTGGCTCTGTTTCGTTTCGATTTTCTTATTTCTACTCAGCGTTCACCTATCTATTTCGGCTAAAGCTTCCCCGCAAGGGCCCGATTACTGGGTAACTGCTTTATTAATTTACCTATCTATATTTGTACACGAGTTTGGTCATATTGCCGCCTGCAGCCGCTTCAGGATCAAACACGGGGGCATCGGATTTGGGTTTTACTTATACATGTTCCCGGTGCTCTATGCCGATGTCACAAACGTCTGGCAAGCGAATCAACAGCAACGTATCATCACCAACCTGGGAGGTATTTTCAGCCAGTTGCTATACGCAAGCGTGTTGGCGAGCACTTATTTGGTTATCGGATACTATCCTTTACTGTTTGCCGCTATGGCAACGGCAGTTGTCGCGCTGTGGCAATTCAATCCTTTTGTTCGTCACGACGGGTATTGGTTATTATCGGACATAACAAACACTCCTAATTTATTATCCAAGGCGTCTCACGTAACCAAAAACGCGCTTTCGCGGCATGGGTTTGAGCGCGTGGTACGCAGCCGGGGCAAAGTATTGCTTAATAAAAAGATTCTACTACTGCTGTACGGGGTAGCTAACGCATCGTTGTTATTGGGTTTTGCTGGTTACACCATCTTGCGTTACGGGGACCAATTAGTACAGTTTCCATTTTTGGTCTTCAGCATATTTGGCAAGCTACTCGTTGGCAACTTGTTGTTGGCTGATGTACGTCAAATAAATATGGTGGTATTTGCATTCTATGTGATGGTATTTAGATATTTATTCACAGCCATTGTGCAGAAATATAAATCAACGCAACGAGCAATATAATAGTATTATAAATAATTATATCGCTAAGCAAATACCTTTTCTCAGTCCACTCAACAGCGTTGACCGTTTCCCACTCCAAGAATCGCTTTATCAGCTCGCAGAGACCACAGCTTGTCGGACTTTTTCACAACTCCTTTTCACTACTTAACATGCACCCCTCTAACTAATCAATCAGCGTTGACATCCACAATCTGTTTCAGGTTGAGGAATTAGAACATCGCTTCGAGAATGCATGGAGCAAAGTAGAAACAGAGGATGTCATCATCAGATGTCCTCCCGTAGACACCATCTGTACCTGTAATGACTAGCGGTACTGTAGCTTCTTTGATACGAAGAGTTGCCCACCGGGCTGCCGACGCTACTGCTCGTAGTTAGACGGCTACAACTCATGAGTTAAGCGACAGATTATCATTCAGGGTCCTAGTTGGCCCTATAATAAATAAGGGTGCATCCTCTGCACTTCTTCATGATAAATAGGAGGGTTACTAGTGCCCAAATATTATCGTAGCCAACTTAAAACGAGTGGGTTAGCTACGATCATTTCTTCACTCGTTATTTTCACTTTTTTTATTTTTTCCATATGCAAAATCTCACCACCACCCAAAATCGCGTTGCTGACGCGGACATCCACAATCTGTTTCAGGTTGAAGAGCTGGAACTACGCCTCGAAAACGCATGGCCCAAGGTCGAGAGCGTTGAGCCAACATACAACCCTGAGGATGGCACCATTAGCTGCAAGATAAGCTTCCAATGCTAATGAGTGTTATAAAATGAAGAATCAGTCTGGTGTAGTGATGCACCAGACTGGTTTTTCAGCTCACAGCCACTCAAAAGTGTACCAGAAGGTTAGCCGGAGCGTGGGTGGCTAAGGCACTAGATAAATCCCGAAACCAGCAACTATGCTCGGTGATTGGCGACAATGCGCTTATAACCAGTGCTAAGGCTGCGAAAAACAGGCGAGTCAATACCTAGCCCCTAGCATAAAGCTCCGGGCAGGGGGTAGCCAACCACCAATTTTACGGAGCAGGCGCAACATACAGAGTGCCCGGCAACAATCCCTCAGTCACCTTGGCCGGTAACAACTGCGGGTAGACACTTGCCCAACTCAGGCGCTGGACCAGCAATATTACAGATTCTCACTGTCGGAGCCATTAGCGGTAGAAATCTGTCAAGCACGTAAGCGACCTTGCGCATCGAGAAGAATCGAGCGTTTGCTTGCGTTGACGCCTCAGCTCTCGATTATGCCACACTGTTCGGAAAATGCAAGATGCGGGTTTGATGCCTCATCCTCCTACGCTTGATATCAAAGGACTCCGCACCCAGCTAACGTCCGCACAGTCGCCTTGAGTAAACCCCACAAAGCTCCACCCATAAAAGCTGCTGTTGTTCGCGCCAGAGAAAGTGGTATACCACCGCCCAATTCGGAATATGAATAGGATGTGAGCGGCTCTGAAAGAGTGCTAAGGCGCATTAACTTGCCACCATGAGTTACAAGCTTGCCATGAGACCAGAGAAAAGCCAGCCAGGGGTATAGAAAATCGCAATCTGATAGCTACCAACCATGAGTGGGCAGCTGCGCGATAAAACAGCCTTTAACTCATCGACCCCTCTAATCTATGCGCTAATTGTTTAACACGTTTTCAGTAAACAGTTTCTACTTTGCGCCTCTAGTGACTGCGCGAACCATAATAGGATAAAGTAGATAATTATTGAGTTGTTTGATTGTCATAATCATGATTCAGTTGTAAGCCATTGGGCTAAATTTCATTCAAATGATTAATTTGGCAAGGAACAGAGTTGACAAGGCCACTAAGATGCCATAGTCTGTTGTGAGCTAACAACTTCGTCATTGCCCATCAAACATATATACAATGAAAAACTCAGTTTTATTAATTCTTTTATGTGTATTCCACTCAAGCTTTGCTCAACAAAGGTTAAGTGGAAAGGTAGTTGACAGCGTCACTGGCCAGCCTGTGCCCTACGCTAGTATTGCAGTGATTGATGCAAATTCAGGAGCGACGAGCAACGAACTGGGGGAATTTGACCTATCGATACCATCGCTACCCATCAAGTTGATAGTGTCGGAGTTGGCCCATGTACGCGACACTGTTGAATTTAGAAATACTAAATTTTTGAGTATAAAACTTGCTCCCGCTTCAGTAGCACTCCCCGAAGTCCAAGTAGACACTTATGTAGAAACTCTGATTCGTCAAGCATACAGAAAACTACAAAATCATCGCTCTCAAACGAGATATGGCAAAGCTTTTTATAGGCAGACAACTGGGTTAGGAGAAGAGACTAGTGAAGTGCAGGAGATGGTTTGGGAAGCTAAGGTCAACAGTGTAGGTATCGCGGGTACTGCGCTTTCCCAAGGCCGCTATGCGGAAAAAAAAGGACTGATTCAATTCAAGTCGTTTTCTGTTTACACTAAGGGTGTCGATATAACCAACTTAACAACTGATAGTATGTCGTCGAAGTTATTGGTGAGCTTAAACCCCGCAATAGGACATACCCTACACTTGGTTAGGCTGAATGAAGATGGCGAAAGGAAAACTGCTGAAATTGAATTCGTCAATAAGGCCAAACCCAGTAGTCGCGGTAGCATTGTTATCGATGTGGCAAATTACCAGATTTTGCGGTTTCGGCTAGAAACTTCCGCTTTTCAGCTCAAGTCCCCCAACCCAACTCTCAAGCTCAAAAATCAAATAATGAATTTTGAATGGTTGTTCCAACCTACGGTCAACAGCACCAGCAATTTAACTTCTGTTAAGGTTGTTTTTCAAGCCTTGATGAGCAAGCCGCTTCAAAAAGATGTGACGGTTCGCGTTTCTTCGGTTACTTCACTTTATGATATGCAGCAGACACCACCTACTGGTGTCATGTACGGGCCAGCTTCAATTGAGATTGACGATTTAAATACTATAAAGAAGTTGCCTTACAATGCTGATTTTTGGCGCAACAGCACGACTATAAAGCGCACACCCGTCGAGGAAGATATCATTAAGGCGTTCGAACGAAGCGGTGCTTTTGGCACCATACTGTCTAATTAACTCCGCTTGCTAAGCACCTTGAGCATTCACCTGACCTCTGTTTTAACATGAAGAACTCAGTCTACGTATCAATACTATCGATAATAGTTGGTCTTTTCTTCATCATTTCTGGGATAGGCAAAACCTTGGCCCCAATTCAGTTTGCGGATACTATTGCAAGTTATGGTTTTCCGCGACTTCGCTTTCTAGCGCCTGTTGTTACAGCTGGTGAGATAGGTCTCGGGTTAATGCTACTTTTTCAAGTACACCTACGGCGTTCAGCGCTTGTAGGTGCTTTGTTGCTAACCGTTTTCACATTACTCTTTGCGTATGGTTTTTTAAAGCACGGGATAACATCCTGTGGGTGTTTCGGTGCGATAACGGCACTGCAAACATCACCCTCGGTATCACTTATACGTAATTTAGTATTTATTATATTTTGTATTATAATATATAAAAATTTTGTTGATTATGATGCCCCAAGGTTATTACTGCCGAGCGCTATAGGCGTCATTACCTTTATGTCGTTGCTGGTGCTATCGTATAAATATGCTGTCCACAAACCAGCGTCATATATCCAATTAGCACCAGGACAATCGGCCAGCGTTTCGGCCCTAGCACCTTTACACATAGCTAAGTCTACCACCAACTATTTGATATTTGTCTTTAGCCCAACATGCCCGCATTGTTGGGCCGCCACTCCCACTGTTATGCAATACCAAGCTGAAGGGCTAGTAACTAAGATTATCGCCGTATCCCCTCCTAGCACTCATATGGAGCAGGAAAAGTATTTAAAGCATTTCAACCCCTCATTCACTATTCAAACGCTAAGCAAAGCGGAACTGCTTAAAATCACGACCCAGATACCAGCCGTCCTATTAGTGCGCAACGACACTATAACTGCGGTTTCGGGTGCTCCCCTTCCAACTACTGAATCTCTGCTAACGCTTAGTAATGGAAGAGTCATCGCTATCAACTCTGTTCGAAAGGCTGGACAGTCGAAACTTACTTCCAACCACTATAAACAAGCGAAGAGTTTGCATGAGTGAGGTGGTCGAGTGCAAATGGACACGAAGCTAAGGTAGGTTAAAGAGGTAATTGCGTTCTATTTCAAGCGGGGTGCAATAGCCCAGCGCGGAGTGCAGGCGCTGGGTGTTGTAATAATAGTCGAGGTATTCAGCCAGTTCGAGGCGTGCCCCTTCTAGGTTGGCAAAGCAGGCTCTACGGGGCAACAGTTCCGTCTTAAGCGTGCTCCAGCCGCTCTCGGCCAACGCATTATCGTAGGGGTTGCCTGGTCGGCTTAGGCTGGCAATCGCCTGGGTGCGGTCAAGTAGGGCGGTAAAGGCGTCGCTGGTGTACTGGCTGCCCCGGTCGGCATGGACGAGCAGACCTGGCGGGGGCTGGCAGGTAGCCACGGCCCAGTTAAAAGCAGTCAGAATCATGTCTGTATGCAACGATTCGCTCACGTGCCAGCCCACGACGCGCCGGGAAAAGGCATCGCGCCAGCAAGCCAGATACGCCCACTGCCCGGTGGCTAGCGCCAGGTAGGCGATATCGCCGACCCAGATTTGGTTCGGCGCCGTAGCCGCCGGCCAAGTGGCTAACTTGTTCGCAGCGGCCACGGCCTGCGGGTCAGCTTGCGTGGTGCGCGGCCGGGAACTCACGCGGGTGCATAGGGAGCGTAAGCCACTGGCGCTGAGCCAGCCGCGCAAACGCTGTCTACCTACTTCGTGGCCTTCGCGGCGCAACTGGGCCCGTAGCCGGCGCTGGCCATAGCGGCCGGCATGGCTGGTGAACACGCGCTGGGCCGCCACTTGCCAAGCGGGCTGGGCCGGCGCAGTCGCTGGAGCGGGCGGGCGCTTGCGCCACGCGTAGTAGCCGCTGGGGCTGACGCCCAGCAGCTGACACTGCTGCCGCACGGGCCAGCGGGCAGCATATAAGGCAATGAAAGCGAAGCGTTTCATCGACCCGTCGGTTGCGAAAATGCGCGTCAAGCATTTGGGTGATGGTCAGCGCTTTTTTAAAATATCACGCTCCATTTCAGCGCGGACCAGCTGAGCCCGCAACTGCTTGTTTTCTAGCTCCAGCGCGTCGCTGCCGGCTGGACGAGCGGCTTGCCGGCGGGCCGCCCGCACCCATTTGCCTAACACGGCCTCGCTCATACCTAACGCCTGCGCGACCCGTGCCGCCATCTGCCCATCTTGGTTCACGCGGCGGACTGCCTCGGTCCGAAAGGCCGCATCATACGTGGTTCGTGGCCGTTTGCCGGCTGGTTTTGCTGCTTCCATGACAAGGGAAAGTTACTTTCTCCGTGTCCACTTTTACCCGACCACCTCAGAGCAACAACGTGTTTATGGACGTTCGGGCCAATACCGACCGCGAGTTTACCCCCGGCTTCCGCTACATGGTCAGCAAGTACGCTTCGCTCAGCACCAACTACGACAACCAATACGGCTGGGGCGCGGGCCTCGCTTTCCACTATTAGATTAGGGTATGCTTATTTGGGACTTTTGGTGCCGGCCGTTTTGGCTTCCCGCTTGCGGCGGCGCTCGGCGCGTTCCTGCTCCAACTGCTCCCACCGCTTGGATTCATTTTTCGCCTCGGCTTCGTAGCGGGCATATTCGGCCGTGTAGTAGGCCCGGCGCTGTTCTATGTACTGCTGGGCAGTAACTACCTCCTGACCAAACCGCTCCACAATAGGCACTTCGGTCCCGATGCTAAGCTTTAGCTCATCCTGGGTGTGCGAGCTGTGCTGCCAAATAAGCAGGTGTAGCTGGCCGGTCTGATTGTCCTGTATAAAAGGCTTGATAGCCTTAGCCATGAACTTAGCGTCAAAGCCCTTAAAATGCGTATCAAGCACGAAGCGCAGCATTTCCTGGTCATGCTTCCAGTCGCTGAACGATACGCTGACATACAGCATATTGTCACGAAATTCATCGAACCCGTGGCGATTGTGGAAGCTTAAAGGCGGCTCAGCACCGAAGTGCTTGTAGCCAGTGCAAGTGAAGAATGAAATCATAGGAACTTAGTATTTTTTTCCGCTAGGCAGCCTAAAGGCTTACTTGCAGGCCTGCACTAAGGCGCTTACGCTCAGCGTAGCTGTGGCGTCGGTGGTGTAGTTGTCATTGTTCACGCATACGAAAAGCTGTCGTGTGCCTGGCGGCAGGGTGATGGGCCGGGTTTCCTTGGGCGTATTCGCCGCCGCTCGTAGGCAGGCGCTCGTGATGGTCCCTTTCGTGGCCATAAACTGGTTGGCTGCAGCCGGGTCGAGGGTAACGTACCAATGGCACTTGGTGCTGACCGTGGGCGGGGCGCTGTTGCCCTGTCGGGTCAGGGCCGAAGCTGCCGTGCCCAGCAGGGCCGGAGCCGCCGAGCCGCCGCTGCCCACCACCGCTGCCATGGCCAGGGCCGTGGACCACGACACCGGCGGCTGGCCTTCATCACGCACGTCGAGCTTGTAGACGACGCCCACTGTGCCAGCCGGAATATCGACCGTGAACACCGTGCGGCTGGAGTGCATACAGTTGCTGCAATGGATGGCGGCGGTGCTCAGCGGCAGCGCCTCCATGAGGCGGGCGGCGCACTTGATTTCACGCCCGTCGGGCTGCCAACTGCGAAAGTCTGCCTGCTGCACTCCGTTTATATATGTCCCCCGAAAGCTGACCTGGCCATTCTCATGCCAGCCGCAGCACAGGCCCATGGGCTTATCGGGCTTTTCGGCGGCTATTTTGCCTTCCCACTGCTTTTTCCAGGAAGGATAAAAGTAGTCGCGCACGGTGCCCACCGTTTTGCCAGTTGCGTCGCGGTGGGCAATGCGGGCGTAGGAAACTTCTTCCAGGGTTTCAGTGCGCTCCCAATCCCGGTCGAAATACACGGTGTCGGCCGGGGGTAAGCTCACGGCGGCCGGCTTGGGGCGCTGGGCCAGCGCGGGAAGGCTTCTAATAAGGAGTAAGAACGGTAGAAAGTAGCGTTGCGTCATAAAGTGAAATTGGATAGGAATACGGCCGGTAAAAATAGCCGGAAGTTTTGGCTGTTCCGCTGCTCACACCTGTTGACTAAATGACTTTTCGGTTTCTTCAGCGCCGGTGAGAACTTTTGACTTTTTTGCACCCAAATTAGTAGTGAAACATCGGTTTCCTGATTTTTCGGATAGGTAACGATAATTGGGCCTTATCACTACCTATGACTTATCTTGCCGGACCAACCAATTCGACCCGCTTGCTTCCTGCCATGACTGCCGAACCGCTGCTTTTTCTGACTGGCCACGTTTCCACCATTTTTCCGCCCGTGCAGGCGACGAAGAAAATCTGGCATCAGGAATTAATTCTGAGCATAGCAGCCCGCAACCAGCCGGCCGAAGGACTGGTGAAAATTCAGTTTGCCGAACAGCACATGAGTTTGCTTGACGGGCTGCGCCTGGGCGAGTACGTCATGGTCGGCTTCACGGTGCGCGGCGTGGATTATTATTGGGAGGGCACGACAAAGTACTTGGTCGTCCTCATGGGTCAGCAAATAGCCATCACCCCGGAGCCTGGCCAGCGCAAAAAATCCAGCGGGCGGCGTGCGGCCCCGAACGTTGCAACCACTGATTTCTCGGCGCGCCCCGCCC